>Ga0307479_10000203_pt1 | contig 56127 bp, 55 predicted proteins | sample atmos_gasesECM4C_FD_203743 | JGI IMG/M metagenome (GOLD analysis project Ga0307479, IMG submission 203743) | Hardwood forest soil microbial communities from Morgan-Monroe State Forest, Indiana, United States - atmos_gasesECM4C_515 | ecosystem: Environmental > Terrestrial > Soil > Temperate...
AATCAGGTCCGCCCCGCGGGCAGATACGAGCCCTCAACTCGGCAACGGCAGCTACCCTCGTCCTCGCCGAATGAAGCGCTGCCCAGTCACGGTCGCACGGGCAGCAGGATGTCCTCTTCCTCAGGCGAAGGCAGCGGCCACAGCGAGGGTGTCGGGGTACAGCTCTACCGACTGCACCTTGCCTTCGTGGAACCTCCAAACCTGCACCTCGTCCATGTCGACCTCTCGCTGCTTGGGGCTGGTAAACCCCATGTGAAGGAGCACCACGACCAGATCCCCATCCTCGATCACCGCTTGCGTCTCGAAGTTCTTCATGGTGACCACTGACATTGCCTCGAAGAAGGCAGCGACCCCCTGACGCCCTCGAAACTCACCGAACCAGGGCGCAGCACTGCGATCGGCGGTGTTCACCGCCCAGCGCACGTCTTTGCTCAGATGAGCCATTGGCGCCATGATGTCCCCTCGTCCCAGGGCCTCTTGGATCTGGCGAACAATGTCTGCATTTCCGGACATAGTTCGTAGCCTCCTTTGTGGGGAAATACATCATGCTCGCGAGATGCACCGTTAGAACCGACAGCTTGTCACGCCGATCGTCGTCCCGCGTTGCCAGGAGGCCTGCTCGCTTCGCGGGCCGCGGTCGCGCCCAGTTCCTCGACACAACTTCTCCGGCCAGTCGGCCGTCCAAGGTTCCACCGGCCCGTGTGCGTCCGTACAGGGGGCCTGGCACGCTGGCCCGCGACCGCCCCTGAGCTGGGGACCGCTACCCACTGTCGGCAAGGTGGGCCACGGACTGGATGACCGTCACCACCCCGATCTCGCAGACGAATCGGTAGTCGCGTCCCCCGTACCTGCACCCGGATGAACGCCAGTGCCTTTACCGTCAGGGCGACAGGGCTGCCGTCGATCACCTACGCGACGGTGCTATCCCTCTTGAGACCGGTGGCACGAAGCCCACCTTCGAAAGGTCCTCAGGCGTCCGATGCTTGGGCGCTTATCAACAGGTCGTCGATGACGGCGGGAACGGAGCGGCCGTGCGTCGGTAGAGGGCCGCCGAGAATAGTCGAGACCACCGCTCCGTGCCGAGCCGAGGCGACGAAGATGGCCCCGTGCCTTCCCGAGATCTTCAGCGCAATCCCCCGAGCGTTGCGTACTCCTGGGACCCCCACATTGGTCCGAGAGACAGGCGATCGGAGCAGTGACGCTGCGAGCGACGTATCACCCAGGCTGGTTACAACAGCGCGTGCGGCCGAGGACGCCGATGCGAATTGGACGACGCACAGGTCGATTTCGGTCGACGAGGCGCCGCGCCGTTGTCCAACCCAAACGTAGTACCGAGCGCTCCTCCAACCCGCCTCTTGTCCAGTGGCGTTCGAGATCGTGCAGGGACGCGTTGTGACGGGGCCCCGCGTGGCCGAGACCGTTGGCGTGGGAGTGAATGTCTCCTGGGTCAGCGTCTGGAGACCCGCTGCATGCGCTTGGGCGGTCAACGACATGGCCGGTCTCGTGGCGATCAGCACCGACAGAGAGACAGCTACGGCCAGGGCGGCAGCGCAAAGACCCGCAAGTGTCCGCCACCGCTGAGTCGGCATGCGCAGGAGTGGGAGACGCTGTGCCCGCGGCGCCTCGGCGAATGGTAGCGCCCTCTGGGTGAGCTGTTCGGTCCCGCCGCCGATCCCGAGCTCTCGCCGACGCCATCCCCGGCAGTAGGCGAGATGGAGAGTCCAGACATATCCAGCCAACATCAACGTCAGGACGACCAACGCCACGCCGGGTTGGAATTCACCCGGTTGTTGCCACTCGTGACCTCCCACGGCCAATCCCAGACCGAAGAGCAGGAGGCCGGCCGCACCGACCAGTACCGTGGCGGTGGCTGCAGGAATCCGCGGGTGAGAGCCGTTGTGCTGGGTCATGACACTCCTAGTCGGCGAACCTGCCGCCGTCGCTCGACGCCGAGAGCACCCCGACAAGGCATCGGCGCTTGCTGTGCGGGCTTTAGGAGCACCCCCGACAGCGGTCAGCTCCTCGCGCTCTCCGTGTTCGTCTTCTTTCTCCGGGAGCGGAAAGCGTGCGGCTCAGGCCGGAGGTGAAAGTGATCGGCCTTGCTTGCGAGGGGCCCCTGGTAGGCACACCTCGGCGTCGCAGGGCGCCTCGGTCGGGTATACGTTCGGGTGGCCAGGGCTGTCTCAGCCAGGAGGTCCCCCATGAGCGCCACCGATTCGGTTTCTCCCAAGTCCAGCGTCACCGAGAAAGAAGCCCGCCAGGTAGCGGAAGCCGCCAGAGAGACCGAGTGGACCAAGCCGAGCTTCGGTAAGGAGCTGTTCCTGGGGCACCTGCGCCTCGACCTCATCCATCCGCACCCCAAGCCCTCGGCCGAGCATGAGCGCAAAGGCGAAGCATTCCTGGCCAAGCTGGAGGCCTTCCTGCGCGAAGAGGTCGATCCTCTGCAGATCGAGCGCGAGGCACGCATCCCCGAGCACGTCGTGAAGGGCCTCTCGCACCTGGGCGCACTGGGGATGAAGGTCGACGAGAAGTACGGAGGCCTCGGTCTTTCGAACCTCTACTACAACCGGGCGCTGGCCCTGGCGAACACGACCCACAGCGCCCTGTCCACCCTCCTGAGCGCCCATCAGTCGATCGGCGTGCCCCAGCCACTCAAGCTCTTCGGCACCGAGCAGCAAAAGCAGGAGTTCCTCCCCCGGGTCGCCAAGGACGAGGTGAGTGCATTTCTCCTCACCGAGCCCGACGTGGGCAGCGACCCCGCCCGCATGAGCTCCACGGCGGTGCCGACCGATGACGGCACCGCCTACGTCATCAACGGAACGAAGCTGTGGACCACCAACGGGGTCATCGCCGACCTGCTGGTCGTCATGGCCGTCGTCCCACCCTCGAGCGACCATCGAGGGGGAATCACCGCCTTCGTGGTCGACGCCAAGTCACCGGGCATCACCGTGCTCCACCGGAACCAGTTCATGGGGCTGAAGGGAATCGAGAACGGTGTGACGCGGTTCGAGAGCGTCCGGGTGCCAGCCGAGAACGTCGTGGGCGGCATCGGGCGCGGCCTGCGGGTAGCGCTGACCACCCTGAACACCGGGCGCTTGTCGCTTCCCGCCACGTGTGCTTCGGCGGCCAAGCTGTCGCTCAAGATCGCCCGCCAGTGGTCGAACGAGCGGGTGCAGTGGGGTGTGCCCATAGGCAAGCACGAGGCGATTGCGCACAAGATCGCCTTCATCGCCGGGCTCACCTTCGCCATGGACGCGGTGGTGGAGCTTTCGAGCTTGCTGGCCGACGAGGAGCGGAACGACATCCGCATCGAGGCCGCGCTGGCCAAGCTGTTCTGCTCGGAAATGGCCTGGACGGTGGCCGACGAGATGGTCCAGATCCGCGGCGGACGCGGCTTCGAGACAGCCGAGTCACTGCGAGCTCGCGGCGAGGCGCCCATCCCGGCCGAGCAGATCCTGCGCGACCTTCGCATCGGGCGGATCTTCGAAGGATCCACTGAGATCATGAAGCTCCTCATCGCCCGAGAGGCGGTGGACCAGCACCTGACGGTGGCGGGCGCGCTGGTCGACCCTGAACTCAAACTGACCGACAAGGTGAAGAGCGCCCGTACCGCCGCCACCTTCTACGCCAAGTGGCTGCCCAAGCTGGCCACGGGTCCGGGACAGCGGCCGGGCGGGTATGCCGATATGGGGGAGGTGCTGGCTCCCCATCTGCGATTCGCCGAACGCGCCAGCCGCAAACTGGCCCGGTCGACCTTCTACGGCATGTCGCGCTGGCAGGCTCGCCTGGAGCGCAAGCAAGGCTTCCTGGGTCGTATCGTCGACATCGGGGCCGAGCTCTACGCCATGAGCGCGGCGTGCGTGCGGGCCAAGATGCTCTTGGACGACGGCTCCCCAGACGCCGAAGGCGCCCAGGAGCTGGCCGACGTGTTCTGCCGGGGTGCGCGCCGTCGGGTCGACAAGCTCTTCAGCGATCTGTGGCATAACGACGATGAAGAGAACTATGAGGCCGCCCAGAAGGTCCTCGACGGCCGGTATCTGTGGGCGGAGGCGGGCATCATCGATCCGTCGTTGCTGGCTGCCGAGCTAGGTCGCGAGCAAGCTCCCAAGTCGCGGAGCCGCTCCACAAGGGCGACCAAGGCCACCACCTCGGCCAACATCGCCGCCAACGGGGAGGTCACGCCGGAAGGCTGACAGTGGCGTGACGGCCAGGATCGCCACTCACGCCGCCGCCACGTGAGCAAGTTACGATCGCCCACGGGTGCTCACCATCCTCGGCGACTCAGGGTTGATGGCCAGCCGGATGGGTCTGGGCCTCGCTGCTCTCGGCCGGCCCGGCTACATCAATCTCGGGCACGTCGAGGACCTCGACGGACACACGGATGTGGCGTCGATGGAGCAAGCGGCGCACTCCGTGCTGGACGCTGCTTACGCCGCCGGCGTGCGCTACTTTGACGCCGCACGCTCCTATGGCAAGGCCGAGTCGTTCTTGGGTTCTTGGCTCGAACAGCGCCGACTGGGATCGGAACAGGTCACCGTCGGGTCGAAATGGGGCTACACCTACACCGCGGGCTGGCGCGTGGACGCTCCCGTCCCTGAGGTCAAGGATCTGTCGGTTGCCACGCTTCGTCGGCAACTCGCTGAGTCGAGGTCCCTACTGGGACCGACGCTTCGCCTTTACCAGATCCATTCCGCCACCGTGGACAGCGGTGTGTTGGATGATGCCGCCGTCCTCGAGGAGCTGGCGTTGCAACGGGCGAACGGGTTGGCGATCGGGCTCACCGTGACCGGGCCGGGACAAGCCCAGACGATCGAGCGCGCTCTCGAGGTTGGTGGCTTCGACACCGTCCAGGCCACGTGGAACCTGCTGGAACGTTCGGCCGAGCTCGCATTGTCCGAGGCCCATGCCGCCGGACTCGGCGTCATCGTCAAGGAGCCGCTCGCCAACGGGCGGCTCGCTGCCCGGGGTGCAATTCCCTCGCTTGGCGATGCCGCCTTCGATCTCGGGTCGACCCCGGACGCACTCGCCCTGGCCGTCGCTCTGGCACAACCTTGGGCCACTGTCGTACTGAGCGGCGCTGCCACCGTGGCCCAGCTGGAGAGCAACCTCGGCGCGCTTGCAGGTCATCCGAGTCTCCAGGTCGTCGAGCAACTCGAGTCCCTTCGTGAGGACTCGGTTACCTATTGGCAGAAACGGGCGGCACTGCCGTGGAACTAGTCGCCGGGACCCGTGGGATTTCGCCGGGGCGTCACGGTTCGGTTGCGTGCCGTTCCGGCAGAGTTGGTATCGTCCTCGCTGTCCGATTCCGTGGCGGACGGAGCGGACGGAGGACGAGGTGGGCGTTCCAACCGATGCATCACCGCTGCCCCACGGGCAGCCTGGAGACGAGACCGGCCTGAGACCTTCCCGGCGGGCCTTTCTCAAAGGCGCGCTGGGTGGGGCGGGGGCATTGCTCCTGGGCCAGGCGGCTCGAGTACCGAATATCAGACCCGTGGTCAATGTCGGGCCCATCTCGGTGCCTTCCGTCACGCCCGTCCCCGGTTCGTCGGGCATCGACCACGTGGTGGTCGTGATGATGGAGAACCGAAGCTTCGACCACTTCATGGGGTGGATGCCCAACGCCAACGGTATCGGCCTCGGTCCGGACGGCGCCGTCGTCGACGAAACCCGCTACCAGTCGTTCGTCTACCCCGACAGGAACGGGAAGCTGCATCCCATCTGGCATACCACCCAGCTCAACGGCTGCGGGCAACAAGACCAGGACCACGGCTACACCGGCGGCCGTATCCAGCGTGGCGCCAACGCCCAGATGAACGGCTTCCTCTTGGATCCCGAGAACACCGACTACGCCCTCAGCTACTACCTCGCCGGCGCTCGTCAGTTCTCCACGCAGCTGGCACTCAACTACACGACCTGCGACAACTACTTCTGCTCGATCCTCACGGCTACGTGGCCGAACCGCTTCTTCCAGCACGCCGCCCAGACCGACCGCCTGAACGACACAACGGCACCCGACAGCAATGCCCCCGACAGCACCGGGCTTCCTGCATCACCCTCGACGGTGCCCGCCATCTGGGACCGGCTCAATCAGGTCGGCGGCCCGACCGGCAAGTACTACTTCAGCGACCTCCCCTTCCTCGGTCTGTGGGGAGCCCGCTTCCTCCCCATCTCGGCCCAGTACCCGCAGTTCCTGGCCGACGCCTCCGCCGGCACCCTGCCCAATGTGGCCTTCGTCGACCCCAGGTTCGAGGACGAAGGGAGCGGGACCTCCGGCGACGACCATCCGCTGTCCGACCTGCGGGCCGGCGACGCCTTCTTGTCAGAGGTGTTCCACGCCTTGGCCGATGGCCCTCTGTGGGAGCGGACGATGCTCGTGATCAACTACGACGAATGGGGCGGGTTCTTCGATCACGTCCCACCTCCCTTCGTGGCCCCCGGCAACCAGTACATCGACACCGTGGACGTGCAGCGTGCGGCGAACGGGACCATCACCGGCGTGCTCTCCGGTTTCCGGGTGCCCTGCATCATCGCCTCGCCCCGTACCAAAGGTGACCCGTCGAACCCACGGGTGGTCTCGACCATGTTCGACCACACGTCGATCCTGGCGTTCATCGAGAGCAATTGGGGGCTCGCCCCGCTGACGCCGAGGGACGCCTCGATCCCAGCGGGACCGGGCTCCACCTCGGCGCTCAGCAACCTGGCCGCTGCCCTCGGGGAGGGATCGGACTCCGGGGTACCTGACCTTCCCTTGCTGGCGCCCTTCCTGTCGTCCGGTTGCGACGTCCCTGGGGATCCCTCGGGCGGGCCTACCGTCGGTGGCCAGTCGCTCCCGGCGTCACCCGTGACGCGCCCACTCGACAGTCAGTGGTCGGCGTTGCGCAGCTCGGGACTGCTCCAAGGCTGGCTCTGAACCGTTCGCCCCGGCAGACCTTGGAGGCCCGCTGGACGTCTGCGCTGCGTTCTGGTGAGCTGGAGCGCGTGCGGCGGCACGGGCTGGTGTGGGCGGGCTTGCTATTGGCGTCCTTCGTGGGGCTTCCCTTGATCACGCCGGTACCGCTGGCTTCGGCGTCGGCACCCCTTCCGCCCAGCCAGGATCCCTTCTACACGTACTCGGGCTCGGTGCCCCTGGCGAGCATCCCGCCGGGGACGGTGCTCGGTCACCGCACCGTGGACCTGTCCCTGGGCACGGCCACCGCCACCCCCGTCAAGGCCGAGCAGCTGCTGTACCGCACCACGGGACAGCAGAACGAGCCGATCGTGACCGTCACCACCGTGCTCACACCGACCCCGGTGCCGGTGCTCCCGAGGATCGTCGAGTACCTGAGCTTCTACGACGGACTGGGCAGCCAGTGCGACCCGAGCTACACGCTCGCCGGTGGTGATCCCGGGGCGGCCAATCAGCAGGAGGCAGTCGAAGAGGAGCTGCTCATCACCTGGTATCTGTCCCAGGGGGACATCGTCACCGTGCCCGACTTCGAGGGCGAAGGATTGCACTGGATGGCCGGCCGCGAGTCGGGCTACGGGGCGCTCGACGCTGTGCGGGCCACCGAGTCGTTCCTCCACGTGCCGACGGCGACCGGCGTGGGGTTGTCGGGGTACTCGGGCGGCGCGGTGGCTTCCGACTGGGCCAGCGAGCTGGCGCCGGCGTACGCGCCCGACCTGCACCTCGTGGGCGTGGCCGAAGGGGGGATCCCCGTCAACGACGCCCACCTGTTCGCCTACGTCAACGGCACCGTCACGTACTCGGCCGCCATCCCGGGCATCCTCATCGGCCTGTCACGCGCCTATGGCTGGGACCTCGAGAAGCTCGACACCTACCTGTCGTCCTACGGACAGACGGTCGCCCAGCAGGAGGACAAGGTGTGCATCGGGTCGGTGTTCGGCAAGTACCCGGGCCTCACCATGAAGGCCATCATGAAGCCCCCGTACCAGGACCTGCTGCAGGTGCCAGTCTTCGCCGCCATGCTCGGCGACCAGACCATGGGCACGGCCTCGACCCACCCGGCCGAGCCGCTCTTCATGGCCGTCGGCAACGTTGATGGGACCGGGGACGGTGCCATGGTCGCCGCCGACGTCGAGTCCTTGGCACGCCAGTACTGCCACGAAGGGGTGCCGGTGGAGTTCCAGGAGTACCAGGGCGCCTCCCACGAGGACGCCGGTGCGCTCTTCGAGCCGCAGACAGGCCCGTTCCTCCAGGCCCGCCTGGCGGGCGCCCCCTATCTGAGCAACTGCGCCTCGCTGGGGTGATCGGGCCGGATTGCTCGGCGCGCCGCTAGGCAAACAGTCGCTCGAGCTCCCGTGCCATCTGCAGGTCCTCGCGGGCTTCGATCACCCACGTATGCACCGCCGCCCCGGCCGCGGTGACCTCTGCGTCGGGCTGGGCGGCTTCGTCGGCCTCCTCGTCGATCCAGATACCCATGAAGCCGAGTCCCCGGGCGGCGCGGCTACGGACGGCGGGCGCCCGCTCGCCGACTCCTCCGGTGAACACCAGCACGTCGAGCCCTTCCATGGCCGCCGCCATGGCGGCGATGGCCGCCCGCAGGCGATGGAGGTACACGGCGACGGCCAGCGACGACTGCTCGTCACCACCTGCCTCGGCCTCGAGCACGGCGCGCATGTCCCCGGTGCCCGCCAGGCCGGCGAGGCCCGAACGCCGTTCCAGGGTCGAGGCCAGCTCGGCGGGAGGCATGCCCACGTGCTGCTCGAGCCACAGCACCAGCCCGGGGTCGACGGTGCCGGATCGGGTGGCCATCACCAGACCCTCGAGCGGGGTGAACCCCATGGTCGTGTCCACCGACACCCCGTGGTGCACGGCGGCGAGCGACGCCCCCGACCCGAGATGGCACGTCACGATGCGCAGCGACTCGACGGGGCGCGACACGAGCTCGGCGGCTCGGTGCGACGCGTAGGCATGGGACAGGCCGTGGAAGCCGAACCGCCGTAGTGGCCACCGCCGCCGCCACTCGGCGGGGATGGCGTAGGTGGCCGCCGCTTCGGGGATCGAGGCGTGGAAGGCGGTGTCGAAGCAGGCGGCGGCCGGCACTTGCGGGAGGAGCGTGGTGAACAGGTCCAGGCCGGCCAGTGACTTGGGCAGGTGCAGGGGGGCCAGGTCGATGAGGGCCTGGAGCTGCCGTCGCACCCGGTCGTCGACCACCACCGCCTTGGTGAACTCGGCGCCGCCGTGGACGATGCGATGTCCCACGGCGTCGAAGGGACCCTGCCCGGAGATGGCCCGCTCGATCGCCGCCTCGTCGAGCGCCTCTTCCGGGGTGGACAGGTTCTTGGACCACAGCAGCGTCATGCCGTCGAGCGCCGACAGCTTGAGGCTCGACGAGCCCACGTTGACGATGAGCAGACGCATGGCTCAGTAGGGCCAGGTCCACTCGCTGATGTCGGGCGGGTCCTCGCCCTCGACACGGGTGGCCGCCCGGCACCGCACGCGCTCGTCGGCCATGTGCTGGTGCAGCTCGGCGGCGTGGGACCCCAGCCCGGGGACGCGGTCGATCACGTCCATGACGAGATGGAACCGGTCGAGGTCGTTGAGCATCACCATGTCGAAGGGGGTGGTGGTGGTGCCCTCTTCCTTGTAGCCGCGCACGTGGAAGTTGGCGTGGTTGGTGCGCCGGTAGGCCAGGCGGTGGATCAACGACGGGTAGCCGTGGTAGGCGAAGATCACGTGCTTGTCCATGGTGAAGATCGTGTCGAAGTCGCGGTCGTTGAGCCCGTGAGGGTGCTCGGTGTCGGGCTGGAGGCGCATCAGGTCGACGACGTTCACCACCCGGACCTTCACGTCGGGCAGGTTCCGGCGCAGCAGGTCCACGGCCGCCAGGGTCTCCAAGGTGGGCACGTCCCCGCAGCAGGCCATGACGACGTCAGGGTCCCCGTCGTCGTTCGAGGCCCAGTCCCAGATCCCGAGCCCTCTCGTGCAGTGCAGGACGGCGTCGTCCATGGACAGGTAGTTGAGCGACGGCTGCTTGCCGGCCACCACGACGTTCACGTACTGGTGGCTGCGCAGGCAGTGGTCCATCACCGACAACAGGCAGTTGGTGTCGGGGGGGAGATACACCCGGATCACCTCTGCCTTTTTGTTGACCACGTGATCGATGAATCCCGGGTCCTGATGGGAGAACCCGTTGTGGTCCTGCCGCCACACGTGGCTGGAGAGCAGGTAGTTGAGCGAGGCCAGCGGCCGTCGCCACGGGATGCGGTTGGTGGACTTGAGCCATTTGGCGTGCTGGTTGAACATCGAGTCCACGATGTGGATGAACGCCTCGTAGCAGTTGAAGACCCCATGGCGGCCCGTGAGCAGGTACCCCTCCAGCCAGCCCTGGCACTGGTGCTCAGACAGGACTTCCACGACGGCTCCCGCCGGGGCCAGGTGGTCGTCGGTGTCGAGGCGCTCGGCCTCCCACTGGCGACTGGTGACCTCGAAGACGTCCTGCAGCCTGTTGGAGACCGTCTCGTCGGGACCGAAGAGCCGGAACTGCTTGGGGTTGTGGGCGATCACGTCCCGGAGGAGCTCGCCGCACACCCGGGTGGCCTCGGTCCACGTGGTGCCCGGCTGCTTCACCTCGACCTGGTAGTCGCGGAAGTCGGGCATGGTCAGGTCCTTGCGGAGCAGCCCGCCGTTGGCGTGGGGGTTGGCGCTCATGCGGGCCTCGGCCTTAGGGGGCAGGTCGGCCAGTTCCGCCTGCAGCGCACCGCCGGCGTCGAAGAGCTCGTCGGGGCGATAGCTCCGTAACCACGACTCGAGCTGCTTGCGGTGCTCGGTGTTGGTGCGCACGTCGGGGAGCGGCACCTGGTGGGAGCGCCACGTCCCCTCGGTGGGCAAACCGTCGACGATCTTCGGACCGGTCCACCCCTTCGGGGTGCGCAGCACGATCATGGGCCAGCGAGGACGGGTCGGGTCCGCCTGCTGCCGGGCGTGCCGTTGGATGTCCGCGATGGTCCCGACCGCTTCGTCCAAGGTGGCCGCCATCTCCTGGTGCATCGTGGCGGGATCGTCGCCCGACACCCAGTGGACGCTGTGCCCGTAGCCCTCCAGCAACGAGGTGAGCTCGTCGTCACCGATACGGGCCAGGACCGTCGGGTTGGCGATCTTGTAGCCGTTCAGGTGCAGGATGGGCAGCACGGCGCCGTCGGTGACGGGGTCGAGGAACTTGTTCGAGTGCCAGCCCGTGGCCAGAGGGCCCGTCTCCGCCTCGCCGTCGCCGATCACGCAACACACGAACAGGTCGGGGTTGTCGAAGGCTGCGCCGTAGGCGTGCGCCAGCGCGTAGCCCAGTTCGCCACCTTCGTTGATGGAGCCCGGCGTCTCGGGGGCGATGTGGCTCGGTATACCGCCGGGAAACGAGAACTGACGGAACAGGGCGCGCAGTCCGTCCACGTCCTTGGTGATGTGCGGATACAGCTCGGTGTACGTGCCCTCGAGGTAGGCGTTGGCCACGGCCGCGGGCCCCCCGTGGCCCGGTCCGAAGACGTAGATGGCGTCGAGGCCCCAGTTGCGAATGACCCGGTTCATGTGCACGTACACGAAGTTGAGTCCCGGCGTCGTTCCCCAGTGACCGAGCAGCCTGGGTTTGGTGTGCTCCGGTCGCAGCGGCTCTCGCAGGAGCGGGTTGTCGAGCAGGTAGATCTGCCCCACCGACAGATAGTTGGCGGCGCGCCAGTAGGCATCGACGAGACGTGCCTCCTCCGGCGCCAGGGGGTGGTCGGTCACGGACGGTCTCCTTCCTCTCCCCGCCCCGACAATAGGAGCGCCGGCTTCTCGGGTCTCGGCCCCTGACCCGTCGTTTGGATTCCGTCGTTAAGGTGCGCTCGTGAGGCGTACACCGTGAAGGTGCGGATCGCCGTGTCGATCGGCTTGGGGGCTCCCGACCCCGTTGTGCTGGCCGAAACGGCTGCCGAGGCCGAAGAGCGCGGCTTCGACACCTTGTGGGTGTCCGACCTGCCCTCCCTTCCCGCCGTGGAGCCGTCCTTGGCGCTGGCCTTCGTGGCGTCCCGAACCCGCCGAGTGCGTCTCGGCGCCAACTTCATTCCCTTCGGGTCCGAGCCCTACGTAGTGGCCCACCGACTGGCCCAGCTCGACCGGCTCACCGACGGGCGCCTGCTCGTCACGTTGGTGCCGGGCCTCGACCTACCCGAGGAACGGACCGCGCTGGGGACGGCGGGACGTCATCGGGGCCGCATGATGGAAGAGGTGGTCCCCATGCTGCGGCGGTGGTGGGTCGGCGAGGCCGCAGACGACTCCGGGGCGCACCTTCCGGTGCTGCCCGTGCAGCAACCGCTCGAAGTGTGGTTGGGCGGTGCCGGCCCCGACGCCATCGGGAGGGCCGGTCGGGTGGCCGACGGCTGGCTCGGTTCGCTCGTCTCCCCGGCGCTGGCGGGCCGAGTCCGCAGCTCCATCCAGGACGAGGCGGCCCGGGCCGGCCGCCACATCGACCCCGAGCATTTCGGGTTGGCGATCGGCTACGCCCGCCGCCCCGAAGACGTGGGTCGCGCCGCACGGCTCCCCGGCCGGCGTCGCCGCCTCGAGGACGTGGAGCTGTCGGAGCTGGTTCCGGTGGGGGAGGAGGGCCTTCGCACACTGCTCGGCCGGTTGGTGGACGAGGGCTTGTCGAAGTTCGTCGTGCGCCCGCTGCTCGCGCCCCAGTCGCCCGACGACTGGTCGGCGGAGCTCGCCTGGCTGGCTGACACCGTCCTCGAACTGCAGACGTGAGCGCCGTGGCGGGGCGCTCGCTCCTCGAGGGGAGTGGCCGCCGTCAGCTCACGGCTGATGGCGCCGGGCGATGACGCGCTCGGCGGCGGCGTTCACGCCGGTGGCGAGAGGCCACCCCACGTAGTGGGTGAGGTGCAGCACCACCTCGCGTACCTGGTCCTCGGTGAGCTCGCCGTTGTCCAGGGCGCTCTGGAATTGCACGTCGAGAAGGTCGGTTTGCCCCAGGGCGGCGAGCACGCCGATGGTCAGGAGGCGTCGTTCCGGGATGTCGAGCCCGGGCCTTGCCCAGACGTCGCCGAAGAGGTGGTCGACGGTGTAGGCGACGAAGTCACCCGCCACCGCGTCGGGATCGACTTCGAAGTTGTAGACGGCCCGCATCTTGTCGAGGCCGGTGGATCGGTTGGGGTGCGGCGGGCGGTGGGTCCCGCTCACGTCGTGGCGCCCAGTTGGTGGGGCCCGCTTTCACCGGCCGCGGCCGCATCGGTGTGCAGACCGAACAGGGCGTCGGCGCGGGCGTCGGTCATTGCCGCCAACGGTAGGGACACGCCCAGCTGGTCGGCCAGTTGCAGGGCCGCTCGCAAGTCCTTGTGGGCCAGTGCGGCGGCGCTGCGCATAGCGCCCACCAGCCCCGGGTGGTCGTCGGGGCGGAAGGGGGCCACGGTGTCGCGGAACATGAGCCGGGAGGCGCCGCCGATCTTCTCGTCGCTGGCCCGGATGACCTGGGCCAGCTTGGCCAGCTCGATGCCCGACGCCTCGGCCAGGACCTGGGCCTCGTAGGCAGCCAGCCACGACCCGTACTGCACCAGGTTGCGGGCCAGCTTGGTCTTGATGCCTGCGCCGAGCGGGCCCATGTGCACCACCAGGGAGCTGAAGGACTCGAGGACCGGCCGCAGGCGCTCGACGACGTCGGGCTCGCCCCCGACCATGGCCACGAGCGATCCCTCGGCCGCCGCCACCGGCCCCCCGCTGACCCCGCAGTCGACGACGTCGACGCCTCGGCCACGAGCCGTCTCGCCCACCGAGTGCACGGTGTCGGGGGCCACCGTGGACAGCACGAGCACCGCCGAGCCGGGACGGGCCGTGGACAGGGCGCCGGTGTCAGGATCGAGGACGGCGAGGACCTGGGCGTCGGTCACGACGGCGACGGCCACGACGTCGCTCTTGGCGCCGAGGTCTCGTGGTGTTGGTGCCACCTCGGCGTCGGGGAAGGCGGCGGTGGCCTCGGGGCGGATGTCGCACACCACCAGCTCCAGGCCGGCGCCACCCACAGCCCGGGCCACGCCGCTCCCGATGTCGCCGAGGCCGATGACCCCGACGACCGTGGATCTGCTCGGCTCCATGCGGAATTCCCTCTGGTCAGACAAGTGTCTAGACTGTAGTCTGACGTCGTGGCCGACCGCAACGACTACTCGGGGCCGTTCGACCCCGACTTCCGCTACGAGGACCTGTCCAAGGAAGCCCTCGTCCGCTTGGTGCGGGAGTTCGCCCTCATCGTCCATCTCCTCGACCGCTCCATGTGCGCGGCGATCGCCATGCGCTTCGGAGCAGACGCCATGAAGGAGCTCGCCGTGGAGGAATGGCGCGGCGCCAGTCCCGTCTACGGGCCGCGTCTGCGCGAGATCATGAACGTGGACGGCGACGGCGTGCCGGCCATCTTCAAGGTGCTGCAGCTCGATCCCGGCTTCCCCCATCACTACATGGACGTCCGCTACGAGGTGGTGGACGAGCACCACGGGTACTTCGAGCTCGCCCACTGTGGTGCGCTCATGGACGCCGAGCCGTTCGGCGACCGCATGGTGACCAACATCTGCCACCACATCGAGGACGGCACCTTCGACTACACGGCGCAGGCCGTGAACCCCAAGGCGCGCATCCGCCCCGTGCACCGCCCGCCGCGCCGTCCCGCCGACCGCCTGCCCCACTGCCGGTGGGAAGTGGTGATCGACGACGACACCGAGACCCTGCCCGAGGCCGACATCACCGCCATCACCGCCGGCACCACGGCGGCCACCTTCCGCTTCCCCGCCATGCGCGACGGCACCCCGCACGTGCCCACCCCGGCGACGGAGACAGCGTCATCGGAGCTGTCCTCATCGTGACCGTGACCGCCGAGGACTCGAGGCGCAGGCTCACCCCGAGGCAGGCCGAGGTGGTGGAGCGTCTGGTGGAGGCGGCCGCCGAAGAGGCTCGGCTGCTCGGGTACGAGGGCACCACCGTCAGAGGAGCGGCCAAGCGCGCCGGGGTGGCGCCCGCCACCGCCTACACCTACTTCGCCTCGAAAGACCATCTGCTCGCCGAGGTGCTGTGGCGGTGCATGGAGCGCGTCCCCGCCGTTCGTCAGCGCACCGGGTCGACGCCGCTCGATCGGGTCACCGCAGAGCTGAAGGCGTTGGGGCTGTTCATGGCCGACGATCCCACGCTCGCCGCCGCCTGCACCACGGCGCTTCTCGGCAGTGGTCCCGAGGTGCGCGCCGTGCGCATCCGATTCGGCGGCGAGCTCCACGACCGCCTCGCCGCCGCCCTGGGGGAGGAGGCCGACCCGGCGGTGCTCCAGGGACTCGAGCTTGCCTATTCGGGCGCCATGTTGTGGGCGGGCATGGGACATCTCTCCTTCGCCGACGTCCCCGTCGCTCTCGGGCGGCTGGCCGGAGAGCTGCTCGAGGAGGCGCCATGAGCAGGGTCGCCACCTCTGCCGACACGGCGCGCCAGCCGCTCCACTACAGCCCGTACGACTACGCCGTCCACGAGGACCCGTATCCGCTCTACGCGCGACTGCGGGCGGAGGCCCCGCTGTACCGCAACGACGAGCTCGACTTCTGGGCGCTGTCCCGCTACGACGACGTGCTCACCGCCTTTCGCAACCCCGCCCAGCTCTCCAACCGCTTCGGGGTGTCGCTCGATCCGGCCGCCTACGGCCCCCAGGCCGAACGGGCCATGTCGTTCCTGGCCATGGACCCGCCCCGTCACACCCGCATGCGCTCGCTCGTGTCCAAGGCCTTCACGCCTCGGCGGGTGGCGGCCATGGAGGACAGGGTGCGCGCCCTGGCCGTGGGCCATCTGGAGGCGGCGTTGCAACGGGGCACCTTCGACTTCGTGGCCGACTTCGCCGGCCTGCTCCCCATGGACGTCATCTCGGAGATGATCGGGGTACCGCCGGTCGAGCGGCCCGAGGTCCGTAGGCTGGCCGACCTCCTTGTGCACCGCGACCCGGGTCTGTTCGACATCCCCCAGGCCGGCAAGGAGGCGGCGCTGCTCCTGGCCGGATACTTCGCCGACATGGTGCGGGGCCGGCGCGCCGAGCCCGGCGACGACCTCACCTCGGCGCTGCTCGAGGCGGACATCGACGGCGACCGCCTGTCCGACGACGAGGTGATCTCGTTTCTGTTCCTCATGACGGTGGCCGGCAACGAGACCACCACCAAGCTCTTGGCCAACGCCTGGTACTGGGGCTGGCGCTTCCCCCGAGAGCGGGCCAAGGTGTTCGCCGACGCCAACCGGGTGCCCGATTGGGTGGAGGAGACCCTGCGCTTCGACACCTCCACGCAGATGCTGCTGCGCGTCACCACCGGCGAGCTGTCTCTGCACGGCACCGTGCTCCCGGACGGTGCCCGGGTGCTGTTGCTGGTGGGATCGGCCAATCGCGACGAGCGGGTGTTCCCCGATCCCGACCGCTACGACCTCGACCGGGACACCTCGAAGCTCGTGAGTTTCGGCAGCGGCCGCCATTTCTGTTTGGGCGCCGCCCTGGCCAGACTCGAGGCCCGGGTGGGGTTGCGCGAACTTGTGGCGCGGGTCGCCGACTACGACGTCGATGCCGAAGGCGCCACCCGCGTCCATTCCATCAACGTGCGGGGTTTTGCCGCCCTGCCCACCACCGTGACCACGCGCTGAGAACCGGATCGGCCCCGCCCATGTCCCGCTTCGTCCCCCACCCCGACCGGCGCCCGACCATCGTCACCGGCGCCTCGTCGGGCATCGGCCGGGCCACCGCCGTCGCCCTCGCCGCCGCCGGCCACCCCGTCGTGCTGGGAGCGCGGCGCGGCGCTCGCCTCGAGGAGGCGGTCGAAGAGATCCGCACCCGAGGGGGCGAGGCGCACGCCGCCCCGCTCGACCTGGCCGATTCCGGCTCGGTGGCCGCCTTCGTCAAGGCTGCGGGCGAAGCGGTGGGGGAGATCGACGTGGTCGTGTCGGCGGCGGGCCGAAACCAACCCGACTCGGCGGGGGAGTCCGACCCCGACGACTTCGCCGCCACCGTGGCGGTGAACCTTCTCGGCGTGCAGCGCCTCATGGCGTCGGTCCTCCCGGACATGGTCCGCAGGGCCCGCGGCGACGTGGTGTTCGTCACCTCTGAGGTGGTTCGGCTTCCCCGGGTGGGCACCGTCGGCTACACCGCCTCCAAGTGGGGGCTGCACGGTTACGCCCGCACCTTGCAGATGGAGCTCGAGGGAACCGGTGTGCGGACGTCGATCGTCCAACCGGGCCAGACCCTGTCCGAGATGGGCTCCGACTGGGATCCCGGTGTCACCACCGAGCTGCTCGAGCAGTGGGTGCGATGGGGCGTGGCCCGCCACGATCACTTCCTGCGGCCCCAGGCGGTGGCGGCGGCCGTGGTGGGTGTGGTGCAGGCACCGCCCGGGACGCAGTTCAGCCTGGTCGAGGTCGAGCCGCAGGCTCCGTTGTCCGCTGGCGCTGGGCACGACGCCCGACCGGAGGCCGCCGAAGGAGACGGCGCCGACGGAGAGCCGCCCGGGCGACAAGGAGGAAGGACGTGACCGTCGACACCGCGTTGTCCCAGCCCCCGCTGGTGTCGGGGGCCGTGTCACCGCACGGGCACCTGGAGGAGCTCCGGCGCGATCCCATCGAGCTCATGGCTCGCGTTCGCCGGGAGTGCGGCGACGTGGGCCGTTTCCGACTGGCCCAACGCGAGGTGGTACTGCTCACCGGCGCCGAGGCCAACGAGGCTTTCTTCCGGGCTCCCGAAGACGTCCTCGACCAAGCGGAGGCCTATCCGTTCATGACGCCCATCTTCGGCACCGGCGTCGTGTTCGACGCCCCGCCCGAGCGCCGCCGGGAGATGCTTCACAACCAGGCGTTGCGGGACAAGTTCATGCGCGGGCACGCCGCCACCATCGCCGGCGAGGTGCAGTCCATGGTGGGTGGGTGGGGCGACGAGGGCACCATCGACCTGCTCGACTTCTTCGCCGAGCTCACCATCTACACGTCGTCGGCGTGCCTCATCGGCCAGCGCTTTCGCAGCGAGCTCGATCGTCGCTTCGCCGAGCTGTACCACGACCTGGAGCGAGGCACCGACGCCCTTGCCTACGTGGACCCCTACGCCGAGATCGACAGCTTCGCCCGCCGCGACGCCGCCCGGCGAGGCCTGGTGGCGCTGGTCCAGGCCATCATGGACCGCCGAGCTTCGTCTGCAGGCACCGACGACGCAGCGCAGCGGGACCTGCTCGACGTGCTCATGTCCGTCCGCGCCGAGGACGGCGCGTCGCGCTTCACCACCGACGAGATCACCGGCATGTTCATCTCCATGATGTTCGCCGGGCACCACACCACCTCGGGCACCGCCGCCTGGACGCTCATCGAGCTGCTCCGCCACCGGACCCATCTCGACGCCGTGCGGGGCGAGCTCGACGGGTTGCACGCCCTCGGCGAGGAGGTGAGCTACCAGGCGTTGCGGGAGATGCCCGTGCTCGAGTCGGTTGTCAAGGAGGCCCTTCGCCTGCACCCACCGCTCATCCTCGTGCTGCGCGTGGCCAAGGAGCCGTTCGAGGTGAAGGGATATCGGATCGCGCCGGGGACGATGGTGGGAGCGAGCCTGTCGGTGTCCAACCGCATCGCCGAGGACTTCCCCGATCCAGATGCCTTCGTCCCTGAGCGCTACGTGGATCCGCGCGCCGAGGACCGGGCCAACCCGTGGACGTGGGTCCCCTTCGGGGCGGGGCGCCACCGCTGCGTGGGCGCACCGTTCGCCATGATGCAGTTGAAGGCCATCTTCTCGGTGCTGCTGCCGGCCTGGGACTTCGAGTTGGCCCAGCAGCCCGACAGCTACCGCAACGACCACTCGAAGATGGTCGTGCAGCTGGCCCAGCCCTGCACGGCCCGGTACCGGCGCCGCCGGTCATGATCGGCGAGAGGCCAGTCGTGATCCAGGACCAGTCGTGATGCGCGTGGTGGTCGATCGTGACCTCTGCCAAGGGCACGGGGTGTGCGAGTCCGAGGCTCCCGGGGTGTTCTCGGTGTCGAAACAGGGCGTGCTCACCATCCTGGACGCGTCGCCCGGTGACGCCCGGCGCGCCGAGGTGGAACAGGCGGTGCGCTTCTGTCCCACGGGCGCTCTGCGCATCGAGGAAAACGGCTCCGCCGCTGCGGCACCGGCTGAGGGGGACGGCTGAGGTGGCCGGCTACCCCTACGAGGAATTGTCGGACATGGTGGAGCGCTGGCTGGAAGCGAACCGACAGGCAGAAGCCGCACAGGACTGGCGTCCCATGGCCGACTTGTACACCGAGGACGCCACCTACGGATGGAACCTCGGGCCCCGGGAGGAGTTCATGGCCGTCGGCCGAGAAGAGATCCGCGCCGTGGCCCTCGGTCTCGAGATGGGCGGGCTCGAAGGATGGCGCTATCCCTACCAGAAGGTCCTCATCGATCCCGTCCAGGGCGAGGTCATCGGGTTGTGGCGCCAGATCGCCGACGCCGCCCGCCCCGATGGCTCGCCCTACGAGGTGGCCGGGATCGGCGGCAGCTGGTTCCGCTACGGCGGCAACGGGAAGTGGTCGTGGCAACGCGACTTCTTCGATGTCGGCAACGCCACGGCGTTGTTCCTCGAGATGATCAAGGCAGAAGTGCTGAGCGACGGCATGCGAAGGCGCATGGAACGGGCCACCTCGAAGGAGCCTCTGCCCGGGCACTATCCGATCGGCCGAGCCCCCCGAGACCTGTGGGAGTGACGGCCCGCTTCGTGCCCTTCCGCGGTTTTTCAGGGTGCGTCGGCCACCCGCCGGCGTCGCCACGCCAGGAATGCCCGGCCCGCGCCGTAGGCGACCAGGCCGGTGATCCCCACGTAGAAGCCGACGGGCCAGTTGGTGACGTAGGCCAGGGCGATGGCGACCCACACCGTCGCCAGGGCGATGGCCACCGAAAGCGACAGCGCCGGCGCCGGGCTGGAGGTGAACGAGCGCGCTGCGGCGGCGGGCCCGAGGGTCAGGCTGAACATGAGGAAGGCCCCCACCACCGGCACCGTCATGGCCGTGGCCATGGCCACCACCAACATGAAGATCGTCTCCAGCCGGCGGGGGCGCAGGCCCCGCGCTTCGCTCGTCTCGGGCATGACCGAGAGCATGAGCAGCGGCCGGTACACGATGGCCATCACCGCCAAGGCGGCGACGCCGAGCCCGGCGATCGGCAGCAGCTGGCTGCGGGCCACCCCGAGCACCTCGCCGAACAGCAGCGAGAACACCTCGGCCGAGTATTCCGAGCTCATCGACAGAAACAGCGCACCCAGGGCCAGCATCAGCACGAGCGACAACGCCGTGACCACGTCGTGGCGACCCCGCCGGCCCAACCATCCGATGGCCAACGCTCCGCCCACCGCGAACACGCCCAGGCCGTAGAGCGTGCTCACTCCGAGCAACGATGCGCCTGCCGCCCCGCCGAAGGCGCCGTGAGGAACGGCGTGGGCCACGAAGGCCGAGCCGCGCAGGACGATGAAGAAGCCGACCACGCCGGCCACCACCGCCACCATGCTCGCTGCCGCCCACGTGTTGAGCATGTAGCCGGCGAACATCTCAGTGCCCTCGAACCGGCGGCTGCCGGCGTCGCCGCATGGAAGTGGCCAGGTCGACGATCACGTAGAACACGAACACGAGGGTCACGATGAAGAAGCTCACCGGCCAACCTCTGTGCACGGGGGGCCAGTAGTAGCTGTCGTAGGCGAGGAGGATGCCGACCCACGTCGCCACCACCCCGACGACGGCCGACGCAGCGAGCGCGGTGGAGGGGCGCTTCGTCATGCGCAGGGCAGCTGCGGGTGGCCCGACCAGAAGGGCGGTGGACAGGACGGCGCCGATGGTGGCGGCGGCGAGCGACACGGCCAGGGCCAGCGACAGGACATAGGCGAAGCCGACGAAGCGGACGGGCACGCCCCGGGCGGCAGCCAGGTCGGTGTCCAGCGAGCCGAGGAGCAGCATGCGGTAGCACAGCCCGACCAGCCCGAGGGCCGCCGCGCTCAGGGCCACGATGACCGGAGCGCTGTTCGAGCTCACCGTGAAGAGCGACCCGAAGAGGATCGTCACCGAGGCGCCGGTCGTGGTCGACGAGGTGGTGTCGAGATAGAGGAAAAGCGCCGCCAGCCCCAGGCCGCCGCCGAGTACCAACCCGGTGGTGAGGTCGCGCAGCCGTGGGCGTCGCACCCCGAGGGACTCGATGATCCCCCCCGAGACCACGGCGATGACCACGAAGCCCCACAAGGGGTTGACGCCGCCCAGGTACGCCGCCGACCCGCCGGTGGTGCCCAGTTCGCCCAGGCTGTGACCGGCGAAGGCCTGCGAGCGCAGGACGGTGAACGTGCCCACCACCGCCGTCACCACTGCCACCACCGCCCCGACCACCAGCGCCGAGTGGACGGTGGCGCTCGAGAAGAACCCCGGCTCGAACAGCACGTGCACCCCTTCGTTCACCTCCCGCTCGGCTGAGATCGCCCGGTCAGAGGACGGAGACGACGCCGGGCTCGTCGGGGATGTCCAGGTGGTCGTGCCCGTGGCCCTCACCGAGCTGGGCCTGATCGTCTCGGCCCGCCACCACCAGGATGCGGCCGTGCACGCCGAGCACGTCCACGTGGTGCCCGTACAGTCCGCTCAGCACGTCGGAGCGCACCACCTCGTCGGTGGTGCCGTTCACGGTCCTGCCGTCCGCGATGTAGACGATGTGGTCCATCACCGCCAGGAGCGGGTTCATGTCGTGGGCCGAGATGAAGACGGTGACGTTCTGGTCCTTGGCGATGCGGGCCAGCAGCTCGACCACTTCCTGCTCGGCGCCGATGTCGAGGTTGGCGAGCGGCTCGTCGAGCAGGAGCAGGCGGGGCCGGCCCACGAGGGCGTGAGCGACGAGCACCCGCTGCTGCTCCCCCCCGGAGAGGTCCCCCACGCGGGCGTCGCCGAGGTGGGTGGCCCCCACCGCGTCGAGCATCTCCTCCACCGGCTCCCGTCGCCGCCGCCACGACAAGGGCACGCCCCAGCGGTCGCCGTCGAGCCCGAGTGCCACCACGTCGCGCGCCCGGAGTGGCATGTCCGGGTCGAACACCAGCTTCTGCGGGACATATCCCACGGCGCGATGGGCGGCGCCATCGGCACCGGGGACGGTCACCCGTCCGTGCTGCGGGTGCAGCAGGCCGAGGATCACCCTGAACAGCGTCGTCTTGCCGGCGCCGTTCGGCCCGATGAGGCCGGTGACCGAGCCGGGCCCGAGCGAGAAGGACACGTCGCGCAGCACGTGACGGCCCGAGAGCGACACGTCGACGCCTTCGATGGCGAGGGTGGGCAGCTCTGTCGTGGGCCGGGAGGACACGGGCACCTACAGGTGCGTGGTCGAGACGTGGCTGGCGAGCGCCTTCACGATTGACCGCACCTCGGCCATCATCCAGGTCTGGTAGTCGTAGCCGGGGGTGGGCATGGTCTCGTACACCCCGACCACCGGGATGTTCCGGCGCTGCGACAGCGAGGCCAGCGACTGGGTGAGTGAGTCGGTCACCTGCTCGTTGTAGACGAACACCTTGACCTTGTCGCCGGTGAAGAGGGCGTTCTCGCCGGCGACGTCCTGCGGCGAGGGGTCGACGCCGTTCATGACGTCGGCCTGGAACACGAAGGGCGTGAGATTGTCGAGCCCCATGGCCGCCAGGAGGTAGTCGGCCACCGGCTCAGTGGTGGCCACCGGGGTGCCGGCGTAGCTGGCCTTGGCCGAGGCGATGGCCTCGAACCAGGGCTGCAAGGACGCGTTGAACTTGGCGAGGTTGGCCGAGAAGACCGCAGCGTGGGCCGGGGCGAGCTGGCTCAAGTCCTCGGCGATCGCCTTCGCCACCTGGGGCATGGTGCCGGGGTCGTACCAGAGGTGGGGATTGGGGGTGCTGTCGGGCAGCCCGAGCAGGTGCTGCACGACGATCACCTTCCTCGCCGAGCTCGGCGTGGCCGCCTCGATCTTGCTCATGTACGAGTCGTAGCCGAGGCCGTTCTGCACAACGAGCTGGGCGCTCGACACGACCTGCGACACCTTGGCGCTGGCCTCGAAGGTGTGCGGATCCGTGTTCGGGTTGCTCTCGACGGCGGTGGTGTCGACATAGCTCCCGCCGATCTGGGAGAGGACGTCGGCGTACTCGTTCTCGGCACCGACCGCCACGATCTTCCCCGAGGCGCCGGCCGGCGAGGAGCAGGCGGCCAGGGCGAGGCCGGCGCCACCGCACACGACCGCCACCGACACGGCGCGGAGCAGGCGGAGCAGGTGGAGCGGGGGCGTCATGCCCGCCAGCATAGTAGAGAATGATTCTCATTCCAATTCCGGGAAGCGACCGCTAGGCTGGGCATTCGTGGACGGTCAGCTGCACGCCGAGGTGGCGCTCCGCCTGGCGCAGCACGACCAGCGCTACACACCCCTTCGCCGCACCCTCGTGGAGTCCATGGCCGGGGCTGACGGGCCCCTCACCATCCCGGAGATTCTGCACACCCACCCAGGGCTGTCCCAGAGCACCGCCTACCGCAACATCTCGGCCTTGGTCGATGCGGGAATCGCCCGCCGGGTACCGGGCGCCGACGACCACGGCCGCTACGAGCTGGCCGAGGAACTCGCCGGCCATCACCACCACATCGTCTGCGCCAGCTGCGGGAAGGTGGCCGACGTGGTGCCCTCTCCGGGGCTCGAGCGGGCGTTGGCCGAAGCGGCCCGGACCACGACGGGCTTCGAGGTGACCGAGCACCGCTTCGACCTGGTCGGCGTGTGCTCGGAGTGCCGCTGACGGCACGGGGACGGCGTGCCTGTCTTGGCGGCGACCTCGCCCGGCACCACCTCGCTGGTCGTGCTGGTGCTGGCCGTGTTCGGCGCCTGCGCCGTGGAGATGGTGGAGGCCCTCACCATCGTGATCGCCGTGGCCACCACGCGGGGGTGGCGAGTGGCGCTGCAGGGTGCCGGCGCCGCCGTGGGGGCGCTCGTCCTGCTCGTGGCTGTCGGAGGCGTCCCACTCGTGCGCTACGCCCCCATTGACGACCTGCGGGTGGCCGTGGGCGCCTTGCTGTTGCTCTTGGGCTTGGGCTGGCTGCGCAAGGCCGTGCTGCGAGCCGCGGGCGTCATCCCCGAGCACGACGAGGACGCCGTCTACGCCGCCACCGTGCACGCCTTGTCCCCGCCCGGGCCAGGCGACCGGCGGCGGGCCGACACCGAAGGTCTGGGCGTGGCCTTCAAAGGGGTGTTCCTCGAAGGCATCGAGGTGGTGCTCATCGTCATCAGCCTGGGCGTGAGCCAGCACCAGCTCGGCGCCGCCTCGGCGTCGGCGGGGGCGGCGGCCGTCGTCGTGGCCGGCGTCGGCGCCCTCGTGGCTCGTCAGCTGTCGGGAGTGCCGGAGAACTTGATGAAACTCGTGGTGGGCGTGATGCTCACCAGCTTCGGGACTTTCTGGATCGGCGAAGGAGCAGGAGCCCACTGGCCGGGTTCGGATGCCAGCCTGCCCGTGCTCATCGGGGTGTTCGCCGCCGTCACCGCGCTGCTCGTGGTAATTGCTCGTCGCGCCGGACCGCCGATCGAGGCTCCCACCGCGGTGCCCTCCGGCAACGGTGGACAACAGTGAAGAGGATGGGGCGCCTGGCTCGCCTGGCCGCACGTGGACTGTGGGCCTTCCTCATCGGCGATACGCCCGAGTTCGCCCTCGCCGCCGGCGCCCTCGTCGCCTTCGCCGTGCTCCTGCATCACCAGGGCGCCGCAGTCGTGGCCGGGCTGCCCGCCCTGGTGATCGTGGTGCTCGCCGCCGGGGTCTGGCACGGGCGCCGTCAGCGCCTCTCGAGCACCGCCACGAAGGCCTCCTCGGGCTCACCGGTCAACACCTCGGACCAGGCCCAGCCCGTGCCCTCCACCAGCGAACGCAGCTCTCGCTCCGACACGAAGAGCCAAGAGAACCATGCCGAGGCCACCTGGCGGTAGCGGACGCGCAGGCGCAGTTGCCCTGCCATCCGTCCGCGGCTTCTGTTCAGGCGCCGATAGGCCGGGTCGAGCACCGGCACGCCGCCGCCGTAGGGGCTCGTGCTCTCGGCGATGAGCTGCGCCCCGCTGTGCATGCGCCGCGCCCAGTGCGCCAGCGTCGACCGCAGGCGCTCCGGCGACCCGAAGATGCCGGCGTTGTTCCCCATGAGCAACACCGTGTCGAACGACCCGACGGACGAACCCAACGACTGGACGGAGGCGACGCGGGTGCGCCGAACCCCCTTCGCCTTGGCGGCGCGCACCGCCAGCGGCGATGCGTCGGCGGCCACGGCGTCGATGCCGAGGTTCTGCAGGTGCAGCGCCACCCGCCCGGAACCGCAACCCACGTCGAGGGCCCGGCCGCGCACACGGGCCATGGCTCGCTGCTCTGGTGCGGGCCAGTCTTCGAAGGGTGCCACGTACAGCTCGGGACCGGCACCCACTTCGAGGTACCCGTCTTCGCGCTCGTGCACCTCGGGATCGGTACCGCCGCGCACCCAGTCGAGCAGCGCGTGGCCGAAGGCGTCGCCACGGTCGATGCCGCCACAGTACCGGCGGGCTGCGGCCCTTCCGGGGAAGGGTTGCCCGAGGCGTGGCGGTGCGATGCTGGACTGGTGCCCGTCATCGATCTGAACGCCGATGTGGGGGAGGACGCCGGAGCTCCGGTCGAGGAGGCCGAGCTGATCGGCATCGTGAGCAGTGTGAGCGTCAGCGGGGGAGCCCACGCCGGATCGCCGGAGTCCATCGACGCCGCCGTGTCGGCGGCGGTAGCAGCCGGGACGGTGATCGGGGCGCATCCCTCGTACCCCGACCGCGCCGGTTTCGGCCGCCGTGCCATCCCCGTGGACCGAGAGGTCCTGGCACGGTCGCTGGTGCAGCAGATCTCCGCCGTGGCAATCGCCGCCGACAAGGCAGGGGGTGCCGTGCGATACGTGAAGCCGCACGGGGCGCTCTACCACGAGGCGTGCACCCAGCCGGCTGCGGCGCAGCTGGTCGCCGACGCCGCCCGGGCGTGCGGGGTCGGCGTGCTCCTCCTCGCCGCCGCGGCGCCCGTGCTCGCCGACCGCGCCGCGCTGGGCGTGGACATCGCCACCGAAGCCTTCGCAGACCGGGCCTACCGCCCGGACGGAACGCTGCTGTCGCGGGGAGAGGAGGGCGCTGTGCTCGACGACGAAGCCGTCGTCGTCCGCCAGGCGTTGTCGGTGGTGCTCGACGCCCGCGCCTCGACGACCGATGGAGCCTGGGTCGACGTATCGGCGTCGTCGCTGTGCCTGCACGGCGACACGCCCGGCGCGCTCGCGCTGGCCCGCGCCGTGCGCCGCGCCTTGGAGGATGCCGGCGTCCAGGTGCACCCCTTCGTGTCGTGACCCGCTCCGCCCGGGCGAGCTCTGCCGGTGACGTGACGGTGCGCCCCTTTGGTGACGCCGCCGTGCTCGCCGATGTCGGTGACGTCGACGCCGCCCAGGTGCTGGCCCGCCGCGTCGACGCCGAGCTGGGCGCCGGGGGCTGGCCGGGGCTCCAGGACGTGGTCGTGGGCTTCGGCACCGTCACGGTCGCGGTGGATCCAACCGAGGCCGACCTCGCCTCCCTGGTCGACGTCATCTCGAGGCTGGCCGCCGGGAACGCCGGCGGACCTGGCGCCGACCGCCACCAGGAGGATGCCGCCGGCCCAGTGCTCGAGATCGCGGTGCGATTCGACGGGCCCGACCTCGACGACGTGGCCCGCCAGGCCGGGATGTCGGTCGCCGAAGTCGTCGATCTCGTGGCCGGCGCAGAGTTGCGCGTCGCCTTCGTCGGCTTCGCTCCTGGCTTCGGCTACCTGGTCGGCCTGCCACCGCCCTTGGCTGCAGTCCCGCGGCGGGCCCGCCCCCGGCCCGCCGTTCCCGCCGGGTCTGTCGCCATCGGCGGAGGGTTTGCCGGCATCTACCCCCAGGACACCCCGGGCGGATGGCATCTCGTCGGTCGCACGGGCGACGCGCTGTTCGACGAGTCGGCGCCGCCCTACGCCGTGCTGGCACCGGGCCGGCAGGTGCGCCTGTGCCCGTCGGGTGCCGCGCCGTCACCGCTGCCGGCTCGCCGGCGTCGTCCGCTGACTGCGGCGGCACCCGCCCTGGAGGTGCTCGAACCGGGCGCCTGCTCCCTGGTCGAGGATGCGGGCAGGCGCGCCGTGGCGGCCATGGGCGTTCCGCGCGCCGGCACGGCAGACGAGTTGTCGCGTCGCCTGGCCAACCGCCTGGTGGGAAACGCGGACGACGAGGCGGTGCTCGAGATCACCAGCCGAGGCCCTCGCCTGCGCGCCCACGACGACATGCACGCGGTGGTGCTCGGTGACCCCTGGAGCGACGACGGCGTCCCCGTCTTGGTGGACGGGAAGGCGGTCCCCGTGGCGCAGGTCGTGCCTCTCCACGACGGCCAGGTGCTGGAGGCCGGCGCGCTCGGCGGTGCCGTTCGGGCCACGCTGGCGGTGAGCGGGGGCATGCGCGTGCCACCTGTGCTCGGCAGTCGTTCGTCGGATCTGTTGTGCGGTCTCGGACCCGGTCCGCTGCGAGTCGGCGACATCGTGGGCGTCGGACGCGCCGGACGTCCCCGCGGCGCGCTCCACATGCCCCGTGACGACAGCGCACCCGCCGTTCTGCGCGTGCTGCCCGGTCCGGACGTAGACGCCGGGACGGGCCCCGGTGTCCCCGGCGAGCGGACTCGAGTCCGGGTGGCGGGCGAGTGGCGGGTGGATCGAGACAGCAACCGTGTCGGCATCCGCCTCGTGCCCGCCGACGAGCGGGAGCCGAATCCTTCGCTGCCGGCAGGCGGCCGTCTTCCGTCGCGGGGCATGGTTGGCGGAGCCGTCCAACTCCCGCCGGGTGGCGAAGCCATCGTGCTCGGGCCGGATCACGCCACGGTGGGCGGGTATCCCGTCGGCGCCGTGGTCATCGCCGCCGACCTGCACCGCCTGGCGCACCTGGCCCCGGGCGCGCTCGTCCGTTTCGAATTTGTCGACGGCGCTGAAGCGGCGGCGGCATGGCGGCGGTTGCTCGCGGTGCCCCATCGCGCCGTGGAGGGGTGGTACCCGACGCAGGCGGGGTGAGCTCGTCCTGAGTCGCCCGTGATGTCACGTCCAGTCGTACACTTCCCCCTCGGCGCGCCGGGAAGCCTGGTCGGCACTCATCTCGAGGGAGAGGACCCGAACCATGGTGACGACGACCACGCTGTCATCGCCGGTGTGGGCCGACATCGTCGTCCTCGCCGTGGCCGCCGGCCTCGCCCTCGCCGCCAGCGTCGGGCTGGCGAGCCGCCTGGAACGGATAGGCGCCCGCCTCGGGCTGTCCGAAGCCATGTTGGGGCTGCTCGCCGCCCTCGCCGCCAACGGGCCCGAGATCACCTCGGCGGTCACGGCCATGGCTCGGCACCAGCGTCAGGTCGGCGCCGGCGTGGTGCTCGGCTCGAACGTGTTCAACGTCGCCGCGCTGCTCGGGCTGGGGGCGGTGATCGCGGGCCGCATCCGCTTGCACCGGCGCGTCATCGCCCTGAGTGGGATCGTGGCGCTGTGGGTGGCGCTCGTCGCCCTGGGGGCTACGGGGGCACTGTTCCCGGCCGGCACCGGCCTGGTGCTCGCGCTCGTCGTGTTCGGCCCCTACGTCGCCGTGTGCGGATGGCCGGCAAGCGCCCGGCGGCTCGGCGTGCCGGAGCGGGCGAGCCGGTGGCTTGAGCGAGCGGTCTTCGAAGAGGAGGACGAGCTGAGACAGGCCATCCAGCCCGGGCGCGGCGACCGTCGTGACGTGGCGTTAGGCGTGGGTGCATTGGCGGTCGTGATCGGCTCCTCCATGCTCATGGAGCGCGCCGCCACGACGGTCGGCGACCACTTCTCCGTTCCTGACCTGGTGACGGGGGCAGTGGTGCTGGCCGCCGTGACCAGCCTGCCCAATGCAGTGGCGGCGGTCTATCTGGCCACCCGGGGACGCGGCGCAGCCGTGCTCAGCGAGGCCCTCAACTCCAACAACCTGAACGTGGTGCTCGGCCTGCTGGTGCCGGGTGCGATCGTGGGCGTGGCGACTGCGGGGGGAGCAGTGCTCGTCGCCACCTTCGCCCTCGCCCTCACCCTCCTGGCACTGTCGTTGGCCGGCGCCCGGCGCGCTCTCGGTCGTGGCGACGGCTCAGCGATCCTGGCCGGTTACGCCGCATTCCTCGCCGCGCTGTTCATCTTCGTGGCCGTGCGCTGAGCACCACGCTCGATGTGTCAGGCGCGCACGCCCCGCACCGCGTCACGCACCCGGTCCACCACGGCGGCCACCGGCCCCATCACCAGGTTCCCCGGTGGGGTGTCGGGCGCATGGGGATGGGGATGGGTGGGCGCCAGTTTCTTGGCCAAGTCGTAGCGCTGGCCGAGCTCGGCCAGCTCGTCGGGTTTGACACTGGTGGTGAGCTCGGGGAACACCGACTGCTCCTCGGCTTCGGCGTGAGCCAGGACCTCCGAGCGCAGCGTGTTGAACATCGCAGGGAACTCGGCGCTCGTCACCCCCGCCTTCTCCATCTCGGCCAAGAGCTCTTCGGCCTTGGCCTGCTCGGCGATGCGCATGTCGGCGAGGTCGTCGCCACCGTCGACGTAGCGTCGCAGAGCCGGGTACACGACCTCCTCCTCGGCCACCTCGTGACGGACCAGGGTGTAGGTCAGCTCGCAGAAAGCCTCGTCCCGCTGATCCGCCGTTATGTCGGGAAACCGTTCGAGCAACTGCTCTGCTAGTCGGTGGTCGGCCAGCAGCAGCTGGACCACGTTGGCGTGCATGTCGCCGGAACCGGTCATGGTGTCGTCCTCCGAATCGTCGCCGTGTCGCCTGGAATCTGGCGTCGGTTCTCCGCGACGCTTCTCATACCCACCACACCCCGGGCCTGCACCGGTCTCACCAGGCCAATCGGGCAACCGGGAGTAACGGTCGCCGAGCGACGCACTAGGGTCGGCCTTCGTGCGACGCCCGTGGCGGGGCGGCGCCGTGCCACCTGACGCTTCACGGAGAGGAGGCAGTTGGTGATCCGTGGTGAAGGGACCGCATTCGTCCGGGGAGTGACGCCGGACGAGGTCTTCGACTTCGTCCTCGACCCGGCGCAGTACACCAAGGCGGACACAAAGATGGTGTGGGTCACGAAATTGGCCGACACCCCAGACGGGATGATCGCTCGTGAGGACGGCAAGTTCATGGGTCGCCTCCCGGGATCCGTGATCACCCGCTACCGGTGGAAGCGGCCGACGAGCATCGACGTCACCTTGGAGCACGGGGTGCCGAGAGGGCTGCACGCCTGGTTCGAGATCGAGGAGGTACCCGGCGGCACCCGGCTCCACCACGTGGAGGAGATGGACTTCGGGCACGGGTTGCTCGGTACCGTCTACGACGCCGCCGCCCGGTCGTGGTTCGCACACTCCGTCGCCACGGAGGTGGCCGAGATCGGCCGCCTGCTCGAGGCCGGCGAGCGGGGCCGGGGACCGGAGCCTCCCGCCGACGCAGAACGCTGACCCGACGCCGGCGACGTCGCCGGCGACTCCGGAGGTGTCTCGCCTCTGCGGTTGGGGAAGACCTGGGGACCGACGTGGCCGGCGTTGGGGACGGTGCGCGTCGAGTTGGGGACGAACGGAGAAATCTCGGGGACAACATCGGGATTTCGCGAAACGGTGTTGACTCCTATTTGCGGCGGGCGCACAGTGTGAGCCAGCCGAACGGAAACGACCGGACAGAACCCGGAAGGAACGCCGAAAGGTGGTTCACCGGAGGAATCCGGAGACGAGCGTTCGGTCAGGAAGACGGTGTGGGCAGCGGAGGGTTCCCTGGGATCAGCCGATGCCAGCTCCGGACCGGGGTCGTCCGACCCGGGGACGGGCCGTCGACCGACTGGCGTTGGCCCCGAGGAGTTCGGGCGGCTTCGGCCGATCCGGCTACTCGGGGCTTCGCCGCGTCCGGGGCTCGGTGTGGAGCGCGTGCCACCCGCTCACACCACGGCGAACTCGCCGAGACCGGTCGGCACCTCCTCGTAGACGTCCACGCCGGCCACGTGTGCCATGGGCGGCCCCTGGCGGCACCACCCGACCATGGCCTCGACCGCCGCCGCCTCGCCCTCGAACACGGCCTCGACCGTCCCGTCCGGGCGGTTGGAGACGCTCCCGGCCACACCGAGGGCCCGGGCCCGCCGGGCGCACGACATGCGAAAGCCCACTCCGTGTACCCGGCCCGCCACCACGACCCGACGGCGGACGACTGCGGCGTGCTGGCCGTCGGTCACCGCCGATTATCGGCCGCCCGTCACGCGCTCAAGTCCCACACGCGCTCGGATCGGACCCCTTGTCCCACCATGACGGCAAGCTCGGTGCGCACGACGGGCAGGTCGCCCGGATGGGTGACCCCGATACAGCGGCCGATGCCCTCGAGCACCCGCACCGGCTGAGCCGGACCGGCGCCGGCCCGGCCCGCCACCATGGCGCCGATCACCTCGGGGAGGAGCACCTCGGTGTCGCTGGCCGGCGCCCGCTCCACTTCCCCGTCGGGGCCCACCTCGGGGTGGACAGCCGTCACCGCCGCCTCGAGGACCGGCCACACCGAAGAGTGGAAGCCCCACAGGTTGACCGACACCGGGGTGTCCGCCTCGAGCACCGCCGGCTCCTTGCCGTCGTCGCTCTCGAACTGCCCGTCGGGGCGCCGCGCCACCCGCTTGCGCTCCACCATCTCGACGAGAAGGCCGTCGGGACCCACCGTGCACGTTCCCCGCGTGACCGGTTCGTCGCTGACGATGGTGTCTGCCAGCCGGTAGGCGACGTTGGCATGCTCGTCGGACCCCACGAGGAACCGGCACAGCTCCTCCAGTGAGGGCACGCCGTAGACGTCGTCGGCGTTGACCAAGGCGAAAGGCGCGTCGCCCACGAATCGGTGCGCGCCTAGCGCGGCGTGGGCGGTGCCGAGGGGGATGCGCTGCTCGGCCAGCGCCACGTCGAGACTCTTGGGCCAGCACTGTTCGATGTGGTACGTGATGGCCGGCCCGCTCTGCGGGCCGAGGACGACGACGATGCGGCCGAAGCCCGCCCGGCGGGCGTCACTGGCGTTCAGGTCGATGACCGCCTCACCGCGCAAGCCGACCGGGGCCAAGGGTTTGCAGCCGCCGCCGTAGCGGGTGGCCATGCCTGCCGCCAGCATGACCAGCGCCGGGGTCTGGGAGTCGGCGGTCATGGGGCCGTCAGTACCCGCGGTGGCGGCGTCACCCGCCCCAACGGAGAACAGCGCTGGCCCACGTCATGCCGCCGCCGAAGCCGGACAGAAGGACGGTGTCGCCGCCCTTCAACCGTCCGCCGTCGAGGGCGTCGCACAAGGCGAGGGGGATGGAGGCAGAAGACGTGTTTCCGTACCGGTCGATGGTGACGACGCAGCGGTCGTCGGGGATCCCGAGGCGCTGGCTGGCGGCGCTGATGATGCGGGCGTTGGCCTGATGGGGCACGAACAGGTCGACGTCGGAGGGCGCCAGCCGAGCCCGCGACAAGGCGCCCAGCGAGGACTCGACCACCGCCCGCACGGCGTGCCGGAAGATCTCCTTGCCGTTCATGTACAGGTATCCGCCCAGGTCGCACTTGAGCAGGTGACGCAGCGACCCGTCGGCGCCGACGTCCCACCCGAGCAGCTCGCCGGGGCCATCGGTGGCCTCGAGCACCACCGCCCCGGCGCCGTCCCCCACCAGGACGGCCATGCTGCGGTCGTCCCAGTCGGTGATCTTGGACAGGGTCTCGCTCCCCACGACCAGGATGCGCCGGGCGCCGGAAAGCACCAGTCCGTGGGCAACTACGAGCGAGTACACGAAGCCGGAGCAGGCGGCGTTCAGGTCGAAGGCCCCGCCGGCCACGCCCAGTGCGTGTTGCACGGTGGCCGAGGTGCCGGGCACGGTGGCGTCCGGCGTGGTGGTGGCGAGCACGAGCACATCGATGTCGGCACCGTCGCGACCGGCTTTCTCGAGCGCCCGCCGCCCGGCGTCGATGGCCAGTTGCGACGTCGTCCCCCCGATGCGCCGCTCCCTGATGCCGGTGCGCTCGGTGATCCAGGCGTCGCTCGTGTCGAGACGGGCGGACAGGTCGTCGTTGGTGACCACCTTGTCGGGGACGGCCGCCCCCCACCCCGTGATGATGGCGCCCGGCACGCTCACCCCTGCTGCAGCACGTGGACGGCCACCAAGCCGGCGTCGCGTCCGCCCATGATCCCACCGGTGTTCACCGCCACGGCGGTCGAGGTGTCGGGACGCTGCCGGGCTCCGGCCCGGCCCCGGAGCTGTTCGACCAGCTCCACGACCTGGCACAACCCGGTGGCCCCGAGGGGGTGTCCCCGTGCCACCAGCCCGCCGCTCGGGTTGACGTACAAGCCGGTGCCCCCGTAGCCGGTGCGACCGGCCGCGGTGGCCCGGCCCGCCTCACCGACCCCGAAGAAGCCGAGCGCCTCCAGTGCCCACAGTTCTTCTGCGCTCGTGGCGTCGTGAACCTCGACCACGTCGACGTCGGCCGGTCCGAGCCCCGCCTCTTTCCAGGCCTGCTCGGCGGTCTCGGTCAGTCGGTCGTGGTAGTCCATCTCGCCGTCGCCCGAGCGGAGCACGCTGGCTCGCACCCCGGGGGCCCCGGAGGAGGCACCGCTCGACAGCACCACGGCGGCGGCGCCGTCGGTGAACGACGAGCACATCAGTCGCGTGAGCGGCGGGACGACCGACGGCGAGTCCAGGACGTCGCGGGCCGTGGTCTCCTCCCGGAACTGGGCCACGGGGTTGCGGGCGCCCTGGGCGCGGGCCTTCACCGCAGTGGTGGCGATCTCGGCCAGCGTCGTTCCCCGGTCCTCGAGTTGCTGTCGGACCCAGTTGGCGTTCAGTCCCATGAGGACGCTGCCCGAGCTGTTCTCGTGTCGGGCGTGCAGGGCGTGGCGCTCGTCGGAGGGCAGGCCGTCTTCGATGCCGGCCAGCGTGGCGAGGCGATCGCCGGTCCACATCTTCTCGACGCCCACGACGAGCACGGGCGACTGCCCGGCGCGCACGGCGAGGGTGCCGAGATGCAGCGCCGAGCTCCCGCCGGCGCAGGAGTTGTCCACGTTCACGACCGGGGCCGGGGTGAGGCCGGCGCCGCGGAGCCAGCTCTGGCCCCGCACACAGCCTTGGTCGGACAACCGCCCGCCGAGCGCGTTGGCCATGACGACGAGCCCGATGTCGGCCGGTCCGAGCCCGGCGTCGGCCATGGCCCGGGCTACCACCTCTCGGGCCATGGCATCTGGGGCCTGATCGCGGCGGTGCATGGGCGTGATGCCTACGCCGACCACGCTCACGTCTCGACTCACCGGCACCTCGCCTCGTCGGAGTCCTGCCATGGGCCGGCCGCGCCTCGGGCAGGCGACCGCCAACCGGCCGCGGGCCGCATACCCAGCATCGGGTCACTATCCCACGTCAGGGGCGCCGGCCGTACATCCGGCCACCCCCGCCCCGGCCAGGCTGGTGAGGCCGGTACCCGGGTGCCGGAGGGTGCTCGGGCGCTGTTCTCCCCGCGGCCTGGTCCTTCACCGTTTCACGGCACAATGGAGGTCGTGGAAGCGCTCTCAGACGAGGAGCGGGGGGGTCGCGAGCAGGAACTGCGTGACCTGATCGACCTCATGCGCCCGGCGGTGCAGGCCGACGGCGGCGACCTCGAGCTGGTCTCCTTCGACGTGGTGTCGGGCTCGGTGGAGGTCCAGCTCCGCGGGGCCTGCAGCTCGTGCGCCATTTCGTCGGCGACCCTGCAGGGAGGGGTGGAGCGGATCCTGAAGGGGCGCCTTGCCTGGGTCACCGAAGTCACCGGCGGAGTGGACGAGGAATTCGACCTGGTCGAGAGCGCCGCGCTCGGTCGCGGCGCCTACGTCCCCCGCCTTCCCTGAGCAGACCCGAGCAGCCCACGCCCCTCGAGGTCGCCTTAGCCGAGCGTGGTCCGGTCCATTCCTTAGCAATCCTAATTAGAATGGCAAACGATGGCCGTTGCCACGCCGCCTGCTGCTGACCCGCCCGATCTCGACGCCGAGGCGGCCCTCGCCGCCCGCTTGCGGCTGGTGGTGACCCGCTTGAACCGGGCCTTGCGGCAGCAGGTGGCGGGCGGGCTCACCCCGTCGCAGATCTCGACCCTGGCCACCGCCGCACGTCTGGAAGGTCCGACCTTGGGGGAGCTGGCGGCTGCAGAACAGATCCAGCCCCCGAGCGTCACCCGTATGGTGGCGGCCCTCGAGTCGGCCGGGATGCTCGAACGCCGGGTCGACCCGAGCGACGGCCGTGTGGTGCGGGTGCAGGTGACGGGGGAGGGGCATCGCACCCTGCAGCGCATCCGCTCCATGCGCAACGCGCTGTTGGCCCGTCGCCTTCGTCGGCTCAGCGGGGAAGAGCGCCGGCAGGTCGCCGATCTCGTGCCTCTGCTCGAGCGGCTGGTGGACTCGTGAGGGCGGAGGCGTGAGCGCCGCGTTGCGCTCCCTGTCGGCCTCCACCTTCCGCTCGCTTCGGATCCGTAACTACCGGCTGTACTTCACCGCCCAGATCGTCTCGGTGAGCGGGACGTGGATGCAGAGCGTCGCCCAGGCTTGGCTGGTGCTCCGGCTGGCGCCCGCCGGCCACCAGGGCGTCGACCTCGGAGTGGTCACCGCCCTCCAGTTCCTGCCCCTGCTCCTCTTCGGCACCTACGGCGGGCTTGTCGCCGACCGTCTCGACAAGCGACGCCTGCTGTACGCCACCCAGAGCGTGGCCGGTGTGCTGGCCCTCGTGCTGGGGCTCCTCACCCAGTTCGGCGCTGTCCGACTGTGGATGGTGTTCGTGCTGGCCACGCTGCTCGGCTTTGTCAACATGGTCGACAACCCCGCCCGCCAGACCTTCGTGCTCGAGATGGTGGGACGCGACGATCTGCCCAACGCCGTCAGCCTGAACAGCGTCGTCATGAACGGGGCCCGGGTCATCGGCCCCGCCATCGGCGGCGCCCTCATCGCCTTGGTGGGGCTGGCCGTGTGCTTCGAGGTGAACGCGGCGTCCTACGTGGCCGTGATCATCGGGCTGAGCCTCATGAACGGTGGCGAGCTGTATCGCTCCGAGCGGGTGCAGCGGGCCCGGGGCCAGCTGCGCCAGGGCCTGCGTTACGTGTGGCGCACCCCCGGACTGCGCGATCCGCTCCTGCTCGTGGCCGTGGTCGGCACCCTGGCCTACAACTTCCAGGTTGTGCTGGCGCTTCTGGCCAAGCTCACCTTCCACGGAGGCGCCGGCGTCTATTCGGTGCTCACCTCGGTCATGGCTGGAGGCGCAGTGGTGGGCGGCTTGGTGGTGGCCGGCCGCAACCGCCCCAATATCCACCGCCTCGCAGCTCTCGGAATCGGTTTCGGCGTCTTCATACTGGGTGTGGCCCTGAGCCCCTCGTTGGCTGTGGCCCTGGCCGTCATCTTCCCCATGGGTGCACTTTCCATATCCTTCATCGCCACCGCCAACGCCACCTTGCAGCTGCGCTCCGACCCCGCCATGCGGGGACGGGTCATGGCGCTCTATGCCATCGCCTTCCTCGGGACCACGCCCATCGGCAGCCCGCTCGTGGGTTGGATCTGCCAGGCGGCCAGTCCTCGTGTGGCGCTCGCCGTGGGCGCCGTCGCCACCATCGCCGCGTCGGTCGTGACCCTGGTGGTCCATCAGCGGGGTCATGCCCGGTCGTCGCCCGCCTCCACCGCCGTCGAGACCTCGCAGCCGGGCACCGCTGTGGGAGTGGCCTGACCCCGTAGCTTGGGGTCCGGACGACGGGGAGGGCCATGGCCAGGGCCGACCACCACGACAACCAGCGCGGCCGCCGGGGCCTGCCTCTGGCCGCCGGCGCCGCCGGCCTGGCTGCCCTCGCCCACTACCTGCCTGCCGTGTGCGTGCTGGGCCAGTGGTCCCCGGTTCCCGTGCGAGCCCTGCCCCGGGGCCTGTGTCACTGGCGGGGCCCGGCGGCGAGCGACGCCGTCGCCATCACCCTGGACGACGGCCCGTCGCCGGCGACCACCCCTCGCACCCTGGACCTCCTCGACGAGCTCGGTCTCGTCGCCACGTTCTTCGTCATCGGCGCCCTGGCCCAGGCGCACCCGGCGCTCGTGGCGGAGATGCGCCGCCGCGGCCATGGGATCGCCAGCCATGGTCATCGCCACGAACACCATCTGCTGCGGGGCCCGGGTTGGATCCGGCGGGACACCGCCGCCGCGGTGGAAACCCTCGAAGGGCTCGGGGCGCGGCCGCGTTGGTACCGGCCGCCCTACGGACAGCTCACCGCCCGGACCCTCCTCGAGGCGCGCCGCCACGGCATGGAGGTGGTGCTGTGGTCGGTGTGGGGCAAGGAGTGGGCCGAACCGAGTGCCGAAGCGGTCATGGACCGCCTGGCCGGCGGCCTCGAGCCGGGGGCGATCCTCCTCCTCCACGACAGCGACGAGGTGCCGCCGCCGGGGAAGGCCGAGCGCACCTGGCGCGCCCTCGAGCTGCTGGCCCCGGAACTCGAGCAGCGCGGGCTTCGAAGCTTGGATCTCGACACCCTCCTGGGCGACGGCGCCGCCCTCAGGTCGGTGTCCTGACCCTCACTTGTGCAGGCCGAGCTGTACGGCCTTGACGAACAGCATCACCACCCCGAGCGCCAGGTACCCGTACATGGCGTACAACGTCACCGTCCGGGCACGAGATGCAGGCGGCCTGTCCAGCAGCACACTGGGCGGCATCATCCACGTCTCGCGCCGTTCGGCGTGGACCGCCGGCAGGGGCCGCTCCCGAAGCGCACGCCCGTAGAGGACACCCGCCACCCCCAGCCCGACGACGAGGGCCGCCCCGAGCACGGCCAGCAGGAGCGCCACGTCGACGTGGGGGAAGACCGTGGTCGTCATGAGGATGAGCGACAGCACGAGCAGGGTCGAGACGATCACCGTCGCCACCGCGTTCAACCACGGACGGTTGACCCAGGGGCCGAGCACGGCCCGGTCGTTGCACAACAGCAGGAGGAAGACCGTGGCGCTCGGCAGCAGGATGCCGGCCAAGGCCTGTACGGCGGTGGTGATCAGTCCCAGAGGAGCGTGGGGGATGAGCACGATCCCCGCCGCCACGCCCACGATCCCGGCGAAGGACAAGTAGAAGACCTTGGCGTCGCGCAGGCGCCGGTGGAGCGAGTGCCTGATGCCGAACATGTCCCCGAAGGCGTAGGAGGTTGCCAGCGTCACCGACGCCGCTCCGATGATCGAGGCGTTGAGCAGGATCAAGGCGAACAGCGTCCCCGACGCGTTCCCCAGGTAACGGTCAAACCCGCGGGCCACGGCTCCGGCGTCGGTGAAGTGCCCCGCCAGATGGGTGCCGCGGAAGGCGTACGCCGCCGTGACGACGAGCAGGATGGCGGCGATGACGGTCACAAAGGATCCGAGCACGGTGTCGACGCGTTCGTAGTTGACCCAGCGGGGAGTGATCCGCTTGTCCACGATGTTCGACTGCTGGAAGAACAGCTGCCAGGGTGCCACCGTCGTGCCCACGATGGCGATGATGAGCAGGATCGACGTGGAGTTGAATCCGCCCTGGACACCCGGAGTCACGAGTTTCTGGAACACCGGGCCGGCGTGGGGATGGGCGAAGACGGCCAAGGGGATGACCAACAAATTGGTGACGATGAAGACGAACATGAAGCGCTCCCAGCGGCGGAAGCTCCCGCTGGCGGTCATGAGGACGAGGGCCAGGGCGGCGATGGGCACGGAGATGTACTCGCTCACGCCCAGATAGCCGAGGGCCAGGCTGACCCCGATGAACTCGGTGACGATGGTGGCGAAGTCGAGGATGAAGAGGTCCGCCACCGAGAACCACGCCCAGAAGCGGCCGAACCGCTCGGCGATGAGCCGGGCGTGCCCGACGCGGCTGACGGCACCGAGCCGGACCACCATCTCCTGGTTGACCACCAGCACCGGGATGAGGAGAGGCAAGGTCCACAACAGCGACAGCCCGTAGTTCTGGCCCGCCTGCGAGTATGTGGCGACCCCGCCTGCGTCGTTGTCGCCAACCATGACGATGAGGCCCGGCCCGATGATGGCGAGAAGGGTGAGCAAACGGGCCCGCCACGACCGTCGCGTGGCGACGTCGTGCTGGCGGATGGTCCCGAACGCGCCGGTGATGTCGCCGAGGTGCGCCTCGTCGAGGACGGCGGTGGCGTTCTCGGTGTCGACGGCCTCTTCGGCCATGGCTGGGACCTCCCGACGGTGCCGGCGTCGTGGGCGTGCGTGTGTCGGCGCGCACGCCCTACCCGGTCACCCGCCGGCGAACCCGGCGGTCGGTCCCGTGCTCAGGTGTGCGCGCCTGGATGGTCGTGCTGACCCGTCAGCGTGCAGCGGTGCTCCTTGATCGTGATCGAGGACGGCAACGGGGCCGTGGCCTCGGTGCCGGCAGGATGCTACTCCTCGGGCTGGGCCATGCCGAAGTCGCGACGCCATCCCTGAGGGACCAGCAACTCCAAGAGGTCGTCGACGGTGACGACGCCCAGCATGTGTCGGTGTTCCTCGTCGAGCACGGGCGCCACGGTGAGGTTGAAGTCCGACATTTTGCGTAGCACGGCGTGGAGGTCCCAGTCCGGATGGACGTGCGCCCGGTCTTGGCGGATGACCTCGGCGAGCGCCGCGTCCGGTCGCGCCTGCAGGAGGCCCACCACTGATCTGGAGCCCGCCATCCGGCCTTCGGCGTCGGTGGCGAAGACCACGGAAAGCGCCTCGGGTGGGGCCTTGCTCGTGCGCACCTGTGCCAGGGCCTCCTGGACCGAGGCCGACTCGGGTAGTGCCAGGAAGTCGGGGCTCATGAGCCCGCCCGCCGTCTCGGGGTTGTAGTTGAGCAGGGCTCGCACCTTGCGCTGCTGCGGCTGGGGCAGCAGCTTCAAGATGGGCAGGCGTCGCTCCTGTTCGAGCTCGGTGATGATGTCGGCGGCGTCGTCGGGTGCCATGTCGGCGATCACGCGAGCCGCTTCCTGGTCGGAGCGGGACTCGATGAATTCGAGGCGGTGCTCTTCGTCCAACTCCTCGAACACGTCGGCCTCGAGCTCGCGGTCCTGGCCCACCGCCTCGATGATCTCCTCGCCTTCTTCGTGGGACGCCGCCTCGACCAGATCGGCGATCTGCGCCGGGTGCAGCCGGGCCAGCTTCCGGTAGGGGATGCGCAGCCTGGCCGTGGGCACGTGCGCCACGAAAGGCTCGATGGTGGCCCAGTCGACGGTCGGCCCAGGAGGGATGCGTGTTCGCCAGGCGCGTGGCACCAGCCGGCGCAACGACACCCGGGGGGTCGGGTCCACACCCACGACCTCCCACCTGCCGTCGACCTTGGCCAGCTCGATCTCGTTGGCCCGGATGAGACGCGCCCCGCGCAGGTTGATGAGGTGGCGGGCCCGGAGGTCCTTGGCCAAGAGCAATTCGCCCGGGCGGCGCTCGAAGCGCTGCAGGCTGAGGCGGTCGGCGGCGAGCTCGATCCGGCCCGCCTGGAGGCTCACGACTTGCGCGATGGGCACGAACAGGTCGCGCCCGCCGATGCGGGCCACCATTCCGGTGAGCGGCGGGTGGGGAGCGTCCCCCAGACGGATGATGAGGTCGGAGACCCGCCCGAGGCGGTCGCCCGAGCGGTCCACCACCGCGCTCTTGAGCACGCTGGAGAGGTGCAGGATCTCGATGGCCATGTGTGCCCGGCTCCTCGAGCGGTGACGATGCCGCCGCGGCACACGCTAGCGCGGGGTCGTTTGCGCCCTGGTGGGCTCCCGGGGGAGGCTGATCCGCCATGACCGTCGGCCAGGGGGACGCGCATGGTTAAAGGCCCGCTGCGGCGCGTGGCCGACATGCGGGCCTCATGGGAGCGGAGCACCAGGATCGAAGTGCCCCCGGCCGTGGCGCCAGCGGCTCCCCGTCCCGGCGGCCTTCGCATCGCCTACCTCGTCTACCGAGGCAATCCGCGCTGTGGCGGCCAGGGCGTCTACACCCGGCATCTGGCCCGCGAGCTGGTGGCGCTGGGTCACAGCGTCGACGTCTTCTCCGGCCAGCCCTGGCCGGTGCTCGACACCGACCTCGGCGTCGGCTTCACCCCGGTGCCCGGTCTCGATCTGTACCGCGACCCCGACCCCTTCCGGGTCCCGCATCCGCGCGAGTTCCATTCGGCGCTCGATGTGTACGAGTTCGCCATCATGTGCGTCGCAGGGTTCCCCGAGCCGCGCACCTTCTCTCTGCGCGCCCGGCGCCTGCTCGCCGAGCGCCGCCACCGATACGACGTCGTCCACGACAACCAGTGCCTGGGCTCGGGACTGCTCGGGGTGCTGGACGACGGCTGGCCGCTGCTCACGACACTGCACCACCCCATCACCGTCGACCGGGAGCTGGCCCTGGCCAAAGCAGAGAACGCCTACCGGCGTTTCACCCAGCGCCGCTGGTTCGGCTTCCTCGGGATGCAAAAGCGCGTCGCCCGCAATCTCCCTCGGGTGGTCACCGTGTCGGAGTCGTCCAAGGCGGACATCGCCCGCCAGATGGGGGTGCCCCTCGAGCGGATGACGGTCGTGCCCGTGGGCGTGGACCACACGGTGTTCCGTCCCCGTCCCGAGGTGCCGCGCCTGCCCGGGCGGGTCATCGTCACCTCGTCGAGTGACGTGCCCATGAAGGGCCTCGTTCCCCTCCTCGAAGCGCTGGCCAAGCTGCGAACCGAACGCCACGTGGAGCTGACGGTGGTGGGCAGGCCCACAGAAGGCGGCCGGGTGGCGCGCACGATCGCCCGCCTGGGGCTCGAGCAGGCCGTGCGCTGCGTGTCGGGGATCAGCGACGACGAACTGGCCCGGACCTACGCCGAGGCCGAGGTGGCGGTGGTGCCGTCGTTGTACGAAGGGTTCTCGCTTCCTGCCATCGAGGCCATGGCCTGCGGCGTCCCTCTCGTCGCCACGACAGGGGGCGCCCTCCCCGAGGTGATCGGCACCGACGGCGAGACCGGACTGCTCGTGGCCCCCGACGACCCCGAGGCGTTGGCGGTGGGCATCCGGCGGGTGATGGACGACCCCGTCCTGGCCGGCCGGCTGGGCGCCGGCGGACGGGAGCGGGTGCTCGGCCGCTACACGTGGGCGGCGACGGCCAAGGGCACGGCCGAGCAGTACCGGCTCGTGCTCGAGGAGCACCGGGCCCGCTCGGAACGGACCGTGGCCAAGGCCGGGGTGAAGCGGGCGGGGCAGCCGGGGACGGGCCAGGAGCCGGAGGCAGCGGCGTGCTGACCGTCGACTACTCCCGCCTTGGCGTCGGCCCCGGAGAGCGGCTCCTCGACTTGGGCTGCGGCGGCGGGCGCCACGCCTTCGAGGCGGCCCGGCGGGGGGCCATGGTGGTGGCCGTCGACGCCCAGGCCGACGAGGTGTCCCAGGTGCGAGACACCATCGGCGCCATGGTGGACGCCGGCCAGATCAAGGACTGCGGTGCCGGCGTGGTCCAGGGCGACGCCCTGCGCCTGCCCTTCGGCGACGGCGCCTTCGACCGCGTCATCGCCGCCGAGGTGCTCGAGCACATCCCCGACGACTCCTCGGCCATGGCCGAGCTGTCCCGTGTCCTGCGTGCCGGGGGGACCATGGCCGTGACCGTGCCCAGGCTCGGCCCCGAGACGGTGAACTGGATGCTGTCGGCGGAGTATCACGACGTCCCCGGTGGGCACGTGCGCATCTACCGCCGTTCCACGCTGCTGCGCCGGCTTCGCCGCGCCGGCCTGCGCCTGTTCTCGTCTCACCACGCCCACGCCCTGCACTCACCCTATTGGTGGTTGCGGTGCTGGGTCGGGCCCCGCCGTGACGACCATGCACTCGTGCGCGCCTACCACCGCCTGCTCGTGTGGGACATCGTGAAGGCCCCCCGGCTCACCCGCCTCACCGAGCGCTTCCTCAACCCGGTGTTGGGCAAGAGCCTCGTCGTGTATCTGCAGAAGCAGTCGTGAAGCCTCTCGACGACTCCTTGTCCGCCTCTGCCGGGCGGGGGCTCGGCGCCGCCGTCGTGCGCGACGGGCTCCTGGTTTCTGCCGACCTGCCGGTGCCCGACGTCGCTGGGGTGATATCGGCTCCAGAGGTGATCGACAGCGCCGCCTCCATCGCCGCCGTGCAGCGACCCGACGGCATGATCCCGTGGTTCGCCGGTGGCCACTGCGACCCGTGGAACCACGTCGAAGCGGCCATGGCCCTGTCGGTGGCGGGTTTCCATCACGAGGCGCGCCGCGCCTACGACTGGCTGGCCGCCACGCAGCTGGGCGACGGTTCGTGGTTCAACTACTACCTGGCCGGTTCCGGGGTGAAGGACCCCCGCCTCGACACCAACGTGTGCGCCTATGTCGCCACCGGGGTGTGGCACCACTTCCGGGTGACGGGGGACCTGTCGGTGCTCGAGGAGATGTGGCCGATGCTCGAGCGCGCCATCACCTTCGTGCTGCGCTGGCAGCGCTCCGACGGCGCCATCTTGTGGTCGGTGGACCCCGACGGCCGGCCCGGTCGCTACCCACTGCTCACCGGGTCGTCCTCGATCTTCCACGCCCTGCGCTGCGCCGTGGCGTGCGCCGAGACGCTGGGACACGAGCGTCCCGACTGGGAGCTGGCCGCCGGCCGCGTGGCCCACGCCGTGGCGCACACCCCCCACGTGTTCGAGCCCAAGGCGGAGTTCGCCATGGACTGGTATTACCCCGTGCTCGCCGGGGCCTTGGAGGGCGCCGCCGGCGAGGAGCGCATCGACGCCTGGTGGGACACCTTCGTGATGGAGGGCCTCGGGGTGCGGTGCGTGTCCACCGGTCCGTGGGTCACGGCAGCCGAGACGGCCGAGTGCGCCCTGACGCTCGATGTGCTGGGCCGAAGGGAGCAGGCACTGGATCTGCTCACCTGGGCGCAGGCGCACCGCTGCGACGACGGCTCCTATCTCACCGGGCTCGTGTATCCCGAAGAGGCGACCTTCCCCTACGGCGAGACGACGACCTACACCGCCGCCGCCGTGGTGCTCGCCGCCGACGCCTTGTCGGACGCCACCCCGGCCGCCGGGCTATTCCGCGACGAACTGCTCCCCGTCGACCTCGACCTCACCGTGCCCCGCCGGACGTCTCCACCCGCCTAAGCAGTCGCAGCGACCCACACTCCCCGTCCTCGACGAACTCGCCGGAGTCGAGGGCCGCGCACCACAGCTCGTAGGGAGGACGCCCGCCGTCGGCGGGGTCGGGGAACACGTCGTGGATGGCGAGCCACCGGCCGGGCGCCACGTGGGGGGCCCACCCTCGGAAGTCGGCCCAGGCGGGCTCGGCCCCGTGGCCCCCGTCGATGAAGCAGAAGTCGAGCGGGGTCGTCCAGCGCGACGCCACCGCCGGTGAGTCGCCCACCACCCCCACCACGACCGAACCCAACGCGGCGTCGTCCACGGTGCGCCGCCAGAAGGGCAGGGTGTCGATGCGCCCCGTGCCGGGGTCGACGACTTCGCGGTCGTGGTGCTCCCAGCCGGCTTGGTTCTCCTCCGATCCGTGATGATGGTCGACGCTGAACAACACGGCGCCGCTCTCCGCCGCCGCCGCCCCGATGTACAGCGTGGACTTCCCGCACCAGGCGCCGATCTCGACGAACGTCGCCGCGCTCCCGGCGTGTCCTGCCCGTAGCGCCGCCTGGTAGAGCGCCATCCCCTCGTCGTCGGGCATGAACCCCTTGGCGGCCCGGGCCGCCTCGAGCGCGCGCCGGCGTCGGGCGGCCGTCGTCATCCGGTGGCCGCCTTCACCGCTGCGTATACGGCGAAGCCGCCGAGCACGGCGCCGGCCGCCTTGCGGATGGTGGCCAGCGGGAGGACCCGGACCAGGCGTCGGCCGGTGAACACGCCGATGGAGGCCACGCTGACGAGTGCCGCCGTGGCGCCGACGAACACCGACCACGGGTCGCGGTAGTGGGCCGCCAGGTTGGCGGTGAGCAACTGGGTCACGTCACCGAGCTCGGCCAGGACCACGATGGCGAAGGCGCTGAGCGCCACCCGCCGGTTGCTGCGCAGGCGCCCGGCGTACTCCTCGCCCTCTCGCTCCTGGGTCGACTCCCTGCCCACCAGCAAGTAGGCGGCGGTCCCGGCCAGGATGGCAGCCACGACGGCGTCGACCACCCGTGGGGGGGCGAGCGCCAGCAGGCGTCCCGCCGCCACTGCCACGGCCGAGTTCACGACCATGGCCGAGGCCGTGCCCACCCACACGGGCAGGGGGCGGTGACGGCTGGCGAGAAGGATGCTGGCGATCATCGTCTTGTCGGGAAGCTCCGCCAGGAAGACGACGCCGAAGGTCACGGCGACGATCGACAGGCTCACGGCCGGAGCCTGTCAGCCGTCTCGCAAACGGTCGGTTCCCGCTCGCAGCTCTCGGCCCATGGCGGCAGCCAGACGGGTGGCCAGCCCCAGGTTCACGCCGAGGCGCTCGACGCTCTGGTCGACGCCGCGCTGTCCACCGGGGACAGGATGCGCCGCCAAGAAGGTCCGGACCCGCTCGACTTGGGCGGCGTCACGGCACATGAGCCGGACACCCTCGAGCATGCGGGGGAAGATGTTGGGGGGAAAGCGCGCCTGCAACTCGTCCCACGACTCCTCCACGCGTGCCCACGTGGCGGGGCCCGCCACCCGGTTGGTGAGCAGGTAGTAGATGACGAAGGGCCCGTCCTGGGTGCGCGCCTCGGTGGTGGCGATGTGAAAGGCGCGCTCCGCCAGGGTCAGGTCCTCGAAGCCGGCAAGTCCCTGGAGGTAGCGGATGGCCTCTTGGGGGCTGTCCGAGTCGTGGTAGCGCCGAAGGAACAACTCGAACTCCTCGGCGCCGCCCGATCGTGCCACCACGGCCAGGATGGCGGGGGTGAGGTCGGGATCGAGCGCCGCCGCGCCGCTCGTGGCGGCGGCGTGGCGGGTCACGCATTGGCGTTGCACCTCTTCGTCGGCTCCCACAGTCCCGAGGAGCCGCAGGAGCTCACTGCGCAGCGTGGACGTGCGCTCCCCGTCGTCGGGCCGTCGTTCCCACCCGAGCGCGGAGAAGGCCGGGCGCACCAGCGCCCGCGCGTAGGCGGCGACGAGGGATCGACCGGCGTCCTCGGCGACGTGGTCCAAGAAGTCGAGCGCCCCGCTGACCGGCCGCCACACCCCGGGCTCCGGATCCTGACGCAGGGCCTCGGCCAGCTGGAGCACGTCGCTCAGCTCGGCCCGCCCCGCCACCAGCGCCGCCCAGGTGTCCGACAACAGGTTGTAGCGCTCGAGGGTCTCCAGCGTCCCGACCACACCCGTCAACTGCTCGAGCAATGCAGGGTCGTAGCTGACGCGGTAGAAGCCCCAGCCGCCGGCGTTGACGACGACCGGGGCGTCGCCCATCTCGACGGTGACGGGATCGTCCTCGAGGAGCCGGCGCTCCTGGCCGGCGTCGGCGGTGATGCCGGCGACCGAGCGCATGAGCACGGGCACGCTCCAGGTTCTGGCCGTGTCGCCCGTATCGCCCGTGTCGCCGGGCGCTTCGTAGGAGAACGGCGCTTGTTGCAAGGTGAGGCGCGTCCCGTCACGGCTGGCCTGCACCTGGGGGAAGCCACCCTGGAAGATCCAGCTGTCCATGATGCGGCGCACCGGTTCGTGGCTGGACTGCTCGATGGCGTCCCACAGGTCGGTGGTCTCGGTGTTGCCGAACTGGTGCTCGGCCAAGTACCGGCGGATGCCCTCCTGGAAGGCGCCCGATGGCAGGTAGCGCTCCAACATGCGGAGCACCCCGGCGCCCTTTTGGTAGGTGAGGACGTCGAACATCTCCTGGGCATCATCGGGCGACCCGACCGGGTATTCGACGGGCCGTGTGCTGCGCAGGGCGTCGACCGACATGGCGGAGTCCCGCTCCACGCCGAAGGTCACCCAGCGCTCCCACTCGGGACGAAAGGCGTCGACGGCCAGCAGTTCCATGAGGCTGGCGAAGGCCTCGTTGAGCCAGATCCCGTTCCACCACTTCATCGTCACCAGGTCGCCGAACCACATGTGGGCGATCTCGTGCGCCACCACGTCGGCGACCCGCTCCCGATCGACCCGGGCGGCGCGCTGTGGGTCGACCAGCAACGTCGTCTCCCGGAAGACGACGCAGCCCAGGTTCTCCATGGCGCCGAAGGCGAAGTCGGGCACCGCCACCAGGTCGAGCTTCAGCCCCGGATAGGGCAGTCCGAACCACGTGGTGAAGAAGCGCAGGGCATGGGCGGCGACCTCCAGGGCGAAGCCGGTGAGTTCGCCTCGCCCCGGCACGTGCACGACCCGCACCGGGATGCCGTCCACGTCGACCGGCTCGGTCGCCTCCAGGCGGCCCACCACCAGCGCCACCAGGTAGGTGGACATGGACATGGTGTCGGCGAAGCGCACGGTCCTGCCACCGCCCGCCAGGGGCTCCTCCGACTCGACCGGCGTGTTGGAGAAGGCCGTCAGTCCACCCGGGACGTCGACGGACAGCGAGAACACGGCCTTGCGGTCGGGCTCGTCGAAGCACGGAAAGGCACGGCGGGCGTCGCTGGCCTCGAACTGGGTCACGGCCATCGTCTGGCGTTGGCCGCCGCCGTCGGTGAACGTCGATTTGTACAGCCCTCGCAGCTGCTCGAGGAGCTTGCCCGAGAAGGCGAGCTCGATGCGCAGTGGTCCCGGCTCCAGCCCCCGAGAGAGCTCCAACACGATGCGGTCGTCGTGGTCGGGGTCCGTCCGCACCGTCGCCTCGATGGCGCTGGCACCGCTCGTCACCGCCGCCGAGGTGACCGACAGCTCCTGGGCGTGCATGACCACACGGGAGCTCCCTCGGATCGCTTCGGCGTCGATGGCGACCGTTCCCGAGAACGTCTCGGTGTCGAGGTCGGGGCGCAGGTGCAGCTGGTAGCGCCGGGGCGCGACGTCGTAGGGCAGGCGCTGCGGCGTGGACACATCCTCCGAGCGGGCCCTGCCGGTCATCCGGGCGAGGCTACCCGCGGCCGCGGCGGTAGGGTCGGGCGCCGTGTCCTCGGTCGCACCGCCCGCTGCACCTGACGCTGCTTCTCGCCCCCTGGCGACCGGTGGCCCGGTGAGCGCCACCTTGGACGTGGTCGCGCTGGGCTCGGCGCTCGTCGACGTCCTCAGCCACGCCGCCGATGAGGACCTCGAACGACTCGAGCTCCAAAAGGGCTCGATGGCGCTCGTCGACCTGCAGCGCGCCGCGTCCATCTACCGCGCCATGGGGCCCGGCACCGAGGTGTCGGGAGGGTCGGCCGCCAATACCGCCGCCGGCGTGGCGGCTCTCGGAGGCTCGGCGGGATACGTCGGCAAGGTGGCTTCCGACGAGCTGGGCGAGGTCTTCCTCCACGACTTGGCCGCCTGCGGGGTCGTCCTCGGGCGCGTCCAGCCTGCTCCCGCCGAACAGTCGGTCGAGGACGGTGCCACCGGCCGGTGCCTCGTGTTCGTGACCCCTGACGGGGAGCGGACGATGGCCACGCATCTCGGTGTGGCATCCACCCTGGGCCCCGAGGACATCGACGAGTCGCTCGTGGCTCGGGCCGAGATCCTCTACATCGAGGGCTACATGTGGGACCTCGGGCCGGCCAAGGCGGCCATCCGCAGCGCCGTCGAGCTCGCCCACAGTGTCGACGCCCTCGTGGCCCTGTCGCTGTCCGATCCCTTCTGCGTACGACGCCATCAGCGCGAGTTCCTGGGCTTGTTGCACGGCGAGGTGGACGTGCTCTTCGCCAACGAGGAGGAGGTGCGGCTCCTGTTCGGATCGCCCGACTTCGATGCCGCCGTGGCTGCTTGCGAGGAGACCGGGGCGCTGTCGGCTCTGACCCGGGGACCGGCTGGTTCGGTGGTCGTGGCCGCCGAAGGGGTGGCCGCTGTTGCCGCCGAGCCCGTGGACGCCGTCGTCGACACCACCGGGGCGGGTGACCTCTACGCCGCCGGCTTCCTCTTCGGCCTGACCCACGGACAGGCGCCCCTGGCCTGCGCCCGGCTGGGAGGGGTGTGCGCGGCCGAGGTCATCTCGCATCTCGGTGCCCGCCCCCAGGCCGATCTGCGCCGTCTGGCCGCCGATGCCGGCTTGGCGCCCGTGCCCGAGCGCGACCGTGGCTGACAATCCCTGGCTCGAGCGGCGCGTGCTGGCCTATGCCCATCAGGGCGGAGCCTGGGAGGCCCCGTCGTCCACGCTGTTCGCCATCCGCCGGGCCTTGGAGCTCGGGGCCACCGGCATCGAGCTCGACGTACACGCCACCGCCGACGGGGAGCTGGTGGTGTGCCACGACAAGACGGTCGACCGGACCACGAACGGGCACGGGCGCATCGCCGAGTTGACCCTGGCAGACATCCGGACCCTCGACAACGCCTTCTGGTTCATACCGGGCGCGGACGTGACCCCCGGGCTCGAGCCCGACGCCTATCCGTATCGGGGCCGGGCACCCGAAGATCGCGACTTCGCGGTCGCCACGTTGTCGGAGGTGCTCGAGCTCATGGACCGCCATCCGCAGGTGGCGATCAACCTCGACATCAAGCAGACCGCACCGGCGGTGAAGCCGTACGAGGAGCCCTTGGCCCGTTTGCTGGCCGAGCATGGCGGCACCGACCGGGTGATCGTGGCGTCGTTCTTGGACGCCGCCACCGAGGCCTTCTCACGGCTGGCCCCGAGCATCGCCACGTCGGCCGGGACGGTGCAGACGGCGCTGTTCGTGCGGGCGATGCGCCTGGGCGAGCCACCACCGCAGTTGCGCCACGCGGCACTGCAGGTGCCGGCCCTGTACCGCGGCGAGGTCGTGGTCGACCGCCAATTAGTGGGGGCGGCGCACGCCGCCGGGCTGGCCGTGCACGTGTGGACGATCAACGACGAAGCGGAGATGGAGGCCCTTCTCGAACTGGGGGTGGACGGCCTCATCACCGACCGGCCCGCTGTCCTCGTCCCGTTGACCGAAGCCCGAGGGATCGCTCTCGGGCTCTAGTCGGCCGCCGTGGCAGGCGCGGCCGCTGTAGCCGCTTCAGCTACTTCAGCCGCGCCCGGCATTGGGACGCTTGCCGTGGTTGCCCTTCTTCTTGCTGCGGATCTTTCGCTTCACGGTGCGCTTCGACACGGCCTCGCACGCTAGCGAACAGAGGCGCCTTGCCTCCAGGCGCCCTGGATGGCGACCGGTCGCCATGGGTGGCGCACAGGGCGCCGACTAGCGTCACGGTCGTGGAGCGTCTCGGGCTCGTCGGGCTGCCCAACGCCGGGAAGACGTCTCTGTTCAACGCCTTGACCGGCACCGACGCGCCGGTGGCGTCGCATCCCTTCACCACCACCGCAACCTCGGTGGCGGTCGCACCCATCCCCGACGCCAGGCTCGACGCCTTGGCGGAGATGAGCGCCAGCAAGAAGGTGGTGCGAGCCGGCGTGGAGGTCGTGGACATCGCCGGCTTGGTGGCCGGGTCGTCGACGGGTGAGGGCCTGGGCAACAGATTCCTGGCCGGGATCCGTGAGGTGGACGCACTGTGCCTCGTGCTGCGCGCCTTCGACGACGCCGGCGTGCCCGGCGAGACGGATCCCCTCGAGGCGCTCCAGACCCTGGAGCTGGAGCTGGTGCTGGCCGACCTGGCCACGGTGGAGTCGCAGATCGACAAGAGACGCAAGGCGGCGCGCGCCGACAAGAGCCTCGCCGCCGAGGTGTCGGCGATGGAGCGGGCCCAAGTCGCCTTGCAGGGAGGCACGCCGCTGTATCGGGCCGGGCTCGATCCCGATGACGCTTCCTTGCGGCGGGGGCTGTTCCTCCTCACCGACAAGCCCGTCCTCGTCGTCGTGAACGTGGCCGAAGGCCAGCTGGACAAGGCCGACGCCATTGCCTCCCCGGTGGCAGCTGAGCTCGAAGGACACGGCGAGACCCTGGCAGTGTGCGTGCAGCTCGAGGCGGAGGCTGCCCGTCTCGAACCAGCCGACCGTGACGAATTGCTGCAGGGGCTCGGATTGGGGCGTGGCGCACTGGCCCGCCTGACCTCCGCTGCCTATCAGCTCCTCGGCCGCAGCATTTTCTTCACCACCGGCGACAAGGAGTCACGGGCGTGGAGCTTCCGCACCGGCGCCACCGCCCCCGAGTGCGCCGGGGTCATCCACTCGGATCTCCAACGCGGCTTCATCCGCGCCGAGGTGATCGTCTGGGACGAGCTGCTCGAGACGGGCTCGTGGGCCGCCGCCAAAGCGGCGGGACGTATCCGGCTCGAAGGCAAGGACTACCACGTGGCCGACGGCGACGTGCTCGAGATCAGGTTCAACGTCTGAGGACGGAGCCGACCATGGGGAGCAAGGACGGAGCCGGCCCGCTGTGGGTGCTGAGGGGAGGCGACGTGCTCGCCACCGCCGAGGTGGCGGACGGCTTGCTGGCCCGCGCTCGCGGTCTGGTCGGGCGATCGGGGTACGAGGGCGCCCTGTTTCTTCCCCACACGCGTTCGGTGCACAGCGTCGGCATGCGCTTTCCGATCGATGTCGCCTTCCTCGACGGTGAGCTGCGCGTGGTCGACGCCGTGCGACTGGCACCGTGGCGCATGACCCGGCCGCGCTGGCGGTGCCGGTGGGTGCTCGAGGCCGAGGCCGGAGCCTTCGAGCGATGGGGCCTGCGCCCAGGAGACCAGCTCGAGCTGCACCGTCCGTCGTGACCGCCGCCGGCCGGCTGGTGCTGGTGGCCACGCCCATCGGCAATCTCGGCGACCTGTCGACGCGGGCCCGAGAGACGCTGGCTGCCGCGGCGCTGTTGTGCTGTGAGGACACTCGCCGTACCCGTCAGTTGCTCACCCACGCCGGTATCTCGGGCCGAAAGCTCGTCTCTCTGCACGGCCACAACGAGGTGGCGCGCACCCAAGAGGTGCTCACTCGCTTGCGCGCCGGCGACACCGTTGCGCTCGTCACCGACGCCGGCACGCCGGCGGTCTCCGATCCGGGGGCGCGACTGGTGTCGGCAGCCATCCAAGCCGGTGTGGAGGTCACTGTCGTGCCCGGTCCCAACGCCGCGCTGGCCGCGCTGGTGGTGAGCGGCATGGCGACCGACCGCTTCTGCTTCGAGGGCTTCCTCCCGCGGCGCGGCGCCGACCGCCGGCGGCGGATGGCGGGTCTGGCCGTAGATCGCCGGACCGTGCTGCTGCACGAGACCGCCCCGCGCTTGGCCGCCACCTTGGCGGAGCTGGCCGACGCGTGCGGCTCCGGCCGCAAGGTGGCGGTGGCCCGTGAGCTCACCAAGCTGCACGAAGAAGTGTGGCGGGGCCGCCTCGGCGAGGCCGCCGCCGAATTCGCCGCCCGCCCCGTGATGGGCGAGATCGTCGTGGTGCTCGAGGGTGCCCCGGCGCCTGCCGGCGCCGACGACGACGAGGTGCGGCTGGCGCTCTTCGACCGCCAGCGCGCCGGTGACACGCTGCGGGACGCCGCCTCAGCGGTGTCGGCCGACCTGGGGCTGTCGCGGCGCCACGTCTACCAGCTGGGGCTGTCGCTGTGGAACACCGAGCGCTGATCCGGCACCCGCCTGCCCCGCGTGACGCCTGACCCGGCCGGGCCCGACCCGGCCGGTCGGTACCCTGTGGCCGTGCCGCGCTTCTACGTCACGACCCCCATCTACTACGTGAACGACGTGCCGCACATCGGCCACGCCTATGCCACGGTCAATGCCGATGCGCTGGCTCGATGGCATCGCCTGCTCGGGGACGACACCTTCTTCCTCACCGGTACCGACGAGCACGGGGTCAAGGTGGCCCAGGCGGCCGAGGCCAGCGGCGAGGACCCCGCCACCTGGACCGAGCGCACCGCGGGCCGTTTCGTCGAGGCCTGGAAGGGCCTCGAGATCTCCAACGACGACTTCATCCGGACCTCCGAGCCCCGTCACCACCGGGCCGTGCAGCAGTTCCTGCAGCGGATCTACGACAACGGCTACATCGAGGTGGGCACCTATGCCGGCTGGTACTGCGTGGGTTGCGAGGCGTACAAGGACGAGGGCGAGCTTCTCGAGGGACATGTGTGTCCGGAGCACCTCGTCCCGGCCCAGTGGCTCGAAGAGGAGAACTACTTCTTCAAGCTGAGCGCCTTCCAGGACCGTCTGGTCGAGTGGTACGAGGCCAACCCCGACGCCGTGCGCCCCGAAGGCAAGCGCAACGAGGCGCTGGCGTTCATCAAGGGCGGGTTGCGCGACATCTCCATCACGCGTACCTCGACGCGATGGGGTGTGCCGGTTCCCTGGGACGAGCGACACGTCTTCTACGTGTGGTACGACGCCCTCGTCAACTACATCACCGCCATCGGATTCGGCTCGGATGAGGAGCGTTTCGAAACCTGGTGGCCGGCAGTGCATCACCTCATCGGCAAGGAGATCATCCGCTTCCACTGCGTGTGGTGGCCGGCCATGTGCATGGCAGCCGGCATCGACCCTCCGGCGCACGTGTTCGTCCACGGCTGGTTGCTGGTCGGAGGCAGCCGCCTGTCCAAGACGCGCATTCGCCAGGCAGCCGCAGCCGCTGCTGCTGATGTCGACGCCGAGGGTGACGCGCCCATAAAGCTCACGCAGATCACGCCGGCGGCATTGACCGAGGACTTCGGCGTCGACCCCATCCGCTACTACTTGTTGCGGGCCACGCCGCTCGGGACCGACGGCGAATTCTCCTACGAGGGCATCACGGACCGCTACAACGCCGATCTCGCCAACAACCTCGGGAACCTCGTCTCCCGGGTGGCGACCGTGGTCGGCTCGAAATGCGACGGGATCGGGCCCCGCCCCGATCCCCACAGCCGGCTGGCGCAGGCGGCGGAGGAAACCGTGTCTCGTAGCCGTTCCGCCTGGGAGCGGTTCGCCCCGCACGAGGGCCTCGAGGCCACCTGGCACCTCATCAGGGAGACCAACGCCGAGCTGGAGGCGGCCGAGCCGTGGAAGGCCGAGCCGGGACCGGCAGTGGACGCGGTGTTGGGGTCTGCCCTCGAGGCGCTGCGCATCGTGTCGGTGCTCTCGTCCCCAGCCATGCCCCAGACCAGTGCCGAGGTGTGGCGGCGCATCGGGCTGGCCGGAAGTCCCGAGGACGTGCGGGTGCCGGACGGCTTGGCCTGGGGTGGCTATCCCGGCGGGGTGACCGTCGAGCGCGGGGCGCCGCTGTTCCCCCGGCGCAAGTCGTGACCGCGCCGTCCTGGATCGACTCCCACTGCCACATCCAGGACACCTACCGGCCCGAGGAGAGCGACACGGGGGCGCTGCTCGCTGCGGCGGCCTCGGCCGGGGTGAGAGGCCTGGTCTGCATCGGCACTGACGCCGCCACCTCCCGCCAGGCGATCGCCCTCGCTCGCGGTGCGCGCGCCTCGCCGGGCGCCCATGACGAGCCGAGCGTGCGGGTGTGGGCCACGGTCGGGCTGCACCCCCATGACGCCACCCAAGGCACGGACCACGTGGCCACGTTGCTCTCCGAGGTCGCATCGGACGAGGTCGTCGTGGGCGTGGGGGAGTGCGGCCTCGACTACCACTACGACCATTCGCCGCGTCAGGTGCAGCGCCGGGCGTTCGCCGAGCAGATCGAGCTCGCCCGCCGGCACCACCTCGCCCTTGTCGTCCACACCCGGGAAGCGTGGGACGACACCTTGGACCTGCTGCGCCAGGCTGAGGGGCTGCGCGTGGTCGTGCACTGTTTCACCGGCGGCCCCGACGAGGCCCGCAAGTGCCTCGACTTGGGGACGTGGCTGTCGTTCAGCGGCATCGTGACCTTCCCCAATGCCGTCGAGGTGCGGGAAGCGGCCGCGCTCTGTCCCCTCGACCGCTTGCTCGTCGAGACGGACGCGCCGTTCCTCGCCCCGGTTCCCCATCGGGGACGGGCCAACCAGCCCGCCCTGGTTCCGCTCGTGGGCGCGGCGGTGGCTGCCGCCAAGGGCGTGTCGGTCGACGCCGTGGCCGAGTCCTCGGTCGCCGCCGCCCGTCTGCTGTTCGGCCTGTCTTGACCCTCACCCGACGCCAGGTGCACGACCTGCTCGAGGACAACGGCATCCGTCCCAGCCGGGCCCTCGGGCAGAACTTCGTGGCCGACCCCAACACGGTGCGCCGTATCGCCGCCCTCGCCGAGCTGGAGCCGGGGCGCCCCGTACTCGAGATCGGCGCCGGCCTCGGCTCGCTCACCCTCGCCCTGGCCGAGACCGGGGCGCGCGTGGTCTCGGTGGAGACCGACCGTCGACTAGTGGAGGTACTGCGCGCCCAGGCCGAGCCGCTCGGAGTCGAAGTCGTGGCCGGCGACGCCCTGGAGCTCGACCTGTCCGCTCTGCTCGAAGGTGACGAGCGGTGGTCGCTGGTGGCGAACCTTCCCTACAACTTGGCCGTGCCGCTCGTCGTGCGCGTCCTCGACGAGCTGCAGAGGGTCGACCGATTGCTGGTGATGGTCCAGCGCGAGGTCGGCGAGCGGCTGGCGGCGGCGGCGGGGGACGCCGCCTACGGGGGGGTGTCGGTGAAGGTGGCGTACCACGCCGAGGCCAAGGTGGTGGGCCGCGTGCCGGCGACGGTGTTCGTCCCGAAGCCACGGGTGGAATCGGTACTCGTGCGCATGGTCCGGCGCCCGCACGTGGCCGTGGACCCGGCTCAGGTCGGGCCGGATCGTCTCTTCACCGTGGTGCGCGCCGGCTTTGCCCATCGGCGCAAGATGCTGCGCCGCGCCCTCGCCGGCGTTGTGGACGAGGAGGCGTTCGTCCGGGCCGACGTCGATCCCCGCGCTCGGGCAGAGGAGCTGTCGGTGGAGCAGTGGGGGAGACTGGCGGCGTGCAGCGCCTGACGGCACCGGCCAAGCTCACGATGTCGTTACGGATCGTGGGCGTTCGTGACGACGGCTACCACCTCCTCGACTCCGAGATGGTGTGCATCGACTTCGCCGACGAGCTCGAATTCCGTGATGGCTCAGGTGTCGAAGTCGTGGACGAGGTGATCGGTGGGACCGGCGTCGGTGAGCTTCGGAAGGGCGGCGCCAACCTGGTGGCACGGGCGCTCGAAGAGCTCGGGCGTGACGCCGCCGTGCGTCTCGTGAAGCGCATCCCCGTGGGGGCAGGACTCGGGGGTGGCTCGGCCGATGCCGCTGCCGTGCTGCGCTGGGCCGGCTGCACGGACCTCGCCGTTGCCGCCCGCCTCGGCGCCGATGTGCCCTTCTGCCTGTCCGGTGGACGAGCGCGAGTCGGGGGAATCGGTGACGAGGTCGTGCCGATGCGGTTCGAAGCGCGCCGATTCCTG
>Ga0307479_10000204_pt1 | contig 55980 bp, 61 predicted proteins | sample atmos_gasesECM4C_FD_203743 | JGI IMG/M metagenome (GOLD analysis project Ga0307479, IMG submission 203743) | Hardwood forest soil microbial communities from Morgan-Monroe State Forest, Indiana, United States - atmos_gasesECM4C_515 | ecosystem: Environmental > Terrestrial > Soil > Temperate...
GGAGAACCATCACGACGTCGCTGTTCACGCCGGTCACGCCCTGGGAGCACAACCCGAAGGCGGGGTTCTGTTGGGCGAGGACGCAGCGCGACGTCGAGCCGACGAGAAGGATGTTCTGCGTGCCGTTCCCCGCCACCTGCGACAGGTCGTGGACCGACAGGCGCTTGATCTCCTGGTTGAGATACTCGGCGTAGCCGGCGACCGCCCCCACTAGGACCACGATGGCGATGCCCGCGCCGATGAGGGTGCGCCGTCGCCGGCGTCGCCGGCGAGCCCGGTGGGCGAGCTGTCGCAGGGCGGCCCGGCTGGCCGCCGGGCCCCGGGTCGGCGACTGGGGCTCGACCTCCTTCCAGCGGGCCAGCAGGGACCCGCCGTCGGGGGTCTGGTCCTCGCCGGTCACGAAGCGACGAGGGTACCGGTTCCGGACCTCGCCCAGTAGTCGTCGCGCCCGAGGACCTTCCCCCGTGCGTCCGCCTCCAGGAGGTCAGCCGGACGTTCGAAAGAAACGGTCGAAGAGCCCGTCCACGCCAGCGCCGTGCAGCGTCATGCCCCCGTCCACCACCAGGGTCTGCCCCGTGATGAAGCGGGCAGCGTCCGAGCACAGGAAGACGATCACGTCGGCAACGTCCTCGGGCGTACCCACCCTGGCCAAGGGCGTGATGTGCTCGTAGTGCTCCACCATGTCGTCCACCCCGTCGAGGAGCACGGAAGTGAGGCCGGTTCGGATCATGCCCGGCGCCACCGCGTTGACGCGCACCTGAGGGGCGTACTCGAGTGCCGCCGAGGAGGTGAGGGCCACTACCCCGGCCTTGGCGGCGGCGTAGGGCGTCTCGCCTGCCGAGGGCCGTGTGCCGCTGATCGACGCCGTGTTCACCACCGCTCCGCCTCCTTCTGCGAGCAGATGGTGGACGCCGGCGCGCAGCGTGTGCCACACGCCCGTCAGGTTCAGGCGCACGATGTCGTCCCATTGTCGCGGCGACCAGTCGGCCAGCCCGGCCATGGAGCTGCCGCCGGCGTTGTTGACGAGGACCGACAAGCCCCCCAGCCGGCGTGCGACCTCGTCGACGGCGTCCCGGGCGGCCTCGGGATCGGTGACGTCGGCGGCTAGCGCCAGCCCACCCACTTCGTCGGCCACGACCTTGGCCCGCTCGGCGTCGAGGTCCAAGACGGCGACAGCTGCTCCCGCCGCCGACAACCGCACGCAAGTGGCGCGGCCGATGCCCGAGCCCCCGCCGGTCACGAGCGCCCTAGCGCCGTCGAGCCGCACCATCACTCCTCCCGTCCGGGCGCCGCCATGGCTTTTCAGCCCAGTTCGCCGGCTGTGGGCTCTGCGCCCGCCCCCTCGTCCCCGGTACCGAGCAGGCTCGAGCGCAACTCTCGCTTCAAGACCTTGCCTTGCGGGTTGCGGGGGAGGGGCTCGGAGCGGAACCAGATGTGGGTCGGCACCTTGAACCCGGCCAGGCGGTCGCGCACATGACGCGCCAGCTCCTCGGCGGTGACCCGGGTGCCGGGGCGCATGACGACGGCGGCGCCGACCTCCTCGCCGAGCACCTCGTGGGGAACACCGATCACGGCACAGTCGGACACCGCCGGGTGCTCGAACAGTGCCGCCTCCACCTCGACCGAGTACACGTTCTCCCCGCCGCGGATCACCATGTCCTTGGCCCGGTCGACGATGTAGACGAAACCCTCCTCGTCGATGCGGGCCACGTCGCCCGAGTGCAGCCATCCCTCGGTGAAGGTGGCGTCCGTGGCCTCCGGCTTGTTCCAGTAACAGCGCACCACGTTGGGGCCCTTGATCCACAATTCCCCGGTGACCTCGGGCCCACTGGGCAGGTCGTCGTCGGGTTCGGCTCCTTCGAAGCCCTCGGGCACCACCCGCACGTCGCACACCGGCACCGCCGGTCCCACGCTGTCCGGCTTGCGCACGTAATCGTCGCCGGAGTTCATGGTCGTCACCGAAGAAGTCTCGGTCAGCCCGTAGCCGTTGGAGGGCGCGCTCACCGGGAAATGCTCCTTGATGCGACGCACCAGCTCCGGAGGGGCCGGCGCTCCGCCATACGCGACGGCACGCACCGACGACGTGTCGCGCCCGGCGAAGTCAGGCGAATCGATGACCTGCATGACCATGGCCGGCACCCCGCCGAACGTCGTGATGCGCTCCCGCTCGATCAGCTCGAGGGCCCGTTCGGGGTCCCAGTGATGCATCATCACCAACTTGTTCCCCGCCGCGGTGTTGGCAACCAAGATGGAGTGGCAGCCGGTGGCGTGGAAGAGCGGGACCGACAGCAGATAAGCGCTCTGGTCGGCGCCGGGCGGGGCGTCGCCCATTCCGCTCGCCCCCCGTAGCGACTGGCGCGAGTTGATGAAGAAGAGGCTCATCAAGTTGGTGCACATGTTGCGCTGGGTGCCCACCGCCCCCTTGGGCCTCCCGGTCGTGCCCGACGTATAGAAGATGGTGGCGTCGTCCTCGGGATCCAACGAGCGGGCGGGAAGGGCCGTGTCTGGTCCCGGCTCGCCCACCATCTCGGCGAAGGACACGACGGGAACGGGCGGGTTGTTGGGCGGCCTGAAGGCGGAGCGGTCCTCGGTGGTCACGACCACACCCCGCAGGTCGGGAAGGTCGGCCAGGTGGGGCAGGAGTCGTTCGAAGCGGCCCTCGTCCACGAAGGCCACCGAGGTCCCGGAATCGGCTAAGCCGTACTCGAGCTCCGAGCCCGTCCACCAGGCGTTCAGGGGGACCACCACCGCCCCCGATACCGCCGCCGCCCAGAAACCCATGGCCCATTCGGGCAGGTTGCGCATGGCGATGGTGACTCGCTCGCCTTTGCCCACGCCGAAGCGTTCTTCGAGCGAGTGGGCCAGGCTGGCCACGATGCGGTAGTGCTCCTCGAAGGTGGTGCGCTCGTCTTCGTAGACGAGATACGCCTTGTTCCCATGGGCGCGTGAGAGCTCGAGCACGTCGCGCAGCGACCCCGGGGCGTGCTTCCACACTCGGGTGGGAATGCCGCGGATCTCGACCGTCTCCATCTCGAACATCTGGCCGGGCGAGGTGAGCGTTCGGTCTGCTTCCGCCAGGGACATCGTCGTCGTCATGCCACCCTCCTGTTCGTCGCCGGCGCGCTCACCGGGCTCCCCTTGTGTCGGCAGGCCGCCTCCTGCGCCAGGCGTCGGCCAGCCATGGGGGAGTCCACCCCGTGTCGGAGGGGTCGATGTCACGTCCCGGCGCCACCACGGCGTCGACGCGGTCGAGCACCTCGTCCTCCAGGGCGACGTCGGTGGCGCCCAGCACCCCTTGCAACTGCTCCATGGTGCGGGGCCCGATGATGGCGGAGGTCACGGCAGGGTGGGTGAGCACGAACGCCAGCGCCAGGTGCGTGAGCGGCACACCGGCCCCGGCCGCCACCGGAAGGAGTGCCTCCACGGCGTCGAGCTTGGCGGCCACCTCGGGCCGCGTCGGGTCGAAACGCTCGGGGATTCGACGGGGTCGGCCCGCGTCCTCGGCAACGGGCTCGCCCTTGCGGTAGCGGCCCGTCAGCCATCCGCCGTTCAAGGGGCTCCACACGATCACGCCCATGTCGTGGCGCGCACAGGTGGGCAGCACGGCTCGCTCGACACCGCGGGCGAAGATCGAATAGGGGGGCTGCTCGCACTCGAAACGCTCCCGGCCCCGGCGTTGCGCCGTCCACTGGGCTTCGACCACCAGATCGGCCGGGAAGGTGGACGAGCCGATCACGCGCACCTTTCCTTCATGCACCAAGTCCGACAGCGCACCCAGAGTGTCGTCGATGTCGCAGGTCGGGTCGGGCCGGTGGACCTGATACAGGTCGATGAAGTCGGTGCGAAGTCGACGCAGGCTGTCTTCCACTGCCCGCATGATCCACCGCCGCGAGTTGCCGGCCATGTTGGGATCGGCGCCCATGGGGGCGTGGAACTTGGTGGCGAGCACGACCGAGTCGCGCCGGCCACCGGCCAGGGCCTTGCCGACGATCTCCTCCGACTCGCCTGCCGAGTACACATCGGCGGTGTCGACAAAGTTCACCCCGGCATCGAGGGCGGCGTGCACGATGCGCACACACTCGTCGTGGTCCGGGTTCCCCCACGAGCCGAACATCATCGCCCCCAGACACAGTGGCGACACCCGGATCCCGGTATGGCCCAGTGTGCGCAGCTGCACGGGCTCAGTCCTTCCCCTCGGCCCGGTCGGACGACACCGGCGGTGGGGCTGCCGCGAAGACCGCCTTGCGGTAGTAGGCGAGCTCGGCGACCGATTCCCGGATGTCACCCAGGGCCCGATGAGCCGTCTCTTTGGGCGGAGCGCTGGCGAAGGAGTCCGGGTACCACCGCCGGGCCAGCTCCTTCACCGTCGACACGTCGACGTTGCGGTAGTGGAGCCAGGCCTCGATCTCCGGCAGCTGGGCGGCGAGAAAGCGCCGATCCGTTCCGACGGAGTTTCCGCACAGTGGCACGGTGTTGGGCTCAGGGACATGCAGCTTCAAGAATTCGAGCGTGCGGCGGCCCGCTTCCTCGAGGGTGAGCGAGGACGACTCGATCTCGCCCAACAGCCCCGAGGCGATGTGCATGGCCCGCACCACCTCTTCCATGGCCTCGAGCTGTGCCGGATCGGCGTGGACGACGAGATCGGGGCCCTCGGCCACCAGGATCAGATCGTCGTCGGTGACGAGCGTGGCGATCTCGACGATGGTGTGGCGGGCCGGGTCGAGCCCGGTCATCTCCAGGTCCATCCACACCAGCACGCCGAGGGATGCTATCGGCGGTCTATGGTCGCCCCTCAGTGCTGGAGGTGCCCATCGTCCGTCTCGACCCCGACTTGCCGGTTCCGGCTTATGCCCACCCCGGTGACGCCGGTGCCGACCTGTACGCCCGCTCCGACGTGATGCTGGCCCCGGGAGGGGGCAGGGCCATCGTGCCCACCGGCGTTGCCGTCGCCATTCCCGAGGGGTACGCCGGCTTCGTGCAACCCCGCAGCGGACTCGCCCTTCGCCACGGGGTGACGTGCCTCAACACCCCGGGCCTCATTGACGCCGGATACCGAGACGAGCTGCGCGTGCTGCTCGTGAACACCGACCCGACCACGCCGTACGAGGTGCGACGCGGCGACCGGATCGCCCAACTCGTCATCCAGGCGGTGGAGGAGGCCAAGTTCACAGAAGGCCCGCTCCCTCCGAGCAGCCGGGGCACGGGCGGCTTCGGCCACAGCGGGCGCTGAGCACCATGGAGCGCCTGCGCGGCATGGACGCGGCATTCCTGGCCCTGGAGACCCCGGCCATGCACATGCACGTGGTGGGGGTGCTCGTCTTCGAGCCAGCCGAGCATGCCCGCCTGGAGCCCCCGGCCGCCCAGGTCGAGCGCATGCGCCGGGTCGTGGCAGAGCGGCTCCACCTCGTGCCCCTCCTGCGCCGCCGGGTCGTGCCGGTGCCCTTCGGGATGGGACATCCCCTGTGGGCTGACGACCCTGGGTTCGACCTCGACTACCACCTGCAGCGCGCTTCGCTTCCGGCACCGGGCGGTGTGGCCGAGCTGTCCGCTTTCGTGTCCGCCGTGGCAGGCCGACCGCTCGACCTGCGCCGACCCTTGTGGGAGATGCACGTCGTAGAAGGTCTCGAATCCGGTCACGTGGCCGTCGTGACCAAGCTGCACCACGCCGTCATCGACGGGGTGTCCGGCGCCGAGACTCTGGCGACCTTCTTGGACACGGGACCTGAGGAGCGCGTCGTCGCCGCTCCGCGCCGGAAGTGGCGTCCCGGCGCTGTCCCGGGCGATCTCGAGGTTCTGGCATCGTCGTTGTCTTCGCTGACGCGCCAACCCGAGCGGGCCATCGAGACCGTGCGCCGGACATTGGGCGCCTTGCACCAGCTCGCGGAGCGCAACCGGCGCCTGCGTGAGGAGGACGAAGTGGAGCCGCCGCCGGCGCCGTTCCGGGCGCCGCGCACCTCGCTCAACGGGGCCATCTCCGCCCAGCGGCGTGTAGGGTTCGCCGAGGTGCCCCTCGACGAGGTGCAGCAGATCCGCCACGTCTTCGGTGGCACCCTCAACGACGTGGTGCTAGCCGCCGTCGCCGGGGCACTTCGGCGGCTTCTCTCCGAGCGAGGAGAGACGCCCGAGGAGTCGCTCGTGGCCATGGTGCCCATCTCGGTGCGCGCGGAGGCGGATCGAGGCACACAGGGCAACAAGCTATCGGCCATGCTCGTGTCACTGGCCACCACGGTGTCCGATCCGGTCGAGCGCCTTCGACTCGTGTCCGAGGGGACCCGCCTGGCCAAGGAGCAAGCTCGGGTGTTGTCCGAGGACCTTGTGCGCGGATGGGCCCAGCTCGCCTTCCCGGCGTTCTCGGCGCGACTCGCTCGCCTCAGTAGCAACCTCAGGCTGTTCGACCGGCTCCCGCCACTGTTCAACGTGGTGGTGTCGAACATCCCCGGGCCGCCCGTGCCCCTGTGGTGGGGCGGTGCCCGGTTGGCGGCGCTCTACCCGGTGGGACCCATCCTCGAGGGGGTGGGGCTCAACGTCACCGTGATCAGCTACACCGGCACGCTGTATCTCGGCCTGACCGGGTGTCGAGAGCTGGTGCCCGAAGTGGCGCACGTCGCCACCCTGCTCAGTGACGCCTTTGCCGATCTCAGCAAGGCCGCCGCCTGCCATGGGGGCCAGTGGGGCTGATACCTACCTGACGTCCCGCGCCTCGGAGTTGGTGGGCATCGGGGCACGGGCGAGGGTAAAATGCAGGTTTCACGCGGACGTGGCTCAGTTGGTAGAGCACAACCTTGCCAAGGTTGGGGTCGCGGGTTCGAGTCCCGTCGTCCGCTCCAAAACGAAAGTCCAGGGCAGGATGTGAAGTTCCGGTACGTGGGCGACACACTGGCTGTGCCGCCACGCGCGACCTGGTGTCAGAGGCGGGCAGCGCGTTGATGTACCGGCCCGGCGATCCCGGTCGTCCTCCGAGGCCCGCCCGCTCTGCCATCGAGTTCAGCGACCGCGGCGATCACGGCCTTAGAGGTGTTCCAGGGACCTGGCGCCTCTATGTGGTTGAGGGCTGACAACCAGCGAACGAGGCGCAAGATCGGCGGGGCGCCCACCAGGACTCTCGCGCCCTCGTCCAACAGAGTGACAACGACGGCCAGGCTCGGAGTGCGTTCGTTGTTTGAGCGCGTGCCCATCAATCTCCGATGTCCTAGACGTGGAGCCCGGCCCCCCCCGACTCGACGTCGACGATGCCCATGCCATCGGGCCCTCCGAGACCGAAACTCACTCGGCTCGCCATGTCGGGCCCGTCGAGCCCGCCCGTTCGATCGGGGCGTCCTTTTGGCCGCTGGAGAATCGGGAGAAGAGGCACTTCTTCGCCGGGCTGAGTCTGATTGTCGTGCTTTCATTCGTCCTGACCGGATTGTGGACCACGCGGGCCGACGCCTCCGGCTCGATTGCACCGTTGGTGTACAAGACCCACCATGATCCCGCTTCCGTATCCACCATCCTCCCTCTCACCATCGCCGCGCCGCCTACGCCGACTACCACCACGCCGCCGCCACCGCCTCCACCCCCAGCACCTTCTCCTCCTCCGCCATCACCACCGCCGACGTCCCCGTCGACAGCAGCGCCCGGTTGGGGTTGTGGTCCGGCCCTCGACTATTTGGCCGCTCACTCGGCGCCCGGTTTCTCTGCCTCGTGCCCCGGTCCGGACGACGGCCACCAGGCCACGACCACGGCGTACTTCAGCAACGGGACGGTTACCGGGACCATCGGCATCGAGGTTCCATGCCCGGCGGCGTACATGAACGAAGCTCACAACTCGTGGGTGCTCAGGTCCAAATACCTCGGCACGCCCATCCCCGATGGGTTGGGCGCAGTCATTGACCCATACGGCTACTGCCACTGATCATCGGTCGGGTCACCCGACCACATCGAGACTGCTGATCAGCGAGAGCGCTTGCCCGCCGAGGAATCTGGGGAAGAGTCACTCCGCCGGGAGTAAATTGACTCCTAGCGACGTTGCCACAGTATGACCAAGCTGAACCAATCTCAGATCGACTACCTCGCAACCCAGCGACTCGGGCGCATTGCCACCACTGGTGCCGACGGCAAGCCTCACGTCGTGCCGACGTCATTTCGATACAACCGTGACCTGGGCTCGATTGACGTAGGCGGCTTTCAAGTCTCGACCACGAAGAAGTACCGAGACGTGGAGGCCAACCCGTGGGCGGCGATCGTCGTCGACGACCTCGTGTCGATCGATCCTTGGACCCCCCGGATGCTGGAAATCCGGGGCCGGGCCGAGGCTATAACTGCAGGAGGGAGTGATCTTGGCCCCGGATTCGGGGACTCCTTCATTCGGATTCATCCTGAGAAGGTCAATAGCTTCGGCATTGAATAGGACCTCCCGCGGAGATCCGGTAGCGTCGGAATCGAGCGGGTCGGTGGTCGGGCGTGATGTCAACCGGCCTTGGCCGTCCTGACCCGGATCAGGGTCTGGGCTGGGCGACCTCCACCCGCATTTCCAGACGAACAGCTGCTAGCAAGCGCCAGGCCGCATCCGCGAGCCAGACTTTCGTTCGTGGATCGTCCTCGGACGAGGTACGTCGCTGTCGGTGACGCCGATGTCGCGTACCAGATTTTCGGGCAGGGCCCACCCGACCTTCTCTACTGCTACGGACTCGGAAGCAACATCGAGTTGTTCTGGGATGAAAGCTGGGATGAGATCGAAGGTGTTCAGCTCTTCAAAGGACTGGCATCGTTCGCGAGGGTCATCGTGTTTGATCGTCGGGGCACGGGGGCGTCAGATGGCGTTACGCGCCGATTTACTCCGACGTGGGAAGAGTGGGCCGAGGACCTCGGAGCGGTTCTTGACGCGGCCGAATCCGGCCAGGCGGTTGTGATGGCGACGCTCGAGGCTGGGGCGCTCGCCATCCTCTTTGCCGCCATGCACCCCGAGCGAGTGAAGTCGCTCGTCCTTTTCAATACGGGCGCTCGATATCTGTCGGCTGACGATTATCCGATTGGTGCCGCTCCAGAAGCGGTGGACACTGTTCTGGACCTCGTAGCGACAGGATGGGGAACCCCTGAGTTTCAAGCGCTTGTCGCTCCCAGCATCGCGGAAGACGACAGAATGCTGGCCCGCATGGCAACGATGGTCCGTGCCTCGGCGACTCCGCGCTCGGCTGCCGCCCAGTATGCCTACATCTTGCGAAGCCTCGATGTGCGGCGGGCTCTTCCCCTCATCCAAGCACCCACTCTGATACTTCATGTGCAGAACAACCCGCTTGTTCCGATCGAACTGGGACGCTATCTGGCGAAGAACATCAACGGAGCATCCTTTGTCGAGATACCAGGCGCAGATCTTGCACTTGGCGACTCCATGATGGCCGAGATCTACAGTTTCTTGACTGGTGAGCGGCCCATGGTCGAGGTCGAACGGGTCCTCACCACAGTTCTCTTCACTGACATCGTTGGCTCAACGTCGAGGGCCGCATCGCTGGGCGACCAGCGCTGGCGCTCGCTTCTCGACGCTCACGACAAGGTGGTGCGCGAGCAACTCCGCCGCTACAGAGGAAGGGAGATCAACACCACCGGGGACGGCTTTGTGGCTTCATTCGACGGCCCCGCGCGCGCCATCCGGTGTGGTCAGGCCATCGGCGAAGCCACTGCCAAGCTGGGGGTCGAACTTCGCGTGGGATTGCACACAGGCGAGTGCGAGGTCCGGAAAGAAGACCTTGGAGGACTGGCCGTTCACATCGCTGCCCGGATAGCGGCTCTGGCGGCTCCGGGTGAGGTTCTGGTCTCCGAGACGGTCAAGGGGCTGATCGTGGGATCGGGGATCACCCTGTCCGAGCGCGGCACTCACGTTCTTAGGGGCGTGCCCGACGAATGGAGACTCTTCGCGGTTCGTGCCTGACGGGCATTCGGCACCCGCCGGAACCCCGTCACCGCGTAATCGAGCCCCGGGGCCCCGCTCCGGGGAAACCTGGCGGGCCAGGACGGCAGGCGACAGCACCTGCCAATTCATGGGTTGCGGTCTCATGCTTCTTGCCAATTTGGGCCGCGGGTTCGAGTCCCGGTGTCCACCACAGTTGAACGACGTTGTCGAAAGGCCTCTTCGGTGACCGCTGGTTAATTGCCTATGAACCGTTGGCCGCGGAACACCTTTCACGAATCGCGTTGATCTCGCCACAGGTAATGAAGTATCTGAAGGCTGCCCCGACCCAGTGAGGCTTCTGACCGAATGCGTGCCATAGGCGGTCCTCCGGTGACATCAGGCATGGGAGTGGAGAGTCAGATCCGGGACCAAAGGCCCTATGCGGTAAGTGCGAGTCATGGTCGGCTGCATCGATCGGGGAGGAGGCGTCCTCTGATGCCAGTGGATGCAGCGATGCCGCAGGGCCCGATCGATGTTCTCGTTGTCGAAGACGACGAGGCGGTCAGGACATCCTGGGTCGCCATCCTCCGGAATGTCGGGTGGTCGGTTGAGGAGGCGCCCGATGGCTTCGTCGCGTTGCGGCGCCTTCGGGAGATACCGATCAGCGCCGTGGTGCTCGATGTTCGCATGCCGGTGCTCGATGGCTTCGGGCTCCTCGACCGTCTCTATGATCCTCCGCCGGTAGTGCTCATCTCTGGGAAGGATTACGACACCGAGGTGATGGCGCGACGCGACAAGATTCATACCTTCTTCCTCAAACCAATCACACCCGATCGTTTGATCGAGGCTGTGGCTGCCGCCCTCGAGACGAGCTTTTCGCAAGGTCGGTACAGGGCTGGCAATAAGGCCAGAGGACACGAACGAGTGCCCTCGGCTGCGTCAGGGCCTTCGCCTGACGGATAGGCGAGCGTGATCGGGCCACTGGACCTAGGCTTCGCCCCGTGGACAGCTTTGGCACCCCAACCGATCTGATTCACAACCGCGGTCTGATTAACGATCCGGCCGCATTCGCCCGCGAGCACGGCGCGGCGTCATGGTTGTTCCTCTGCGGCGACGCATTCGCCTCAATGGAAGGCGGCATGTCGTACGGGGAGGTGCAGGCCGCCGTCGATCGATCCGCCAACGTGGTGTCCGACCCTCCCGTCGCGCTCGACATGGAACTGGCCAGGCGGCAGATCGCCGCCCTCGAAGAGCTGCCACGGCCCACCCTCGTCACCTGCCGAACAGGTCCGAGATCGTCGGCATTGGTGTATCTCTACGCCGGGTTGCGTGCCGGCGCCCCTGCCGACGTTGTGGTGGCGCGGGCGGAGGCCGACGGCGCCCCCTGGGCGCAATCGGACGAACTCCAAGCGTGGGTGAGGCAAGGTCTGGCAGAACTGAGGTGACTCAGCGATCCGTCGTCCACTGGAGAACGTAGGGATGTCCATAAGGCTGAGACCGGGCCGGGGAAAGAGGCACGGATGGCCAAGATAGACATTTGGCCGACGGTCCGAGCCGAGCGCAGCGCGCTCGCAGCGGACCTGTCGGGACTGAGCGACGATCGTTGGGATACTCGGTCGCTGTGCGACGCCTGGACGGTCCGAGACGTGCTCGCTCACATGACGGCGACGGCCAGAATGACCCCCATGAGCTTCTTTCCGAAGATCATTGCGTCGGGCTTCAGCTTGACCCGCACGCAGGCAAAGGACATCGCCGCCGAGCGTGGCGCGACACCGGCCGTCACGCTGAGCGGCTTCGAGGGAGTCATTTCGTCGACGACGGGTCCTCCTGGTCCGCCGCTCACCATGATGGGGGAGACGCTCCTGCACGCCGAGGACATCCGAAAGCCACTGGGCATCTCGCACTCGTACCCGGCGGAGTGGCTCATGCAGGTCGCCGACTTCTACAAGGGGTCCAATCTGGTACTCGGGACAAAGCGGCGAATCAGGGGGTTGTCACTACGGGCCACCGACGCAGACTGGTCGTACGGGAGCGGCCCCGAGGTGTCGGGCCCGATGTTGCCCCTTCTCCAAGCGATGACTGGGCGCCAATCAGCATTGGCCGAGCTCCAGGGGCCCGGGCTCGACATCCTCCGAGGCCGCTGAGTCCGGGGCGGCTCAGGTGCCGGGGCTCGACGGGTTCGTTGAAACGACCGTGGCCGATGAGCTGATCGCTCCGCCGGGCCTTATCCCACTCGCCGAAGGCCGTGAGGCGGAGGTCTTTCTGAATTCGGACGGCGACGTGGTAAAGGTGCTGCGGTCCGCAAGCCAAGAACGGCGCGTCACCCGTGAGGCTGCCGCCCTGCAAGCCCTGGCCGATCGCCAGCACCTGGCGCCCGGCTTTCGGCGGGTGACCGAGGTAGACGGCCGCCCGGCACTCGTGAGCGAGCGGGTCACAGGCGACGACCTGCTGATCCGACTCTCGAGCAAGCCCTGGTTGGTCCTCCACGTCGCCGGCACCTTGGGCCGCGCCCACGCCGCCATGCACCGCCATACCGCCCCCGACTCGTTGCCTGACCTGCGTGAGGAGCTTGGAGGGCGCATCGAGTCGGCCAAGGCCTTGCCACAGAAGTTTGCCGCTGAGGCCCTGAACATGCTCGAGAGGCTCCCCGCCGGGGACCGCCTGTGTCACGGGGACTTTCATCCTGCCAATGTCCTGGGCACGCTCGAGGATCCGGTGATCATCGACTGGGGCGACGCCTCGCGGGGCGCTCCGAGCGCCGATGTGGCCCGGACGCTGCTGCTCCTGCGGATGGGTGAACTTCCGCCCGACACTTCGACGGGCATGCGCGCCCTCACCGCTGTCGGTCGGGGCCTCCTCGCTGGGCGTTATCTCGCCGTCTACCGCCGCCAGGCGGAGGAACGACCCACGCAGCTGGACGACTGGATGTTTGTACGGGCGGCCGCCAGGTTCCGCGAGGAGCTGGTCGCCGAGTACCCCCGACTGTTGCGGCTCCTCGAGAAGGGTCGTCGCACGTCGTCTTGAGATGCGCCCGAGCCCGGACCGCCGTGCGGACCGGGAGAGTCAGTGGGAGGGAGAGTGATGAAGGCACCAGCCCAGTACGCGCAGGGTCTCGAAGAACACCCCGTGCTGCCCGAGGGAGACTGTGAGCGGGTCTCGGGCTACGGGGTCATGGGCCTACCCTTCTCGTCGGGTCACGTCCTCGGCCTGCGCCGGTGGACGGCCTCGTCGGTGGGCGACCGGTTCACCTCGATCTGGCATCGGGACCCTGCCGGGAGCTGGACCTTCTACGAGTCCGCCCCCTGTCAGGTTGCCTGCTCCCGCTACTTCGGCGCCGACGTGGAGCACTTCGTCGAGGTTCCAATCTCTCTCGAGTGGGAGGCGCCGAATCGACTCCTGGTCCGCACCGACGACGGAGCCGTCGACTGGGCGATCGAGATGGGGGGAAACGCCGCCACTCGGATCATGAGTGCCGCCAGCTCGATGCTCCCGATGGGCGCGTGGCGTTCTCACCCAGTGCTCACCGCCATGGGGGAGATGGCGGGGCGGGCGCTCGGGGTCGGGAAGGTGCAGCTGACCGGTACCACTTCGAACGACCAGCACTTCGACGCCAACCCCCTGCGCATCTGGTACGTGACGGAGAGCACCGCCGTGATCGGGGGAGAAGACCTCGGACCCATCGGAGCGCTCGACGAGCAGGCCCACATGGCCGACTTCTACTTTCCCCAGCGTGGCATGTTCGCCGTGGGACGGGTCTTCATAAGCCCCCTGAAGGGCGGCGGCGTCGACAAGAGGCGAGCTGCCACAGGCGCACCTTGACCACGGCGAGCCAGCCCGCCCGACGTCCCGGTTGCCGCCACGGTTGATTCTGTGATGACCCGGCCACTCAAGGGTCGTGACAGGGATCTCTCACTGGGCGAGGGCGGTATCGAGGACCTGGCGCACGAGCGGTCCCAGGCGCTGGATGGCGATGGTCGCGGTCGTTGTGCTCCTCATCATCGGCGTGGCCGGATTGGTCGGGGCGATCGGTCATCGGGGCGGTGGCAGTAACACGGGCGCCGAGGGAGGTCGGCACGAAGCCTCTTCCGTGTCTGGCGCACCCTCCAACGGCGGAGCCGGCGGGAACGCCGCTACCCCTGCCACACCTGGAAGCGTCGCCAGTCCCGCTCCCGGGGCGATCTCCGGCACTGTCGCGAGCGGGAGCACAGGGTCTTCGTCGCTGCCGGCGCTGCCTGCCGGGAGCACCGGTCAGTCGACCCGCGTCGAGGAGACCGGAACGCTGGCGCTCATCGTGCCCGGATCTCAGATCCAGCCGGACATTGGGCGCCTGACGAGCGTGGCCCTCGGTGCGGGGGGATTCGTGGCCAACTCGGAGACTCAGTCGGCCACTCCCGGCTCGCCGGGCCAGGGCATGGTGACCCTGCAGGTGCCCGAGCCGGGCTTCCAGTCGGTCCTCGACCAAGTGCAGGGCCTGGGCAAGGTAAGCAGCCTCGCCACCAAGGCGACCGATGTCACCGGCCAGTACGTGGACTTGCAGGCTCGCATCACGGCTCTCGAGAACAGTCGCCAGCAATACCTCACCATCATGACGAGGGCCACCACCGTCGGCGACGTTCTTTCGGTGCAACAGCAGCTCGACAACCTGCAATCCCAGCTCGAGCAGCTCCAGGGGCAGCTCCAAGTGCTCGACAACGAGACCACCTACGCCACCTTGACGGTGACCCTTTCCCAGAGGCTCGCCCCCGGTGCGCCGAAGCCCGAGTCCGGGTTGGTGTCGGCGTGGCACGGTGCGATGAGCGGGTTCGTCGCAGGCATCGAGGGCCTCGTGCGGGTGGCAGGCCCTCTGCTCTTCGCAGCCTTGTTGCTCTTGGCCTTGGTGCTATTGGGCCGTTGGGCGTGGCACCTACGACGCCAAGGTCCGCGTCGTCCTGGCACTCCGGCGATCACGCCCGGGGCGTAGCAGAGCCAGAACCTCGACTCCGATCGTTCGCTCCACGAAGGCCACCGGATCAGTGGGTGAGAGCCTTCTCACGGGTCCGCCGGTACTCGCGCCAGGTGAGCCAGATGATGAACAGGTCGAACGCGGTCAACAGCGCCAGACCCACCGAAGGCGCGTAAGTCAAGCGGTAGATCTGGTAGACGACGAACCCCCCGAGGAAGACGAAGGCCACGGGGTAGGCCCAGCGCTCCCTGCGCAGGAGGCCCACGACGATGGCCAGCTTCACCGCCCCGTGGGTGAGCAGGTACACAGCTCCGAAGACCTGCGTCTTGTGGAGATTGCCGGTCAGATGAAGCAGATGATGGACCCAGAAGTCGTGGGGGTCCTGCGAGAGCTCGTGTGTCGTGAGTCGTCGGGCGAGATTGTCGATGCTGGCGGGGGAGAAGGACAGCAGGAGCACGCCCCCCACCAGCTCGAGCAGGCCGTCGAGGCCCTTGAGGATGAGCGCAATGTCGAAGGTGGTGTCGAGCGCATCACCCCGCGTTCCTCGACGCCGCCCGAGCTTCACCATCATGAACTGCTAGGGCGTGGGAGCCGTCCTTGCACCCTGGCGCTTGAGCGGAAGGTCAGCCTCCTGGCGGCGTGTAGTCGGCGCCCACCTTGCTGGCGGCGTCGATTTCCTCCGGCGTGAGGAGGACGGTCGTGCGGAGATCGAGCTTCCCACTGGACCCGACGAGAAGGGCGATCCCTGCGGCGGTGACGTTGTCGGGAAGGTCCAGGATCGTCACGACGTCAGACTCTCCGAAGGCGTAGTAGAAGGCTTCGACGGATCCGCCGACACTGGCGCATGCTTTCTCGAGAACGCTCCGCCGCGCCGAGCCGCCCTCCTTGCGGAGGCCTTGGACGCCATCACCGATATACGACGCCTGGACCAGATACTTCGGCATGGGCTCCTCCTTGATCGGTGTCCGGCGCGAGTCTCGCACCGGCCTTGAGGAGAGGCAACGGGTTGTGCGTTGCTTCTCGACGCGGCCTTGTGTGCCGCGACCGGCGATGGTGTCAGCCGGCCGCCGTCGTCACTTGTCGCCAGCTCGTCGGTGTCGAGCGTCCCCGCCGGTGCATCCCCGGCTGCTCGCCTCCTACGAGGCGGTGCTCAGTGCAACGGCGCCGCTGCAGCAGGGGCGGCGGCGAGGCCGGCACGACGCATGCGGCGTCGCTCGTAAGGGGTGGTGCCGCCCCAAATGCCCTCGCTCTGCCCGGTCTTGAGGGCGAAGGCCAGGCACTCGGCCGAGACCGGGCATGCCCGGCACACCGCTTTGGCCCGCTTGGCGTCCTGCGGGTTCTCAGGGAACCACGCACCCCGGTCGGGATGGCCGGCGCACAGTGCTTGCCGTGTCCAAGCATCTCGTCCCACGGTCCCGACGAGGGTCATGGGAGAAAGATCGTCACTGAATGCCCCGCGCTTGAGCCTGGCCTTGCATCCGAGACCCAGGTCAATCGGGCGTTGCCTGAGGCTCGGCCCCCTCCGGGGGCTTGTTGCCGAGAAGGGCCCGCAAGGGCTGAGCAAGGCCGCCGACCACCGAGCCCAGGCTCCACGGCTCCCGGCCCGCTCGCTCACGTGGGACGAGGGCGGCCACGGGGACCTTCTTGGTGAAGCCGCGGACCTCGAGATTCCGCTTGTCCTCGACCTTGACCCATCCCGGCAGGCGCAGGCCCTGGCGGCTGGCCAAGACCTCTCCGGGCCGGGCCCGGTCGCACAGGCGCGCCGCCAGGTTGACCGGCCGCCCGACGTAGTCGTCGCCTTCGAGGAGCAGGACCTCGCCCTCGGCGATCCCGGCGCGTACCGGGAGCCCTTCCTGGCGCCGATGGAGCTCACCGACGGCGACGACGGAGGCAACCAGCGACTCGCTGTCGGCGCCCACGAGCATGGCCCCGTCCCCCAGCCACTTCTCGACCCGCATGTTGAACAGCGGCGCCACCTCGCGCACGGACCTGCGCAGTGTGGCGAGCTCCTCCGCAGCGGCGTCGTCCCCGCGCCCATCGGCGAAGTCGCAGAAGCCGCACAGATCGATGAACGCGAACGAATGCCGCACCCGGCGGGTGCTCGTCATCGACGCGAGTTGAGTTGGATCCACGAGCATCGGCCTCTCGCCGCGTTGAAGGTGGTGTCTCAGCGACAATAGGGGCTGTCGCCTTCTACCCGTTCTCGGGTGCAGCTCGCCTAGGCGTGGAAGGTTGCCTGTGGGTTACCAATCGATGAACTGCTGGTTCGCAGCGTGATGAGCGCCTGCATCTTCCATCGCGTGGTGAGCCCCACGCCGGTAGTCAGTCAGTCGGCCCTTGCCGCAAGGTGATCGCGCAGGATCGGGCCTACCTCGTCCGCGGCGGTGGTGGGCAGCCAGTGGGTGCGGCCTGCCAAGGGCACGAACCGGTACGGCCCTTTCACCCAATGCGTGCACGCTTCGGCGGCGCGGCGCGTCACGAAACGCTCCCGGTCGCCCCACACGAACAGCGTGGGCACCGTCACCTGACCGGGCAAGCTTCCTCCATCGAGCGGGATGGCGCGATACCAGTTGAGTGGGCCGGTCATGCCTGCTGGTTCGGCGGCGCGAGAGGCAAAACGCTGAGCGGTGGCGTGGTCGAGACCGCTTCGTTCCAATCCCTCGGCGAGGAGGCGCCCCCCTCTCCGGGCCAACACGTGCTCCGGCAGCCGCGGCAGCTGGAAGAAGAGCACGTACGAAGAGGCGAGCGCCTGGGTACTTCGGATCATGGCGTGGCGCATTGCCCTCGGATGTGGGACGGACAATGCGCACAGCGATCGCACCCGCTCGGGATGGCGGTCGGCCAACCCCCAGCCGACGAGCGATCCCCAGTCGTGCCCCACCAAGTCGAAACGCTCGGTGCCCGCCGCGTCGGCCAGTGCGAGGACGTCGTCGATGAGTTCTGCAAGTCGGTACGCCCGTCGGCCCCGGGGGGACGCAGACGGGGAGTAGCCCCGTTGATCGGGAGCCAGGACTCGGTAGCCGGCGCCGGCGAGCGAGGCGGCCAGCTCAGACCAGCTGAAGCGGTCCTCCGGGAAGCCGTGCAACATGATGACGACGCGACCGTCCGCCGGTCCCACATCGGTCACGTCGAAGCGCAGCCCAGCTCGCTCGTAGGAGCTGAGGGCCCCGGTCACGAGGTGAGTCACCCGCTTTCGGGCGGCGTGTCCGACGGGGGTGCTGCCGACCACCGCGACGGTGGCGGAGAAGGTGCCGAGGGCGCAGACCCCGCCGTCGGTTCGGGCGGCGCCTCGTCTCTCGCCGGTGGCTCCGGCTCGGCGGCCGGTGGCGGATGCGGGCCCGTGGGTGGCCAGGACGCCTGGGCGGGACCGGGCGGCTGCGCCGAGCTCGACGTCGACGAGGTGTGATGGCTCCACGTTCCTCCGTCCCACCACCTCCACGCACTCGGATCGGCCGGGTCGGGATACCAACCGGCCGGTGCCCCGTGAGCAGTGGCGTGCGCCACCTCGTGCCAGGCGCGTCGAACGAGCGGCGGCACGGCGAGCCCGAAGAAGGCGGCCAGCAGGAGCAGCGCCAAGGCGTCAACCATGCGGCTGTTCGTAGACGACTGGCATTCTCCGACGAACGCCTGCCACTGGTAGTTCTGCAAGGTCCCGCCCGGGGGCTCGGTACCGGCGCCGATGCTGACCGGGTCGAAGAAGGCGGCGATGGCCGGTTCGGAACCCCGGCTCGGTCCGCACGTACCACCGGCAGCCGGATTGGGCAGGGGCAGGACGACGATGGCGACGGCTCCTGCCACGGCCAATCCGGCCAAGCCGATGCACACCCAGCGCAGCACACGCCCGGCTCCCCGTGCTGGCGCGCTGCGGTCGTGGCTGGCGGACGGCATCGTCATTCCCTGTTCCCTCCTTGGGCGGGCGGCTTCCTCAGCTCTGCCCGCCGACGGTCTTCTTCATGTGGCGGCGGCTTCGCCAGGCTAGGAGGACGGCGTCGACGGGGTCGTCGGACTCGCCCAGCTGGGCGCCGCAGGCTCGGCACCACACCCGGCGCCTGGCCTGCAAGGGGCTGTCGGGGTCCCGCAGCGGCGGCTCGAAGGCCGCCCACCGCCACCATCGGCCGTGCACCTGCTTTCCCGCCGGCCCGGCCGTCGCAGGCGGGCGGGCGGCGACGGCGGGCGAAGGCGGCATGCCTTCCAGTCGACGAGACGAGGCTTGCCCTCGGCTGTGGGGCTACCGTGACCAGGCTGTGAAGGGCGGAGGGACAATCCGGCCCCTGCTCCCGTCCGTATTCTGGTAGTGAGCACGGGAGGCGACGTTGCCCTGATGCGGCGGAGGCCGGCGGTAGACGACCTGTCCGACGAGGCTCTCCTGAACGGCCTGGCCGTGGGAGAGGCCGGCATGGACGTCGCCTTCACCCGCCGTTTCCAGCGCCGGGTGTACGGCTTGGCCTTCAACCTGGTCGGCGACGCAACGTTGGCCGAGGACGTGGCCCAAGAGGCGTTTCTCCGGGCGTGGCGCCATGCTCCGGTATTCGACTCCCGGCGGGGATCGGTGGCCACCTGGCTGCTGGCCATCACCCGCAACCTGGCCATCGACGCCCTGCGTCTCCGCCGAGCGGTGCCGACCGATCCGGAATCCCTCGTCGGGCTGGAGGACGACCGCCCAGGTCCGGACAGCGCCGCCGTCGCTTCTGACGCCGCCAGCCGTCTGCGTCGGGCCATCACGACCTTGCCAACCGACCAGCGCCGCGCCCTCGTGTTGGCCGCCTTTTACGGCCGCACCGCCGATGAGATCTCGACGTCGGAAGGCATCCCGCTCGGCACGGCCAAGACGCGCATCCGAGCCGGGATGCAGAAGCTGCGTCTGGCCATGATCGACCAGGGGAGCGAGTCATGAGCGGCCCCGGTCACCTGGGCCGGCTGTCCTGCGCCGAGGTGCAGGACATGGCGGGCGAGTTGGGACTCGGCGTGCTGGTGGGCATCGAACGGGCCGCCGTGCTCGAGCACCTGGAGGACTGCGGGTCGTGCCAGGCCATGGTGGAGGACATGGCGGAGCTGGGCGACTCGTTGCTCCTGCTCGGGCCGGAGGCAGAGCCCCCCGCCGGCTTCGAGAGCCGCCTGCTCCAGCGGGCCCACGAGCGTGGCCGGGCCGTCGCCCCCCGCCGTCGCCGTTTCGCCCTCTCGCTCGCCGGTCTGGGTGTGGCGGCCCTGGGGGCCACCGGATTGGCCGTCGGGCTCGCCGTGTCGGGCGGTTCGGGCTTCCATGTCGTGCCGTCCTCCGCGCTCCACCAGGTAGGTGGCCGCAAGATGGCGGTGACGGTCCTTTCCTCCCACGGCGTCGAGGTCGGACAGGCGTTTCTGTACTCGGGCTCGCCGTCGTGGCTGTTCATGACCGTGGACAGTGACGCGCTGCACGGAATGGTCACGTGCGAGGTGCAGACCACCTCGGGCGCCACCGTCGTACTCGGCACCTTCGAGGTGGCCGGCGCCTACCACGCTTGGGGCTCGACTATCACCGTGGCGCCCGACGACATCAAGACGGTTCGTCTGGTTGACGCCGCCCGTCACCCGGTGGCGAGCGGCGCCTTCTGATCCGATCCGGGCTGCATCGCAGCACCGCCTCGGCGTCCGGCGTCAGCGTATGGCGTTGGCCGAAGGCGACACCGCGTACCACAGGCCGTCGAAGTTGTTGAGGCCCTCCCCGGTGGCGACCCCGGGTCTGGTGTCCCCGACCCAGTGGTACAGCGGCCAGCCTCCATACGTCACCTGCACGCTGCCGTCGGATCGTCTGGCCGTGCCGAGCAGCGCCGGCGCCGCGCCCGATCCGGCTTTGGCCGCCGTCACTCCGCTCGGGAGCAGCAACGGCGGCCACGCCGCCGCGCAGGAAACCGTGCATGTGGGCGCGCCGTGGTTGTCCGGCTCGAAGAGATAGAGCGTGTACCCCTGGCCGTCCACGACCACCGTACCCACCCCGCCCACCGACGCCGTGCGCAGGTCGTACGTCGGCGCGGTGCTTCGCGAGCTCGAGCACCCACCCAGCACGACGGCCGTGAACGCGGCGCCGGCGAGCACCGACACGAGTCTTCTCGAGGAGGCGGTCTTCACCCGACCGTTCTAGCCTCCACGGCTATGAGCGGAGAACGAGCGGCCACCCGAGCCGCCCTGGTGGGCGGGCATGGGCACTGAACATCGTTTTCGCTTCGCCGTGCAGCTGTCACGGCCGGTCGAACCGAACGCCCGCGCCTGGTCCGAGCTCGCCAAGCGCGCCGAGGACCTGGGGTTCTCCACGCTGCTCATGCCCGACCACTTCGGGGAGCAGCTCGCCCCGCTGCCCGCCCTGGTGGCGGCGGCCGGGGCCACCGAGTGGCTTCGCGTGGGCACGCTCGTGCTCGACAACGACTACCGGCATCCGTTGGTCCTGGCCAAGGAGGCGGCCACCGTCGACCTGTTGACCGACGGCCGGCTCGAGCTGGGCATCGGCGCAGGGTGGATGCGTAGTGACTACCAACAGGCGGGGATGGCCTACGACCCGCCCGCCCGGCGGGTGGACCGATTCGAAGAAGCCGTGCAGGTGGTGACCGGCCTGCTCGAGGCAGACGGGCCGTTCTCCTTCGCCGGCGACCACTACCGCATCGACACCGAGGCCCCCTACCCTCGGCCGCACCAGCGACCCCGCCCGCCGCTCATCGTCGGCGGGGGCGGCCGGCGCGTGCTGTCCGTGGCCGCCCGGCGCGCCGAGATCGTGAGCATCAACGTGAACCTGCGTGACGGCACGGGAGGACCGGAGGTGGCGCCCGACGCCAGTCCGGCGTCGACGCGCCGCAAGATCGAGTGGGTGCGAACTGCAGCCGGCGAGCGCTTCGAATCGTTGGAGCTCAACACGCTCATCGGGTTCGCAGTGATCACCGACAACGCCCGGGCTGTCGCCGAGTCGTTGGCGCCGGCCTTCGCCATGTCGGCTGAAGAGGTGCTGCACGTACCCCTCGCCCTCATCGGCACGCTCGAGGAGATGGAAGAGGAGCTTCGGTGGAGGCGCGATCAGTACGGCATCTCCTACTTCTCGCTGGAGGCCGATTGCTGGGAGAGCCTGGCGCCGGTGGTCGGCCGGCTGGCCGGCACATAGCCTCCTGACGGCGGTGTGGGGAAGGAGCGAGATGGCGGACGTACACGACATGACCGGGAAGACTGTCGTCATCACCGGTGCCACGTCGGGCATCGGCGTCGAAACGGCGGTGGCTCTCGCCGGCGCCGGAGCCCGGGTTGTCGTCACCGGGCGCGACCGGGGCCGGGGCCAGGCTGCCGTGGAGGACATCCAGCGGCGCTCGGGCTCGCAGATGGTGGAGCTCGTCGTGTTCGACCTGGGCGACCTGTCCTCAGTGCGGGCCGGAGCGGGCGAGATCTTGGCCGGCTGCCAGCGCATCGACGTGCTCGTCAACAACGCCGGCATCGTGCTGTCCGACCGGCGAGTCACCCCGGACGGGTTGGAGGCCACCTTCGCCGTCAACCACCTCGGCCCGTTCCTGCTCACCGAGCTTCTGCTGGACCGCTTGAAGGCCAGCGCCCCCGCTCGCATCGTCAACGTCGCCTCTACGGCGCACAAAGGAGCGCGCCGTGGACTGGACTTCGACGACCTGCAGTCGGAGCGCGCCTACCGCGCCCTCAACGTGTATTCGAAGTCGAAGCTGGCCAACATCCAGTTCACGACCGAGCTGGCCCGCCGTCTGGCCGGAACCGGCGTGACCGCCAACAGCCTGCACCCCGGCACGGTGGCGACCGGCTATGGACGCGACGGGGACACGAAGGGGGTGTTCGCCTTCGGGCTCAAGGTGATCAAACCCTTCATCCTGAGCCCCGAACGCGGGGCGCGCACCTCGGTGTTCCTGGCCTCTGCGCCTGAGGTGGCCGGGGTGACCGGCGCCTACTTCGTGCGGTCTAAGCAGGCCACGCCCACTCGGGTGGCCCGCAGCACCGAGGCGGCGGCCCGGCTGTGGGAGGTGAGCGAGAAGCTCATCGCTGAGCGGTCGCCGGCGTAGTTCGCCCGGCCCGCCCTGTGGACAAGCTTGTGGGCAGTGTCGCAGGCCTGAAATCAGCCTCTCGGAGCCTCCGGGCCGTCGTGCAGGCACGATGAGCGCCTGTTGTTGAACGGGGACCCAATCGGCGGTGACACGCCGGTTAGCGCAAAGTGACCTGGCGATGAACCAGAGGTGACGGCGGCGTGAAATCCGGCCCGGTGCCGGCGGGATGGCTGTGGATTTCTCCGGGGAAACCGGGGCCGTGGCTCCTGCCTCGGTACGCAGGCACCGTCAGAGACGTCGCCCCGCCCACGTCCACGGGTAGTCGTCGTCGGCGATCTCGGCGGCGAGCGCGCTCACCTGCAGCCGTTGGAACGTGTCGATCATCACGGCCAGTTCCTCGGTGCGCGCTGCGTCGATGGCCCGTTCCATGCTCCCCGGTTGGGGCCCGTGCACGAACCCGGCGGGATGCAGCGAGATGGAACCGGCACCGATGCCCGAACTGGCCCGGCTCATGAAGTCGCCCTGGGCGTAGAAGATGACCTCGTCGCTGTCGACGTTGGCGTGGTGATAGGGGACCTTGATGGCATCGGGGTGGAAGTCGAAGGGGCGGGGGACGAAGGAGCACACCACGAGGGACGGGCCGGCGAACGTCTGGTGCACGGGCGGCGGTTGGTGCACGGCGCCCACGACGGGCTCGAAGTCGTGGATGGACAGGGCGTAGGGGTACAGACAGCCGTCCCAGCCGATCACGTCGAAGGGATGGTGGGCGTGCACGTGCCGGGTGAGCCCCTCGGACGTCCGCACCAGTACCTCCACGTCGGTGCCCTCGACATTGAGTGGCTCCAGCGGAGCGCGCAGGTCGCGCTCGGAGAAGGGGGCGCCCTCTTTGAGCTGTCCCGTCTCGGACAGGTAACGAGAAGGAAAACGCACGTGTCCGGCGACCTCGAGCACGAGCGCCTGGAGCCGGTGTCCGTCCAACCGCCAACGGTGCGTACAGGAGGCGGGGAGCACCACGTAGTCGCCGGGACCGACGGCGAGCGCGCCGAAGCTCGTCTCGACCGTGGCCTCGCCGTCGTGGACGTAGAACAGTTCGTCCCCGGTGGCGTTGCGATAGACGCCGCTGTCACGCTCGGCCGCCACCCACGACATCACGACGTCGGCGTTCCCGAGCAAGCGGGCCCGTCCCAGCACCGGGTCACCACCGCCCGGGAGTTTGGTGGTGCGCAGATGGCGGGGCAACAGGGGGCGCTCCGCGGTCCACTCGACGGCGGCCGGGTCGGGCAGCTGCTCGGCGGCCACGATGGCACTCGGCGAGTGGCGGTGGTACAGCAGTGCCGACTCCGAGGAGAAGCCTTCTTCCCCCATGAGCTCCTCGAACAGGAACCGCTCGCCGTCCCCGCCGTCGTGCGCCACCCGTAGGTGTCGCTTGCGGGGGATCTCACCCACCTTGCGGTAATAGGGCATGTCGCCTCCTGTCTCGACGGCTAGCGAGTCGGTGTCCCCGGCGACGCCGGCACCACGGTACCGACCACGTCGCCCAGCGCGACGGCCTCCTGCACGCGGCCTTTGCCGTTCGGTTCGCACCAGCCCCGAAGCACCACCATGTCCCCGTCCTCCAAGAACGTGCGCCGCTCACCACCGGGGAGCTCGATCGGCTGTTCGCCACCCCACGTCATTTCGAGCAGGCTGCCACCTTGCGTGCGCGGGTCGGGACCGGACGCCGTGCCGGAGCCGAACAGGTCGCCGGGCCGGGTGGAGGCGCCGTTCACGGTGGCGTGGGCCAGTTGCTGAGCCATGGACCAGTACATCGCCTCGGCGAACCGCACCCGGCTGATGACGGCGGGTGGCGTACCGGCCTCTGCCATGACCCGGCTCTGGAGCAGCACCTCGAGGCAGAGGTCGGGCACCCACGGGTCGTCGCTACGGAGGTAGGGAGCAGGGGTCGGCTGCTGGTCGGCGGCCAGTCCGTGCACCAGGAAGGGGGCCAGGGCGTCGACGGTCACCACCCACGCCGAGATGGAGGTGGCGAAGGACTTGCCCAGGAACGGCCCGAGCGGCCGGGATTCGTAGGCCTGGACGTCACGGGCGGACCAGTCGTTGAGCAGCACCACGCCGAAGATGTGCTCGGCGGCGTCGTCGATGGACACCGGGTACCCGAGCGGGTTGCTCGTGCCGACGACGAAGCCGATCTCGAGCTCGACGTCGAGACGGGCGGTCGGCACCAGGCTGGCGCCGTCGTCGTCTCCAACCTGCCCGTAAGGCCGGCGTATCGGATGGCCCGAGACCACCACGGTCCCGGCCCGGCCGTGATAGGCGACGGGCATCCGGCGCCAGTTCGGTGCGAGCGGCTCGGATCCGGGACGCAGCAGCCTGCCCACGTTGGAGGCGTGATGGATGCCGCCATACCCGTCGACGTAGTCGCCCACCTCTACGGGAAGGCGCATGGTGATCCGCTCCAGAGGCACGAGCACGTCCTCGGGCAGCGGCTCTCGCGCGCCCAGCGCGTCGGCCACGGCGGAGCGGACCGCCCGCCAGGCGTCTCTGCCTTGTGCCAACAGCCGGTTGAGGCTGGGCGCGGCGAATATTTCAGGATCCACGCCGGTGTCGACGACCCGGGCGCTCGTCGCTGCGTGCACGTCCACGGCGTGCCGTCCGTAGGCCATCACCACGCGAGGGCCCGGACGCCCGGGAACCGAGGCCACGCCGAAGGGGAGGTTGGCCAGGCCCCAGCCTGACGCTGCCCCCGAGGTCTGTGTCAGAGGTTCCCCCGCCGGGCCTGGTCCCGTTCGATGGCCTCGAAGAGCGCCTTGAAGTTGCCCTCGCCGAAGCCCCGCGCCCCGCGGCGTTCGATGATCTCGAAGAACAGCGCCGGCCGGTCGGTGAGGGTCTCGGTGAAGATCTGCAGGAGGTGCCCACCGGCGTCGCGGTCGACGAGGATGCCGAGACGCTCGAGGTCGGTCCAGGGCAGGTCGATGCCCGCCAGTCGGTGACCGGCCTCTTCGTAGTAGGTGTCGGGAACCTCCATGAAGCGCACGCCCCTTGCCCGCAGGGCGTCGACGGTGGTCACGATGTCGTCGGTGCGCAGGGCGATGTGCTGGACCCCGGGCCCGTCGTAGGCCTCGAGGTACTCCTGGATCTGGCTCTTGCGCCGGCCGGTGGCAGGTTCGTTCAACGGCATCACGATCTGCTTGCCGTCCCAGACGACCGTGGAGGCCAAGGCGGAGTACTCGGTGGCGATCTGGTCCTCGGAGAAGTGCAGCATGGGCTCGAGTCCCAGCACCTGGGCGTAGAACTGGACCCAGTCGTCGAGTCGTCCTTGTTCGACGTTCCCCACCACGTGGTCGACGGCCGCGATGCCGACGGGCGGGCCCACCGGCGCAGGTGGCAGATGCTCGGTGGTGTACCCCGGCTCGAGCCGAGTGCCGCGATAGCGGCTGCGATCCACGAAGGTGTGCACCGTCTCGCCGTAGGTGGCGATCTGCGCCAACACCAGCACGCCGTGGTCGTCTCGCTCCTCCCACGGCGGGCGAACCGGAGTGGCCCCCCGGGACACGGCGGCGCCGAAGGCGGCCCGGGCGTCGTCGACGAGCCAGGCCAGGTCGTGCACCCCGTCCCCGTGGCTCCGCACGTGACTGGCGATCGGCGAGGCCGCGCTGAGCGCCGCTGACACCACGAAGCGAACCTCCCCTTGTTCGAGCACGTAGCTCGCCTTGTGTCGCACGCCGGTCTCGGGACCGGCGTAGGCCGTGCACGTGAAGCCGAAGGCCGACATCAGGAACCCGGCGGTGGTACGGGCGTTGCCCACCCACAGCTCGATGCAGTCCCAGCCGAGCAGACGGGCGGCGAGTGCCGTCGTCGTGGCAGTCACCGCGACGTGCTCGCTCATGTGCTCATCTCTCGACCTGGGTCCGGTACCAGTCGTCGTCGTAGGCGGCGAAGAAGGACCCGAGGTCGGCGACGAGGTCGCCGAACGACGCCGCCTCGAACAGCACGGGCTGGTAGTGGGTGATGTCGTAGTCGAGCGTTCCCATCGCCACCACGTCCCAGGGACGGATCTCGGCGTGCTGGAACACGTCGAGCTCCCCGAAGCTCGACAGCAGACCTGCCCCGTAGGCCTTGAGCTCGCCCTCCTCCCGCACGACGCCGAACTCGAGCGTGAACCAGAACACCCGGGAGAAGAATTCGAGTGCCTCTGGCCGTCGAGCCCGGCGCGCCGCCTTGCCGGCCGCTTCGTATAGGGAGGCAAACGCTGAGGAGGCGAGCATGTTGGCGTGGCCGATGATCTCGTGAACGATGTCCGGCTCGGGTGTGTAGAACGGCACCGAGTGGTGGCGCACGTACTGGGTCGACATGAAGGTGCGGTGCGCCAGGGAACCGTAGAAATCGCTGATCGGGACCAGACCTTGAACGGGCCGGATCCGGAATCCGGTCAAGCTGCGCACCCGCTCGTCCACCTCCCGAAGTTGCGGTACCCGGTCGGTGGGCAGGACCAGTCGCTCGCAGCCGACTAGGTACTCGGCGCAGGCCAGGCGACGGTGCTTGGCGGCCAGCTCGCCGGACACCACCCGCCACACTTCGTCCTCCTCGGCGCTGTAGGCGACGTCGGGGATGGGGTCTCCGGACCGGTAGGCGGCTCCAACGGCGGCGATGGCCTGGCGCCGCCGGCGGTAGGCGGGGTCGGAGAAGCCCGGGTGGTCAGTGGCCAACTCCAAGGTGACTGCCATCAAGATGGAATTGTTGCCGCCTCGGCGCCAAAACGTCCAGCTATTCCGGCAATCGGCGGATGATTCGGCAGCCTTAGCGTCCGAAGTTGCATAATGTCTCGTCGGGAGCCCGTCAGAGGAGGCCAGGATGGACGTTCTGCTCGACGAGACCGACCGCCGCATCCTCAGCGATCTGCTCGAGGACGGGCGAGCGTCGGTCAACACCCTGGCCCAGCGGGCGGGCGTGTCGCGTGCCACCGCCTACCACCGGTTGGAGCGCCTTCGGGAATCCGGGGTGGTGACCGGGTTCCGAGCGGTGGTCGACCCCGCCAAGTTGGGGTTGCCCATCACCGCCCTCATCCTGGCCAACGTCGAGCAGCACTCCTGGCAGGAAGCCCGCGACGAGCTGCTCCGGCTCCCCGGTCTCGAGTACCTCGCCTTCACGAGCGGCGGCTTCGACCTGGTCCTGCTCGTGCGGGTTCCCGACGTGGTGGCGCTGCGCGACGTGGTCCTCGTCCGCCTGCACGGCTCCCCCCTGGTCCGCTCCACCCAGACCATCTTCGTGCTGGACGAGAGCCGCCTGCCCTTCCCGGCCACCCCCGAGCTGACCCGTCCGACCGGACGCCCGCCTCGAGTCGGGACACGCCGGCGCTAACCGGTCCGCCTGTCGGTGACCCGGCCGCCTGCCCTCAGGCGGCGCGCCGTCGGGAGGCTCGTCGGACCGGCCGGGGACGATGCCACTCGGCCTCCGACGGATAGCCCAGCTCGGTGATGGCCTCCTGCCAGGCCGCCCCGTGGCGGGAGTTGGGGGCGAGCAGGTGGGCGTACTCGTGGACCATCACCCGGGTGGGGCGGCGGGAGGCGGTGAACAGCGACCGCTCAGAAGCGACGCAGATCCAGCCGGACCAGGGATCGGCGTCGGTGTTGTGGGCGTGTGCCTCCACGTCCCAGTCGCTCTGACGCGGCCAGCGCCGGCCCGCCACGCACCCTCCCACATGCACCCCGCGACACACGCGTGGATCGAATCCGAACTCCGGGGCCCGGTACCAGCCCAACGCCGATTCCTCCTTCGTGCCTTGGCGGGTCTACGTGCGGCGCGAGGGTACATGCGCGGCGCGACAGTGTGAACGCAGTTCGGGTTACGTCCTTGTTTCCTTTCCGGCGAGCGACTGTGTCTCCTGGGCCAGCTGCCCGTAACGGAAGAAGGTCTCGCCGTCCGCCGCCCAGGTGGCGCCGGCGAAGTAGAGCACTACCCGGTCGGCGAGGCCGCCGAAGCGGTCCACGAGGAGCCGGGGCAGCTCGGCGAAGGTGCCTCGCACCACGAAGTGGGCGAGCAGGTCGTCGTCGACGACGGCCGCCATTCCGGCGGTGTCGCCCGCCTTCTGGCGCTCTCTGATCCGAGCCGTCGTGCCGGGGTGCCCGAGGAGCTCGAAGAGGAAGGCGTAGTTCGGTGTCGAGCCGTAGAAGGCGACCTGCGACCGGGCCAGCTCCCACCAGCAGTTCTGTTCCTCGTCGCTGTCGCCCACGGCGGTGAGCACGGGGACGGTGAACTCCAGCGAGGCCGGGTCGCGGCCCGTCCGGGCGGCGCCGAGCGCCACCTGGGGCCGGACCACCTCGGCCAGGTACCGGGGGTGGTTGAGCGGGTGGACATGCACCCCGTCCGCCACTTCCCCCGCCAGCCGCAGCATGAACGGGTTGACCGCAGCCAGGTCGATAGGCGGGTCGGCAACGGCGATCGCTCCCGGTGACCACGTGGGCGGCAGCAGGGTGAGACGGTAGAAGTCGCCCTCGAAGGCGAGACGCTCCTCACCACGAAAGGCCCGAAAGCAGGCCCGCACGGCACGCACGTACTCGGCCAGCCGGGGAGCGGGGTGCTCGAAGGGGGCGTCGTAGCGCCGCCGCACGTGCGCTTCCACCTGGGCGCCGAGGCCGAGGCGGAACCGGCCGCCGCTGGTGTCGGCCAGCTCCCAGGCCACTTGGGCGCTCACCATGGGGCTGCGGGGGAAGGCCACGGCGATACCGGTGGCCAGTTCCAAGCGCTCGGTGGCGAGCGCCATGGCCGCACAGGTGAGGTAGGCGGTCCGCCCGCCTTCGGTGACGACGGCGCCGGCGAAGCCCGCCGCCTCGGCGTCGGCGGCGAGCTGCTGGGCGCGCCGAAGCGGCATTCCGAAGGCCATGAGCTCGACGCGCATGCGGGGCCGGATGGTACCGGCGGCCCCGTCGGGCAGCCGGGTAGGTTGTCCCGTCGTGTCCGGCCCGCCCGCTTCGAGCGACGACACGGCCGCTGGACCCGGCGCAGGGGCTGCCATGCAGGTCGGCCTGGTCGTGCCCCAGACCGAGATGCCCGACCCCCGCCACGTGGTGGAGCTGGCGGCACGTGCCGAGGGTGCCGGCTTCGCGCACCTGCTCGTCTACGACCACGTGGTCGGAATCGACCGGTCGGCCCGTCCTGACTTCTTCGGGCCCTACGACGTGCACGATCCCTTCCACGAGCCTTTCGTCATCCTCGGTCACCTGGCGGCACGGTGCCGCCTGCAGCTGTGGAGCGGGGTGCTGGTCCTGCCCCAACGGCAGACGGCGCTCGTCGCCAAGCAAGCAGCCGAGGTCGACCTGCTGTGCGAGGGCCGGCTCCGTCTCGGCGTCGGCATCGGCTGGAACGCGGCGGAGTACGAGGTGCTCGGCGAGGACTTCTCCGACCGAGCCGACCGCTACGAGGAGCAGGTCCAGCTGCTGCGCCTGCTGTGGACCCAGGAGACCGTCACCTTCGAAGGGAAGTACCACCGGGTCCGGGGAGCGGGCATCCAGCCCCTCCCCCTGCAGCGCCCCATCCCTCTGTGGATGGGCGGCCTGCCCGCCACCCGGGTTCTCGAGCGCATCGGGAGGCTCGCCGACGGCTGGATCGCCATGACCAGGCCCGGGCCGGAGCTCGACAAGGCGTGGGCGGTGGTGCGGGCGGCCGCCGAGCAGGCGGGGCGGGCGGCTCAGCGCATCGGGCTGCACGGGATCGTCCAGCCCGGCGCCGACGACTCAGCCGACCGGGTCCGCCGCCAGGCCCAGCGGTGGCGGGAGGCAGGCGCCAGCTTCCTGTCGGTGAGCGGGATGGGGGCGGGCCGAGACCTCGCAGCACAGCTCGAATTCGTGGACACCGTCTCCGAAGCGCTGGGACTGCGGTAGGACACATGCGACGGACGAGGTACGAGGACTTCGAGCACCTCGCCTTCGACAAGCGCGCCGACGGCGTGGTGGTCGTCACCTTGAACCGGCCCGATGTGCTCAACGCTGCCAATGTCCGCATGCACCAGGAGATGTCGGAGGTGTGGGAGGTCATCGACGACGACGGGGACGTGCGTGCCTCGGTGGTCACGGGCGCGGGGCGGGCGTTCAGTGCCGGTGGCGACCTCGACATGATCGAGGAGATGACCGCCGACTACGAAGCGACCCTGGTTCAATGGCGCGACGCCGGCGCCATCGTGGACCGGATGTTGCTCGCCCACAAGCCCATCGTGTCAGCCGTCAACGGCGTGGCCGTGGGGGCGGGTCTGGCCGTGGCGCTCCTGGCCGACGTGAGCATCATGGGGTCCTCGGCCCGCATCTCCGATGGCCACGTCCGCTTGGGAGTGGCGGCGGGCGACCACGCCGCGGTGATCTGGCCCCTGCTGTGCGGGATGGCCAAGGCCAAGTACTACCTGATGACCGCCGACTTCATCGAGGGCCCGGAAGCGGAGCGCATCGGCCTCGTGACACGCTGCGTCCCCGACGACGACGTCGTACCCGAAGCTCTGGCCGTTGCCGGTCGCCTTGCCGCCGGCAGCGCCACCGCCGTGCAATGGACGAAGCGGGTCATGAACCAGTGGCTGCGTCACGCCCTTCCCGCCTTCGGCGAGTCGGTGGCTCTCGAGATGCTCGGCTTTCTCGGTCCTGACGCCAAGGAGGGAGTCGAGGCCCTGCGCCGGCGACGGCCGCCGCGCTTTCCCTCCGCCGGCGGTTGAGCCCGTCGATCGTGCAGGCGCTCGGTCCGCTGCCGACGCGGACGCCGGGTGCGTGAGCGGCTACTGGACGGTGACGAGCGTCCCGAGGGGCGTGAACGGATAGACGACAGCGGCGTTGGCAGGCGGCATCTCGACGCAGCCCAGGCTCTGCGGAGTGCCGTAGCTGGACCGGATGAAGCCGTGCAGGGCGTCACCGCCGTGGAAGTAGCTCACCCACGGGACACCCGGGTCGTCGTAGTGGCTCCCGTCGGGGTTGGTCCCCGACATGGTCGTCGAGGTGTAGCGGACGTACACCGGCCACGTTCCGAGAGCCGTGGTGGCCCCCTCGATGCCGGTGTTGGCGGCTGTACTGTAGACCGAACCGCCGTTGCGCCACACCGTGACCGACTCGGGAATGCTCGTCGAGACGTCTACCCAGTCGTAGTTGGGGTCCGAGTCGTTCTGATGGGCGGCGGCGGCCGACAGCAGCGCCTGCCACACGTGGGGCCCGGCGTCACCGTCGGTGCTCAGGCCGCGCTGGGACTCGAAGGCCATGATCGCTCCCGTCGTGATGGCATTGGGCTGGCCCTCGTTCCAAAGTGACGTGAGCGCCGCCGGGAACGTCGACCACTTCCAGGCGAAGGAACCCGCCTCGTCACCGGGCCCGGACGAGCCAGCCGAGGAAGCCACATCACCCGGCGCTGCCGAGCCCGCCGAGGAAGAACTGTCGGGCGTGAAGGTGAGCGGCAGGTAACCGAGCTCGGCGAGAAGTTGCTGAGTGCGGAGCGTCGACATGGGCGCCACCGAGAAGGGGATCGACACGTCCCCGACCAGGCGCGACCCGTTCGTTCCGGTCACGCCGCTCGACCCACCGGAGATCGTGATGGTCTCGCTGGCGCCGGGGGGAAGCGAGACGCTCGGCACGAATTGCAGGGTGTTGACGCCTTGGAGCGACCAGGTGCCGGTGACCGGTGGATTGAGAGCTGGTGGGACGGAGGGATCGAGGATCGGAACGTCGAACGACACCGTGATGGGGTCTCCGAAGGGCACGTCCTGGGCGCCGGAGGCAGGGGTGCTGCTGACCAGCCGCAGGGGCGCAACGTGTGGGGAACCGCCGGTCGAGCCGGCTTCTGTGGCATTGGCGTGCCGGGTGGCCACGAACGCGCCCGCGCCGCCGGCGGCGCCGAGCACGAGCACGACAGCGGTAAAGAGGAAAGGACGGCGAACGAGACGACGCATCGGGATCCCGGGAAGAGGCTACCAGCGGGTCGCGACCATGACCGGGCGAGTGCACGGCCGCGTGGACGCCGCGCGCTGCCCGGCAACGACCGTGACGGTGTCGTCAGGCGCTGTCCCCCGGCTCTTCCAGGCTCCGGCGCACCGCCTGTTCGAGACGCCCCCGCCGTCCAGGCTCGAGCACCTTGCCGCCGCCGGCGTGATCCCGGACGTAGAAGGCGTCGATCACTTCGTCGCCAAGCGTGGACACCCGGGCGGCAGTCACATCCAGCCCGTCGTCGAAGAGGGCGGTCGTGATCCTGTGCAAGAGCCCCACCCGGTCGGGCGCCCGGACGTCCACCACCGTGGAGGTGGCCGAGGCGGCATTGTCGACGGCCACCGAGACAGGGCCCGGATGGGCGGCCTGCGGACGCCGCCTGGCGTAGGTCCGCTCCCTCTCTGCCAGCCGCTCGGACAGGGGCAGCGTCCCACGAAGGACGGCGTCGATCTCGTCACCCACGCGCTTCCAGTCAGGCCAGCGCCCTCTGGTCGGCTCGACCGCGAACACCTCGACAGCGAAGCCGCGCTCTCCGGCGACGTCGGCCGATCGAACGTCGAGACCTTGTAAGGCGAGCACGCCGGTCACCGCCGCCAATAAGCCGGGCCGGTCACGGGCGACCACGGTCACCGCCGGGGGCTCGGCAGTCACCACCGTGCGTCCCAGTCGCTCGGCTTGCACCATGAGCTGGCGATGGCGGTCGCTCACCAGGGCAGTCGTCCTGCCCACCACTTCCGCTCCCGACAGCCGCTCGTCGGTACGGCGCACGAGGTCGGCGACGAGGCCGGCCTTCCAGGGTCCCCACGCCGCCGGCCCGGTGGCGGCACTGTCGGCCGCGGTCAACGCCGCCAGCAACGCCAGCGTGGCGCGGTCGCCCACAGCCTCGGCCACGGTGTCGATGGTGACCGGGTCGTCGAGATCGCGGCGCGTGGCCGCGTCGGCGAGGAGGAGGTGATTGCGCACCAGCGTGACGAGAACGTCGACGTCGGATTCGGGCAGACCCATCCGCCTGCCGATGCGTTCCACGACTTCCATGCCCGCTTCGGTGTGGTCGCCGGGGAAGCCCTTGCCGATGTCGTGCAGCAGTGCGCCGAGGAGCAACAGATCGGGTCGCTCGACGCTGCCCACCAGACGCGACGCATTGGCGGCCGTCTCGAGCAAGTGCCGATCAACGGTGAAACGGTGATAGGCGTTGCGTTGCGGACGGTTTCTTACTGCTGCCCATTCTGGCAGGAGCCGCACCAGGAGCCTGCGGTGGTCGAGCGACTCCAGGGCGAGGATCGCCGAGGGCCCCGACGACAGCACGCGCACCAGGGCCTGGCGCAGTCCTTCTGGCCATGGTTCCGGAGGGGACGGCACCTCCTCGGCCAGCGCCTCGAGCGTGGCCCGCGACAGAGGCAGGCTGCGCTCGGCCGCAACGGCGGCGAGCCGGAGCGGCAAGGTCACGTCGGTCCCCGGAGCCGCCCCGCTTGCGAGCACCACCTCACTGGGCCCGCTGCCGTCCCCCTCTACAGCCACGCCGGGCTCCACTACCTCGACGGTGCGCGCTTCGTCGTCGGGCGCTTTCTCTGCTTGCCGCTTGCGCATGAGCGCACGTCGGCTCCGCGGTGCCCACAGACGGCGGCGGCGCCACACGTCGTCGGCGACCAACGCCACGGTCCTGCCCGCCTCGGCCACCGCCGCCATCAGCCCGTCGGCGTCCGGATAATCGAGGGCGGCGGCCACGGCGTCCTGCTCCTGCAGCAGTAACCGGTCGGTGGCGCGGCCAGTGCCTCGGTGCAACTCGACCCGGGCGGCGGTGAGCACCTGGCGAGGCCGTTCCAGCGCGCCCAGGTCGACGTAGTCGTACAGGGCGCTCACGGCGCGCGCCACAGCCTTTACGGCCCCGACGTCGCGGAGCCCGCCGTAAGACTCCTTCAAGTCCGGCTCGAGCAGGAAGGCGACGTCGCCGTGTTCGGCTCGGCGCCGCACGACCTGTTCAGCCAGGACGGGCAGGTGCCGGGAGGCGCTTCGTTGCCACATCGCCTGGGCGTCGGCCACGAGCGGAGTCACCGCCGAAGTGTCACCGGCCACCAGCCGGCCGTCGAGCAGGCCCAGCTGGGCACGCAGGTCGTCGCGAGCGACGCTCAGGACCTCCGCCGGACGCCGGACGGAATGGTCGAGCCGGACGCCCTCGTCCCACACCGGGTACCACACGGCGTCGGCCACCCTCGACACGTCGCGCCGCCCGCGGTGGACCAGCACCACGTCGAGATCGCTGTACGGGAAGAGCTCGCCCCTGCCGTACCCGCCGACGGCCATGAGCGCCACACCCTGTTCGTCGCCGTCCGAGGCGCTGCCAAGGAGCCCGGCCAGCCACCGGTCGGCGGCCGTCGCCAGGGCACGGCAGAAGTCGTCGCCGCGCAGGTCGGTCTGCGCCAGTAGCTGGTCACGGGCGGCGCGGAACGACACAGCCGACGGTAGCACCGGGTCTCTCGGGACCCGGTGCCGTTCACACGGTAGACACACAGGGTGCGCCAGCGGTCGTGGTGGGGATGGGGCTACGAAGGCGAAGGCCTCACCGACGCCGAGATCGACGCCTTGGGCGCGGCGTTGGGCGGGCGCCTCGGCCTTGACGGCAGGCGTCGAGACCCGCCGGCGATCGAAGCCATCGAGCTGGCGCCCCCACGGATTGCCGCGCCGACCGCGCTGCGCGCCTTCACCTCCGTCGACCGGCGCCAACGGGTGTCGCACGCCTACGGGAAGTCCTACCGCGACGTCGTCCGCGCCCTGTACGGCCGCATCGAGCATCCTCCCGACGTGGTGGCCCGGCCGCGGGACGAGGGCGAGCTGTCGTCAACCCTCGACTGGTGCACCGAGCACGGGGTCGCCGTCATTCCGTTCGGGGGCGGGTCGAGCGTGGTGGGTGGCGTGGAGCCGGATGTGGGAGAGGCCTACCCGGCGGCGGTGACCGTCGACCTCGGCGCCCTCGGCGAGGTGCTCGAGGTGGACCAGTCTTCCCAGACGGCGCGCGTCCAGTGCGGCGTGCTCGGTCCCGCGCTCGAGGACCAACTCCGTCCCCATGGGCTGACGTTGCGGCACTTCCCGCAGAGCTTCGAGTGCTCCTCCCTAGGTGGCTGGATCGCCACGCGCGCTGGCGGGCACTTCGCCACCGGCCCGACCCACATCGACGACCTGGTGGAGTCGCTGCGGGTGCTCACCCCCGCTGGCGTCGTCGAGACACGCCGGCTGCCGGCCTCGGGTGCCGGACCCTCACCCGACAGATTGTTCTTGGGATCCGAAGGCACGCTCGGGATCATCACCGAGGCGTGGATGCGCCTGCGCCGGCGCCCGCGGTGGCGAGCTGGGGGAGCGGTGCGCTTCTTCAACTTCGAGGACGGGACGGGGGCGGTGCGCGCCCTGGCCCAGTCGGGCCTGGCGCCGAGCAACTGCCGGCTGCTCGACCCAGTCGAGGCGCTCGTGAACGGGGCAGGCGATGGCACGGCCGCGGTACTCGTCGTGGGGTTCGAGTCCGCCGACCATCCGCTCGACGCCTGGGCCGCCCGGGCGCGGGAGCTGGTGTCGGACCACGGCGGCGTGGTGGACGATCCCTCTTGGCGAGGGCGCCGGACACCGGGAGGACAGGCCGGCGGGGGCACCCGGTCGGAGGACGCCGATGCCGCCGACGCATGGCGCTCCTCGTTCCTGCGCGGGCCGTACCTCCGCGATGCGCTCGTCCGCCTGGGGGCGTTGTGTGAGACGTTCGAGACGGCGTGCACCTGGGATCGATTCGGCGCCCTTCACGACTCGGTCACTTCGGCGGTGCGCGCCGCGCTAGTGGACGTAGGCGCTTCCCCGGGATTCGTCACGTGCCGCTTCACCCATGCCTATCCCGACGGCGTGGCACCGTACTTCACCGTCGTGGCCCCGGCACGACCGGGAGCCGAACTCGAACAGTGGGACAGCGTCAAGGAAGCGGCTTCGGAGGCGGTCCTGGCGCATGGCGGCACCATCACCCATCACCATGCGGTGGGGCGCCACCACCGGCTCTGGTACGACCGTCAACGTCCGGACCTCTTCGCCGCCGTTCTTCGGCAGGCGAAGGAGGTGCTCGACCCCGCCGCCATCTGCAATCCCGGCGTCCTCGTAGACGTCGCCCGCCGCCACCTCGGGTCGCAAGGGCCGTAGCCTGGAAGGGCACGCCGCCGGAGGGAGCCGACATGGCCAGGTCGATCGAGCCCAGGAGCAAGGGACGGATGTCCACGCTGGACAAGACGCTGGTCGGAGCCGGCGTGGTGGGCGGCATCTTCGTCGTCCTGTGGATCGCCCATGCCGTGCTGGGCCTCGTGCTCTTCGCCTTCAAGGTGGCGGTGCTGGTCGTGGTGGTGGCGCTCGTGGTGCGCCTGGTCCACGTTTTCTCCAGGCGTCGTTAGGCCCGAGTACCGTCGGCGCCGCTGCCGGGCTGGCGAAGCAGGCGCTCAGGCGCGCCGGGAGGAGAGGACCCGTTCGTAGAGCGAGACGTGGTCGGCCACCATGCGCGCCGTGGCGAAGTACCCCTCCGCCGACTCCCGGCAGTCGGCCCGGCTGAGGGACTCCACCTTGTCGACGGCCTGCACCATGGCCTCCTCGTCGACGCACAAGAAGCCCGTTCTCCCGTCCTCCACCACTTCGGGTGCCGCTCCTTCCGGGAAGGCGAGTACTGGGGTCCCGCAGGCGAAGGCCTCGAGCATGACCATGCCGAAGGGCTCGTTCCAACGAATAGGGAAGAGCAGTGCCCGCGCTCCGGCCAGGAGCTCGATCTTCCGCTCGTGGGACACCTCACCGAGATAGACAGCGTCGGCACCGAGCAACGGCGCCACCTGCTCCTCGTAGTACGCCCGCTCCCAGGCCTCGCGCATCTTGGCGGCGAGCAGCACGCGCATACCGGCCTTGCGGGCGATCTCGATGGCCCGGTGCGCCCCTTTGTCGGGGGCCATGCGCCCGAGGAAGAGGAGATACGGACCCTCGTTGTCCCCCTCCCCGTCGCCCACAGGGAACTTCTCGGCGTCGATCCCATGGTGGATCACCCCGGCGATGGGAAGGTGCGGCGCCGCCGCGTGCTGGGCGTGGGAGATGCAGATCACCGGCACCCGATCGGCGATGGCCGAGTAGAGGTCGGTCAGCTCGTCATTGAACGGCCCATGGACGGTGGTGACCACAGCGAGATCGGGGTAGCGCTCGGCGTGGAACGGCCCCACCACGGTGTGGTCGTGCACGATGTCGACGTCTCCCGAGATCTCAGCGTACGAGTGCAGGACGTGACGCAGCTCCGGCACGGCCATGCCGATTCGCATGCCCTCTGCGTGTTCGAGGGTCCACTTGATCGGTACCGGCGACGTCGAGTCACCGGTGGCGAACAGCGTGACGTCGTGACCGGCTGCGACCAGGCCTCGGGCCAGCTCGTCGACCACCAGCTCGATGCCGCCATAGAGCGGAGGCGGGATCGGGGTCCAAGGTGGTGCGATCACGGCGATCCGCATGGACTCGATTCAAGCATCTGTGGGCAGGGACAAAGGTCCCGACATGCCCTATCACCAGGGATCGGCCTCGGTTCGGGGCATCTGCTCTCGCTCGGTCACGCGTCATCACCGGAGTAGGCTCGCCGACGCCCGACGTCCGGCGGCGTGGCCGAGTGGTTTAGGCAGGGGCCTGCAAAGCCCCGTACGGCGGTTCGATTCCGCCCGCCGCCTCCAGACTTCGTTTTTCTCGTCAGCGACCGGTGATCAGGGTGGACGTGGAACCTGACTCCGCCGCCACACTTCAGAATCTGGCTATCTCCGAGTCGGGTCCCATCACGACCAAAGGTGAGGCAGCCGGGCTCAGCCAGCGCAGCAGTGCGTCGAGCTCGCCGAGGGGGAGGCTGACGCATCCGGCCGTGGGCCCACCTACATCAGCGTGGATGAAGATGGCGGAACCGGCGCCTGGGGTGATCGGACCGGTGTTGTAGTCGACCACAGCGAAGCTCGGATAGGCCGCGGTTTCCTGCCACAGCGCCTCGCTGTCGCCACCGAACGGTGGGGTCTGACCGCACGGGACGTGCTGGAAGGTGTTGTACTGGGGCGAGCTGGGATCCTCGTCCCACCAGTCGCCGCAGACGAGTTGGTGGTAGGAGTAGCCCACGCCCGGGTTGCCGGCGTTTCCGTACATCACCGAGCCGACGGCGTAGGCGCCCGTCGGCGTGGTGTTGTCCCCCTCCGACTTGTGATCCGAGAAGCCCGAGGCGCCGATCCGTGCCGGCCACGGTCCGAGGGCGGGCACCCAGCACGTGCCCTGTCGGCCCCACGCCGTCAGCGTGGCGTACGTCGTCGAGTAGCTCGGGCCGTCGACGGTGACGACCTGAGCGGCGGAACCCGTCGAAGACAGCCGGCTGGCCAGACCGGATGGACACGCAGGTGCGCTCGTGGCCGGGGCCGCCCTTGGCGCCGGGACGGTGGTCGACGTGGTGGTGGTGGACGTGGTGGACGTGGTGGTCGAGGTGGTCGTTGCCAGATCCGCAGTGTGCCGCCGTGACGCTTTCTCACTGTTTTTCAACGCGGCTGTCGTGCAGCTACTCACAACAAGGCTCAGCACGGAGAACACGACCAGGCCGCCAACGAGACGGGCCATAGGCTCTGCGCCGATGCTCGACTTCGGTGGGCGACGGTGGCGAGGTGTGTTGTTCCTGGCGATCGTGGCTACGGCCGCAGCCGCCTGCGGGTCGGCTCCGGCCGGTTCGAGACACGGCGTCGGGTCGGGCAACACTGCTTCTCGCGCTAGCACATCGTCCACCGCTACCTCGAGCATTCCCACCAGCTCGACAACGACAGTGCCGACGTTCGCGGCGTCAGCGTCGAGTGTCACGGCCGCTCAGCTCGGAGCCACATGGCACGCCGGTTGTCCGGTCGACCCGTCACAGCTGCGCGCCCTCCAGCTCAGCTATTGGGGCTTCGACGGCCAGGCGCATGTCGGCACCATGGTCGTGAACTCGTCGATGGTGAACGCCGTGATCCAGGTGTTCGAGACCCTCTATGCCGACCGCTTTCCGATCCAGGAGATGGTTCCGCAATCCGCCTACGGCGGTGACGACAACGCTGCCGCAGCCGCTGACGACACCTCGGGTTTCAACTGCCGATACGCCGTCGCACCCGGACCGCCCCAGTGGTCGGTCCATGCCTACGGGGAAGCCATCGACGTGAACGACGTGCAGAACCCCTACGTCGACGGTGCCACGGTGATCCCGCCCGCGGGAGCGGCGTACCAGGATCGCTCCGATGTCCGTCCCGGTATGGCCGTCCCCGGAGGAGTGCTCGTCGGCGCTTTCGCCGCTGTGGGATGGCAATGGGGTGGACGGTGGACGAGCACCCCTGACTACCAGCACTTCTCCGCGACAGGCCGGTGACGACTAGGCCGAAGAGGCCGCCAGACGTTCAATCCTGGCTGCCGCCGCGCCGTCGGGCCAGGAGGTAGGCGCGCCGGGTCTCGACCTCGTCGGGGTAGTTCTGCCGTTCGAGCCGCGTTTCGACGACTAGGCCCGCCTGCTCGAGCCGGGAGATGACGGAGTCTGGCTCGAGAAACCGGAAGTCGATGTCGACGGGGTGACCCCACCAGTCGCTCAGGTGTCGGACCTCGAGCCCCATGTGGAAGGACACCAGCAACAACCCTGACGGCTCCAGGGCTCGGGCGATCTCGTCGAACGCCGGCTGCAGCTCGTCCTCGGTGAGGTGGATGATCGAGTACAAGGCGATGACCGCGGCGAACTCGTCGTCCTGGGCGGGAAGAGCGAGCATGTCGCCCTGGCGGAACTCGACTCGTGGGTACGTCTTTCGTCCGAGGCTCACCATGCCGGGCGAGAGGTCGATGCCCACGACACCGGCACCGCGGTCGGCCAGCCAGCCCGCCACATGGCCCGGGCCACAGCCGACGTCGGCGATCGAGCCGTCTGAGCCGACCTCCTCGACGATGAGTCCAAGCAGCGCTCTGTCGAGCGGCTTGTACTCGAGCTCGTCGCGTAGCCGGGCCAAGTACTCCTGGGCAACCTCGTCGTAGCTGCGGCGTACCGCCTCGTGGCCACCGACATCGGACATGGGGACAGCTTGGCTCACTTCCCGCGCGATACGTGCTGATCAGGATCCGGAACCACGCTTACCGCGCGCGTCACGACAAATTCGTCAAAATTGCTCCGAGACCAGCCGGATTGGGCTTATCCACAGGCGCGTATGGGGCCACGCGACGTGCACCGGATGTGACCCGAAGGTGCGCTCGTGGCTAGTTTTCACATCGCTGTGTCCCGATACGGAGGTTCGATCTCCGTTCGCCGGGCCCCCCATCGATCACCGGTGGCGCGCCGCGGCGTAACGGCGGCAGTGGCGGTGCTGAGCACACTGCTCGGCGTCGGCGCGCCTGCACTCTTGAGCGCGCCGGCAGGAGCCGCCACACCACCGACCTCATCCGACCTGAGCGGCCAAGCCGGACAGTTGCAGGCCAAGGTCGTCAACAATGCCGCCGCTCTCCACACCTTGGCGGTAACGGTGGCGCAGGCGCGGCAACGCCTGTCGAACGACGAGACGGCGCTTGCTGGTGCCGACGCCGCGCTGGGTGCACTTCAGGTGAAACTCTCGGCTGCCTCGTCCACGTTACGGACCATCGCGCTGAATCAGTACATGCAGGACACCCAGACCGTGCAGCTCACTGCGTTCTGGGGTTCGCCCGACGTCATGGCCACGACCGAGACGTACCGGCAGCTCGCCACCACCTCGGAGTCGAACGCCATCGGGGCGTTCAGCGAAGACGCCGCCGCCGTGCAGCAGGAGGAGGGTGTGCTGGGCGGAGAACGAGCCGCCGCCAGCGCCGCCTACAGCGCCGAGGCCAGCCGGTACGCAGCCCTGGAGTCCGCCGCTCAGAGCCTGCAGAGCCAGCTGGCCAAGGTGCGGGCCCAACAGGCGGCCCTCGCCGCCCAGGGCCCGCCGAGCGGCGTGCAGCTGTCCAATCTGGTGAGTTCGGACAGCTCCTTCGCCGAAGACCTGTACCGCTTGCGCGTTTGCGAGTCGGGCGACAACTACCAGGACGACACCGGTAACGGCTACTACGGCGCGTATCAGTTCTCCATGGCCACCTGGCAGGGCCTTGGCTACAGCGGTCTGCCCAGCCAAGCGCCCCCCGCCCAGCAGGACGCAGGGGCCACGACGCTGCAACACGAGCACGGCTGGGGCGAGTGGCCGGCATGCGCCGCCATGCTCGGGCTCGATTAGCAGGACTTGCACCCTCTCTGGCGAGGCCGCGGGCAAAAGGTGGTGCTAACGCGCTGACGCCGTGGTGGCTGTGCTGACGCCGACGCCCGAGGTGACGAGCTGTCGCGCCGGCGCGCGGCCATCGGGCGCGGGCTCCTTGTAGACGTATTTGCCGCCACGGAGCCAGGACGCCGCCGCCGCCACCAGGCAGGCGGCGATGGCGAAGTCAAAGGCCTCGTGCAGGCCCTTGCTGAAGGCGCCGGAGATGAGGGACGGGAAGAAGCTGCGCCCGGTGATGACGGCGGAATGAGACGCTGGCAGTTTGTCGAGCACGCCGGCGCCGAGCAGGTGCTGCATGGGGTTCTCGCCGAGGAACGCCGCGAACAGCGTCGATACCGGCGGCAGATGCGAGACGCGAGTTGCCACCCGCGTCGGCACGCCTTCGTGCACGAGCCCGTGGTACAGGGCCGGGGGCAGGGCCGAGGCCAGGCCCACGATCATGAGCGTGAAGAAGATCCCGATCGACAGCACCTGGGCCGAGTTCTGGAACGTCGAGTTCATGCCCGACCCGGCGCCGCGGTGCTGAGGCGGGAGGCTGTTCATGACCCCGGCGCGGTTCGGCGAGGCGAATAGGCCCATCACCAGCCCCATGACGGTCAGGACGGCGGCAAAGACCCAGTACGAGAAGTTGATGGGCAGCGCCTCCAGGGCGGCGAACGACGCGGCGGAGCCGAGCATCCCGCCCGTGGCGAACGGCCGGGGCCCGAAGTGGTCGGAGAGATAGCCGGAAACCGGCCCGGCGACGAGGAAGCCGGCGGTCAGAGGGAGCATGTAGATCCCCGCCCACAGCGGGGTCCGGGCGAAGTCGTAGCCGTGGCGGGGTAACCAGATGCCCTGCAGCCAGATGATGAGCATGAACATCAACCCGCCCCGGCCCAGAGCAGCCAGGAAGCTGGCCAACACGCCGGCGGTGAAGGCCCGGATGCGAAAGAGCTGCAGGCGGAACATGGGCTGAAGCGAGCGTCGTTCGATCACCACGAACGCCGCCAGGAACAGCACCCCCGCCCCCAGCTCGGAGATGACCGCCGGAGAGGTCCATCCCATGGTGTGCCCGCCGTAGGGCTCGATCCCGTAGGTGATGCCCACCATCAGGGCCACCAGGCCCAGGGCGAAGGTGATGTTGCCGGGCCAGTCGATGTGGGCGACCCGGTGCTGGCCCACTTCTCGGAGCTTCCAGTAGCCCCACACGGTGCCGAGCACGCCGACGGGTACCGAGACCAGGAACACCAGTCGCCAGTTGATGGGTCCCAGGACGCCGCCCAGGACCAGTCCGATGAACGTCCCGCTGATGCCGGCGGCCTGGTTGATCCCGAGGGCCATGCCTCGCTGGTAGGCCGGGAAGGCGTCGGTCAGTATCGCCGCGGAATTGGCGATCAGCATCGCCGCCCCGACTCCCTGGAAGACGCGGATGATGATCAGCCACCATCCCGCCGCCGGGCCAGTGAGCCACGTCACCGTGAGCAACAGCGAGAAAACGGTGAAGACGAGAAAGCCAAGGTTGTACATCCGCACCCGGCCGAAGATGTCTCCCAGTCGACCGAGGTTGACGACGAGCACACTGGTGACGACGAGGAAGCTCAGGATCATCCACAGGAGGAAGAAGGTGTTGCCCGCCTTCAAGGGATCGAGATGGATCCCCCGGAAGATGTCGGGCAGGGAGATCAGCATGATCGAGCCGTCGATCGTCGCCATGAGCATGCCCATCGTCGTGTTGACGAGCGCTGACCACTTGTAGCTGCCACCAGGCGTACCAGCTTGTGTGGCAGCCGGGCCGGCGGGGGGCGGCGGGGCTGTCGACTCAACCGCCACGGTGGCTCCCGGCGCAGAGGGGAGCCCCGGGCGTACCATTGACGTTCACGTCAACTGCCATCTCACCGGTTATCGTAGCCCGGTCCCGTGCCGGGCCACGGCGGCGCAGCCGACCCTCGAGGAGGGTCTGAGGACGTCAGGTCGGGACGGCGGCGTTCAGGGGCGCGGCCGCGTGGCGGCGGTCTTGCGGAAGACGACCGACAGTTCAGGCCGCCGTCTGTCGCCGACCCCTCGAGGGACGAGACAGCCGGTCGGCCGGCTCGGTCGGCCTGGGCGACGGCGAACGGAAATTCATGAGACTGGTGTCGAAGTCATGGGCGGCGCAGCGGTCGCGGCTGTTGTAGATGGAGAGCCGGGTGTCGCAGCCCTCCGATTCACAAGTGCGGCCGGCCGGAAAGGCGACGACCCGGCCCCGCTCTTTGCCGAGGATCTCGCCTCCGACGCTCTCCAGACTCATCGTCATCCCGACCGCCTCCCCGAGGACAGCCCTTGCTGCTACCGGGCGCCCTCGGACCCGACGGGCGCACCGACCGCAGTTGATGCCACTGAGGTGAACCTAAGGAAGCCGCAGGGATCGATCCAGAGCCGAAAGTCCCAACGAGCGTGTGGAGAAGGGCGAAAAAGCAGCCTTCAGTCGGCCGAGTCACCTTTGTAGCCGGCAGGCGGGCCCTTCTGGTGGCCGAATTCCGGCTCGAAGGCCGCCGAGAAGGCCTCGAACCGTCTGTTCCAGGCGCCGGGGTCCGGGGCGATCCCGGTCAGGCGATCCAGACAGTCCTCCCAGCCGGCGGCGTTGCGGGCGGCGGCCGAAGCGGGCAGTTCGTCTACCAGCACCAACCTCGTGCCGCCCCCTTCTTCAGACAGCTCGAAGCGGAGCGTCTCGTCCCCCCACGTGAACGCCAGCCGCCGAGGCTCGTCGACGACCAGGACCTCGCCGGTCAGCGTCAGGTCGATGACGTCGGGCGGGAACACGAAGGTGATGGCCGCTCCCGGGGTCCAGGTGCCACCAGCTACCTCGACGTCGCACGGGAACCACGACTGGAGTTGCTGGCGGTCGGTCAGTGCTTGCCATACCGTGGCAGGCGGATCAGCGAGGTGCCGCTCCAAGCGCACGGCGGCACCGCTTCCGGTGCGCACCACGGTGGTGTCACTCATTTCGACTTCCTCCTTCTCCGTCCTTCGAGATGGTCCTCCAGCCTGTCGAGGTGCGTCTCCCACAGCTCGCGGTAGCCAGACAGCCAGGCGTCGAGCTCTGCCAGGGGCTGGGAGCGGATGCGATACATCCGCCGCTGGCCGTCGGTACGCGCATCCACGAGGCCGGCATCGCGCAACACCCGCAGGTGCTTCGACACCGCCGGCTGGCTCAGGCGGAGTTCGTCGACCAAGGCACCGACGGGCTGCTCGCCTCGGCGCAGTAGATCGAGGATGGCCTGGCGGTGCGGCTCGGCCAGGACCTGCATGGTGGCGCTCGCCGACACGAGGCTAAGTATGCCGATCTGGTTATATGACTGTCAAGACATATCTGTCGCCCGGCGGGGCAGCGCGGGTGCCCCTTCAGGGCATGAGCAGCTGGGCGAACCGGCGGGAGGTGACGGCCAGCCCCGCTCCACCCATGGCGAGCAGGTAGAGGGCGTGGCCCAGGAGCGCCCACGAGAAGGCGCCGGCGTCGAGCCCGCGCACCAGCACCACGCCCTGGTAGAGCGGGGTGAGGCGGACGACCAGCTGTAGCCACCCCGGGTACACGGAGAGGGGATAGAAGGTGGCCGAGAACAGAAAGAGCGGCAGGATGGCGAGAGAGACGCGGTCGAAGTCCTGCCAGCTGCGCATGTACGAGGTGGCGGCCATGCCCGCCGCCGAGAAGGCGAAGCCGATGAGGACCGCCGCCGGGTAGCACAGCACCGCCCACGGGCTGAGGACGTACCCCAAGGCGGCCATCACGGCCAAGAATGCGCCCGAGTACAGCCCGGCGCGCATGAGCGTCCACACCAGCTCCCCCAGCGCCACGTCCGACACCCCGAGTGGCGTGGCGAGGACGGCGTCATAGACCTTCGTGATCTTCAGCTTGAAGAAGATGTTGAAGGTGGCGTCGAACAAGGCGCCGTTCATGGCCGAGGCGGCCAGCATCCCCGGAGCGACGAAGGCGGTGTACGGCACCGTCCGGCCGGCCAAGGAAAGCCCGCCGACGAGATGGCTCACGCCGATCCCGATGGAGAGGAGATAGAAGAACGGCTCGAAGAAGCCGGTCACCAGGAACACCCAGCCGCGGCGGTACACGAGCACGTTGCGCTCCACCAGCCGCAGCGAGCGCCGGCTGCCCAGGAGTGACAGCGGGGTCAGGCGGAGGGCGATCCCGCTCACACCACCAACCTCCGTCGGTACGTGACCAGGGCAAGCCACAGTCCGCCCGCCGCCATCACGGCCAAATAGGCGCCGTGGCCGGCGTCGAGAAGCGGGTGGATCTGTCCAAGGGTTAAATCCCGGCACAGGGTGACCCCTTGGTACAGGGGAGTGGCGTAGGCGACGACCCGCAACCACTGCGGGAGCTGGGTCACGGGGAAGAAGGTCCCCGAGAAGAGAAACAGGGGGATGAGGACCATTCGGTAGATCGTCGAGAAGGCGGTGTCGGTGTCCTGAGTGGCGGCGTAGGCGGCGATGGGGGTGGCGAAGGCCAACCCCGTGAGCACCGCCGCTGGGATAGCCAGGATCACCCACGGGGACAGGACGGTCCCGAAGGCGGCCATGACGCCGACATAGATGACGGTCACGGTCACCAGCCGCACGGCGATCCACCCCATGTGGCCGAGCAGCACGTCGAGCAGTCGGAGCGGGCTGGCGAGCTGGGCGTAGTAGGTGCGCATCCATTTGATCGCCGCCATGACCGGATAGGTGGCGTCGTTGCCGCCGATCTGCATGGCCGTCGAGGCCAGCAACCCCGGCGCCAGGAAGACCAGATAACTGACGCGGTCGACGTTGTGCACGTGACGGTTGACGAGTGATCCCAACCCCACGCCCATGGCGGCCAGGTAGAGGATCGGGTACAGGAAGCTCGTGGTGATCGATCCCCGCCAGGTGCGCTTGTACTGGTAGGCCCAGTAGCGCAGCGCCCGAAACGACGGCGGCTCCTGAGGGCCGCGCGCCACATGCATACCTGCGGTCTCGCCGCCGAATGCCGTGGTCATTCCACCAGGCTCCGTCCCGTCAGATACAGAAAGACGTCTTCCAGGCTCGACCTGCGCACCAACGTACGGTCGGGGTTCATGCCCGTGCGGCGCACCTCCTCGACGAGCGCCTCGCCATCGTCGGTGTAGAGCAGGAGGCGGTCGGGGAGGACCTCGTGTCTGTTGGCCAGGCCGTCGAGGCGCACCGCCGCCGACGCGTAGTCACCGTTTGCGAAGCGCAGCTCCACCACCTCTCGCGTCGAGTACCGGTCGATGAGCAGATGCGGCGGGCCCTCCGCCACGATGCGGGCGTTGTCCATGATGACCAGCCGGTCGCACAGCTGCTCGGCCTCGTCCATGTAGTGCGTGGTGACCACCTGGGTCACGCCCTGTTGCTTGAGGCGGTAGAGGCGGTCCCACACCAGGTGCCGAGCCTGCGGGTCGAGGCCTGTCGTCGGCTCGTCCAAGATGAGCAGCTCGGGATTGGAGATGAGCGCCCGGGCGATGGTGAGGCGACGCTTCATGCCTCCTGAGAGAGGCTCCACCCGTTCGTGGGCGCGTTCGGCCAACTGGATGAACTCGAGCAGCTGTTTGGCGCGGTCCCGGATTTCGTGCCGAGGCAGATCGAAGTAGCGGCCGTAGACCACCAAGTTGTCGAACACCGTCAGCTGCAGGTCGAGCGTGTCCTCCTGGGGGACGAGGCCGATCCGCCTCCGGATGGCCGGGCCGTCGGTCTCGGGGTCGAGGCCGAACACGCGCAGGGTCCCGGAGGTGACCGGCGAGATGCACGAGATCATCCGCATGGTGGAGGTCTTCCCTGCCCCGTTGGGCCCGAGAAAGCCGAAGGACTCGCCGGGCGCGATCTCGAAATCGATGGCGTCGACGGCGGTGAACGCCCCGAAGCACTTCGTCAGCTGGCGCGCCACGACCAGGGCAGTCTGACCGGTGTCGGCTCCGGCCTCGTCGCGTGCGGCTGTCTCGGGCACAGCCGCTCAACGCTACCGGCGATCGAGCCCACTAACGTCGCCTCCGCATGGCGGAAGTGATCGAGCAGAGCGACGAGCTGGCCGCTCTGTGGGAGTGGTTCGCAGGTACGCTCGTCCCCGACTACTCGCCGCTCTACACGCGCATCGCCGGGTCGGTGGCGCAGGACCGAGCGCTCCTCGACCTGGTCCGGGAGGCCCCGCCCGAGGCGCACATGCCGCTCGTGCTCCTAGCGGCCGTCCACTACCTGGTGCTCGACGGTGTCGACCATCCCCTTGCCGCCGTCTACGCCGGGCGGAGCCGGCAAGACCCGGCGCCGCTCTTCCACGACCTGTGCATGCGGCACCGGCGGGAGATCCTCGAGGTCATGTCCCAAAGGCGGGTCCAGACCAACGAGGTGGGGCGCAGCGCCCTGTTGGGCCCCGCTCTCACGCAGCTTGGTGGGGTCTACGGCCTTCCTCTCCATCTGGTCGACGTGGGAGCGAGCGCCGGCCTCAACCTGTGCTGCGACCGCTATCTCCTCGACTACGGCGAGTGGGGTCGTACCGGCCGGTCAGACGCAGAAGTCCACATCTCGTGCGAAGTGCGGGGCGGGAATCCCCCCATCGCTTCGCGGCTCGGCCCCATCTCGAGGCGCGTGGGCATCGATCTCGACCCGGTCGACCTGGACGACCCTCAAGACGTCCAGTGGTTGCTGGCCTGCGTCTGGCCGGACACGGGCCGACTGGAGCGGACCCGTCGAGCCATCGAGGCGGTGCGACGCCAGCGCCCTCGGGTAGTGGGCGGGGACGCCGTCGACGTGCTCCCCGCCGTGCTCGGGGACCTGCCACCAGATGGTGTGGCGTGCGTGGTCACCACCTGGGTTATGGCCTACCTCTCCCCTGACAAGCGGGCGCGCTTCGTCGAGCTGCTCGCCGAGTGGGGGGAGCGGCGCCCCGTGGTGTGGGTCTGCGGGGAGTCGGTCGGAGTCGTCGAGCCGTTGCGCGGAGTCGAGTCCGGCGAACCCGGAGATCCGGCCACCGGTGAGGTGCTGACCGCCGTGTCCTTCGTTGCCGGGTCGCTGCAGCCGAAGCTGCTCGCCCGTGTCCATCCCCACGGCCGCTGGCTCGACTGGCAGACCTGACACCGCGTCGGGTCGTAGTCGGGTCCTTCGACCCTGGTCTCGGCCGCCCGGGAGAGCGCACCATCACCACCATCCCGGAGCAGACCGGGGGGGACAGGAGGAGCGTGTCATGGTCGAAGTAGCGGGGATCGTCGCCGCAGTTGTCCTCGGTGGGTGGCTGGTCGAGATGGGACGTCGAGCGCTGCTCGGTACCCGTCTGCAGCGGTCGATGGCGGTCTCGCCCACGCCGGTGACATCAGGCGGGCGAATGGGCGCCGGCTGACAACCGTGACCAACACCCGGCGCCTGCTGCCGCACCGGTAGCGGACGCCGGCCTGGTAGCAGCGGCGGGCAGACCGGCAAGCTGTGCCGGTGGGACGGGCGCTGCTCACCGACTTCTACGAGTTGAACATGGCGGTCAGCTACCTCCGCCGTTCCATGGAGGCGCCCGCCACCTTCAGCCTCTTCGTGCGGGACCTGCCGCCCCAGCGCGGCTTCCTGGTGGCGGCCGGGCTCGAGGACTGCCTCCACTGGCTGGAGGAGCTCGCCTTCGACCAGGACGATCTCGACTATCTGGAGCGGCTCGGCTTTCGCAGCGCCGACCTCGACGCCCTGGGCGCGCTGCGGTTCTCGGGGGAGGTGTGGGCCGTCCCCGAAGGGCGGATCGTCTTCGCCGGCGAGCCGATCCTCGAGGTCACCGCACCCATCGCCGAGGCCCAGCTGGCCGAGACCTTCTTGTTGAACCGGGTCACGTTCCAGACGGCGCTGGCGTCCAAGGCGGCGCGCTGTCGGATCGCCGCCGGCGACGCCATCGACCTCGTCGAGTTCGGGTTCCGCCGCACGCAGGGGGTGGACGCCGGGCTCGCCGCCGCCCGTTCGAGCTCCATGGTCGGATTCAGCGGCACGAGCAACGTCGAAGCCGCTCGCCACTTCGGGCTCGAGCCTGTGGGCACCATGGCCCACAGCTACGTCGAGTCGTTCCCCACCGAGCGAGAGGCCTTTGCGGCGTTCGCCTCCGACTTCCCGGATCGGGCCGTCTTCCTCGTCGACACCTACGACACCCTGGCCGGCGTGGCGCACGCTGCCCAGGTGATCGTCGAGCTCGGCTTGGAGGACCGAGCCGGCATCCGCATCGACAGCGGTGACCTGGCCGACATGGCCACAGCCGCCCGAGCGCGGCTGGACCAGGCGGGGCTGGCGCATGTGCGGATCTTCGTGTCCGGAGGTCTCGACGAGTTCGACCTGGCCGCCCTGGTCGCGGCTCGAGCTCCCGTGGACGCAGCGGGGATCGGCACGCGCCTCGGTGTCTCGGCCGACGCTCCCTATCTGGACAGCGTCTACAAGCTCGTCTCCTACGACGGGCAGCCGGTGCTCAAGCTCTCCGAGGGCAAGGAAACCCTCCCGGGCGCCAAACAGGTGTTCCGAGCCGAGGGGTTGCGCGACGTGCTCGGGCGTCGCGAGGAACCAGCGCCTCCGGGGACGGTGGCACTGCTCGAACCGGTCATGACCGGGGGGAAGAGGATGCGGCCCTCGGGTGCGCACGCCGACCTCGCTGCTGCCCGCAGCCGATTCGAAACCGACTTGCGAGCCTTGCCTGAGCCGACGCGGGCGATCGCCGGTCCCCGGCCGTTGTCGCCGGCCCTGAGCCCCGCTTTGGAAGCACTGACCAGCCAGGTTCGGAGTCGTCATCGGAGTGGCGATTCGAGCTGAGCCCGGCCCGCCGAGAAGGCGGACGGCGAGATCCGTGTCACGGCACGCCGGATCGGGCACCATGACGTTGGGATGGCAACCACCCGTGCAGCACAGGACGTGGCTCCCGAGTCGTTGCCCCGCGGCCGCGCCGCCCTAGCGACGCTGTGCTTCATCCTCTTCCTCACCTTCCTCGACAACACCATCGTGAGTGTGGTCCTGGCCGGTGTGCAGACGGACCTTCACGCCGGAGTGAGCGGCCTGCAGTGGGTGGTGAACGGATATGCGCTCGTGTTCGCCAGCCTCATGCTCACCATGGGGACCCTCGGCGACCTCTTCGGCCGGAAGAAGGTGATGCTGGGTGGGGTCATCGTGTTCTGCGCCGGTTCGGTGCTGGCGGCCGTGGCGCCGAGCGTCGGTGTCCTCACCGCAGGCAGGGTGATCATGGGCGTCGGTGCCGCCGCTTCGGAGCCCGGCACGCTGTCGATGATCCGCCACCTCTATCCCGACCGTCGGGAGCGGGCGCGGGCTCTCGGGGTGTGGACGGCGGTATCGGGTCTGGCGTTGGCCATGGGACCGGTGATCGGAGGTGTGCTGGCCGGGCTCTACTCGTGGCGAGCCGTGTTCTGGTTCAACCTCTTCTTCGGCATCGCGGCGTTGATCGGAGCACAGCTGACTCTGCCGGAGAACGCCGATCCGCAGTCGACGAAGCTCGACATCCCCGGCTTCGTCCTCGGGGCCACGGCACTGGCCTCCGCCTCCTTCGCCGTGATCTCGGGCGAGACAGCCGGCTATTTCACGTGGTGGATCGACCTCCTCTTCGCGGTGGCCTTGGCGGCTGCCGTCGCCTTCGTGCTCTTCGAACGGCAGGCGGACAACCCGGTGTTGAACGTGCGCTACTTCCGAAAACCGCCATTCAGCGGATCGAACTTCGTCGCCTTCTCGACCTTCTTCTCGATCTTCTCGCTCTTCTTCCTGGTCGCCCTGTACCTGCAGACGGTGGGCACCAGCTCCTCGTACCAGACAGCGGTCGACTTCGTGCCGATGGCGATCGCCATGGTCGCTTCGGCCGTCTTCACCGGCCGATGGGTGGCCGCGACCGGTCCGCGCATGCCGATGGCGGTGGGCTGTGTCCTGGCTGGGCTGGGGGTGCTGCTCACCGAGTTCCGCCTGTCACCGAGCGCAGGCCTGGCCGCGGTGGGCTGGACCATGGCGATCGCCGGTATGGGTTTCGGCATCGCCATCGTCCCCGTGACGTCGTCGGCGCTCAGTGCGATCCCGCCGGAGCATTCGGGGATGGCCGCGTCGACGACCAACACCAGCCGCGAGCTCGGCGCCGTAGCGGGCGTCGCCATCTTGGGATCGATCGTCAACGGTCAGCTGACCGTGGCCCTGGCCCACAGGCTCCATGAGCTCGGCATCCCGCAGACCTTCATCAACGACGTGGTCGCTGCCGTCGCTACGGGCACCTTCAACACCAAGGCGGCCAAGTCGGTGGCGGGGAGCAACGCCAACCTCGCCGTCATCGTCGACCGCATCCTGAGCGCCGCCTACAACGCCTTCGCCAACGGGATCGACCTCGCCCTCTTCTTCGCCGCCGCCCTGATGGGCCTGTCGGCCATCGTGGCCCTCTTCACCATGCGGCTGCGCAACACCACCCTCGAGTTCTGAACCGACTGACCAGGGAGAATGCCGCCGGTTCCTCTCGGCGCGCTCCACCTGGCCGTGAGCGATATATCGTGATACTACGAACTGATCCGGCCCCGGGCTCGCCCATCCGGGCGGCCCCCGGGACGGAAACAGAAAGGCAGGGCAGAGATGCACCAGGAACGCGTACACGGTTGGAAGGGGGGCCGAGCCCGACAGCGGCGCGGCGGCCCCTGGTGGGAGGAGTGGAGCGAAGGGTGGGGTGGACGGCCTCGAGGCGGTCCCCGCATGCGCCGCGGCGACATCCGCTGGGCGCTGCTCGAGGCGCTGAAAGACGGTCCCGCCCATGGGTACGAGCTCATCGTCCGGCTGGAGGAGCGCAGCGGCGGCATGTGGCGCCCCAGTCCCGGGTCCGTCTATCCCACGTTGCAGATGCTCGAGGACGAGGGGCTGGTGCGGTCGCAGGAGCGTGAGTCGAAACGCGTGTACGAGCTCACGGACGACGGTCGTGCCGCCTCGGACGAGCAAGCACGAAGAAAAGCGGCCGGGGCAAGCGCCTCCGAAGAGGAGGCCGGAGGTCCGTCGCGACCACGCGGGCTGCGCGGTGCGCGCATCGCCGGTGAGAAGTTGGGGCCGGTCTTCCCTCCCCTCATGATGGCCGCCAGACAACTCGCCATGACCGGCGACGAGGCCCAACTCGAGCGGGCCCAGGAAGTACTCCGCCGGGCCACGAAGGAGTTGAACCAGATCCTGGCCGAGGGGTGACGCGCATCGTCGGCAACGCCGCCGGGTGGCCGGGGACGGGACGGTCCCCGGCTGCCCGTCATCTCATGATCGCCGTCGCCAGTTCTTTTCCTGACCAGCAAGCGCGGTGAGATAGGCGTTGTAGGCGGCGAGTTCCGGGTCCTCCGCCTCCGCTTGGGCGAGACGTTCCCTGTCCTCGGGGGATGGTCCGGTCGAGCCGACGTCATCGGCCCCGTTGGGACGGGCCGTGGCCTTTTGGCGGCGAAGCCCCCTGGCCCCGACGGTGTCCGGATCGTCGTGGAGGAGGAACCACCAGAAGATGACGCCGAAGACGGCGAAGCACGGCCACATGACCGAATACACCCAACCCAAGCTGTCACCGCCGAGGGCGATACCGACCTGCCACCACGCCGCCACCGCGCAACCGGGTATCCAGATGACCAGGGCGACGTGGGCCAGCACGGCTCGCCGGCTCAGCCACTGAGTTCGCACCGTGCGTGACGCCGTGTCGATCATCGGTGCCTTCGCCTAGTGCTCCAGGGCCGAGGCCAAGGCCGGATCCCCGGCGCCACCGGTCAACCGCTCGAATCGGCGGGTGAGCAGTCGCTCCGCCACGATGGCACAGAAGGGCACCGTTCCGGCCAGGAGCACGAGCACCATCCACCCGAGCGGTACCCGCAGCCGCCGGGTGAACTCGAAGGCCACGACGAGATAGACGATGTACAGGTATCCGTGCATCGTCCCCACCACCCGCACCACCCAGAGGTTGTTGTCCCACACCTGCAAGGGGACGCCCACGAAGACGAGGATGATGAGGAGCACGGCGGTCGTGTACGCCAGGACCCGGTACCGCAGTAGCGCTCTGCGGTCAGCCGGCTTGAACCTGAACGGGCGAGAAGGCACCGGGGCCATACGGTAGTGGGGCTCGCCGCGAGCCGATCATCGGCGGTGCGTGCCTAGGCCGAAGACGTTGGTGGGCTCCGGCGACCGGCTCTCTGGTCACGCTCCCGCAGACGGCCGGGCCTACGCTATGGGTGTGAAGGGCGACCGAGTCGAGATCGTCGTGGACGTGGGCGACGGAGTGCAGCGCTTCGAGGTGGTCGCCACCAAGGCGGGCCGCCGAGTGGAGGTCTCGAGCGGTCGCACGACCGTCGAGGTGACCGAGGTGACCCGGACGGGCCGAGCGGTGCGCAGCGGCCGCTTCATGGCGAGCCGGGTGGTGGCCGTGGTCGAGCACCCCATCGACGCCGGGCCCGACTGAGGGCGGCCGGACAACTCGCCGGCGTCACCCCGCCGGGGCGTCAACCAGGGGCGTCATCCCGACAGGGGTGTGAGGGTGAGGTGGGCCGTACCCCCGTAGGCGGGGATGGCGGCGGCATCAGGGCCGTCGTCGACGGGGGCGGCCGGTCCCAGGTCCACGGTGAAGGTGGGACTCCCGTTCACGCCGGTACCGCACGAGACCGGCACCGTGACGGTGACGACGCCCGTGCCTTGCAGCGTCAACCCTTGGCAGCTCACTCCGGTCAGGTCGAGGAAGTCGACGTCGGTGCGTTGCACCGACACGTTCCATCCCCAGATGTCGAACTGCCTGGCGATCGTGCGGTAGTCGAAGTTCGTCGGCACCGGCGGAGGTGAGCCGGTGCCGTCGGGATGCAGGACATTGGCGTACTGGCCGGCCAGCTCCTGACGCAGGAAGGGATTCCAGTAGACGTCCTCGTGGATGCCAGGGTGCAGTTGGTAGCCGTTGGACACGCCCTGTGCGGCGAAGGCCGCCTCCATCTGTACGTTCATGTCGAGCACGAGCGTCTCGAACGCCTGGGCCGAGGCGTAGCTCTGCGGATTCTCGACGTCGGAGACCTGGCGGGGGACGGCGTCGTTCGAGAACCCCCTGATGTCGAGCGAAGGCGTGCCGGCGGCGTCGGCGTGGCCGTTCTGGGCCAGGTCCACGGGCATGTTGCCCCGGTAGAAGGCCTGGTCACCGACCGGGTCACCGAGTGCGTACAGGGCGACGCCGTAGTCCTCGACCTGAGCCGGGAGCGAGGTCACCGGGACGTTGGCGGAGACGATCCCGGGCACCTGGAAGTAGGGCACACCGCCTGGGGGCGACACGGACACAGGGCTCGGGCCGGTGATCGACGACAGGGGCTGCGGTCCCGGCGCGATGAGGAAGTTGAGGGCGCCGGAGATCGATCCAATGCTCGCCCACTCGTCGGGATGCTGGAGCCCGTCTTTGTAGGAACCGAAGCCACCGAGCGACGTGCCCTGCAGTGCCTGCCAGTCCCGTCCCGTGCCCGCCGGGAAGTTCTGGTCCACGTAGGGGATGAGCTCGTCGAGCAGGGACGCCTCGAAGCGCGGCGGCGGGGTGTTGTAGACGTGCTGGTCACCGCCGGCGGCATACCGGGGGTTCCAGTCCATCCAGAAGCCGTCCAATCCGCCACCGGGGCCGTACCCACCGGGCACGGTGCGTCCGTCGGGCGCTACGAGGATGAAGTCGATGGGGGACATCGGCACCCAACCCGAAGGGTTGGCGTAGTCCCACGGGTCGAGGACGTGGCTGGGATCGACGGGTGGCCCGGACCGCAGTGCCGCCACCATGGCGGACGGAGCTGACGCCGTGCCCAGCTCGGAGGTGTAGTCACCACCGAAACCGTGCAACAGGTACAGCACGGGGCATCGGGCGCCGACGGGGCCGAGCCCGGCGGGGTCGCATTGCTGGGGCACGTAGTACGAGAAGGCGGTCACCCCGCCCAGATCGGCGCTCGGCATCTCCTGGCACGTCACCGTGCCCACCACCACGGTGAGC
>Ga0307479_10000205_pt1 | contig 55955 bp, 30 predicted proteins | sample atmos_gasesECM4C_FD_203743 | JGI IMG/M metagenome (GOLD analysis project Ga0307479, IMG submission 203743) | Hardwood forest soil microbial communities from Morgan-Monroe State Forest, Indiana, United States - atmos_gasesECM4C_515 | ecosystem: Environmental > Terrestrial > Soil > Temperate...
AAACTTCGTCAATAGCTGGGTAGAAAGGTTGTTGGGGAAGTTCGTCGTCATGAAATTGACGAAGTCTGCCGTCTCGACCTGTCCAGTTAGGGTCCCTGCTGCCGCCGACCTTAGCTGATCCCAACTAAAGAATGCGAACGTCTTGTCCTTCTGGATGGGGCCGCCAATCGATCCGCCAAACTCGTTTCTTCGACTTACCGGAAGGATGGGAATTGGCGAGCCTGTAGGTACAAAAGGCAATGCTTGCATGTGGTTATCAGTGTGATACTCGAACAACGAGCCGTGGAACTGATTCGTGCCCGATTTGGTCACAGCTTGAATGACGAGTCCACCGCTGTGGCCATATTCGGCTGAATAGTCATTCACGGCGACGTGAACTTCCGCAACCGATTCAGGGTTCGGGGTGAGGTTGTATACGCCGGGATCGGGATTGCTGGTAGCGTAGGTATTGTCCAGATAGAAAGCGTTAGCGTCGCCACGCTGGCCATTGGCGTTGGTCTGGCCGCCATTCACCAGGCTGAACACGTTGTTGTCGAAGGCTCCGCCCGAGGCTTGACCGATTCCGGTGACTCCAGGGGTCATGGACACGAGGTTGAAGATGTTTCGGCCGGTGAGCGGCAATTCGGTGATTTCCTGCGAGGAGATTCCGGAAGCGATCTTCGACTCGGCCAACTGAATCGCAGCCGCATCTTCGGTGATCGTCACCGTTTCCTGGATCGCCCCTACCTTCAATGCCAGGGGAACGGTACGCGTCTCTTCTGCAGCGAGCGCGATGTTCTCTTGTTTGACGGTTTGAAATCCCGTCTTGGTCGCGGTCAATGTATATTTTCCGAGGCCGAGGCTGGGGAAACGGAACAAGCCCGTCTCGTTGCTCGTAGCCGTTACCGCGACTCCGGTGTCCTGATTGGTGAGGACAACCTCAGCACCAGCGACCGCCGCGCCGGAAGAGTCCACGACCGTGCCCTCAATGGCGCTATGGAATTGAGCAAAAAGTGGAGTGGAAGCAAACAGAATTCCGGCCACCGCAACGAACACCAAACAACTCGAGACGTGACGCTTGGTCATTGGATCCTCCCCGCGGCGGAGCGGGTCTTTATTCTTTGGAAAACGTTTACTCAAGGGGACGACAGTTTATATACTTTCTTTCAAAATTGATTGTCAAGATTTAAATTTTTTATACTATATACAAATATTTGAGGATTGGGGAAAAATCTAGGAAAATCGACATCAGACTGTAGTGGTGAATTAGGTTACATCCATAGGGCAATCATTTACGGAGATTGTGGACCGCCGTTTTTCTTTATCCCATAACTGGTTCGAAAGGAAAGCAGCATTGACAGTGTAAGATTCCCAACGACTAGGTTGATATGGGTCCGCCGAGGAAGAGCTTTTTGGTGCTGCTAGCCGTCTTGTGGTTTGTTGCGAACTTGCGGGTATTTGCAGGGCAAAACAGTGCGAAGGTATCGCCGAAGAATCCTTCTCCAAACGCTCCTAAGGTAAATTTTGTCGACATTGCCGAACGTGCTGGCTTGACGACTAAAACGGAAGCCGGGGGCGAAAAGAGCAAGAAATATATCATCGAGACCACCGGCGCCGGCGCAGCCGCTATTGACTTCGACAACGATGGCTGGCCTGACATTTTCCTGGTCAACGGCAGCCGACTCGATGGATTCCCTAGCGGACAAGAACCGACCAGCCATCTTTATCACAATAACCATGACGGTACATTCACGGACGTGACCCAGAAAGCCGGGGTCGGACTGAAAGGCTGGGGCCAGGGAGTATGCGCCGGCGACTATGACAACGATGGATTCATCGATTTGTTTGTGACTTTCTGGGGTCATAACGTCCTACTGCACAACAACGGCGACGGAACGTTCGCCGACGTTACCAAGAAGGCTGGCCTATGGCAGGACAGCACGAACTGGTCGACTGGTTGCGCGTTCGTGGACTACGACCGCGACGGCCACTTGGATTTGTTTATCGCGCACTATGTGGATCTCGACCTGGAGCACACACCAGCGCCCGGAAGCAGCGATACTTGCCAATGGAAAGGCATCCCGGTCATGTGCGGGCCGCGGGGATTGAAAGGCACTTACAGCCAGCTCTACCGCAACAACGGCGATGGGACGTTTACGGATGTGAGTGAGAAATCAGGGGTTTCCAAAACGCAGCCCTTCTATTGCTTTACTGTTCTGACCGCAGATTTCGACAATGATGGCTGGCCGGATATCTTCGTCGCGTGTGATTCCACGCCGAGCTATTTCTTCCATAACAACCGCAATGGAACGTTTACTGAAACTGCGGTAACCGCCGGCCTAGCCTTTAACGACGAGGGCCACGAGCAGGCCGGGATGGGAGCAGATGCCGCCGACTACGATGGCGACGGCTGGCTCGACATCATTAAGACCAATTTTTCAGACGACACCCCGACGCTTTACCATAACAACCACGACGGGACTTTCTCCGACGACGCCCTCGAAGCAGGATTAGGCAAAAGCATGCAGTTCCTAGGCTGGGGGGCGCTGTTTGTAGACATCGACAACGACGGATGGCCTGACATTTTCCTGGCAAACGGCCATGTATATCCGGAAGTGGACAGCAAGGGGTTGAATGTAACTTTCCGCGAACGCAAAAGTCTCTATTGGAATCAGCACAACGGCAAGTTCAAGGACATCTCGCTCGAGTCCGGGCCGGGAATTACTGATCTCTGGAACAGTCATGGCGTAGCCGCCGCTGATTTCAACAATGACGGCAGCGTGGAAATCGTAGTCAACAACAGCCACGATCGGCCGAGTCTTCTGAAGAATTCTGGCGATCACGGCAATTGGGCGTTGCTGAGTTTGATCGGGACGAAATCGAATCGCAGCGCGATCGGAGCGCGCGTCATGGTGCGAGCAGGAAATCATCAGCAAACGCAGGAAGTGCGCAGCGGAAGCGGCTACATCTCGCAAAGCGACTTCCGGCTGCACTTCGGTCTGGGCAGCGCAACGAAGGTGGATTCGGTTGAGATTCGCTGGCCCAGCGGGCTGACGCAGAAACTTGAGAATGTGCCAGCGAACCGGATCGTCATAATTCGAGAAGGAGTCGGAATCGTAGATAAGTAGCCGTTGAGATCTCAAAAGGAACCTTCTAATGAATCTCTGCCCTCGCAACCATTCCTATCTTCAGAAACGAAACTCCCTGTGCAGGATCTCTCGACCCCTTGTTTTACTAGTTAGCGTGCTGCTGGTGAATAATTACCCACTGTTCGCACAACAGAAAGAGACCACGCTCGATCTAATCCGTGAAGCCAAAGAAAACAGCCCGAATCTGGCACGAAACATTTCGCAAGCTTTCAAACCAACCGAATTGACGGATGGAACTGCTTTTAAGAGTCATCTGTCGTCTGTTCTCTTCGCCATCGAAGCGGCATCAAAACCCTTGCTGATGATCGATGGCGTACCCGGACCTGAACTTCATCCACTTCCTAACAGCACCCTGTGGTATGCAGTCGCGGAAGTACCGAAGCAAGGGGCGGTCCATTCATTCTTCTATCTCAAAGATGGCAAGCGTTTCGGCGGCTCAAATGATCTCCCAGTATTCGAGCCGTTCACATATCTTGAACCCGGCGTACCCTTTGGAACCTTGTCACAACCGCTTCTGCATAAAAGTAAGATTTACGACGGTCTCGAGACTACATACTGGACTTACGTTCCTGCGCAATACGACCCCAAAGTTCCCGCAGCGCTGATGGTCATTCAGGATGGGCAATACTACATCGATCGCGATGGCAATATTCCTTTCCTAAACGTGCTTGACAATCTGATCGCACAAAAGAAAATCCCGGTCATCCTCTGCGTATTCATCTCGCCAGGAAAAATCTCGAACGCGCCCGGAACCCCGACCTATGCTTTCGCTAAGACGTACGCCGATAAATGGCATCGCCAACTCGAAGACGCCATGCGCAGCACGCTCTACGATACCGTGAGCGACCGCTATCCTCGCTTTCTGCGCGATGAGCTTCTTCCCGAAGTGGAAGCCAAATACAACATCCGCAAAGATTCCTACAGCCGTGGCATCATGGGCCTTTCGTCAGGAGCGATCTGCAGCTTCAACGCTGCGTGGCAAACGCCCGACCAGTTCAGCCGCGTGATCTCGTGGATCGGCAGCTATGTCAGCCTGCAGTGGAAAGAAAATCCTGAGATCGCAGAAGGCGGTCAGGATTATCCCGACAAAATGTTACGCGAGCCGAAACGAAACATTCGCGTCTGGCTGCAGGATGGAAGCCGCGACCAACAGTTTGGTCCGGCGCAGCAGAAATATGGAAGCTGGATCGCGGCGAATCTTCGCATGGCCAACGCACTGAAACTTGCTGGCTATGATTTTCACTTCAGCTTCGGTGAAGGAACGCACAACGGCGCTCAAGGAGCCGTCGAGCTGCCGGAAGAACTTGTTTGGCTGTGGCGCGACTATGATCCTGCCAAGAAGGAACAGACCTACCAGCAGGATGCCGACGAACAAACGAAGCCACCGTTTCGATTCACGCTCGTGGACCGCGACACTGACAAGTAACACACAATGCTATTGAACCGGAAACTCGTAGATGTTGATACTGAGCGGTGCCACCGACAAGTTGCTCGGGACATCGGGCAACGCAGTTTCTACGATTTCCACTTGCGGTTTCTGACCGACCAGATTGACAGCATCTTCACTGGGCGCGGTCATCTGCCACAGTTTGCCTTTGCCTCCCAGTTGAACGCCTTGCACGTTCAGATTCAACGGCTGCGTTGATGTTGTTGGGTTAGCAACAGACACAGTTAGAAATTTGTGATCCGCAGTAAAAGCCGCGGCGACGTCGAGCGGATACGTCGGACTGCCCGCATTCACTGCCGGCTGATCACCGCCTACTGGCCATTTCGGCGCAGGCTGTGGAGAGCTACCCGTGACGTCGATCGGCAGTGTTCCGTAGTGTTCGCGGTAGAGTTTGAACATCAAGCCAGTCGTGTTGTACGTCGCATCAGTTGCATTGAAATCGATCGTGGACGTAGCAAATGTAAACGCCCCCATCGTGATGAAGTCGCTGTGGCGAAACATCTCGTTCATCACCATCGCATAGCTCACGGCAACTCTCTGATTGGGAGAAATTCCGCCCACGGCCCACTCATCGATCGCCAGAAAGATTTTCTTGTCTTTCATTTTGGGGAAGCGTTTGCTGTATTTGTCCCACGCTTCCACTTTCTCGCGCACGCGATTCGAGGGCCGTCGCAGCGCGTCAATCAGAGGCTCCGTCACATCGGTAAATGGATTCTGATCGTAAAGGAATGGATTATCTTTACCTGCATCCCAATCGAAACGTTTGCCGCTGTAGCAGTACCAGTGATCGCTGATTCCTTCAAACGTTCCCCAGGATTTATCGAGGAGTCCGCCGGTCCAGTCGCCGTCGGTGCCGTATTCGGCTTGCGTTTTGCCGGTAGCGCGGCGCGCGCTGTTGGTGACGGTCATATGATCCGGCATCGCGCCCAACGCAACGAGAATGATCGAAGGATCGACTTTGCGCATCGCCTTGGCGAACGCGTTGTTCTTCATGACGAAGTAGCGCAGCGCCGTGCGGCCAAGTTGCCAATTGCCGTAAGGCTCGTTGCCGATATTCCAATACTTCACGTGATACGGCTCAGGATGCCCGTTCGCAGCGCGCAACGCTCCCATGTGCGTGTGCACCGAGCCATTCATGTACTCGACCTGATCGGCGGCGGAACGATCGTCTCCGAAACCGGCGTTGAGCGTGATATACGGATCGACATTCAGAATCTTGCACAGATCCATGAACTCATCCATGCCGACATCGTTCGGCTGCATGACGTTCCAAGCGTAGTCCCAGGTTGGCGGGCGCTTATCGGGGTCGCCGACCGCATCGCGCCAGTCATAACCGGAAATGTAGTTGCCGCCGGGAAAGCGGTAGAAACCTGAGTTGAGATCGCGCAGAAGACTCGTGGTGTCTGGGCGGAAGCCGTGCACGTTGTCTGCAGGCATGAGTGAAACTGCGCCTACATGAAACGAACCGGAACCAGTGCCGGAAATTTCGATGCGGCCTTCGTTGTTGTCAGCCTGGACAGTGAACTTCAGCGGAAACTTTGCATAAGTGGCATGAACCGGCGAAATTGAAACTGTCTGACGATCATTCGCTCCGGGACCCCAAACCAAACTGACCGAGATTTGCGCCCGCGGTGAAGCCGCGAGCACGATCCTGCCCGTGTATGCCTTGCCCTTTCGCAACGCCAGCCCAGATTGCTGAAAACCATGCGGCGTACTGCCGTCGAGCTTAATCTCAGGACTTTGCTCGCCGACGTACGCACGTTCGTGATCCATCACAACCACTTCGTCTGGGCCAATCGGGCGCCACTTCTTCATTCTCAGGAACCGCGCCCGCATTGGATTTCCCGCCGGTTCCTTTTCCGGCTCTGAGTTCACCGGAAAATAAAACTTGCGGTCGTCGAGCATCTCACTCCACAGTCCATGATTGATGATGTTGCCCAGGTGCTCGATGAACATTCCATAGTCGTATCTGGAGATCGGCGCACCGACCTTGGTCGCATCGAGAGTGGCGACCACCGGCTGCGAAGGATTGGCGGCTTGCTGCTCACTCTGCGCAAACGAAAATGTGGTTGAAGCGAGCAAGACGACCATTCCGACAGACAGTTTTCTGATCAAGTGTTGCTCCTTGTCATCCCTAAAGGTTTGTCATCCTGAGCGGAGCGGGAAGTTCGCGGAGCGAAGTTCCCGCGCAGTCGAAGGATCCCTTTCTCCAACGCACGGCGCACAGCCTCGAAGGCCGTTCTCATCCGACGCTCAGAAAATCCCTCGCCATGCCAGTGCATGTGTTCCGCTGCAAGGGGTCCTTCGACTGCGTGTCTTGCGCTACGCGCAAGACAACTTCGCTCAGGATGACAAATAACAGAAACTCTCACGCGATTTTCGCCCGCTGCTTCGCCTGCCTAATGAGATCCGCCATCACGTCCCGATGCTTATCGAACGTGTCGTCGACACAAGTAATCGTCGGAATGATCAACGTTTCCGCGGGAACGATTTTCGGATCGAAGCGCCCAAAACCAAATTCATGCACACCGCGACTGCCTCTGCCGGGCGCCGGATGGCTGGTATGCTCGAATGCCCGCCCATACTTGGTGTAAGACGCCTGGTATGCGGATTCATTTTGCACATGAAAAGCCGGAATGAACGACAGCAGCGCGTCATAGTGCATCTCGCCGAAAACCATCACATTCGGATATTTCTGCTTCAAATCCGCCACCAGGCGGCGCGTTCCTTCGTGTGAGTCGGCCTTCGTGTTGTTTTCCCATCCGCCCACGATGTCTAGGAAATACGCGTCCAGGCCGAATGTGTCGATGATGTAGGAAATGCGATTGAACAACCAGTTGCGCCACGAGTCGACGCCGACGTTCATATAAGGGCTCCAGCCCTCGAGGTGGCGATCGTTGTCCCAATCGACCCAGTTCAGGTCGAAATGATCGCCATCAATCTGCGACATGGCGGCATCGGAAAACTGCGCAAACTCCGGATGGTGATTGTTGGCGCAATTGATCCCGAACATCGGCATGAAATGGAAGCCCATCTTCTGGCCTTCCGTGATAAGCCGCTTGAACGCTTCGTCGCCTCCCATGCGCGGATCGGTTTTGTACAACGGATAGTTCCAATAAAAACGGCCATCCCAGGCGATCAACAGAACAGTTACATTCTTCGCGGGAATCTGCGTGGCTACCCATTGCAGAGTTTTGAGCATCTTGGGGTAGTCGTTGAAAATATATCCGGTCCAGTGCGCGCCGTGGAGGTTCAGCGCGAGAGCGGCATCACGGAACCAGGGCGCAACATCGGTGCGCGTCTCCCAATCGGGAATCTGAAATGCCTTCTCGACGTGCGCAAAGTGCGGACGGAACGCGCCCTCCTTGCTGGTGGCAGGCCCGGCGCACCACAAGCAACTTTCGATCTTCGAACTCTTTACCCAGCCTGCCTGCTCGTAGACCATCTCGGCGCGATAAGTTTTTTCTCCTGGCTGAAAATAAAACCGGTTCGCGCGAACCTCATTGCAACGTGCCGAGAGGGAAAAATATTTGGAAGATCCGCTCTGAATCACGACCACCGGCGAGTTGAGGATGCTGGCCAAGCCGCGCTCCAGAAACAGCGCACCCGCGCCAAAGGGATATCCGAGAAGAACCTCATCGTCTTTCGGATCGAAAAACGCCAGCCCTCCTGCCGACATTTGCCCGCGTGGAACACCGCGCACGATGGCGACGATGGATTTGATCGCCTGCTCCATTTCCGCCGTCGCGCTCCACTCGACCTGATCGCCATTTTTGCGGATATGCGCGGTCAACTTTCCGGGAGCAGTCTGCTGTCCGCCGGCCCAGACCAGTTGCGTGCAAGTAAGGTCGAGGCCACCGGGGACTTCGTGAACTGACATCGAATTCTGATCGAGGCCGTAGGTGTTCTCGAACGTGTGCAGCCGGAAAGAAAGTCGCAATCCGCCGAACTCGACCCCGGGCTCAGGAAAGTCGTAGCTGAACTTCATGAAACTCTTTCCCGGAGCGGGAACGATGACCTCGCTGGTGCAGGTCAACGGAAGAATTCCGTTGGGAGTTGGAGAAAGTGCAGGCGTTGCCGGAGCAGGTATACCTGCCACTTCTGCTTTCGCGTTATCTGACAGAGCGGGGATTCCGGTGATTGCGAGCGCTGACGCGCCCGCGGCGCTTTTCAACAAGTCGCGGCGGGAAATCTTGTTTTCCATGGTCTTCGTGGCCCCCGGGAGGATTGGATTTGGCAGTTAAGAAATTATTCCATCGGCACTCCTGCGCGGTGGATTGTATAGCAAACGTTTACTATATGGGTTAGAAATATGCCTGTTACATACCTTTCTCAACGGCGTTCCAGTTTTCCTTTCGAGAACCTGTTGACAGGCAGCGACGCAGAACGCTATAAGGCTGGTGAAAGAAATCGTTTTCTCCAATTGCTTTCTAAACCTTGAACCTGCGCTGGCCGCGAAGGGTGTGCGTGACACATCCAACACGCGTCCTCCGCGGACAAAAAATCGACCGGCGCTTTCTTCACTTTATGCCAAAATTATCGTCTTCATTCTCTTCTTCGAGACGCAAATTCCTGAAACAGGCCTCCAATGCGGGAATCGCATGTTCCGCAACGGCACTGCTTGGCACTCTGCCTCGCAAACTTATAGCCGCCCAAACTCCTGCTGCGACGCCAGCCCGCATCTATGTGGATACTCGTCGAACTATCGCGTCCCTTGATCGGAATCTTTTCGGTTCTTTCCTTGAGCACCTGGGGCGCGCCATTTACGAAGGCATCTACGATCCGGGTTCGAAGCTCTCCGACGCCAACGGATTTCGTAAAGATATGCTGAACGAGATTCATCAGCTTGGCGTACCGATCATCCGCTATCCCGGAGGAAATTTTGTTTCGGGTTACAACTGGCTTGACGCCGTAGGCCCAAAGCAAAACCGGCCGCGCGTACTCGATAAAGCCTGGAACACACTCGAGTCCAACCAGTTTGGAACCAACGAATTTCTCGCGTGGTGCAAGGCCGTCGGCACGCTGCCTCTCATGGGATTGAATCTCGGCACTGGAACACCGGAAGAGGCTGCTGCGCTGGTGGAGTATTGCAACGTTGATAAAGGCACGAAGTGGAGCGATTTGCGCCGTCAGCATGGCGTTGCCGATCCGTGGAAGGTGCAGCACTGGTGCCTGGGCAATGAAATGGATGGTCCCTGGCAGATCGGTCACATGACGGCAACGGAATATGGCGAGAAGGCTCAGGATGCCGCGCGACAGATGCGCGCAGTCGATTCCGATTTAAAGCTCATTGCATGCGGATCGAGCGGGCCTTTGATGCGTACTTATCTCGAATGGGACCGGGAAGTGCTCGAGCAGTGCTATGACTATGTTGACGGCCTTTCGTTGCATCGCTATTTCGGCAATTGGGACCGCGATAGCGGCGGCGAGACTGCGAAGTATGTCGCGCTGAACCTGAGCATGGAAAAGCAGATCGCCGAGTCTCTGGCTGTTTGCGATCTCGTGCGCGGACATAAGCGCTCACCCAAGAAGCTGTGGCTTTCGTTCGACGAGTGGAACGTATGGTATCGCACAACGGGAGGCAAGGACACCAACGGCCAGCGCAAGGAAGCTCCGCATTTGCTCGAAGAGGTCTACAACCTCGAAGACGCGCTCCTCGTCGGTGGATTAGTCAATTCCCTGATTCGCAACGCCGACCGTGTAAAGATTGCCTGCCTGGCGCAGTTGATCAATGTAATCGCTCCAATCATGACGAATGCGGCGGGGTTCTACCGGCAGACGATTTACTACCCATACAGCTGGGCGCTGCAATTCGCGAAAGGCACGGTATTAAACCTGCTGGTCGAGTCTTCCACGTACGACGTTCAAGGCATGGATCAGGTAGCGCACGTGGATTGCGCCGCTTCGCTCGATCATGACGGCGGCAAGACGTGTTTGTTTATTCTTAACCGCGATTTATCGAAAGCTCACCAGATCGAAGTGGTTTGGGAAGATGCGGCGCCGTCCCGTGCCATTTCAGCGTCAGTCTTGACTGGCGACGATCTGAAAGCCTCGAATAGTTTTGCCGCACCGCAAAAAGTCGCGCCTCAATCGTTTACTGCCTCGGCTATCAATGGCAACAAGACTACGTTCGAGGTCCCGGCTCGCTCTTACACTGTGATTCAATGGGCGCTTTCATAACCCGTAGCACGAAGTTATAAGAAGGAAAAGACCATGGCTGAAAAAGGGAACATATCGCGTCGCCAATTCGTAACCGCCGCAGTTTCTGCGGCGGCAATTTCCTCTTTACCGGGACGACGAGCATTCGGTGAAGTCGCTGTTGCCGCCACACCCGCACAGCAAACACAAGTGCCCCTGACCGACTCACCGAACTGGAGAGATCAAGGCATCGAGAATCTTGCGAAATCTCCGCATGCCAAGCTGCGCGACATTCCTGTGCATGCCGTCACCATCACGAGCGGCTTCTGGTCGCCTCGCCGCGAGATCAACGTGACGAAGAGTATTCCAACGATGCACGATCTGCTTGAAGCCAACGGCCGCATGAACAACTTTCGCCGTGTTGTAGGCAAGAGCACCGCGCCGCAGATCGGGCCGGTATTTTCCGACTCCGACATCTACAAGTGGACCGAGGCCGTGGGATTCGTTCTGCAGTCGGGTGATCGTCCCGAGCTGCGCGAAATTGCCAGCAAGATGATCGACGAAGTGATCGCTATCCAGGAGCCCAGCGGCTATCTCAACACTTACTACCAGGACGATCGTAAGTCGCTGCGCATGACGCCGCAAACGCAGTCGACCGGACATGAGATGTACAACCTGGGTCACATGCTGCAGGGCGCGATTGCCTACTATCGCGCGACGGGCGACCGCAGGCTGCTCGATGCGGGCATTAAATATGTCGATGATTTTCTGATCCCAAATTACGGTCCCGATCCGAAGAAGCCGATAGTCTCGGGCCATCCTGAAATTGAAATGGGATTGATCGAGCTTTATCGCATTACTGGCGACAAGCGCCAGCTCGATCTTGCCGGCTACATTTTGCAAGGCGACAAACGCGCTGAGTTCCCTGAGCGGCGCACGATTTATATGTTCAGCGGCACTCCATTTATCGAACGGAAGAAGATGCAAGGCCACGCGGTGCGCGCGATGTACGCGTGTTGCGGCGCGACCGACTATTACATGGAAACGGGCGACGACGCGTATCTGCAGACGCTCAATACTCTGTGGAACGACATGACCAGCACAAAGATGTACGTGACGGGCGGAGTCGGTTCGCGGTCGGAGGGCGAGGCGTTTGGAGACGCCTATGAGTTGCCTAACTTCCGCGCCTACGGCGAAAGCTGCGCTGCTATTGGCAACATGATGTGGAACTGGCGCATGCTTGCCGTTACCGGAGACGCAAAGTTTACCGACGTGATGGAGCGAGCGCTGTACAACGGAATCAACTCCGGCATGTCGCTCGACGGCACGCTTTATTGCTATCGCAACCCGCTCGCGTTCGATCCGTCGACCGGGGATAAAATTCGTAATCCCTGGTACGACGTGACTTGTTGTCCGCCGAATCTGGAGCGCACCTTCGGCTCGCTGCCCGGATATTTCTACAGCACGAGCGAGGACGGAATTTATGTTCACTTCTACGACAATTCAGAATTTAATTGGCATCTGGAAAATGGAACCGGGATCAAGGTTGTGCAGAAGACAAATTATCCGTGGGACAGTGGCGTCGATATTACGGTCACGCCGGAAACGGCCTCCGAGTTTACGTTCTACGTGCGCGTTCCCGGATGGGCCGATCACGCGCAGGTCGCGGTGAACGGAAAATCATTTCCCGGTGCAACTCCGGGAGCGTACTTACCAATCAAGCGGCAGTGGTCCCCGGGAGATGTGATTCAATTGAAAGTGGAAGTCGTACCGCAAGTGATTGAAGCGAATCCGCGCGTCGCCGATGACACGGGCCGCGTCGCGATTCAGCGCGGGCCGCTAATTTACTGCCTCGAAGAAGTCGACCAGCCCAGCGGCATCACGCTCAGCGAAGTCGCGGTCAATCCCGGCCGGCGGCCGGCAGAAGAATTTCAGACAGAGTTCAAGAGTGACCTGCTGGGTGGAATGATGGTACTTCATCACACGGGCGTGACTTTTGATCGTGGTGCATCGGACAAGATGCTGTATTCGCGCTATGGGCGCGAGACAACAACGCGCAAGGTTCCGCTCACCTTCATTCCTTATTACGCGTGGGCGAACCGGCAGGCGACTTCCATGCAGGTTTGGAATCTGCTGGCGGCAACATAGACAACCCTACCAGGACAGGCGGATCAGTGAGAGGCTCTGCCGCGGCAATGTGAATGGCAGGTATACGCCTTCTTTTTCAACTTTGATCCACGACGGCGAGGTCAGCAATTGCAATTGGCCTGCACTTTGCAGGTGCTCAGCATCGCTGGCTGAGAGGGATTGCGGCGAGCCTTCGGCCTTCCACGCGGCAAACGCATTGCTGTGATCTGAATTGACACGGAAATGCTCGATGAGGACTCGCTTCGCATCTGCAGGCAAGCCAGCAATTGCAAGATCGACCGTGGCCGGTTCGCTGGACACATCATCATCGTGATAGTTCCAGATCAAAATCTCGATCTCACGGTCTTTCCGCGTCGCGATGGCATTGACGTCAGATTGCGCGCGAACTCCGTTGCGCACAATGTCATCCGAAGGCAAAGCGCCTGAACTGGTCACCTGTACACGTTCGTCACCCAACAATCCAAGCATGCGAAATGCGTTGAGTACAGGCTTATCGATCCCATTGGTTGCCAGTTCGCGGAAACCAGCGAACGGCGGTTGATCTTCAAATTCGAAAGCCCACGTGACCGCGCCGCGAAAGTTGACCTGATCCTTGTTGGCGAGCGTCAGAATATTGTCCAGCACCTCGACTGTATAGACGCCATACAACGGTCCATTGCGATATAAATTCTGCGGATGCTCTTTCGCCGTACACGCCGCGCATCCCTCGGGATCAGACTCTCCAAGAATAATCGGCGTCTTCCGCCACTCGGGAAAAGAAGCGACAATCTGAAATCCCTGCTCGATCGCGCCCAGCTGATGACTGATCCCCATCTGTACGTGATCGTCTTGCCACTTCGGCGATCCCTTGGGGTGAAAGCTGATGAAGTCGAGGCGCGCTCCATTTTTCCCCGTCGCGTAATTTTTCTCGTGAGTGCAATGCTCGAGAAATCCGCGCAGAAAATCGATGGCTCTTGGACTGCCCGGACCGGTAGCGTCCGGACCTCCGACAGTCGCCTGAGGAAAGGCGCGCAAGACTGCATCGACACTGAAGTCGTAAAGCTTGAAATATTCTTCGCGCGTGCCCTTCCAATATCCGATATCAGGCTCGTTCCACACTTCCCACAACCACATTTTCAATTCGGCGTCGCCGTAGCGCTTGCGAAGATGATCAACAAATTCAAAAACGAGTTCGGACCACTTGCCGTAATCCTTGGGCGGATAAGCCCAACCGGTGTAGATGTCGCCGACTGGAATGTTCGGGAAAGTGTGGCGATAAGGCTCAGGATGCGTAGATAGCGCTTCGGGCATGAAGCCCAGTTCGACCAACGGTGTGATTCCAGCGTCGTGAAACGTGTCGAAAATACGGTCGACGATCGTCCAGCTATAGACAGGATGTCCGGAAGCGTCTTCGGTGTAGACGTTGGTCGATCCCCACTTCAACGAAGCGGAACCGTCGCCGCTCGTAAACAAATTGTGAACCCGCACGTACACCGGAGAACGATCCAGCGCAGCAAGCTCGCCGAGCAACTTCTTGCCGTTGGGAGCATACGTGTAGTTGGGTTCGTCGTATCCGAAATAATTCCAGATGGGCGCGATCTTGCCGTCGGGTTGATCGGCCTGCACCTTAATACTTACATCGATGTTCACGCTCGGCGCAGGTTGCTGTGGCCAGCAAAATTGGCTAAGCAGAAACAGAGCCAGGACGCAGCCGCGAAATATCGACATTGGGCTCAGCGGGTCGAGAAACTGAATACCGTGACGGTATGATATTTTTGCCCAGCCTTTAACTCCGCAGTCGGAAAATCTTTGTGATTCGGCGTGTCCGGGAAGTGCTGCGTCTCGAGACACAATGCCGCGTGCTGCTGATAAGGCGTTCCGCCTTTGCCCTTGATCGAGCCGTCGAGGAAGTTTCCACTATAGAACTGAATTCCTGGCTGGTCCGTCGAAACTTTCAGAACGCGTCCGCTGCCCGGATCGTACAGTTCCGCGGCCTCGGCGATTTTTCCACCGCCGCTGTCGAGCACCCAGTTGTGATCGTATCCGTGGCCGAGATGAAGCTGGTCGTCGCTGGCGTTGATCCGTTCTCCGACGGTGTGCGCTTTGCGGAAATCAAAAGGAGTTCCATCGACAGATTTCAGTTCGCCCGTAGGAATCAGCCCTGCATCGACGGGTGTGAAACGTGAAGCATGAAGTGTCAATTGGTTGCCGAGGATGTCCCCACTACCGCCGAGATTGAAGTAAGAATGATTCGTCAGGTTGACGACGGTGTTCTTGTCGCTCGTCGCCGAGTACTCGATCCGCAAGTCGCCCTTCACGAGCGTGTATTTAACGACGGCCGTCAGATTTCCCGGATATCCGGCTTCGCCGTCTTTGCTCACATAGGTCAGTTCCATTCCGTTCGCAATCTGCTTCGCCTTCCACACCACGTTGTTGAAGCCGTGCGGACCGCCATGCAGCGAGTTCTCGCCATTGTTCAGCGGCAGCGAATATGTTTTGCCATCGAGGGAGAATTTGCCATGCGCAATTCGATTGGCATAGCGGCCGATGAGCGCGCCGAAGAACGCATCGGAGGCACCGTTGAAGTTGCCGTAGTATCCGTCGACGTTGTCGAATCCGAGCACCACGTCCGCCGACTTGCCGCCGCGGTCGGGAGTCTTCATCGAAACGAGGACGCCGCCATAAGTGGTGATCTGCGCTTCAAATGCGCCGTCACGCAGCGTGTAGATCTCAACTGCAGTTCCGTCGGGCAGCTTTCCGAATGGCTGGCTTGTCACCGTCGTCTCAGCCTCCATGCTCAGGGTAAGCAGCGCTAACAACCCGACCATAGCGATCGCTGGCACGGCTTTGCGAATGCTCATGTTGCTCCTCGATATGCTCTAGTGCACTGTTTCGCTTGCTACCGACTCTGCAACCGCAATCAGCTTCGGCAGAACATCTCCCAAGCCGTCGCCGCCAAGCTGTCCCAGAGTAAAGTACAACTTACTATACAGAGGATAGAGCTTTTCGTACGTTCGCTCCGCAGATTCGTTTGGCGTAAATGTCCGGTTGGGAGAGCAGATCTTGTCCTGCGCCTTTTCGACGGTTTTGAATACGCCGGCTGCGAGAAAAGCGAAAATCGCAGATCCCAGACTGACGACGCTCTTGGCCGGAACCAACACGGGACGACCGAGAACATTGGCGTAAATCTGGTTCAACACATCATTCTTCTGCGGAATGCCGCCCGCATTGATCACGCGCTTGATTTCAACGCCACACTTTGCCATGCGGTCGAGAATCACACGCGTATGAAATGCCGTTCCTTCGATGGCAGCGAAAAGTTCGTCCTGCGCGGTGCTCTGCAAATTCCATCCCAGCGTAACGCCGCGCAGATTGGGATTGACGAGTACCGTGCGGTCACCGTTGTCCCAAGTCATGCGCAGTAAACCGGTCTGGCCTGCTTGATAGTTTTCAAGGCCGTCGCTCAATGTCTTCACATCGCTTCTAGCGCGAGTGGCAATCGCGTTGAATATATCGCCCACCGCTGAAAGACCGGCTTCGATACCAGTTCGCATCGGATGCACGCTGCCCTGCACGACGCCGCAGACCCCGGGAACCAGATTCACTGACGGAGTGATTCCAATGATGCACGTCGATGTGCCGATCACGTTCACCATGTCGTCAGTTCGGCAACCAGCGCCGATCGCATCCCAGTGTGCGTCGAACGCTCCGACTGGAATTGGAATGCCCGCCTTAATGCCTAGCTTTTCTGCCCAATCAGGAGAGAGTTTGCCAGCGATCTGATCGGATGTGGCGTATTCACCATCCAGTTTTTCACGAACTCCCTTGAACAGAGGATCGACCTTGACGAGAAAACTTTCCGGCGGAAGTCCGCCCAGCTGCGCGTTCCACATCCATTTATGCCCCATGGCACAGATGCTGCGCTTCACTTTCTTTGCGTCTGTAATGCTACACAGAGTCGCGGCCACCATATCGCAATGCTCAAACGCCGACGCAAATTCAGATCGCTTGTCTGGATTGTGGCGGAGCCAGTGCAGCAGCTTGGAAAATCCCCACTCCGACGAGTACACGCCGCCGCACCACTGAATCGCCTCCAGCTTTTCGCGATGGGCAGCTTCCGTGATCTCCGCTGCCTCGCCTTTCGCGCGATGGTCGCACCACAGGTAATACTCGCCAAGAGGCTGAAGATTCTTGTCGACGGGAATTACAGAAGACCCGGTGGTATCTAGCGCAATGGCCTGCACCTGGTCGCCGGGAATGCCAGCTTTCTTCAATACTTCGCGCGTTGCCGACGCCAGCGCCTGCATGTGGTCATCATGAGATTGGGTGGCGTACTCCGGGTCCTCACGCTTGCGGTGCAGGGGATATTCTGCAATCGCCGAATCAAGCAGGCCGCGCTCACTATCGACCAAAGAAACACGGACGCTCAAGGTTCCGAAGTCAACGCCGGCGACGATCGCCATCAACAGGCTCCGTTGCTACAGCCGTGGAAATACATATCCCAACCGAGATAGCGCGTCGTAGCTTCCTGTACTGCGGAGGCAACAGTAGACAGATTTGCTGCTACGTGATGCTCAAAACCCTCTTCGCAAATAAAATGCAGCAAGTGCTGCAGATTTTGGATTTCTACCACGCCCGCGCCGCCAAAGGTGTTTAGCGGATCGTCCGTAAATCGTCCCTCGCCGACATAGCCACGCATCTTTCCGGAAGTATCATCGGTCGAAAAGCGGGCGAAGCTCATGGGTTCCGGTTTGATTAGCCCCACGCAGGTTCCGAATGTGTTCTCTTTGCCCACAGTGCCAGCAATGATCTCCTGAAAATCCATCTTCACGGAGCGGAAGAAATGTTTGGGCAGGTTGGAGCAATGGAAGCAAACCGCTTTGTTGGGATCAGATCCATAGTTATTGTTCCAATCGAGAAGCGCCGAAGGGGTTCCCGACGCAAGCCGCAGGGCATGCATGCCGAGCACGCCGCAGATATCCACTTCGCACGCGCTCGAAAGCAGTTCGTCGCTCATCATGCTCATTACGGTGCACGGAACCACACCCAAGTTTTCTTCGATCGAAGTCCAGCATTGAACGGCACTGATCGTGACTTCAGTCGCAGCCATCCAATGGTCCACCACCGCGCCTAGCTTCGCCATCTTCATGAGCGCCGCCGCGGGTACGTTACTGGCGTCGACATATTTTTTAATTGCAGCTAGCTTGGCTTGCGCATGATCGTCATTGTCCTTCATGCGATCGATCCGGCCAAGCACTTCCGAAAGATCGAGCGTCTCGATGGAAATGCCCTGCGATTCCAGAATCTTCTCGCTGTAACGCACCGTGTTGAATGCGGCTGGACGCGCACCGATCGCGCCCACGCGCAGGTTTCGGAATCCTTTAACTACGCGGCATACGCCCGAGAACCACTCCAGATCTTTAGTAAATTCCGGCGAGTCGGGAGTCTCCGTGTGCAGCGTCGTGATGGAATACGGAATGCCGTACTGGCGAAGGTTGTTGCACGCTGACATCTTTCCGCAGAAACTGTCGCGGCGCGAGACAATCGTCATCTTTTGGGGATCGTCCGGCGTCGCCTGAATCAGCACAGGAACTCGAAGATCAGCCAGCCGCAGTGTGTCGGCAATAGCGCGCTCTTCGCCGAAGTTGGGTAAGGTGACGATAATGCCATCGATCCGCTCGCGATTGCACTTAAAAAGTTCCGCGCAGCGGCGCGACTCTTCTCGCGTTTCCACGGCGCCGTACTTGCTCTCTTCCGGAGTTAGAGCTACTACCTCAATGCTGGTCGATTGCAACACGCCAAGCATTTCTTCGCGTCCGCTCTTCGCCAAGTGATCAGGAAAGAAGCCCCGGTTTCCCACGATCAGGCCCATCGTCATCTTTTTTTTGGCCATAAGGCTCCCTTACAAAATACAGATTCTAGACCTGCACGCGGCGCAAACTTGATCCGTCATGATTTGTCTTCATTTGCTCTTCGGCTGCCCGTAATATGCGTCTTTTCCATGCTTTCTTAGGTAATGCTTGTCGTGTAATGTGCTTTTGACCGGTTCTGCGCTTGGATTGATAGCCAGCGTGAGAAAGGCCATGCGCGCTATAGCCTCCAAGATCACAGCATTGTGCGCTGCCGTGTCAGCATCCTTTCCCCAGGCAAAAGGCCCATGGTTCGCAACAAGTACGCCCGGTGTTTCTGTCGGATTTGTTTGCTGCAGACTGCGGACAATGGCGTGGCCAGTACACTCCTCGTAGTCTTCTGCAATCTCCTCATCCGACATTTCGCAAGTAACTAGTACCGCGCCGTGGAAATAGTCGGCGTGTGTTGTGCCAAAACACGGAATTGGCTTGCGAGCCTGGGCCCATGATGTGGCATATTCCGAGTGCGTATGAGCGACGCCGCCGATTTCGGCAAACTGGTTGTACAGTACTAAATGAGTAGGGAGGTCAGACGACGGCCTCAAATTCCCTTCCACAATTTTGCCGGCAAGGTCCGTCACAACCAGGTGTTCCGGTTTCATTTGCTCATAGGGAACGCCGCTGGGTTTAATCACTACCAAACCTTCTTCGCGCGAGATTCCACTGGCATTGCCAAACGTATACAGAACCAGATTCTTTCGAACCAGTTCGAGGTTAGCTTCCAGGACTTGTTCCCGTAAATGCTGCAACATAAGCTTTCGTGCGCTTCTCTCCAACGAAACGATAAGGCCCGTGAGAGTAATCGTTTACTCAGATTGGTGGCATTAGACTATCGCCACTGACCGCTAATTTGCAACCTCCTTCTTACAACGGTCTTCATTGCAGCAAGGTTAACGCCGCGTTCACGAGAAATAATGGAACTCCCCTTAACTCAGTGTTTTCCTCCTGGAAGTAGTAGGAACAGATGATTAGAGTGGTACGAGCCGATGTTAGGATGTGGAGCTATTCTTCTGCGGAGGGCTTGCGGGACTTGGTGCTTCGGGCTCCTTTTAATGGCACGGTCGCATCTTTTGCTGCCGGAGCCAGCGCGGTGGAGCGCCGGAGAACAAGACTCGTCGTCAGTTCGTAATTGTGATGTTCACGTTTGGAATCTTCGCGATCAACCTCGTTCAACAACGCCTGAAAGGCAATCTTGGCTAGTTCGTGCTGCGACATCTGCACTGTCGTAAGAGGAGGGATCGTGAACTGCGCCAGGTGAATATCGTCGAAACCGACAACGGAGAGATCATCCGGTATCTTAATATTTTGTTCGTAAGCTTCTCGCATTACGCCGATGGCAGTCATGTCGTTGGAGCACAACACAGCGGTAGGGCGGTCACTCAGGCGGTTCAACTCAAGGAGAGCTTGCATACCGCCTTCCATTCTGTGATTTCCAACAACGACGAGATCAGGAGAAAGCCCGATTTCCGTCATTGCCACTTTAAAAGCATCTCGTCTTGCTATAGCAGACTTTAAGTGCAAGGGGCCGGCAACAAACGCGATGCGCGTGTGTCGGAGCGCCGCCAGGTGCTGCACCGCCTGACGGATCCCACTCAGATAGTTGATGCGGATGTTGGCGATTCCCGCAACGTCGGGACCCACGTCGACGAACACAAGCGGAACTTTGCGGAATCGGAGATGTTCGATCAGCGTCTCTTCCATGCCGAAGGTCAGAATGGCCACGCCATCGACCCGGCGTTCGATCATTCTCCGAACCGACGACTCCATGCGCTTTGGATCATGCACCGTGGAGGTCAGCAGAATCTCATAATTGTTCTCGACCGCAAGATTCTCGAAGGTCTGCACGATTTCGGGGAAAAATGGGTTGGTGATTTCAGAGACGATTAGGCCAAAGATGCGGCTGCGTCCAAGCACCAGAGCGCGAGCTTGTGTGTTGGGGTAATATCCCAGCTCGTCCGCGACCTTCCAGACTCGCTTGGCAAGTTGCGGATCGACCGTAGGAACACGGTTAATCGCTCGGGAAACGGTGGCCGTTGAAACCTTCGCCCGCCGTGCAATCTCTCGGATATCCATGGAGCAGCTAAGAAAGGACCCCTACTTGGGTAGCATCTTACCATAAGCTCAAACCACGGTAGGGCCTGTGTCTAGCGTAATGGAAAACGTTTACCATTCTTTTGGTCAAAAATTACATCAACGATTCTTAAGCCGCCGATAAACTCCCAACTAATGACTAGCCTTGAGTTCCACCCAGGTTGTCCTGGTTTCCAAAGGAACTATGTAAGTGCCCCGATCGGATTTCAACGCCGCTGTCGGTCTATACGTACCGACACCACTTACCTTCGCCGGTTGTTCGATTCGCAAACGCGCGTCTGGCGTTGCCACATTAGCCGCGGAAAGCCCAACCTGCACAGTCCCAGAAGACGGGTCGAATTTGAGGCTTTCAAAGCTACCAGCATCCAACGTGAGCCACAGTCCCAGCGGAGCGACATAAATTCGCGATCGGAACGAGTCGCGCGGCGTAACAGTGATCATGTTGCCTTGTGCGCTCACATTCCCGCCAAATGAAACCCAGCCGTAATCGGGATGATTCACGACGTAAGTTGCCGTGTTCCAAGCATGCCCGAAGAAATTTGGCCCATAATCACCACTGATTGGGTCGAGCTTAAGCATGTCCGGGAACGAATGAAACGCTGCCGAGGCGAAACCCTCCTGGTCGATGTCGGTGAGCGCTCCCATGGTGCCGCCGTAACCGACGCGCAGCAAATAGAAGTCGTCCGGATGCTCACGATATTCAGCGAGCACTGGTATCGCATTCAATCCGGAACCGTAGTGATGGAGTTGGCGCTCAAGTCTCCGCACCTTCGCAGCGAAAATGAAGTCCCAGTAACGCCGCGCACTGCCGTTGTATCCCCAGTGCGGAATTGCCGGATCATATCCGAGAATCGCATCAAGCGTGACCTGCGCCTTATCCTGATAGCCAAAATATTTTGTCCACGCATAGACTTCCTCTTGTCCCGTAGAATCCCACGGCATCTCGCTGCCGAAGGGATACGCTTCCTGTTTCCAGCGATCGGCACGCTCCCGCATCTTGCTTTCGAGCGTATCGGCTTGTTCCTTCATGCCTTCGCGCTTGAGGTCGTTCAGAATCGCGATAAAAATGGAGCCCTCCATCTGTCCGAACACAGCAAGATCGCCGGCATACTTGGTCATCGCCATTGAAGTTTCGTAGGCATGATTCAAATACCAATCCCACGGATGATTCGTCACCAGCCCCTGATGATTGCGGGCCAGCCGGTAGAGCACCCAATACGACGCCGCCACGTGCGGATAGTCGTACGATCGATCGACAGCTTCTGATGCTTGCTTGTTCCAACTGGTCCACGACTTCCAGTCGAACGCGCTGTTATAGTAGTTCGCGGGCATCTGGTCGGGCTGATAGTAAAAGAGGCTCTTGCGCACTCCGTATGGGTGCGGACCATCCTTCGACTGCAATCCTCCCCACACCACGCCATCAATGAATTGCTGGAGTTTTTCGAGCTCCTCTTTATCTGGCTGGACAAATTCTTTCATCACCGCTGCCAGCCATGATCCAGCGCCGCCCTCATCGCTCAAACCTGCAATCCAGACTCGGCTGTCTTGCAGCACCTGCTGATTGGTTTCACGATCGTAAGTGATCGGCGCAGCAGCGCGGTGGAATGGATCATTTGCGTCAGCAAACCATTGGCTTGTCGTAAGAAAATGTCCCATGTCAGCCACAACTTGCGCCGCGGGCTTGATTACAAAATATTGGATGGTCTGCACCGTTCCGTCGCCGTATGTAACAGTCAGACGCGATCGCCCCCAGGTTTTACCATGAAGCGTGTATGACTTCTGTCCATCGCGCGTAGGCGCGTCTTCACGAATCTCGATCGCCAATGGAGGATCGACTTTCAACGAAGTCACGGGCTTGTCGTACTTGAGGAACAGGCGACCATCGATATCTTGCGGTAGCACGTACCCCGGAACGCCGACCGCGACTGGCCGGTGATTTTCGGAAAGCGCCTTCTCAATATGCTGAATCGAATCGGAGAGCAGGAACTTCACTCCATAAGTTTTGGCCTCGCCCGGCTTGAGTGTGACGCCTGTGGGAGTGTTCCACTCCTGCGCGTTCTTCCATTCATTTTCCGCGTACGCCTGGCTATTGACCATCCATTCATAGAAGCCCTCGAACGTAATCCCGCGCGGCGTGGGATCGGTAAATACCGGCGCTGCAGTGGCGCGGCGTCCACCTCGGTTAAGAATCGGATTGTAGGCTTCAAAAGGAGTCTTGCCCTCGGGCACGACAATCAGCACAGGACCGTGGCCGTTCAGTCGCGTCACCTGAAGATATCCGGCATCTTCACCAATGTACGGATCGTAAAACGAACAGATCGCGTGCGCTTGTTCAAGCGAGCGCTCATTGAGCACATTGTTGAAGATCATTGGGATGCCCAGCGCTCCGATCTGAACCGTATTCGCTGACTTGTTTTTCAGTACAAAACGCAGGACCAGTTTTCCGCCTTCCACCTCCCAGGTTCGTATGATCTGCAATGGGATGTCAGCGGGAAGCGTGGCCGCAAGATCGGCGGTGGCCAATATGTTTCCCGAATTGGATAGCGCGTGTACTGGCGTGCGTGCGGTTGCCGTTGAATAGTTCGCCCATTGTGCCGAATCATCGATGCGCAAGCGAAGGGTGAGGTCACCTAGATGAAAGAATCCGTTTTGCGAACGCGCAACGAGTAGGTCCCCTGGTGTGAAGTCGAAGCCATCAGCTCCTTTTGGTTTAAGAGCAGCAACGGTCTGCGACGATCGCACCAGGCTGAGCGTGAAATCAGGTGTGTCATAGTTTTCAATTCCCTGCTCAAGCATTGGTCCAGGAACTGGAGGCTTTTTCTCAGCGGGTTGTTGCGCAGCCAAAGCAACCACCATCAGTGTTACGACGCAAACGACAATAGCGAAAGCGATCGCGAATCGAATCGGTTTTGCTTTCATATTTTTCATTTCGTTGTTGCGATTCATTGTTACGAAGTTGGTTGAGCCGCCGAAAATTTAGTAACCGCAGAAAAATCTTCGTCGCCGTGACCGCCGGCGATGGCTTGTTGAAAAACAGAAAGCGCGGCAGCGGCCGTCTGCAGTGAAACTTTCTTACCTGAGCCTTCCGCGATGGCGTACGACAAATCTTTTGCCATCCAGCGCAGTGCAAAATTCGGCGCGTAGTCATTAGCCGCTACACGGTCGGCAACTCTTTTCACAATTCCGCTTCCCGGTGCGCCGCCGGTAAGAATGGATACAGCTTTCGTGCGATCAAGACCACCCGCATCGATCATCGATAGGCCCTCAGCAAATGACGCGGCCTGCACCCCGCAAATGAAATTGTTGATCAGCTTCATCAGAGCGCCACTACCAACCGGACCCAGATGGATGACCTCGCGCCCGAGTACAGAAAACACGGGCCGCGCCGCATCCACAGCCTCCGCCGAACCTCCGACGAGAAAAGTGAGTTCGCCCGAAGCCGCATGAGGCTTGGTTCCTGTGACCGGCGCATCAAGGAATCGGCAACCGCGCTCCGCAGCCTTGGCGGCAAGCTCGCTAATCCATCCACCACTCAACGTGCTGGATTCGATCAAAATCGAATTTGGCGTCGCACCGGCCAACGCACCATTTTCTCCAAGCCAGACATCCCGCGAAGCAGCGTCATTGGAAACCATGCTGATGATGATCTCCGCTTTCGACGCAGCCGCACACGGCGTAGCAGCAGTAAACGCACCTATAGCCGCGAACGGAGCACACTTCTCACGATTCCGGTTGTAGACCGTCAAAGGAAATTTTGCAGAGAGCAGACGCCCCGCCATGCCCGCGCCCATGATGCCGAGTCCAAGAATCGTAACGTTTGGTTTTGACATTCCACTCACTCCAGGGGAATCACATTCACTAGAGCCGGTTTCGATTGATCAACGCGAAGAGGATTCCGCAATGGACGGCCATAGCCTTCGACGCTCACTTTCATCACATCCCCATCCTGTAGACGAATTTGATCGCTGTAGCTGAGACAACCCGCGCCAAAGAAGTGCACATGCACATCTCCGCGGCGGCGGTGATCCACATATTTGAAATGATGATGCTCGATGTTTTTCAGGCTATGGCACATGTCGGACTCTCCACTTGGGAAGGTTTTCGTCCAATGAACAAGCCCGTCCCGCTCGATTGCTATGACAACCGGAACAGAATCAAATTTCGCATCGACCACAAGCTCCGGTCCCACAGAGCACGCACGCAGCTTCGAGCCAGCCAGATATAAATAGTTCTTTTTCTCGACCTGATGATCAGAAAATTCATTTCCGGCGGCCATACCGAGTCGGTAAGGCTGGCCATTCGGCGCTATCAAATAAATGCCGGCGATCTCACCTTCTTCTCCACCATCTTCAGCATAGGACGGAACATCGAGCGGCTCCCCGTGCGCCCGCAGCGCACACCCCGTCCCCTTGTAGAACCACTCCGGAGGAGTTCCGATGCTGCCGTTCGCCGGTCGACCGCCTTCCACTCCCCAGCGAAACATCTTCATGCTGTCAGTCAGATCTTCGGTCGCGACCGCGTGCATCGTTTGGCGATTATGAGCGCTGCCCAGATGAGTCAGGCCCGTGCCTGAAATCAGGCAACGGGCAGGTTCATCGGGATGGTCGATGGCGGGAAGCAGTTGCCACTCCGATTCTCCGCAATAGATTTGGTCGTACTCGATGGCGTCGCGTCGAGCCCGTTGCCGCGATAGATCGCTGAGCTTCGTGCCTGCAGCAATCGCGAGATGAGCCAATTCGTAGATCGAAGAACAACCGTCCAACAAACGAACATTCGGTTCTTCTACCAGCGCCACACGCCGGACATTTCCTTTCTTGATTTGGATAAGCCGTGTCATGAAGTCCTTTTAAAAACAATTATTCGATAACCTCGAACTGCCCAAGACCTGCTTCGTTGATAGTCAGCCCGAGGCCAGGAGTGTTGTCATCGAGATCGATGAAACCATCCTTTGCCCTAGGTTCACCGTTGAAGATGTACCAGAACAATTCGTTTCCCACCTCCACTCCCACCACCGGAAAATATTCCGCCATGGGAGAATTCAAGCTCGCCATGACGAGATGGTAGTTGTGCATCTGGCCGGCATGAGGAATCACCGGAACCGAATGGGCTTCAGCGAGAGCAGCGATTTTGCGAGCCTGAGTGATGCCGCCCACGCGGTTGGTATCGAACTGGATGTAGTCGAGCGCGCGTGCTTCGAGCAAATCACGGAAGCCATACAAAGTGAATTCGTGCTCTCCGCCTGCAATCGGAATTCGCCCGTAAGACTTCAGCTCGGCATAACCGTGAATGTCATCGGGAATCACCGGTTCTTCCAGCCAACGCAGATGAAACGGTTCCAGCAAGGGCAGCATTCGTTTGGCATAGTCGAGAGTCCAGCCCATGTAGGCGTCGGCCATCACATCGATCTCATCGCCAATGCACTCGCGAACAGTGCGCACCAAATCAAGATTGCGCTGCATGCCGCAGGCGCCATCTGCGGGACCCCAACCAAAACGAAGCTTCATCGCCTTGTAGCCTTCGTCTTTGTAGCGTTTCGCTTCTGCCGCGAGTTCACCGAGTTCAACACTGTAAAGGCGTGACGCATACACGGGAATGCGAGCTTTTGTTCTTCCTCCAAGCAGGCGAAATACAGGCTGTTTGGCGGATTTACCCAGAAGATCCCACAGCGCAATGTCCACCGCGCTGATCGCCACCATGCCGATCCCCTTACGACCGAACGCGATGGTTTTGCGATACATGTGTTGCCACAGACGCTCAACATCCCATGGATCCTGGCCGATTAGAAGCGGGTTGAGGTGAAGATCGATCACCTGCTTCGTCACTTGGGGAGCAAGCGCCGCGTTGCCCAGACCGACATGACCATCGTCGGTGAAAATTTCGACCAGCAACCATCCGTGAAACGTAAACGTCCGCATCGACGCTTCGGGTAGTTCAAGCAAATCCATCGGATTGGTGCAGAAGTGCGAAGGCAGCGGCACAGTCTTGCCGTGCCAGCGCACGACTCGCGTGCGAATCTCGGTGATTTTCATGAAACCACCTCGTAGTGAAGTTTCGGCTCCAGACACAAAGGCACGACAGCGGGAACCGCTGCCAGAATGATTAGAAATGCTGCAACGTGGAGCGTGCCTGCGAGACCGAACACCGTGCTATATCCGAATCCGTGGTCTAACAAATAACCGGCAATTTCTCCAAAAACAATGCCGCCCATCGCTCCACCAAATCCAACCAACCCTGCAATCGACCCGACAACATTTTGTGGGAAGAGATCCGTGGGCAGAACCATCACCAGCGTCGACCACGATTGCTGTCCGAAATAGGCAAGGCAGAAAAGCGCGATTGCCCAAGACACCGGAACGTGTGGCACAAGAATCACAAAAGGCATGACGGCGGCGCTAGCGCCTAACGCGAGTTTCCGCGCTATGCCCAGGGAGAGTTGCCGACGCACCAGATAGCTGGAAAATCCGCCGCCCAAGAGACATCCGATTCCGGCGGCCGCACTGGGCATCCAGGCAAAAGCGCCAACGGCTTTGATGTCGAAGCCGCGCGCGTCGTAGAGATACTTTGGAAGCCAGAACAGCAAAAAAAACCACGCCGCATCGCTGAGGAATTTAGCAGTAACAAGTCCCCAAGTTTCGCGGATAGTGAACAAACGAGTCCAAGGAATTTTCGGTGCTGACTTCGCATTCCAGCCTAGTGGTGCCATCTCGTCTACATCGCTCGCCGAAGGTTCCGCGGGAGAAACATATGACAACTTCCACCATGCAGTCCAAAGGAAACCTAATGCACCCGTTGTAACGAAGATCCAACGCCAGTTTGAGTAGAGAAGAACGATCGCGATCAGAGGTGGCGCGACAACCGCTCCCACGGCCGTGCCAGCGTTAATGATGCCCATTGCCGTCGCGCGATCCTTCGTGGAGAAGGACTCCGCGACCGCGCGCGTCGCGGCAGGAAAACCGCCGCCTTCGCCCACTCCGAGTAGAAACCGGCTCGCCGCCAACAACGCGAAGCTGGTAGCGAGAGCGTGACTGGCACAAGCAAGCGACCAGAACAGCATGATGACCGTGAAACCCCGCCGTGTTCCCAGAATGTCCACGAGTTTGCCGCCACCTGCATACATCAGCGCATAGGCGAACAAAAATGCCGATTGCAGTGCGGAGAACTGAGCGTTGCTGAGCGGAATATCCCGGCTGATCGCCTTCACTGCCACCGGCAAGGTCTGCCGGTCCAGATAGCTGATGGCGATCGCCGCGCTGACTAGGATGGCAATTCGCCACCGCACACTGTGCCTCCGCTCTCAAATACTCGAACAGGATGAAGTGTGAATTATACCCGTGCTGACGGTAAGCGTTTACTCAATTTTGATCTTCCACTACAATCCCTGCATTCCAGCGGAACGGAAAGCGTGAAATATCTATGAACCCGCAGTGGAGTCGTCGAGATGTCCTGAAGGGGTTGGCTGCAACTTCTAGCGCAGCGTTGATTCCGCCGCGATTAGCTATCGGCCAGAGTGGGTCTGCCACAGGATCAAACGTCGAAATACAAATCACTCCGATTAGCCCCCATACGTTTCGCTTGAGCATCTTCCCACTCAAAGACGGATCGATAGGATCAATTCCCTCCGATGGTTCTCTTGTTCAGGAATCCTGGGGCATTCCTGCGGCCAAGCTTCAATCAAACCCCGAGCATGCAATCGTAGCCGGCAACTCTCGGCTTAAGATTTCCTTTCACCCTGTCAGCATCAGCATTTCAAACGAGCGCGGCGATCTGATTCAGCAACTCACTTGGGACGAGAACACTGGTGGCCTGGCTTTTCTAAGTGGCACTTCGCCGCTGTACGGTTTGGGTGAAGGCGGCCCGCAATTCGACCGCCGTGGATCCACTGATACGATGCACAGCGGACAAGGTGGCTACAAACTCGCAACGCACGGTGGTCGCGTTCCGATTCCGTGGATCATCGGAACTTCGGGATGGGGGATGTTTATTCATCAGCCCTACGGCACTTTCGACTTCACAGCAACTCAAAGCAAGTTTCAGCCCGTAAAGCCAGACGCTGTGCTTCCGCTCGATCTGTTTTTGATCGCCTCATCCGATCCCTCGACAATCATGGCCGAATACGCCCGACTGAGCGGCCATGCCCAGATGCCTCCGTTGTGGAGCTTCGGCTATCAGCAATCGCACCGCACGCTAGCCAGTCGGGAGGAGATAATCGCCGAAGCGAAGACATTCCGCGAAAAGAAATTGCCGTGTGATGCCATGATTTATCTGGGCACTGGTTTCTGCCCTTCCGGTTGGAACACGGAAAACGGCTCGTTCGAGTGGAATGATCGCGTCTTTCCCGATCCTAAGCAGGTGCTAGATGAATTACACAAAGAGCATTTCCGCGCTGCTGTGCATGTCGTGATTCTCTCCGACAAACTTCGGGGAACGGTTCACGATCGTTGCGAACTTACGCAGTTCAACGAGTCCGACGCTGCCTGTTATTGGGACACGCATCGAAGAGATTTTGCTATGGGCATCGACGGCTGGTGGCCGGACGAAGGCGATCCACTCGACATTGCGTCGCGGTTGGTTCGAAATCGCATGTACTGGGAGGGCCCGCAGATTGACCGTCCGAATGAGCGCCCCTACGCGCTGCATCGCAATGGTTATGCCGGCATGCAGCGGTACGGATCGTTCCTATGGTCGGGGGATGTGTACTCCACCTGGGAAACGCTAAAGACTCACGTGCCCATCGCTCTCAACACCGCGCTCAGCGGCATTCCGTATTGGGGGACGGATATCGGAGGCTTTGTTCCCACGCCGGAGTTCACGGCGGAATTGTATGTGCGCTGGTTCCAGTTCGGAGCGTTCTGTCCGCTCTTCCGCTGTCACGGCCGCACCTGGAAACTGCGCCTGCCCTGGGGATGGAACACGGGCGATCCCGGCCCGGTCGAAATTCGCAACTACAACGGGGCTGCGATTCCCGATTCCAGCCAGTTGCACGATGCGCGCGTGGAACCGATCTGCAAGAAATATCTCGAGCTGCGCTACCGCATGCTGCCTTATCTTTATAGCGCAGTGCGCGAGTGCGCGACCACCGGCATGCCGATCATGCGTGCGCTGTGGCTGCACTTTCCCGAGGATCCTAAGTCAGTCGCATGCGAAGACGAATATTCATGGGGAAGGAGCGTGCTGGTCGCGCCCGTGGTCGAGAAGGGAGCGAGCACTCGCCGTATCTATCTTCCGCCTTCGGCTTGGTACGACTATTGGACGGGCGAGCGCCTCGAAGGCGGACGAGAAATCAGCCGGCCCGTTGACCTCGAAACGACGCCTCTCTATATCCGTGCAGGATCGATTCTGCCACTTGGCCCAGTGAAGCAGTTCGTTGATGAAAAAGTCGATGAGCCGCTTTCCATTTCAATTTACCCCGGCGCCGACGCTTCATTCCTGCTCTATGAAGACGACGGCATCTCATTCAACTATCGCAAAGGTGAGTGGACCGGAATCCAGATGGCGTGGGACGACAAACGCAAAAAACTGAGCTTACAGCTCGCCCCTGGTTCGCGGATACTGACGCACGAGGCGAAACCGATCATCGTGCAGTTAGGCGAAGCAAAGAGAAGTATCAGTTTTTCGGGAAAGCTAATCGAAGTTACGTTCTAGCCCTAGCTCACGCAGGAGCACCAATTTTAGTGCGCCGGATATCGCTTGGTTTTCTGCGTTCTGGAGTTGAATACCTCAAAACTTCCGTCGCCCCACGCAGTCAGCTCCAAATCATTGCCTGCATCTGGGCCTTCCGGATTGGCAATGAATTCCGTAGGTACATTGTGCGCGGCTCCGCCCTCTTCGGAAAAGTGCAACTGCCACAGATTTTCAAGACGAGGCGATTTTTCAATAATGTCCCACGCGGAAGGCGTACCGCCTTTCTTGGCGCCGTTGTCCATGATCGCAACACGTGGAGCAATGGCATTCAAGAATGCCAGACTTCCGCTCTGATACCAGCCATGATGGGAGACGATGTAGATATCAATCATGCCTAGCTTGTTGTTCGGGCAAACAAGTTCCATCTCCTTGTCGCGGGTTAAGTCGCCGAGGTCCAGAATTCTCAGCTTACCGAATGTGATCAGAGTACCCAGCGAGCGCCGATTCTCCGTCTGATCGGTAGGAAATTGTTCCGCATTTTTGCAAGCAGGATTTTCTTGTCCGGCGCCGGACAATGGTTGATCGATGACGGCGCCGTCCGAGCTGATGACGGTGGTTTGTATTCCCTGGATTGGAAGACTGTCTCCGGGCTTGACGGTCAAGCGCTTGAACTTCTTTTCCGCCACCAATTGCTGATAGGCCTGCCAACCCTGCACCGTTGGCGCATCTGTGCTCTCGCGGTTGTCGCCGTGGTCGATGACGGTTCCTACTGGAATGCGTGCAACAAGCTGCGGTAAACCGCCGACGTGATCGTTGTGAAAGTGCGTAATCAGGACGTAGTCAATCTTGTTGAGCCCGGCTTTCTTGGCGGCGGCGACAATGCGGTCGGCATCGCGTCCGTCATTTCCCGGCCACCCAGTGTCGATTAGCAAAGACTGCTTTGCCGGGGTCACGAACAGGGTTGCTTGTCCGCCTTCGACATCGACGAAAAATATCTGCAATGCCTTGCGTTCCTCCGCTGCGTGCGAAGCTTGCCTCGGGAAAAACAGTGCCAACATGAAGATGAAACCTAGAAATACGATTGGCCGGAAAGGCAGCGTGCGGAACATGTGGAGTATCCTCATCGGAATGCTGAGCATCGAGATCATCATGCACGCTGACTTTATCGTCAAGGGAAAACAATTTGAGATTACGTTTACCTATGGATTTCGCGCTATGATCGCTGCATTCGGAGCATGCGCGCACTGAGTGCACAGCCAACGAATTCAAGGATTAGAGCAATGAAGAAATTACGCAGCCAGGAGTGGTATGGACGCAAGGATCGGGATGGCTTCCTTTACAGAAGCTGGATGAAAAATCAGGGGTGGTCTCACGATCTTTTCGATGGCCGTCCGATTATCGGCATCTGCAACACCTGGTCGGAACTGACCCCATGCAACGCTCATTTCCGGGAACTCGCCGAATGCGTGAAGCGAGGAGTGTGGGAAGCGGGCGGCTTTCCGCTTGAATTCCCGGTGATGTCTCTGGGCGAAACGCAATTGCGGCCAACCGCGATGCTGTTTCGGAACCTCGCCAGCATGGATGTTGAAGAGTCCATTCGCGGCAATCCGATGGATGGAGTCGTGCTGCTCATGGGTTGCGACAAAACCACGCCATCGCTGCTGATGGGAGCGGCTTCCTGCGATCTGCCCACCATCGGCCTCTCCGGCGGCCCCATGCTCTCGGGAAAATTTCACGGCCGCGATTTGGGATCGGGAACCGGCCTGTGGCAAATGACCGATCAAGTGCGCCGCGGCGAGATGAAGGTCGAAGAGTTTTTTGAAGCAGAAAGCTGCATGCATCGCTCCAAGGGGCATTGCATGACCATGGGTACTGCTTCCACGATGGCCAGCATGGTCGAGGCGCTTGGGATGAGCCTGCCGGGGAATGCAGCAATCCCTGCCGTCGATGCCCGGCGAAACACACTAGCTCAGTTGACCGGCCGCCGCATCGTGCAGATGGTGCACGAAGATTTGTGCATCTCGCGCATACTGAAGCGCGAAGCGTTCGAAAATGCGATCGCTGCCAACGCCGCAATTGGCGGTTCAACGAACGCGGTAATTCATTTGATCGCAATTGCGGGCCGCATTTGCGTGCCTCTGTGTCTTGATGATTTTGATCGTCTGGGCTCGACGCTTCCCTGTCTAGTGGATATTCAGCCTTCCGGCAAACATCTCATGGAAGATTTTTTCTATGCGGGCGGGTTGCCAGTCGTGCTCCGCGAGCTGGCAGAGGCCGGCGTGCTCAAGCGAGATGCACTTACCGTCAACGGGCATTCCATCGGAGAAAACGCTGCCGAATCTGCGTGCTGGAACCGCGAGGTCATTCGCTGCTTTGCGGAGCCATTCAAGGCAAGCGCAGGAATCGCTGTACTGCGTGGCAACCTCGCGCCCGATGGCGCAGTGATCAAGCCATCCGCCGCGAGTCCGCATCTGCTGCAGCATCGCGGCCGGGCAGTGGTATTCGAAAGTATTGAGGAATTTCACTCGCGCATCAACGACGAAGCACTGGATATAGACGAGAACTGTGTGATGGTCCTGAAAAACTGCGGACCTCGCGGCTATCCGGGCATGGCGGAGGTCGGAAACATGCTGCTGCCGTCGAAGGTTCTCAGAAAAGGCGTTACTGATATGGTCCGCATCTCCGACGCACGCATGAGCGGCACAGCCTACGGAACAGTGGTGTTGCATGCATCGCCGGAAGCCGCGGCCGGCGGCCCACTTGCGCTCGTACAGTCGGGGGATACGATCACGCTCGACGTTCCCAAGCGATCACTTCGTCTAGAGGTCGATGACAGCACACTCGCTACGCGCCGCGCGAAGTGGACGCCTCCACCTCTCCCAGAACGCGGCTGGCTGAAACTTTATGCCGAACACGTTCAGCAAGCCGACAAGGGTGCCGATCTCGATTTTCTAGTGGGACGCAGCGGTGCGCGCGTCGCACGTGACTCACACTAGAACTGGTTTTCCAATAAGCTTCGAATTCTTTAAACTGAACCACTAGCGAAAGGTCCGAAAGGGGATGTCATCCTGAACGGCGGCGAAGCCGCCGTGAGGGATTCTTACGACAGCGTGGAAGGGCGATGGTGTGGATAGGAGATGGCTTGGTGCAGGTAGCTTAGAAGTCCTACCGATCGCATTACTAGCGTATAAGTTTTTGTAAGGCCCATCGAAAAAGCAAGAGCACTTATTCGCTAACTTCAGCTTGCAGTTCCGGATTCGGTGTTTTGGTACATCGAGTTCAGTCAACAGAACCGGATGAGTTCTAGAAGAAATCTGCTACGCACTCATCCTAGCCATTGTGGATTTTGAATTGTTCCATCGAAGTTGTGCGTAGTTTTGTAAAGTTCGAACTCTCCCTTGCTGGCAGCGGTTGCAGTTTTGGCCAACAACTGCGCGACCTCGTCGTTGCTCATCGGCTTGAAGCTACGAGCGGCATCAAGAGCCTGCTGAAGAATCGTCATCGACTCGCATCCTGTTATAACCACACTGGTCGGCAGATTCATCGCATAGTGTAGACATTCGACCGGAGATGCAGTCTTGCTTTTCAAGATAAGTTTGTCGCCCAATGGTTTCATACCGAGCACACCGATGTTGTGTTTTACCAGGATCGGCAGCACTTTCTTTTCAAAGCTGTTGTAGTGCGCATCCATGACGTTGAGCGGCATCTGTACGGCGTCGAAGGTGAAGTCGTGCGCGAAAGCTGTCTCCAGCATCTTGGCGTGAATGTCCGGGCTCTTGTGGCCAGTGAACCCGATGTAGCGAATCTTGCCTTGCTTCTTGGCCGCGAGCGCGGCTTCCATACCACCGCCTTCTCCAAAGATTCGAGCCGGATCAGTCTCGCGGATGACTTCATGGAACTGCAATAAATCGATGTGGTCAGTTTGCAGGCGACGGAGAGATTCTTCCAGTTGTTGCTCGGCGGCTTTCTTCGTCTGCCCGTCAATCTTGGTCATCAGAAATGCCTTTTGACGATATCCGTCGCGTAGCGCTTTCCCCATGCGTTCTTCGCTGACGCCGCCGTTGTAGTCCCAGCAGTTGTCGAGGAAGTTGACGCCGTTGTCGAGCGCAGTACGCACGATTTGGATGCTCTCCTGTTCGTCCGACGTTTGGCCGAGGTGATAGCCGCCGATTCCGATGAGAGAAACTTTTTCGCCAGTGTGGCCTAAAGTGCGGGAAGGAAAAGAATCCGAGGCCCCATACGATAGCCTGGTGCTCACTGATGCGACGACCGTCGTAGCCGCTGCCTTTTTGAGAAAGTCTCTCCGATCCATAAAACGTTCCTCCCGGGTATTAGGAAATTATCTAGCGGTTGATTTTCCCATTTTGGTAAACGGACTGGCGTTGGCGAATTGTCTCACAACCACTGTTGCGCACGCGCGCTAGTTCCCAAGAACTTAATGGAGTCTACAAACTACGTTTTGCATTTAGGTTCGATGCTCCGCGTTTCAAGAAGAAACCGCCAATCTAGCGGACAATAAGAAATCCGCCAAACCCTAGGCCCGGCACGGGTTAGGCCCGATGGTTAGTCTTCCCGACGATTCCGTTCCCCCACACGTTTTTGCCATCCCTGAGCATCGAATCTGGTGGTATATTTAAGTTCCCCCCAGAACCCCCCGCATCCTGGCGCGTGGAAGCGTGCTCACTCCTGAAATGGAAGTGTGTCGAGGCCTTTCTATGACTATATCCCGGACCAAAACGGGAATTTCTCTGCAGGTTTTGCTGGTTCTGGCGATGTTTTTCACCACCGCTCTCACCGCGAGCGCACAGACTCTAAATCAGACCAGCCTGTCGTTTGGAAATGTTGGGATTGGGACTACGAGCCCAGCCAAGACCGTCGTGCTTACCAACACGCAGTCAGTCCCTCTCACCATTTACGCGATTGCGAATTCCGGTGATTTTGCAGTAAGTTCGAAGTGCCCAATCACACCACAGACCTTGGCTGCGGGTGCGAATTGTCAAATTCTGGTTACGTTCACGCCCACGATACTAAACACTGAAAGCGGCAACCTGGTTGTCAATAGTGATGGTGCGAACAACACTCTGACAGCCCAGTTGACCGGGGTCGGAGTTCCTCCTGTAACGGTCACACCTTCCAGTTACAACTTCGGCAATCAGCTCGTGAACACATTGAGCACTTCAAGGAATGTCGCGGTTTTTAATTATCAGAGCGTGCCGTTGACGATTTCCAGCATCGCACTCAGTGGCAATTACTCTCAGACTTCGAATTGCCCGGTGGCGCCCAATACTCTGGCGGCAAAAACCGTCTGCATTATTTCTGTCACGTTCACTCCCACAACGCTTGGGAACAATGCAGGTACGTTGACCGTAACCCACAGCGCCTCCAACTCGCCTCAGTCGACGCAACTGACGGGCATCGGGATCGCGCCTGTGACATTCAATCCGACATCAGTTACGTTCGGCAACCAGTTGGTGAACACCAGTGCCACGCCAAGAACCATTACGTTCAAGAACAATCAAACAGTGCCTCTCAGCATCACCGGTATTTCGACGACGGGCGATTTCACGCAAAACTCGACCTGTCCGATCTTGCCCAACACGCTGGCTGCGGGAACGAGTTGCACGATCTCCGTCACATTCACTCCGATTGCTTTAGGAGCCAGAATAGGAACTCTGACGGTTACCGACAACGCGAGCACGAGTCCGCAAACGTTCAGCCTGACCGGGACAGGTGGCTTGCCAGGCATTACAACAATTGCGGTCACGCCGGCCACGCCGTCGTTGCTGGTCGGCGCCCAGCAACAATTGACAGCTACAGCAAATTTTTCGAATGGATCGTCTCTCAACGTCACCAACTTGCTGAACTGGTCGTCGTCTGTCCCAACATTTGCGCCGGTAAATTCAACCGGCCTCGTGCAAACCAAAGCGCCCGGCGAAACGGTGGTTGTGGCGAGCTATTCGGCCAACAATGGTGTATACAGTGGTTTCGCCACGGTCAAAGTCTCCGAACCGGCAGTAACCGGCATTACCATAAGCCCGGGCAGAATATCGCAGCCAGTGGGCGCCTATGAGCAGTTCTCAGCGATCCTCCACTACAGCAACGGCACCACCAATGATTCCAGCAATGCGGTCACGTGGTCGTCTTCTTCCACCGGCGTTGCCACAATCAACCCATCCGGATTAGCGAGTGCAGTCTCTGTCGGAAGCACAACCATCCAGGCCTCTTTGGGTTCCGTAACCGGCAACACAACTTTTACCGTAACCCAACCTTCCTGCGTTAACCCTCCACCCGGGTTAACCAACTGGTGGAGTGGCGATAACAATCTGATTGACATTGCCGGCAGTAGTTCTGGAATTCCCCAAAACGGCGGTGCCTTCGCGGCTGGGGAAGTAGCCCAAGGAATCAACTTCGGAGGAAATGGCAATTCCTTCTTGGTCAACTCTTCTGTTTACTCACCAACGGCTGGAACTCTGATGTTTTGGTTCAATTCGACCGGTGGTGGTGCGATCACCGGAGGTTATGCAGGCGGGCAGAACCGTGCCCCCGGCTTCCTGATCGATTCCAGCGGAAATCTGAACTGGGAATTCGGAAACTTGTTCTCCCAGTCCGTGGGCCATGTTAATCCCAATCAGTGGTACCACGCGGCTTTGACTTACTCTACGGCGAATTCCGAAACTACCGTCAACGTGTATCTGAACGGGGCTTTGGTAGCGACCGCTGTCACCGATGCCAATGCGGCCTGGAATCCACAGGTGCTGTTTGGCGGCTACCTGGGTGCGCAGCAATCGTCCTTTATTGGCGACATCGACGAAATTGCGGTATTCAACAAGACGCTGACTGGACCACAGATTCGCGGCGTCTACAATGCTTACAGCGCGGGCATGTGCAAACCGACGTTGCAATCAATCACGGTCAATCCTGCAAATCCCAATCTCGCACCCGGACTCACCTTGCCGTTCAATGCGGTCGGAACCTACAGCAACAACACGACGCATGACGTCACTACGTCTGCGACATGGAGCACGTCCCCTTCAGGCTTTGCAACGATCGGAGCCAATGGAGTGGCGACGGGAGTTGCTGCTGGCAGCACTACAGTTTCGGCAGCGCTGAGCGCGGTCCAAGGTTCAACCACTCTGAACGTTAAACCCAGTCTTGTTTCGATTCAGGTGACACCTCCGAATCCTTCGACGTCCGTAGGAGCTGCTCAATCCTTCACGGCGACCGGTACTTTCTCCGATAGCAGCCAACAAAATCTGACTTCTTCGGTGACTTGGACTTCCTCCACATCAGGTGTTGCCACCATCTCTTCCAATGGAATCACCACCAGCGTGGGTCCCGGCCAAACGACGATTACGGCAACGGCTGGATCGGTAATCGGATCGACGACGTTAAATGTAAATTCAGCAATTCTTACATCTATTGCCGTGAGTCCGAGCGCTCCCACGATCGCTTTAGGAGCCGTGCAGCAATTCATCGCCACGGGAACATTCAGCGATGGAAGCAAGCAGAATCTGACAAATTCTGTGACCTGGAACTCTTCTTCGTCGACGGTAGCAACGGTTGCCGCGGGCGGCGCGGCGAGCGGTGTCGGCTCCGGACAGACTTCGATCACTGCCACATTAGGGTCGGTCATAGGAACCGCCAGCCTGACTGTCACCACTGCGAACCTGGCAGCGATTCAAGTAAGCCCGCAAAGCTCTTCCATAATCATCGGAGGAACTCAGCAGTTCTCAGCGACCGCTGTTTACAGCAACGGAACGACGGCGAACATCACATCGAGCGCAACGTGGACATCCTCGTCCACAACCGTCGCCACGATGAGCACATCAACGTTGGGGCTCGCCAGCAGTACGGGAACGGGAACGACCACAATCACGGCCAGCTATGGTGGATTGAGCACTTCGACAACATTATCCGTGCAAGATCAACTGGTCTCGATCGCAGTCCTGCCAACGACTGCCTCAGTCGCAACCGGGCAGAACGCTCAATTCAGCGCGACCGGGACATATGTCAGCGGAGTCACTGAGAATGTGACTGCTAGCGTGACATGGAATTCCTCCGTGCCGGTAGTGGCCGGAGTCACCACTAGCGGACTGGCTGGCGGAATCACGCCAGGCCAGTCGAATATCAGTGCGAGCATTGGCGGTATCAGCGGATCGGCAACTCTCACCGTGGGTTCGCCCAGCGTAGTGGGACAGTGGACTACGCTGGCGAACATGATGCCAATCAATCCCATTCACGTGGCGCTGTTGCCGACCGGCGAGGTGTTGGCGATTGCTGGTTCGGGAGCCTGCGCACCCAACGTCGCAGGGTGTCCGACGAGTGGACCTTATGGACCAACAAACGGTGGCGGGGCGCTGCTGATGAATCCTTTCACTGGACAAGTAACGAACACTTTTGTCGTGCCGTTCGATATGTTCTGCAATGGTATGTCGCTTCTGGCGGATGGGACTGCGCTGATCGCTGGCGGCAACCTACAATACAACCCGTTCATGGGCCTGCAGCAGGCGGCGATTTTCGATCCATCAACCAACGCATTCACAGAACAACCGAACATGGCGCATGGCCGCTGGTATCCCACTCTGCTGACCCTGGCGAATGGGACAGTCATGGTGTTCTCCGGCCTGAATGAGACCGGTGGCACCAACCCAGCCGTGGAGTTCTTCACAGAGGGTTCGGGCTGGAGCCAGCAATATATTGCGCCCTTTACTCCAGACCTTTATCCGCGGCTGCATCTGCTGCCGAACGGCCTGGTGTTCTACTCGAGCGCGACGCCAAAGTCGAAGATGTTCAATCCGGCGACCTTTACCTGGAACTCGAACTTCGCAGCCACGAATTACGGCGGATCGCGCCTATACGGCTCTTCGGTCATGCTGCCATTGAACCCGGCCAATGGCTATGACCCCAAGGTGATAATCCTCGGCGGCGGAAACCCCGCTACAAACACCACCGAAATCATCGACCTCGGCGCGACCACACCCGCCTGGCAGTACGGCCCAAATATGAGTCAGGCGCGTATTGAGATGAACGCGGTGATTTTGCCGACCGGCAATATTCTTGCCTTGGGTGGATCTGTGAATAACGAGGATGCCAGCACCGCCAGCTTGAACGCTGATCTTTACAATCCAGCGACCAATACTTTTACATCAGCGGGTGCGAACGTTTTCCCGCGGTTGTATCACTCGGTCGCGATGCTGCTTCCCGATGCTACGGTGTGGGTGGCCGGCGGCAATCCCGCGCAAAACAGCGTCGAGCATCACATTGAGATCTATCAACCGGCGTACCTTTTCAATCCAGACGGAATTATGGCGACACGGCCTTCCATCGCCAACGCGCCTAGTTCCATCTCGTATGGCAACACCTTCACCGTGACCACGCCCGACGCGGCCAACATTTCGCAGGTCCTGTTGATGCGGAATCCAACTGTGACGCACGCTTTCGGCATGGATCAGCGCGAAGTCATCCTGACATTCACAGCGGGAAATGGAACACTCACGGTAACGGCCCCTCCTAACGGAAATATTGCTCCGCCGGGATACTACATGCTGTTCCTTCTCAACAATTCAGGCGTTCCCTCGGTTGCGACTTTCATTCAGATGACCAGCGGCGGCTCATCGAAGTCGACTGTAATGACAATGCCGTCCTCGGCGATCGTGGCCCAGTCAATCACGAGCAATCCTGCACAAAAGCATGTTCAAACCTCAAATATAACCTCGAGCGATGCGGCAACTAAAACGCAGGGTGTGAGTCCGATTGAGAACCCGGAGGCAAGGACTGAAGCCTCTCGAAAAACAGCCGCTCAGATCAGAGGAACGTGGACGGGGACATTCGCCTCGAAACATCAAAAAGTAAATCCATTCATGCTTACCATCAGCATCGGTCCAGACTCGCAAGGACGTCTGACCGGCACTTCCACACTCAACTCGGATTGTCTGACCAGTTCACAACTCCAGCTTCAGGTATCCATCACCGGCTCAAAAATTGTCCTTGCAGGCAGCGATGAGTCGGGAGATAACATTACAGTGAAAGGCATGCTCGACAAGAAGGGCACGTCGATACAGTCGAGCTACATTGTGGATGGCAGCGCGACGGGCCGGTGTGAAACCGACGATGGAATTGGAACACTGGAAAAGCGATAGCCGGTTTCTACCGCTGACTACCGAAGATCCTAGATATTGCGAGGAAGCGTGTGCCCTGCTGACCTGACAAGACTTTCTAAAGAGTGAGGCTCATGACAACATCACGCAGAGGATTTCTGCATTCTCTCGGCGCAGGTGCTGCCGCCAGTGTCGCTGCATCTTGGCCGCTCTCTGGAGTTTCAAAAGCGTTCGCCTTCGAACCGCCACGGCCCAAGCAGGATGACGGCCTCATCCGCCTCAACAGTAATGAGAATGCGTATGGCCCATCTCCGAAAGTGGCTGAGGCCATCAAGTCATCTTTCGACGGAGCGAACCGTTATCCGCGGGCGGAATATGAACCGTTGATAGAACGCATCGCCAGTTCACACAACGTGAAGCCCGAACAAATTCTGCTCGGCTGTGGATCGACAGAAATTCTCCGCGTGGCCGCATGTGCTTTTCTCGGGAGTGGCAAGCAACTCATCCAGGCGGCTCCGACGTTCGAAGCGATGGAGCATTACGCACATGCAGTCGACTCGGAAGCTATATCGGTGCATCTCAGTCCAACATTTGCACACGACCTCGACGGTATGCTGTCGCGTATGACTCCCACCACGACACTGGCCTATGTATGCAACCCAAACAATCCGACCGCGTCACTGACTCCACGCAAAGATCTGGAAATTTTCATCGGCAAGCTTCCAGCTTCCACATTTGTCATCATTGACGAGGCCTACTACCACTTCGCCGGATCGTCAGGGTCGTACGCCTCCTTCATCGACCGTCCAATCCACGATGAGAGAGTTATCGTGGTCCGGACTTTTTCAAAAGTCTACGGTCTCGCGGGTTTGAGGCTCGGCTACGCCGTTGCCTCGCCGAAACTGATCCAGCAGATGCAGGTGTTCACTACCCAATTCAGCATCAACGCAGTAGTTACCCGCGCCGCAATGGCAGCACTAGACGATTCTGCGGGAGTGAATGCCGCCATTCAGCGCAACACGGATGACCGCCAGGAATTTTTTAATCAAGCCATGGCGCGCATGCTGAAACCGATCGACTCGCACGCCAACTTCGTGATGATGAATGCCTTTCATCCCGCCCAAGAAGTCATTCACCTTTTCCATAAAAGCAACATTTTGATCGGTCGCCCGTTCCCGCCTCTGGATACATACATTCGCGTCTCTTTGGGTCTGCCAGAAGAAATGGTCGCCTTCTGGCGCGCCTGGGATACGCTGCCCTACTCGAAAGACCTGATGTCTCACTGAGGATTAAGATAAAATTCTGAGGTCAACTGATTCGCCTTAGTCGAAAAACTAAATGTTTTTTTAATCATCTCTCTAGGTAGTCAGTTTGCTTTGAAATGCAAATTCCCTTTGCGCGCTTCGCGAAATCTTAGCGTTCTTTGCGTCAAATGATTTTTACTGCAGATCGCAAAGACAAGAGTGCAAAAATGCCAGACTGAGGAGCTATTCTAGCTGCACATGACCAAGAGGTTTTTCCGCTAGACTAAGTGAACACATTCGAGTGTGGGGATTGTTCATTGCAAAACCGCTCATCGCAGGAACCGGTGAGTCGTTCCCGGCTATTTCTCATTTTTTTCTTTTGTCTTTTTAATCTAGCGGCGGTAGCGCAGGCCGTTCGTCCAGAAGTTTTTGACGGACTGAAGTGGCGGCTGATTGGGCCATTTCGCGGCGGGCGCGTTGTAGCCGTCGCCGGAGTGCCGGGGAATCCAACCACCTTTTACTTTGGCGCAGTCAACGGCGGTATCTGGCAAACCACGGACGCCGGTGTGGTTTGGCAGCCAATTTTCGATAGCCAGCATGTCGCCTCGATTGGTGCGCTGGCGGTCGCGCCGTCTGATTCGAAAATCATCTACGCAGGTACTGGCGAATCAGATATTCGCTCTGACTTGTCTTCCGGGGATGGCGTTTACAAATCAACCGACGGCGGTCAGACCTGGACCAACGTCGGCCTGCGTGATTCTAAGCAGATCAGCCGCATTGTGGTCGATCCTAAAAATGCTGATGTCGCTTTCGTCGCGGTGTTGGGACACGCTTACGCCGCGAATGCCGAACGGGGAGTCTACAAAACAATTGATGGTGGCTCGCACTGGAACAAAGTGCTTGATCAGGGACTGGACATCGGTGCGGCGGATGTAGCAATCGCAGCCGAAAATCCAAGCGTACTTTTTGCGACGATGTGGCGAGCGCGGAGACCGCCGTGGAGTACCTATGCTCCACTCGGTGGCCCGGGTAGTGGTCTTTACCGATCGCTCGATGGCGGGCAATCCTGGTCGCGTCTCACTGCTGGTTTGCCGGATGGAGATTGGGGACGTGCCGGTGTTGCGGTTTCTGCGAATGGCAAGCGAGTCTATGTCGTCATCGACGCGAAGAAAACGGGGCTTTACCGCTCCGATGACGGCGGCGACACTTGGTCATTGGTGAACTCTGACTCGCGTCTTACCAGCCGTGCATGGTACTTCAGCAACATCACCATCGATCCAAACAATCCCGATGTGATTTACATCCCGAATGTGGCGCTCTACCGCTCAGAAGATGGCGGTAAAACGATTTCCATTGTTCGCGGCGCACCCGGAGGCGACGACTATCACCAGATTTGGATAGACTCGAAAGATTCGACGCGCATGGTTCTCGGAACAGATCAAGGCACCACAATCAGCATTGACTACGGCAAAACGTGGAGTTCATGGTACAACCAGCCGACTGCGCAGCTTTATCATGTCGTCACCGATAACAAGTTTCCATACACGGTTTTCGGCGCGCAACAGGATAGCGGTGGCATGGCTGTCCCCAGCCGCACCGACCATGGTCAGATTGACGGACGCGACTGGTTCTCACCCGGCGGAAGTGAGAGTGGATATATCGCTCCGGATCCGAACGATCCGAACATTCTCTACCTCAGTGGCACCTACGGTTCTGTGGAGCGTTTCGACCGCCGAACTTCACTTAGCCAGAACGTAACGCCGTGGCCGCTTCAGAGCTTCGGCACTGAAATTTCTGAACGCAAGTATCGCGACCCGTGGACTCCGGTTCTGTTGTTTTCACCGTTTGATAAAAAGACGCTCTACCTTGGCACCCAGTTCGTGATGAAAACTATCGACGGCGGTTTGCATTGGGAAACGATTAGCCCCGATCTCACGGGGGCAGCCCAGCAGTCTAGTGAAAAAAAGCCAGAGACGCCGACAACCGTCGAGAACGCTACGCAGCGCGGTTACGGCGTGGTTTATTCAATTGCCCCGTCAAGCCTGAATGGCAATCTGATTTGGGCGGGCAGCGACACAGGGCTGATCCACGTAACGCAGGACGGCGGAAAAACCTGGAAGAACGTTACGCCCAAGGGAGTGACCGACTGGAGCAAGGTTTCGTTCATGGAGGCTTCGCATTCCAATCCTGCCGAGGCATATGTCGCAGTCGACCGCCATCGTCTGGACGATCAGCAGCCGTATCTTTACCGCACACGCGACTATGGTGCGACCTGGCAATTAATCGCGGACGGAATTTCGGCTCCGTCATTTGTGCGAGCAGTACGCGAAGACCCAAAGAGCAACGGGTTGCTGTTTGCAGGAACGGAACTTGGGATCTACGTTTCATTCGACGATGGCGATCACTGGCAATCGTTGCAATTGAATCTGCCGACGACCTCAGTGCAAGACATAGTCATCCATGGCGACGATCTTGTGATCGCAACACATGGACGTTCGTTCTGGATTCTCGATGACATCTCGGCGCTGCGGCAGGCGAAGCAAGCGATAGCGGCCAATGCACCTTGGTTCTACTCTCCGCCTACTGCTGTTCGCGTCGACAATGACGGATTTCTAGGAACACCGATTCCTCCGGAAGAACCAGCTGCTGAGAATCCCCCCAGCGGCGCGATCATTGATTACTATTTGAAGAATGCAGTGGGACACATCCAACTGGAGATTCTCGATTCGCACGGTGACATCGTTCGTACATTTTCTTCCGGCGAATCGAAAGAGCAGCAACACCCGGCAGTCGCGATCGCGGGACGATGGTTCCCAAAGCCACAAGCTCTCGATCAGAGACCTGGGATGCACCGTTTCATCTGGGATCTGACGTGGGCAAACACGAACGCAAAACTCGGGGAAAACGAGGACGACTACGAATACGACACTCTTCACGGACCTCGCGTAGTTCCGGGAAAATATACGCTGAGACTTAAGGTTGACGAAGAAACCTTGACGCAACCGCTTATTGTCTCGATGGACCCGCGTTCGGTTGCGACGCCTTCCGAGTTAGAGCAGCAATATCAACTCGGCAAGCAGCTGTTTGTAGAAGCGACTCTTTGCCGACAAATCTTGTCCGAAATTCATGCAGCCCAGGCACGGGTTACAACAATCGCAGAGAAGAAAAATTCACCTCCAACTCAACCTGAGTCCGAAGTGATAAAAGCTCAGGATGCAATTAAGAAGATACTGTCTGGAACTGGGGCCCATTTGGGAGATGAGTTGGGACTCGAGTCGGCGAGTAGTGGCGTCACTGCGGCCTTGCGAGTTGTCGAAAGTGGCGATCGAACCGTACCATCGCAAGCGATTACTCTATTTGAAGAATCGGATCGGGCCGCCAAACTGCGCATAGCCGAGTGGAATCAAATGAAGTCATCTCTGCTGGCCCAACTTCAATCGCTCGAAAGTAAATGAAAAAAATGCAGAAAGATAGCCCTTCCACACCTCAGCCGTTTAGGCATCTCGATGGCCCAATCTAGCAACTAAATAATTAGTTACCTTTTTAGACTTTACACGTCTATTAGTTTGGAAGGAGACAAGGGTGCCGCCGAAGCAATCCGTGACATTGACAGAAGCCGAGCTACGCATCATGGATGTGCTCTGGCGCAGTGGCTCGGGCACGGTACAGCAGGTCCTGGATTGGCTTCCTTCTACGCTGGCCTACAACTCGGTTCTGACGACCATCCGTATCCTCGAAAAAAAGGGTCACGTGAAGCATGTGAAGGATGGCCGGGCGCACGTCTATGAACCGATCATTGGACGTGAGGAAGCGACGCGTTCCGAGATTCGGCATCTGGTCAGCCGCTTCTTCCGCAACTCCCACGAGGCATTGGTACTGAACATTTTGCAGGACGAAAAGATTGACACAAGCGATTTAAAACGTCTGCGGGAGATGCTGGATCGGAGCGTAATCAGCGATAAGACAAGAAATGTCGAGACTAGGGGCAGGGATGCACGAGGTGACAGGAAATGATCGGCGCAATTCTGCAAAACCTGGTGCAAGTCTTCATCGAACGGCAGATGAATACAGCCGCCGCAGGCATTCTTCTGGCGTTTCTGGTATGGGCGCTGCTTCGCCTTATTGGCCGCCAAAATTCGGGAACTCGCTTCGCTATCTGGTTTTCGGCACTTCTAACAATTGTCGCGTTGCCATTCTTTAGCGCATCAGCCTTCAACTCATTACATCTCCGTGCTCCTGCCGCACATTTGCACGGAGAGATCCTTCTCGCCTCTTCTTGGGCAATTTATCTGTTTGTCGCATGGGCAGTGTGCGCTGCTGTTCTGATTATCCGGCTTGGCGTCGGACTGTGGCACGTGCGCGCTATACGCCGGAATTGTACTGAGTTGGATCTTGTTTCCATCGATCCTGCGATTGCCATAATTTTTGCAACTTCCGCATCGCGCCGCCACGTGACATTGTGTACCTCAATCGATCTGGCGGTTCCGGCAGCCGTAGGCCTGTTTCGGCCTGCGATTGTTCTTCCCGAACGGCTGTTGCCGCAACTTTCTGTTGCCGAGATCGAAATGATTGTGCGGCATGAACTCGCGCACCTTCATCGCTGGGATGATTGGACCAACCTTGCCCAGAAAATTGTGAAGGCCTTGCTCTTCTTTCATCCTGCTGTCTGGTGGATTGAGAATCGGCTGACGCTTGAGCGCGAGATGGCTTGCGACGATATCGTTCTAGCGCAGACCGGCAGCCCGAGGGATTACGCGTCGTCGCTGATTTCGTTTGCCGAAAAACTTCACAGCGTACGTGGTCTCGCGCTGGCACAAGCGCTGGTCAGCCGCATGCATCAAATGTCGCTTCGCGTGGCGCAAATTCTGGATACAAAACGGCCTAGCACTATCCGGCTTTGGAAGCCGGTCCTTGGTTTGAGCACTGGCTTATTGGCGATCGTATTTGCAGCCGCTCCGTACATGCCGAAATTAGTAGCGTTCGAGACACCATCCAGTTCTAGTTATTTGCCAACGCAGCAGGCCGTGAGTGCCAAACTGGAAGATCGCCTCTCTGATGTAACAACCGAGCATGCAGTGGTAACACCGGTTGCGCTAATGCAGTCTTCCCTGCCAAAGCCGAAGATGATTCAAGCTACATTTCATCAGCGAACGACAATTGTGCGGCATTTGAAGGCAAAGGCACCGCAACGGCCATTGATCATGCAGACCAGCACCGCGGAGAAAGCGCCTTTAGTCCCCACAATATTCATTGTGCGGACCGTTGAGTACGACGCTTTGAGTCCTTATGGCCCACCGATTTGGACGCTTTGTATTTGGAGAGTTAACGCAACAAATCCGACCGAGGGGCAGTTGGAATCGGCCATCGTAGTGAGTTGGATTTAGTAAAGTTTTTTTTGACTTCAACAACTAATCAATTAGTTCGCAATGAGGAGAAAAGCAATATGACAAGTAACAACACGAAAAACCGGATTGAGCATTTCAAGGGAGTAATTCACAAGCGCTTCCTTGGAGGCATCGTCGCGATAGCGCTGGCGATTGGACTTACAGCCTATGTGTTTGACAACCCCGTACGTGCGGCAGTGCATACGGCTGTAACATCTGCCGCAGCCGCACCGGCTCTTGACGATAACAGCGTGAGCGCATTGCTCTCGCTCGATCGCGCCATGGAGGCGCTCGCTGCGCATGTTACGCCCGCAGTTGTGAACGTCACGGTTGTAGCCAAGAAATCCGGCGAAATGCCGAATCTGTTTGGCCAAGACAACAATGACGGCAACGACGATTCGAACGGCGGGCAGCAGTTCTTCTTTGGACCGTTCGGCAATACGCCGTTTGGCCGCCAATTCGGCCAGCACATGCGCCCACAGTCACAGATTGAACACGGCCTGGGCAGCGGTGTAATCATTTCGCCCGATGGCTATATCGTCACCAACAACCACGTGATAGACGGCGCGATGGATATTCGCGTCACCATGACTGACAAGCGAATTCTGCCGGCAAAGCTCATCGGCGCCGATCCGCTGACGGATCTTGCCGTGATCAAGATCGACGGCAACAACCTACCCAGCGTGCCGCTCGGCGATTCCACGCAACTACATCCTGGCCAGACTGTGCTTGCGTTCGGCAACCCGTTGGGATTCCGCTTCACAGTCACACGCGGAATTGTCAGCGCGTTGAATCGTCCCAATCCCTTTGCTACGGACCGCCGCGCGCCGGGTCAATTCATTCAGACGGATGCGGCCATCAACCAGGGCAATTCTGGTGGACCGCTGGTCAACGCTCACGGGGAAGTCGTGGGCATCAACACGTTCCTGATTTCACAAACCGGCGGCTTTTCCGGCATGGGATTTGCCATTCCCACGCAAATTGTGCGACCGACGGTCGAGAGCCTGATGAAATACGGCAAGGTGAGCCACGGCTACATCGGGATTGGCATCAGCGACGTAACTCCTGACGAAGCCAAGTTCTTCCACTTGACCAATGCTTCCGGAGCCGTCGTCACTCAGGTTGAACCGAACTCGCCGGGCGCGAAAGCGGGCCTGAAGGTCGGCGATGTCATCACCGAACTCAACGGAAAAACCGTGAGCGATGCCGGAGAGTTGCAAGTGGAAGTCGGAGAAAGGCAGCCCGGAACCACGATTCACCTCAACGTCCTGCGGGACGGTAACCGCAACGACATGTCTGTGACGTTGGAATCTATGGCAAAGAACGATCACGAGAGTGGCAGTGCCGAAAGCGACCACGGCAAGCCGCGCTGGGGGCTGAGTCTTGGTGATCTAACGCCAGACGTTCGGCAACAACTGCAAGCTGGCGATGACATTCACGGAGCCGTGATCGAGCAAATCACCCCCGGCAGCCCGGCAGATAACGCCGGATTGCAGCGTGGTGAAGTGATCACGGAGGTCGATCGTCACCCGATGCAATCGGCCGCAGATGTGCAGAAGGTGCTTTCAAATGTGCCGAAAGACGACGATGCGTTGGTGCTGCTCTGGACCAACGCCGGTAGCACGTTCCGTGTGTTACATCCCATGTAAGAAAGACGCGAAATGTTCGGCAAAGGCGCGGGCATGCCCGCGCCTTTTCTTCGTGATAACGCGGCACTCCCGATCGACTTATTTCTCAAAACCGAGAGCAAGCTAAAAGATGTAATGCAAACTCAACTGGATCTGGCGAGGAGGTGAGCGGACACTATCGATTAACCCAAAGGCGCTGTCATTGATGTTGTTGTGGGGGTATCCATAACTGGCGATGTTGAAAATATTAAAAAAGTCGGCGCGGAAGCCCACAACGTGTTGCTCATGCCAAACATGGAAGTCCTTGAAAAGCGACATGTCAACCTGCCGATAACCGGCAGCGCGCTCGGTGCTATTCTTTGCGGTGCCGAACTGGAAGTTAGCTTCATTGCCGTACGCGCACGCGCCATTAGCCGGACAACTGATAGCGTTGTCGGCAGATTCGTCCGTTCCCCACCAGTCATTGAGGGAACGATTGCGGATGACCATTGGGCGGTATTGATTGGCACGATTGAATCCATACGCATTCAATGCACCGTTGTTATTCTGGCCGAAGATGGTTACAGGAAATCCGGAATATAGTACGGCGGTAGTGGCAAATCTCCAGCCTCCAAACGCCGCATCGACAAAACCGTTCGCATTGCTGCCATAAGAGCGACCTCGACCGAAGGGAAGGTCATAGACGCCAACGAAATTCATACTATGGCGGACGTCAATGGCCGAAGGTCCCCAGTCAGCCCGTTCATTGTTACCATCCTGGAAGGTTGCTCCATTCCAACTGGCGTTAGATAATGCTCCAACTGCATAGTTGCCGGAAGAATTGGTCAGAGATTTTGCCCAGGTATAGTTGAGCGTGTATTCTAAACCATGATGGGTTCTCTGGCGTACACTTAATTGGCCGGAACTATAGTTCATCCTGGCTTCAGATTCCGTGATCAAAACTGCGTTACACTCTCCCACCAGCGAGTAGTAGGGCGCTTGGAGCGGAGCGGGAAATGACAATGCGCTACATGGAACGCCGGGATTGTTGTTGAAGATTGTAGCCACTCCCGGCGCCTGTGGCAGGGTGATCTGGTTTCCGTCTCGGTAGTCCGCAAGGCGGTCGCCGTTTTGTCCGTGATAGCCCATACTCACCGATAGCTCATTGGTGATCGCGTGCTCCACGGTTAGGTTGTACTGCTGGATATAGGCTGGCTGGGTATTTTGTGGCCACACTGAGTAAGTGGAGTTGTTAATGCCAAGCGGTTGACTGAAAGCGTTCGCGACCGTAAAGGGAGCGGTGCTGGCGCTCTGATTGATCGACAAGGAGAAAGGGGGGCTCGAAGTTAGTCGCTGGTTGAAGGAATATCCCTCAAAAAAGCTGGTGATGCCGTATCCGCCGCGAATCACAGTCTTCGGATTGATCTGATAGGCAAAGCCGAGGCGAGGTATGATCTGCTTGTAGTTGGCGTTATAGCAGGCACGGGAAGGACAGACTTTCGATCCCGAAGCGGCGAGGGCTGGCACGTGGCCTGCGTATTCTACGGTCGGAACGCCGTTAATGAACACAACATTAGCCGTCTTGTCGTTCTGCTCATACCACGGCTGATCGACCTCATAGCGTAAGCCGAGGTTCAATGTAAGCGTTGGCCTAATCTTGAAATCGTCCTGGAAATATCCTGCAACGCGCCATTGCCGGTTCCCAACATTGCCGAGCGGGGACGCGAGTTGAGTGTTCTGGATTCGGCCAAGGACAAAATCCGCCGGGGCATATCCCGGTCCGTTCGTCACGCTTGCGTTTCCGGCCGTGTACACGCCTGAATACGCCAACTGCCCCAGGAACCCAACATTGCCGGCATTTAAGTAGTTCTGCTGATAGCGGGTTGCCTGCGCCCCCATCGTCAACAAGTGGCGTCCATGTTGCCAAGTCAAATTGTCTTCATAGTTAAAGGTGTTATCAGTAAAAACTTGGGGACTGGCATTGGTGCCGAAATAAGTGGCTGCGCCGCCGGCGCCGCAGTTGTTAGCACCAGCGGGACTGATGCATTGCCCGGTAAAGCCGATGTACGTTTGCGGGAAGGGGATCGAGATGCCCACTTTCTGATCGCCGCTGGAACCGAATAGCCCGGATGGGTCGCTGGGTACCCCGTTGTTCCAGCGCACGCGCGTGAAACCAAAGCGAGCTTCATTCACTATCGCCGGCGAGAACGTGTGTACCCAGCTCGCCCCAGCGATCTTCGTCGGGTAGGTATTGTGATTCGGGAAAGCAACCGGAAGTACCGTGGATGTAAAGTCGGCACCTTTTCCCTGGGAATAAAAACCATTGATCTTGTTGTTATTGCCAGGCGTCCAGTCGACCTTGAAGTCTTCCTGATTGTTGGTTATTACGCTGGTTTGCGGCCCGGCATAGTTGTTCGCGATGAGTCCGTCTGTCGGTGTTCGATTTGGTGCGGGGTAGAGCTTCGGATTGGCAGCAAGAAACTTGGCGATTGGGCTCACGACCGGAACTTTATTGTTTAAGTACGGCGCAAAACCATTTTGCGTATCGTAGAGCTGGATACCCTTGGCATTCAAAGCCGAGAAATCTCCCGCCAGCATCTGTGGGGTGAGAACGCTGGTTTGTTGTAGACCTTGGGCCGAATGCTTGCGAATGCCTTCGTAATCAACAAAAAAGAAGAATTTGTTGCGCACGATCGGACCGCCCAGCGTTCCACCAAAGATGTTCTGGGTGTACTTCGTGATGGGACTGGCAGGGAAGTTGTGGTTGTTGGCCCAGGAATTGGCGTCGAGATTCTGATTCTCTAGCAGATCATAAGCGGAGCCGTGAAAGCTATTGGTCCCCGATTTCAGAATCGTCACAACCGCGCCGCCATTGACATTTCCATAGGTCGCATCGGCGTTGGCCGAGACGACACGAAGCTCGGAGATCGCGTCGGGCGCCGGATTGTAACCAATAAGATTGTTCTGCGGTTCGTTGTTCTCAGCGCCCTCCAGCATGTAGTTGTTGGCCTGCTCCCGGTTCCCGTTGACCGAAGCAACGCCGCTATTGTACGTACTCCGCTCAATGGCATTATTGCCCGTCATACCGGTTGGGTCGGTATCGACTGCGCCAGGCTGAAAAAGCGTCAGCGACGAGAAGTTGCGGCCGTTCAGCGGAACGTTCTGGATTTCGTTGGTGGAGAGAGTATTTCCAAGCGTCGCATCGGTGGTGTCGAGAATTGGATGGAAATTCTCCTCGACCACCATGGTCTCAGAGACGCCGATTTTAAGTTGTGTGTTGATTTTTGCAGTTTGATCAATCTCAAGGACGAAGGGAGAAGTCTTCTGTGTGCTAAACCCCTTCATTTCAACCGTCACAGTGTACGTCCCGATAGGCAAAAATCGAATCGTGTATGCCCCTGACTCGTTTGTTTGGGCGACGGTTTTCACCCCGGTTGCCGTGTTCTCGACAGTCACTTTCGCGCCAACCACGACAGCGCTGCTCGGATCAGTGACCAGGCCGGTGATTGAGCCCGTAACGTTCTGCCCCATTGCTAAAGACAGAAGCAGCACGGAAATCATGCAGCAAAGAAACAAGCGGCGGACCAGATTTGTTTTCATGAGCGCCCCCTCAAAGCCTTGAAGATTCGACACGAACCCCCGGTTCCTAGACCATCGTCAAAATGTCTAACCGATGACGCTAGCCAGAACTGCCCTTAGCTGTCAAGCTAAAAAATGATCGTTTTAACCAGTTTCAATCAAAAAACATGCTTAGATTGTTGATTAATCGACAAACTTGGCAGAACAATCAGCTTAGACTAAGGCGGTCTACGGCAATGCTGACCAAAAACGAGCGGGCCCAGTCCGAAGACTGGGCCTGCTGGGACTTGGAGGCGATCCTGCAACTGTAGACAAGGTCGGCCCACAGCCTAATTCTTACTGACAATTTGATGGTGGTGCCTGGGAAAGCGTATAGGCAAACGTGTGGTAAGTAGTGTCTTCGTAAACATCAACATACTCGGAGCAACCTACATCAGACGTGCCCAAAGTGACATCTGCCGAATGAGACTTCCCGTTCGCCGTGCCTACAGTCTGCGTCTGGCCGTACTCGAATGTATTTGTCGCCGTAATGTTAAGGTTACCGCCAAGTCCAGCAAGTGAAAATCCGTGAGCGTAAGAAACACTGTAGGAGGTTCCATTTGAAGTGGACATACCATTTATCGTTCCGTCTGAAACCGAATAGGCAGTTGAAACAGGACCGGTCCCCGGCTGTTGTGGACCTTGCAGAAGTTTAAAGGTGATGTACTGATAACGAGCAGGATCGATCGTAGATAAAGCGACACTCTGGTTCGTAACGCCCGTAAGCTCATCTTGCGTAACGATTGCCGCAAAATCGTTCGCGGTGCAACCGCAAGCATTTTGCTGCGTGCACTGACTGTCAGGAAGAGGCTTTGCACAGATAAACTTCAACCCGGGCAATGTCTGGGTCGGCGTCACTTGTTGCGTCTTAAGAATTTCTACAGGGATGAGAGATGGATTCAAAAGTCCGGCAATATTGACGTTAAGAATGTCAACCGGCATTTGAGTCCATTTTCCGGTAGCGTCATAGGTGCCCCCGAAATTGAAATAACCGGTGGTGCTCCCTGTCTCTGTTACCGTGATAGTCGGATCAATTAAAAGAAACACCTGGTCGTTGTGGTGATTGATTGCTTGCGACACGGAAACTAGCGACGACCCCACTTGTTGCCGAATAATCAGTTTCGAAACTCCCACAACTACTACTTGAGTTGGTTGTACTGAACGTAACACTATTAGAGGGTCCGAGAAATCCTCCCCCAAAGCTGATGCTGTCTGTGGTCGAAAAATCACTACAGGCAGAGGTTGTCGCTCCGGCAGACGTTGTGTTAGAGAATCCAGAGCTGCTCGCATTTCCTGGTGGATCATAAAGAATAGAAAGAACATAGTATTTGGGAGCAGCGGTATAAACCGGCACCATACTATGACCGCTGAACTGTATCGTGAAGCTTTGAGGACTCGCGAACTGCGATGTGGCAGTATACGTGGCACTACCACTGAAAGCGCCGTCTGTACCGTTTGGATTAAACTGTACCGTCAGAGGTGTAGTTGCATGCCCAGATGGATTTATATAATCCTCTTGCAGGGAAACGCATCCGGCTGGTGAACAGGTGTTCGTTGAACTGGAAAGTTGATAATCACCAACACCCTGGTCAAAAAGAGTAAATACCGGCCTATTCATGACTCCTGGGCCGCTTACGCCGTAAAAGTTGCCGAACGCGGCGTTTCTGTTCTGGGCGAATGCGCCGTTACAAGTGCCGAGGGCTGCCGCACATAACAGAACAATTTGCACACTTTTGACACGCATAAAAGCTCCTTACGAGTGGGGTTCGAACACGACGAGTGGGTGTGAACACGCTAGTTGGGCTATGTCTAACTGTCAAGACAAAAATGATCGTTTCACCAATTTCCAATCACTTATAGGCTTCGTATTCGTGGGCCTAGAAGGTAGAGTTGCTCTAGTAACTGCCTATTAGCCGACTTAGTGCCTTATCCGTAAGTGCCAATGAAGACGGAATCAACGAAGCACCAGAAGATGTTTAGGCAAATAATCGGAGCCCATGTCAAATGACAGGGGCCCCAGTCCAACATAGTCGAACATTGGTGTGTCGCTGCAGCTCAGTGATCGTCTGGATTGCAGCCGCGGCTGGCACTCGTCAGGATGTTATTCTTCGACGCAATGTGGCATTCATAGAACGCGCCATCCGAGTCGAAATAAGAATATTTCTGCGAGCTGTTGGCCGGGTTCACATCTGTAGAATTCACAGTGTTTGTGGTCGAGTTAAAGTATATCGGGAAAGGCCCAATGGATATCTGTTTGTCCGCGTGATACTTCTGACTCGTCGCCACCGTCAGACCGAACGGCGAACTGCTGACGGGAAGCGTGACATCGACAGAGATGGGGAAGCTAAAATTCTCTTGCGTCACTAACTGGCCGAGCCAATTTGAAACCGTGGTTGTAGTCGACACACTGTTCTGCACAACTGTGTTCTGGTCTAGCGGGTTGCCGGTTGAAAGGTTGAAGTCGATCGTTGAAGTACTTGAAAACTTTTGCTTCTGCGTAATCGAAGTTTCAACCTTGCCATGCGAGGTATGAACAAAGCCCGCGATGGTGAAGTTGCGGTCCTGAGTTATACCGATCGTTCCCGTCACTGTTGTGGTGCCTTGTAAGTTGTCGGTCTCCACAGGAGACGGGCTGGTCAGAGTATTCTTTGTGAGCGTTCCCGTGATCTGCTTTGAGCCTTTATCGAGGAAAAGCAGAAGAGAACCGATAACCGAGAAGTAGTTGTCATCGTTGAAAATGCTCATTGCTACCGTGTGCGGGTTGCCATCACTCAACAAAGCGGCGAAGGGGGTCAGGTTCACACGGAAAGGAACGAATTCGAGCGTCTGCGCGGCGGGAGTTGGAACCCATTGGTCAGGCAGAAAGCCGGTGAATACCCACGGTGAAACCGGAGCGATTCCCGCAGGCTGCCCGTCAATGGTAATTTCCGTCTCGCGGAAATCGGTGTTGCCGCAACCGAACAGCACATTGATCGCGCTCTGATCGTTGGGGAAGCAGGCATACCACTGTTCGTCATTTGACTGGCTTTGTGAAACCACATCGAGGTAGGCGCGTTCTACGTTGATAGGCAACGTAAAAGTGCCTGAGAGTTGAGCGGTCGGAGAAGTCAGAATCGCCGGCAAACTAACTCCGCCGCTGCCGTTTGGCTGCTCCAGCGGCAGAATGACATCGGGCGTCTCAGTTCGACGGTCATGATCTCGACTCTCGCCATCGTGTCTGTCTGCAGGATAAAACTGCAAATCGGCACTGACGGTAAAAACTCCGTTGAGTTCCGTATTGAACGGCGGAGGGCAGTCGGTGGTACAGTTCTGCAGAACCATTGTTCCAGTCTGCGCCGAAGTAAACAGCGCACTGTAGTCGGTCACATCACGCTCCACATGCCAAGTATTGGTCGCTGTCTGCAGGGGCTCGGGCGTCGTCCCGAAATAGAGATTGGTGTTCGCCACGTACAAGCTGGCAGTGCGATCAAACTGAACTCCAGCATTCTCGCTGAAATTTATTTCGAGAACGACCTTGCTCCACGGTCCGGAACAGTCAGCCGGA
>Ga0307479_10000206_pt1 | contig 55851 bp, 60 predicted proteins | sample atmos_gasesECM4C_FD_203743 | JGI IMG/M metagenome (GOLD analysis project Ga0307479, IMG submission 203743) | Hardwood forest soil microbial communities from Morgan-Monroe State Forest, Indiana, United States - atmos_gasesECM4C_515 | ecosystem: Environmental > Terrestrial > Soil > Temperate...
TGGGATAGCTCCATTGGTTACCAGATCCCACTATGATGGTAACGACTCTGGTAACCAGACGCTACCCCATGGGAAGCTCTTGTTAATCGAACGGGGACAGGGGGGTAGCAGCGGAGAAGGCCAACGACCAAAACGTGTGGCGGTAGGTCTCCAAGCGCGCTTGTCGGTCAGGAAAACGCGATCAGACGGGTAGCGTTGGTTGTCTCCGCTGCTAGTGGATGGGTAGCAGCGGAGACAACCAACGCTCGAACGCGCTGTGACTGTGACTGTGACTGTGACTGTGGGTCAGGAACACGTGATCTCACGCTACCAGGGGGGTAGCAGCGGAGAAGGCAGACGACCAAACCGCGCTGCTGTCGGTCAGGAACTCGCGCGTTTGGGCGGTCAGGACCGCGTTTTAGCGCACCAGGGGCGCGGCGCTACCTCAGAGGGCAGCAGAGGTATGTCAGTTCGTAACACCCCCCCAGCATATAGACTGGATGGGGCTACCCCAGGGGTAGCATCCAGCTCAGCCAGCTCAGCCAGCTCGGCCAGCTCAGCCAGCTCAGCCAGATCGGCCAGATCAGCCAGATCAGCCAGATCAGCCAGATCAGCCAGATCAGCCAGATCAGCCAGATCAGCCAGATCAGCCAGATCGGCCACCTCGACCAGCTCAGCTCTCGGTCGCTGCCTCGGGGGTAGCGTGCGCCCGTCAGGCTGCTACCTCGAACCCACATACCCACACAGCCACAAGTCTGCTACCTCCAGGGTAGCATCATGTGGATGTCCGCGAGGGTATGCTGCCTTCCGCGTAGCGCGAGCTCGGCGCAGCGCAGCGCGGGTGGGGGCATCTAGATGGCTACGAGCTGGCTCTGGGGTAGCGTGAACGGTGACTGGCGCTGCTGCTGGGGTAGCGTGAACGGTGACTGGTGCTGCTGCTGGGGTAGCAACCTCTAGCTACTCTTGCTGAGAGTCGTGCGGGATACCTACACCGCACGGGATGCTAGGGGGCCACGCGCAATGACGCGCCGACGTGCTAGGCGTGGGGTAGAGTGTCCGTGGGTTGAACGCGTGAAGGGGGTAGCGTGTGCATGGCGTGTTCGTGGGTTAAGCCACGGAAGGGTTGGCGCGTTCGTGGGGCGGGGGTAGCCCCCCTCGACGACTGATCCATCGTTCTCGCATTGAGACTGCCTTCCGTTTGGTAGCGCGTTCACGTTGCAGTGTCCACGGGGAATCCTCCAGTTCGCGCCCTCATGTGGCGCGCGGTCCTCTTGCTTGCGCTCGTGACGGCTGCGTCCGCGCACCGCCATTGGAATCACACGCGCTGGCTGGAGCACCGGGCGCACAAGAGGGCGATGACGGACACCGGAGTCGGTGTTGTCTACGAATACGTGCTGAGCGACGGACGCTACTGGACGTGGGAGGAGATCATGGAGTTCCTGCCGCGGTTGAACCGCCTGAGCAACTGCACGATTGCCGCGACGACGCAGAGCACGCCGATGACGCTCTTTGAACTCTGGTGCACCACGCCGCTGCCGCATCTCAACGGCACGCACTTGCTGGGCGAGCGCTCCATCTCCGCGCGTCTGGAGCCGAATCACGAGATGACCGCGACAGTGCTGCGCAAGCCCAGCAACATCACCAAGCCACGCGTAGTTGTGCACCCGCCATCGCGGACTCAGCGCAGGCAATGGCGCGCGCGTAGAACATCGCTCGCGCAGGGCGTGCAGACGAGCGCGCCCTGGCACCTGGACCGTTTAGACGCGGTGTGCCCGTGCTACGACAGCGAGTATCACTACTACGATCTGGGCGACCCGAGTGTCATCGTGTACCATATTGACACCGGCGCGCGCGTGACCCATGTCGAGTTCAGCGGACGCGCGACCTTCGATAGTAACACGGTGGACGGCACGACGACGGATGGCAACGGACACGGCACGCTCACTGCGAGTCTTGCCGTGGGCACGACGTACGGCGTCGCGAAGGCATCGCTCCTTGTGGCCATCAAAGCGCTGGATGACAGCGGCGTGGGCAGCATTGGCAGTGTGGCCTCCGCGATCCTGCGCGTGCAGACGCTGTGCTCGCAGCGGCCGACGCACCCCGCGGTGCTTACGATGAGCTTGAGTGGGAGCCAGAGTCCCACGCTCGACGCCGCGGTCAACACGCTGCAGAACTCGTGCCACATTTCCATCGTCGTGGCCGCGGGGAATCAAGCAGACAACGCGTGCAACTACTCCCCGGGCGACGTCGCGACGTGTCTGACGGTGGGCGCGACCGATCCAGACGACACACGCGCATACTACTCCAACTTTGGGTCTTGCGTGAAGATCTACGCGCCCGGTGGGGACGGCGCGGGTAATCCGATCATCGGCGCGTGGTTCACCTCGGATACTGCGACGCAGGGCGAGAGCGGCACGTCCATGAGCACGCCGATTGTCGCGGGCATCGCGGCGATCCTGATCCACCAACGCATGGCATCTGGGTACCAGCTGGGCAATGACAATGTCGGCCTCCTCACCAACGCGGAAATCATCTCCCACGCACACAATGGCATCGCATTTGCCGACTTTGATGGCAGCATTCAAGCACTCGCGCAGCCGCCGCCGCCCGCCCCGCCTGCACCACCTCCGGCCGCGCCGCTTCCTCCTCCGCCCCCACGAGGCGCGGTGGCACAGAATGACATGGGGACACTATCGCCGTTTTTCTTGGTGCTCATTGTCTATTGGTTCTGGATATAAACACCTGCATCTCGCGGCGTATCGCATCCGCACCGTCGGGCAGCGCGTAGTCCGGGAGGTCCACGTTGAGCAGGGACTCGTAGTAGTCTGCGAGTGCCTTCTGCTCCGCGGGTATGTCCACGCGCGGTTCCGGCGGGGCTAGGAGGAACGGTGGCACCTCGTCGGGTTCGTCCTCGTCCTGCTCCGCGGCAGAGCGCTCGTCCCAGCCATCGAACTCCTCGGTCGTGAGCGGCCGCATTTTCCAGTGGCCCGCCTCCGTGCGCACCGCGTGCCACACATTGCCATCAGCCACAGCCTGCCGCGGAAGCGGTGGAATAATCTCGCGCGCGTCGGGCCAGTAAATGTAGCGCCCCGTGGTGCCTGGGTCCGCGTAGTATACATGGCGCTCGGGCGCGGCCACGTCCGTGAAGAGGGTGAGTTCGACCGGATCCCACGCGCCCTGCGACGCCCAGTGATCATGGATCCCCACGTCGACATCGCCCGCGAGCGCGATGAACTCTGTATCCACGGGTGGCAACGGCACTTCCATGTCGAGTGCGTTCTCGTCCTCGTTCTCTTGGGACGCGGGCAAGTACGCGCCCTGATCGACGAGCGTCTGGTCCACTTCACGGAACGGCGGCCGCGTGGGCAGCACATTCACGCGGGCGATCATGTCCACGTCGTCTTCGGGCAGTTCGTCAATGTGCGCCCACTGTACATAGTGAGAGCGGTATGCCATTCCTGGGGGGACGCGGAAGAAAAACACGTGATCAAGTGACTATCGCCCTCACTTCCTTTTCCCTCGCCTGGCCCAACGCGTGCACACACCCTCCCCAGTATGGCCGACGAGGCTCTGATGAAATGGATTGCGACGCGCTACCCGGGCGTGGAACTTCAGATGAAAAAGGACGTTGAGTTTCGCACGGCCCTCGCGGAGCGGCGCCAGGCCCTTCGACAGACACTGCTCAAGCTCGTGGACCACGCGTCGACCGAGGGACACTCCCTGTTCGAGCTGCACACGCTGGAGAAGGACGCCATCGCCGCGCTCGATGACATTGAAATCGCGGAGATGGAGCGCGACCTGCGCCTCGAGCGGACGAAGACGAACATTGATGAGCTGCTGGACAAGGTCGTGCACGCGATTCGCGGGCTGCCCCAGACAACGCCCATCGAGATGCAGTCGCAGATTCAGCGCCGCTTGGACATTGCCATCTCCATGGTGAATCCCACGCTCCCGCCCGGCGCGATTGACACTACACAACGCGTATTCGCACGGACGAGTCACGTGTTCTAGACGGCCCACGCATGGGGCGCGTGTTATGCAGAGAACAGTGGCGCAAAGTCAATGTCCTTGCCGACCGGGTGTTTCTTGACGAACTCGAGCACCATGGTGAGTGTCGCGTTGTCGGCCTCGGCCTCTCTCATCGTCTGGAACGTTGCGCCCTTGAAGTTCGCGATATCCTTCTCGTAGCCCGCAACAACGCGGCGCAAGACTTCGCATTCACCGGTGAGTTTGGCCAGCTGTTCCACATGCTCCGTGTTCGCCTTCTTCAACGCCGCGATCATCGCATCCTGGTTGGTCATCGTGTCGATTGCGAGCGCGAGCTGTTTCTTGAGCCGCGCCTCCCCCAGCGTGCGCGGCTCCCAGAGCGGCGCTTTCAACGCGTCGATCTTCGCGCCCACTGCGTCAATGCTCACTTTCTCCACTGCCGGTGCGGGTGTTACCGTCACCTCTGGGATGGACGTCTTCGTCTCCGTCATGATGCGGCTCGCTGAGAAGAGTGAGCCACAGCTCTCGATGATCACACAGGTGCACCCGAACGAGGGCGAGACCGCGGTGACCACGGACGAGGAAGCGAATCGCTATGCCATTATTGCAGCGCGCGAGGGCCTGAATGCGTATCCGAACACGCGGCGCGTGCCAGAGGCCGGGTACTGCACCGCGTGCGGGAAGCTCTTATGGAAAGCGAAGAGCGCGCCGTACAATACGCTCCTCGATCTCGCGCACGTTCTGCTGATCCAGCGCTACGTGCCAAAACCCCCCTCTCCGCCGCAGATCGCCTATTGCGCCGCGTTCTACTGCAAGGGGAACGATGAGTGCGCACGCGAGACAAAGGTGAAACTCACGGCGATCCACGTCAAAGCAATGGCCAAGTGGATGCCCACCCCCCCGGTGAAACCATCAAAGGAAATGCCAGTAGACGCAATCGTGGTGAGAGAGGACACCCCCGACTCTCCCGCGCCCCCGCCCGTAAGAACAGCAGTAGACGCGATCGTGGTCAAGGAGGAGACACCCTCCTCCCCCGCGCCCAAGCCCTCTGGCGAGCCACGTCCATCCAAATGACATTACAGACATGTGTGTCCTACGCATGTCCCCACGAGGGAAGATGACGCTCCATGATCTGCCGCGCCTGCCGTTGTCGCTCTTCCTTGGACTTGTTCTCCCACGTCTCGCCGGCCGCGGCCATGGCCAGGCCCTTCACCCCGTACGGGCTGACGCTGCCTTTGATCGTCTCCTCGGGCAGGATCCACGTGCGGCCGGTGCCGTTGCCGGGCGTTGTGAGCATCACCCAGGCGAGCTGATCCGCGCCGTCCACCGCGATGAGCGGGCGGCGAATCCACGCGCCGTCGCCATGCACCACGGCGGGGCCAACGCGGAAGGCGTGGATCAAGAGCCAGATGATCGCGTCCTCCTCGCACCCGTCGGAGATGACCTCTTGCAGGACAGCAGCCGGGGCGCGCGAGTCCCCGCGCGGGACAAGGGGCCAGCCACGGGACACGAGCGCGGACAGCTCTTGCCCCGCGAAGAAGACGGCGCCCAGGTGCCGCTGCATCGACGCGAGCACGCGCTTGTCCTGGAAGAGCGCGGGGAAGTCCGCGTCCAGGGTGCTCGCCGCGAGCGTCAGCCCGTGCGTCTTCATAATATTCTCGAGGTCCGCGTGCGCGAGGAAGAACCCGTTGGTCCGCGGACGGTGCATCAGGATCGCGTCCTCAATGCACCGCCGCTCGTCGATCGTCTCCACACCGCCTGCGCGCATGCGAGCCGCAGGGCGCGCCGCCTTTTGTGGGTCCAACAAGGGCGACTTGCCCCAGCGGTCAGACGGGCCCATGGTAGCGACAAACCCAGCGCGCGCGGGGATGGCAGAGAGCGCGGCGAACTCCTCCTTCATCGCGCGCGGCGGATGGTACATGTCACTCCCATTGTGCGGCGTGCGCCCGAGGATGCGCACCATGTCCGGGAAGCGGGCGGCCAGCGCGTCCAACAGATTAAGCACCACCTTGGGCGTTGCGCGTGACAGCGGCATGGGGTCGTCCAATTCCATGCCGTCGTCCCCGTGGGGAGGACCGCCAGTGCCACCGTCCTCGTCGTCCTCTGCCTCTGCGTCGCCTGCATCCCCAGCATCCGCGCCCCCCGCGCTCGCTTTCGCGCTCGCTTTCGCACTCTTCTTGGGCGGCGGCTTTGCGAGCTCCAGGATGCGGCGAATGTCAACGTGCAGCTTGTCCTCCGTGCTGCCCGGGAGGAGCCGCAACTCCGGGTCCGTCTTGTTGTACGTGCGCACAAAGTTGGCACGCGCGCCGCCCTTGAACACGGGGAAGTCCCACATGGTTGTCATGGTTTTGACCGCCTTGTTGGGCACGAGCGTGTACTTGACCTTGTCCGGCAGGTTGTCCCCAAAGCCGTGCTTGCGCCACAGGTACACGACGAACTTGCCCACGGTCGCCTGGATCGTCGCCTCGTACACTGTGTCCTTCATGAACTGGAGGCCCGCGAGTGCCGCCACCGCCCGCTTCTCCGCCGGCTTCATATCACTATGCGTCTCGGCCAGCCACTCGCGGTACTTGACCGTGGGCTTGCTCGCGCCGGGCAGGTGCACGTCCGAGAACACACCCACGTCCGGATCGAACGGCTCGGGCTCCACCACGGTCGTGTTCTTCCGCGACTTCGGCGGCGGCGGCGCGTACATGTAAGTCTTGCCCGGCCGCAGCGACTGCACACTGACAATAGCATCCAAGACCTACGCGCGCAAGTGAGCGTGAGGCGCGGGCATGACTGGCGGGTGTGGCGCGAAAGACCTTGACCTCGTCAAGATTGACGAGCGACTTGGGGTCAGTGCCCTTGCTGAATTCGCGCACAATCGTGCTCAGGAAGGGGCTGAGTTCCATTTTCGAGACAGCGCAGGCGAAGTGAGCAAAGTGCGAATCCGAAGAGCGCGTAAGACTCGCGCACACACGCTGCGCTGGGAGTGGTCACTCGTTCTGCGCGAGTGACCGAGCATGAGCCAGCTCAGCCAGCACACGTTTGGGCAAGACTTGGATCCCGCGCAGCTTGATGCCATGGTTGCGCACCTCCCGCCCATTGGCGAACCGGCGCGGTCGCAGACGCTCGCAGACCAGCAAATGTACGAGGTGAAGTACGACACGCCCGCGCCGCGCTACGGGTCAGAGTCGTCGGACGAGATGAATCTGGTGGACGAAGCGCTCGCACTCGAACGCGTCGATGCAGCTGTGCACATGCACCGCGAGAGCACCGCGAACACGGGCTTTTCCTGGTACAGCGACGCCGCGGCGGACGCACTGCTCAACGAGGCGGCGATCCCACAGGCACGCTCTCCTCTGCTTTCCTCTGTATTTTCTCGTTATCAAGACTCCCCCAAGCGTCTATCCTTACTTCCCGTACCCTCAGGCGGAGAAACCGTTCCCGGTGCGGCTCAAGGACATTGCGCACGCCATGGTGGAGTCCACCGTCGGTGTGCTTTCGCAGATGATGGCACCCGTGTCCAACACGGCGCGCTCGCGGGCCAAGGAGAAGGCGCCGCCCCCAGTGGACGCGGTCGAAGAGAAGAAGGCGCCCGCGAAGAAGAGGGCCAAGAAGGAGGATATTCCACCCGCACCCGCCGCGCCCGACCCCGTCTCCACTACGCCCCCGGAGCCAACGCCCACGCCGCCCAAGAAGAAGCGAAACGCCAAGACCCCAGTGGCGGTGCCGGCGCCGCGCACCACGACGACAACAGCGGAAAAGCCATCACTCCCTCCTGCTACCGCGTCCATGGCCACGCTGGATCGCATGTGGCAGCGCAAGGATGGGCCGCCGCCGTTCAAGTTCGACGAGCGCTGCTACTGGATGTGGTCGCACATGAGCGCCAACGTGCTCCTCTGGGCGCTGCGCATCGGCAACAAGGACCAGGTGCTCGTCCGCATGATGCAGGAGCACGCGGATCCGATTTGCGAGCTGCACGTCACCGGGGAACTCGCACGTCGGCTCCCGGCGAGTCTGTCGGACGCGTTCAAGGGGTACCCGGGCGGGGACAAGGGCGTGCGCTATGGCCAGGCGGGTCTTGCCACGGCCTACGCGTTCCTGCACTTGTTCAAGCTGCCCAAGGTGAAGCCCCTCGAGGAGACGTGCATCTTCCTGGCCGAGGCCACGCACGGGCGGAACGACGACGTTGCGCGCACGTTGCTCGAGTACCGCCTGTGGTGCAAGCAGGCGCCGCACGAGAAGTGGCAGTGGACGGAGACTGTTGCCGTCGCGCGCGCTGCCGTGGAGAAGCACAAGGCCACGCTGGCCGCGCAGAGTAAACCGAGCCGCAGCGTGCCGCACGCGGTGGTCAAGATGAAGAAGGAAGCGACGCCATTTGACGACAGCAACGACGAGGACGGGATGGATGTTGATCCACCCGAGCCAGAGCCTGAGCAAACGCCGCCGCCGCCGCCCGCGCCCGCTGAGCTTATCGTGCCCGCGCTCCCGGCCACAGAGCTCCCACTCGCGGACGAGTTCGATCCGCACAAGTTCTGCAAGATCGTCTTCGCCACGCAGGCCCCGAAGCTGCTCAAGGACGACCACGACTTCATGTTGCGCCACGCGGACACGCTCTTCTCCGTGCGCGAGATGCCAAGCAAGACGGCCATGATGAACGTCCTGCGCGACTGGCACACACTGCAGGTGAACACGCGCGGCCGCGATCCCTCGGGCACGCACGCGGTGGCCGCGATCCTGGAGCACAGCTACGCGCACTTTCTGCTCGCACTGTGCACGATTGCGGAGGCCTCGCGCCCGACGCCAGTGCAGACGAGCACCTACGCGTTCAACTGGACCGAGCTCAAGGTCTACGGCGGCGGCCGGGAAAATGGCGGAGAGGGGGGCGAGTAAGAGAGACAGGCATTCCGCGGACGAAAATCCTTTAGGTCATGACTAACGCGCGGGTGGGTGCATGACCCAGTATCTCCACGCACTCTTGCCCATGTAATAAAGATTGCGCGACGCTTCATACGCTGCGACACAGAACAAGGCATTGCGCGTCAGACGCACCTTGCGCCATTTCACATCCACTAGCGAGCGCGTGAGAGCCCACGCGGAAATAGACGTGAGGATGAACCAGCTCGCGCGCAGGTCCTGTGACATTGGAAAAAAGTAAGACTGATTTCCCGTCGTTACTCACTTCTTGTAGTCTCGTCTCCCCCAGCCCATTGCATAATCAGCGCCATGGCACAACGTCCCGCAGTGCGTCACCGCGATACGCTTACGGAGCGACAGCGCCGTGTGATTGACCTGCACAAGACACTTGCGCTGCTGGACCACATGGAGGACTTGACGTACGATGAACAGCTGATCTTGTACACTGAGGCCGGCGTCGACGAAGCGCACATTGTCCGCGCGTCTCAGATGACAGCCGAATCTCGCGCGCATGCCGAACAAACGCGCGGTCGACCATTGCGGGATGACCACACCTTCATTGAGGGCTTCGCTGCCTCCGCGCACTGGGCCCGGTATATTACCGACATTCGGGCGCAGCTCGACGAGATCGATCGCGCAGACGCGGAAGAGAACGCACGGCCTCCACGAGGACAAAAACGACAGCGGCGCGGCGCGCATTGAAATGGGACACGCGTGGTGTAAAAAAAGTCCCCCTTGTGCAAGATGACCAATCAGCAGCGATGGGCTAAAAAAAGAAGTGCAGGGAGGCGCGCGGATTTTTGAACCGGCCGCCTGGTAAGCCCGATTTTCGCGACCGACGGGTGGAAGGTATTTTTCGTAAAAAGCTGGAGTCTTGCATCCAGGAAAAAATAAAAAGTGTGCCCGCAGCTCTTGCATGTCTTGCATGTCTTGTCCTCACTTCCTAATGCGGTAGGTCCGACCCTATTTTTGGCGCGTTTCAGTGAACCACACAACGTCGGTCTTGCACCGTTCAGTGAACTGGCATGACTTGCATGTTTTCTTCCTACTCTTCGCGCAAGTCTTGATGGAATTCCCTCCTATCCCTCGTGGAATTCTAGGAATTCCCTCCTACCCCTACATGCCAATGTAGAGACCCCCCTCCGAATTTGGATCGGAACTCCTACCCCTTCTTCCTACTCCTAGGAGTAGGAGCTCCTATCCTTGATGCATTTCGTGGAATTGTGCGGCGCGCTCGTATACGCCGATTCGGCTTTGCTCCGAATGAGGAGACTCTGGCCCTCACCCCGTCGGTGCGGGCGAATGGTTCAGACCGGATCTGGGCCAAAAACCGCGGTCTGAACCTTTCTTCAGTCCAGACCGCCGCTGTCTGAACCTTTCTTCAGTCCAGACCGCCGCTGTCTGAACCTCCTCGGTCTAGACCGCGGGCAGGGCAATTCACGAAAGACATTTTATGCCCACGCTAAGGATATACGGTTCGCCTTTTCCCTCCTCTACTTCTTCCCACCGGGCGCGCCCGGCGGTGGCTTGATTGGAATTTTGCGATCGAGCTCCTCTTTCGTCGCGCCCGCCAGCTTCACGGACAAGAGCTTCTCCAGCCCCTTGCGCATGCTTTCGCCGGAGATCTCCGCGCCTTCGCTCGCTTCGGCCAGGATCTTGGCCCGCGCGGCGCGGTCATCCTTGACATCCTTGGGTAGCATATCGTAGTCCGTGAGCAGTTCCTCGGGCCGCGTGTCGTCCACTTCAAAGTGGAGCTCCGCGGGCAGGTACTCGCGTGCCTGCAGGCGTTCGGCAATCAGAGCGCGTAGTTGCGCCGCGCTCATGCTCACGCCCTCCTCGGTTTCGCTCTCGTCTGGCTCGCGGCGCCCGCGCCCGCCACGTCCCCCGCGCGCCTTCGTCCTCGGCGGCGGGGCGAGGAGTTCACCAAGGTGCGCGCGGCGTTCGCCCTTGGTGCCCTTTGGACGCGCGAGCAGACGCCCGAGTTCGAGCTGCTCCTCCGCGGTCACGCGTTCCAGCCACGCGTTGAGCTCGACCAACTCGAAGCCACCGAGGCTGAGCGGGTAGATGAAGCCGAACCAGCGCGCAAAGGCCTGGCGCTCTGAGCGGAACGCCGTCTCCGCCTTCTCATCAATCCCCTGGTTCTCCTTCTCACCAGTGCGACTCGCGCGCCCAGTGCCCGCCGCGGAGCCACCCGTCTGCCCAAGGAACGACGACTCCACGTAGCTAATGGGCAGGTGGAACACGAGCGCCACTTCGCGCAAGTGCGCATTGACCCAGGCTTCGCGGTCGACCTTGAACACGGGCGGCGCGCGCGACACGGCGGCCACGTCCTCCGTCATAAGGAGCGCGTCGTCATGCGGATTGCTACGGTCAAAGAAGCGCCGCATGACACCGGCTTTCGTCTCGGAATCGCCAGTCATCGGGTTGATGTAGAACTTCATGGGGAACAGGTTCTCCTCAGCCCACTTGACGCCCTCGGCCCAGCGCCTGCGCTCGAGCGCGGCTGTCTCCATCTGGGCCGCCCCGCGCGAGCTCCCTGCCATCTCGAGCGCGTCGTGGCCAATGAGACTCGGCGCGATCTCCTTCATCGGGCGCTTGGTGAACACGGCAATCGGGTGCGTCGCCTGGTGCTCCGCGTCCATGATGTTCTCCTCGATCTCATAGAGCTGCAGGAAGTGTCGCAGCAGGCTGTAGAAGCCGCTGCGCAGGACGAACGGGTTGCCCATGCCCCCGAAGCCGCCGCCGCGATCGTCAATGGCTTGTTGCATGAGCCGCCCGGTCACCGCGTCCAGCGTCACGTCGAGGATGTGGCGCGGGAGGATGGGCTCCACAAACGGCGTCGTCGCGTCCATGTAAATGTAGTAATAGTATTGCCCGCGCTCAAGCTCGTCCTTGGTCTCGTAGACCCAGCGCGGCGTGAGGTCCTGCGGCCGCGGCCGTGTCTGGTAGAGAATCCCCGTCTCCTGCCGCAGGGAGACAACGTCCCACGGGAGGCGCGGGCCCAGAGTGACATTCTCCGCGAAGCGCTGGAGCCAGAGGCTGCGGTTCTTGGGCACGCGGATCACGGCCAGCCCGATGAGCCGCAGGTACAAGGCCGTCTCCACCCAGGAGCGGACGAGCGCGTGCTTGAACTCGTCATTGTTGAGGTACGGGATCTCCGTCTCCCCAACGAGCACGCGCCACTCGCTCTGGAGGATGGCTGTGTGCGTCAGTTGCTCGCGGCAGTGCGTGACCCAGGGGTCCGACAGGGCGTAGTCGAAAAGGCGGGAGACGACCGCAAGGTTGACCCCACGGCGCGGAGGGCCCGAGTACTCGGGTTCACTCATTCCTTCGCGTGCGTGCTCTCTCTCTGCCTCCACGCGGCGGGGCGTGAGAAACGAATGAATGGGTCACTGGTGGTCAGCGCATGAATAACCAGTGGATGGGCGTGGACGCTGCTCTCGACTACCTGCGACAGCATTCAGACGGCAATGTCTTGCCGTTGCTCGACCTCAGCCACTGCGAGCCGCCTGGACTCATCATGCTCTCACTGCCGCCGCTGAGCAAGGTAGAGACGGTGGAGACGGTGGCCGCGTATATTCGGCTGCGCATCGACCCGCTCTTCCGGCCGCAGCGATTGACGGCCGACCGCGTCCTCGTGATTCACACGACGAATTTGCAGCACCAGGAGATGGTGACGAATGGCGCGCGCGCTGCGATCGAGGGGATTGCGAACCTCTTGGCGTGGGTCGTGATCAGCGAGGATCGCGCCGCCTCGCTCGTGCGCTCCCTGCGCGAATACGCACAGAAGCACAACACGGCGCACCTGAGCGCGTACATTGACTTGTTTAGCATGGATCACCCGTGGGAGGCCGCGCTTGCCCTACTCGTCGCGTGTGTGCAGGAGAAGGCTGGGCTCGGGGACAGCTCCGTTGTCGCGGGCCTCAGCCGCGGACGCTACCTCTGCCTGTCCCGGCTCGCGCAGTGGCTGGGTTCTGTGCCGCACGCTACCCTATTTGCCATTATCGGCATGGTGACGAGTGACGAGCACATTGGGCGCTGCGTGCCATTTGCAAGCGCATGGGAGCGCACAATGCGCTTCGCGACCCTGGCCAGGTCAGCGCGCAGCATTGATCTCGACGGCGTGCTCGATCGTATACGACGCATCGCGGGCGGCGGGCGTGACGATTCGCGTCCCTACGACAGCATGTCCTACTACGTGAATCAGTCCGACCCGGGCAGCCCGTCCTGGCAATCGTACGACACGTGCCTGCGCGACGCGGATCGGAGGCTACGGGACGCGGTGGGAATCTGGACCTAGCGACTCACTGTAGACGCAAAAGGCATGAGAAAGCGCGCGTAGAGGGGGGGGTCAGTTGTATCGTACATTCTCGCACTGTCCCAATGATGGACACGCTGCGTGCCATGTATCCAGAGGGGGGCTTTGTCAACTTCTACGTCCAGCAGCGCGAACTCATGGCCCTCCAGTGGCAAGAATGGCTCAATCAGCCACTTTACGCGCAACTCGGGACGCTTGGCACTTGGATCAACAGGGGCACCGCGGCCGGCGTCGTGGCTACGATTCTCAGTCACACCGCCGTGACGTACACCGGGCGGCAGGTCTTGCACCGCTTGAACTTTATGTACGACGAGCTCACGAACCGACGACATCTGGACGAGATCATGGATGAGTGCGACGCGTGGCTCGCACTGCCAGGGGGCGCGCAACGCAAGTCCCAGGTGCGCGACGACTTTGGTCTCGTTACCGCGGAACGTGATTTTGGCCTCCCCGCCACCGCTGCCGCTGCGAACACACCACTCCGCTGGTTCCGCCGATGCTTGATCGCCGCCCGGCTACAGGACTTGCGCAACGCGTTTGGAACGCTGCCCGGGGCTCTGCGCTGGCCCATTGCCTTCCTCTTGTTCTGGATCGCGACGCCGCAGCTCGCCCTGGCGTGGGCCACGAGTCTCGTGGGCCTCTCCGCCGGTGGCCTCCTCTGGGCACTCTCCCACGCGCAGCTGCCATTGGACAAGCACCTGCGCGCCATCCCCTACTTTTGGCTAACGCGCGCGCCGTGGGACGTGGAGCACGTCGGCACGTTCGGCGCGTCGCCCGGCGCGGAGCACCTCCTCACGCCAGTCGAGTTGCCCGCGCATGTCACAAATTTTACGGATGTGATAACGTTGACCGTGCGACACGTGACCCACGGGCTTGACACCACGATTACGAACTTGACAACGCCGGTGCTAACGACCACGCGGCGGCCCGCATCGCGCTCGACATGGGGCACGCGTGACTACTCGGACGAACGCGGCATCAACACGGGCTGGTTCGACACGGGGATCCTGCGACCGACCGCCGACTTTCGCATCAGGGGCGACATGCACGACGTGCTCTCACGCGTTGTCTGGCGCTTGCAACGCGCGATCGCGTTGCTCGCACTAACGGCGGGGACGGAGAACCTGGTGCTGCGCGTTCCGAGCGAACTTGCGAAGAAGCGCGAGGGCCGCTCTTGGCACGACCGAGGCTCTTTCTTTCCCTGGACAAACCCGATCGCGCCCGCGATCATCGTGCCAGGCGAGGCAGAGGGGACGCAGAGCCGCGCGAACTATCCGGCTTATCACTACTGGTTGTCGCCGAAGCTGCGCCACACGCTGCGCCAGATCCCACCGGACGACTTCCCGCCGCTGCGCACCTCGGTCGCGCGCTTTATCGAGCGCTTCCTGCAGACCGGGCATGTCGCGGACAAGACAATCGCGCGCGATCTCGTCGCGTCCGACATCAAGGACCTGCTGGTCAAGGAGGTCCTGCGGCGGCGCGCGTGGTGGCCCTCAGCCGCGCTCGGTCTCTACATCTCCGAGGGCACTTGGAATGCCACGGAGCGCGACATTGTCCAAGCGTTCGCCGTGCTCTACGGCTTTGCAGTCATCTGGGCCGACGCCGCGGATGATGAGATTACGCGTTGCAAGGATCGACTCGCGGACGAAGAGGACCTCAGTATGTTCGACAAGACTGCATGTGAGAGTCTGCTCCGTGTCACGAGCGACCCCGGCGCGGAGCTAACGTGGGCGTGGCGCGCGGTGCAGACGCTCTTCTCCTGGGGCGCGCAGGGGGATGCGCGGCCACGCAAACTCGTCGTGACACTCAAGCTGCCACTTCGCTAGGCGCTAAGCGTGACGCGTGAGAATACTCTTCTATGATGGTGTCACTTGCGCCCCTGCCAAGAGCATGTGTGATGCGGCGTGTGTCCAGAAGCTGAGCGGCTGCGCATAGGCGATCGCGTGCACCCAGGCGACGCGCTCGATCACGCCCTTGCCCCCGGCCGGTGGGGTCCACACGGGCAGCTGCCCAGCAGACGCAGTCTCGCGCACGACGCGAATGGCACAGTTGGCCTGCGCCACGGTATCGGGCGCTTCGACGACGACGGCCAGCGCGAGCTCTTCCTGGACGTGAATGCAGTCGGGCAGGAACTTGCCTTCCATTTCGAACACGTACACTAGCCTCCGCGGCGGGAGCGCGTACACTACGCTGAGCAATAGCCCATACTCCTCGTCGAGCGCACGCACGAGCCCTGGCATGTCCGATTCCACCAGCGCCGCCTGGGCGAGCGATGCACACTGCGCGCCGTGCGCGACCGGTGCAGTCTCGACCATGCGGCGCAGGATGGCACAGAAGCCATCAGGCTGCATGAGCGCGTGATGTGTATTGCGAGGCAGAGTGCGCGATAGAGCAGTATAGATAGTATGCACGCCCAGGGGCGGCGGTTTTGTGATACACAAGAGCAAGAGGGGCATTATAGGATCTGTGACAGCCATGGGAAGAATGAGCCCAATGCCCACGGGTGGCCCGGGGCGCGCGCGCGCTGCCCATACTAGTCGTCTTCCATGAGATCGCCGTCGCCCGACGCGGGGCCCGCCGGGTTCGGCGAAGCATCGTGCGCGTCGCTACTGCGCGCCGTCTTGGCGGGGGGCGCGCCGCTTGCCTCCCCGTCGTCCTCCTCGCGCGCGCGCTTCTTCTGCGAGGGCTGCGCGGCCAGGTGGTCCATGGGCACGTAGCCCTTGACGACGGCCACGAACGCAACGTAGGGCAGCCAGTACACGCGCGGCTCGCTCGAGGTCTTCACGGGCGGCTGCATCCAGTGCTGCGCCTTGTGCACAGTGCCGGCCCGAATTCCCTGGACAGAGCAGTAAGAACAGCGGCGGGGTTGCGCATGAGGACGGTGGGGAATACCTCGGCATCCGCGCGGTTCGGCCCTTGCTTCGCGATGAGGTCCACCACGAACGCGTCGCCCTCGGTTGTCGTGTGCGCGCGGATGCGCGTCGGACTGCGCTCCTTGAGCGAGGGCACGAGCTCCTCGAGCGGGAAGCGCTCGTGGATCCCGCTCCCCGTGATGAGCGGCACCGCGTAGTAGTCGTACTTATGCCCGTGCTCGTCAAAGTCCATGACGCTCAGGAAGTCGAGGAAGAACCAGCCCGGGTTGTTCGTCCACGTGTGCGTCGTGCCGGGCTTGAACTTGGGCGGCAGCATGTCGCCGCTGCGCTCCTTGGGCATGCCGAAGCCCAGGGTGAGCGCTTTCTCCAGCATTTCCACGCTTTCGACAATGCCGCGGCCACCATCGCGCGCGGGCTGGTATTGCATGGGCTGCAGGTAGCGGCGACGCACGAGCAGCTCGGAGACGTGCAGGAAGTTGTAGTACGCGGTCTCCGCCACGCGCGGCACCAAACGGTGAATGCGCTGTTCCTTGCCAATGAACGCGCCCTGCGGGTACGAGGCCTCGCGGTCCTCCGCGCCCACGTCCTGGTTCTCGCCCTTGGTGAGCGCGCCCACGACCGACGGCTGGAAGATAATGTCGTACGCGATCGGCTTGACCGGGTTGTTCAGGATATTGTACAGATGCGGCGCGCTCGGGATGCCAAACGCCTGGGGCACAGGGGGTGGGTAAAATAGAGCGGTCAGCGCGCGTTTTGGATTGCGTACATGAAGAAAGCGATCCGAGTAGATGCTCGCGTTCATGATGGAGTACTTCTCGCGGTCGCGGGAGCTGGGCATCTGCACCACGTCCAGCGTGAGCTCCTCCTCAAGCGTCCAGCGCGCCTGCGCGTCCATGCCCTTGGACAGGAGCAGGTTCGTCTCCTTGGACTTGGACAGACCCACGAGCGCGCCCGTCACGCCCGCCTGTGCCTGCAGCAGCGACTCGTCCGGGAGCAGGAACTGCGTCGCAAACGGGGAGACACCGCCGTCCGGGCGCGGGTAGCGGTTCACCGGCAAGCGCACGAGCGTGCGCCCGGCCTCCACCGGCCGATAGACGTCGTCCTTCTCACGCGGCGGTGTCGCCTTCTCCTGCGCGTACTTGGGCGTGTACGTGGTCGAAATGTACAAGTCGTCGGACTCCTCGACGCGCGGGAGCAGCTGCATCTCGTAGGGCATCGCGCGTGCGAACCGCTCTTCCTCGGGCGCACTCGCGTACTCCCACGTGCGCGGCGGGACCGCGTCGCCGTTCCAATAGCACCCATGCGTCAGCGGTTTTCCGGGCTTCCCCTTGGCAAACGCCCAGGTAATGTCGAGGTTCACCTGCTTTGCCATGGTCCCGGGCAGGGGCAGCTTGCGCCCGCTGTTCACCGCGACGCCGCCGACGAAACAGTCGCCGGGCGAGAGCGTCGGCGCCTCCTTGAACTTGACGTACATGACGTCCGCGTTCTTCCCCTGCCCCTGACGCCACGCGTTGAAGCGCAGTGTGCGGCGGTCCGCGCCGAGCCACTCCCAGAGCTTCATCTTTTCCGTCGTCCCCTCCTCGTCCGTGTGCGCCAGGACATCGGGCCCATCGCGCGCATCCTCGCCACCGTTCTGTCCGTCGAACACGAGCAACGCCTTGTCGTCCTTGTCCCCGAGCGCCTGCGTCTGCACCATGAACACGAGCACCTCGGGCACCGCGCCCTTCTTCTCCTTGTACTTCTCCTTGTGCGCCGTGTCGTGCACGCGATCCACACGCAAGAGCGACGGGTCGTCCAGGAGGGACATGGCAACAGGTTCCGCGACCGAGGACATTGGGCGGAAGAAAAGTGACCACCGAGTCCGCGCGGCACAGGGGGGGGGGTCTTGCCCAGCCACGCCCCCAGCCCTGCTGCCAGCACGCGCGGTCGGTTTTTTTGGCTGATTTTTGAGCGCGACCAGTGGTAAGCCCGATTTTCGGGGCTGACGGGTGGAAGGTATTTTTCGCAAAAAGCTGGAGTCTTGCATCTGGAAAAAATAAAAAAAGTGCGTGCGCAGCTCTTGCATGTCTTGCATGTCTTGTCCTCACTTCCTAATGCGGCAGGTCCGATCCTATATTTGTCACTTTTCAGTGAAACCCACAGCGTCGGTCTTGCACCGTTCAGTGAACGGGCATGACTTGCACACTTTCTTCCTACTCTTCATGCAAGTCTTGGTGGAATTCCCTCCTACCCCTCGTGGAATTCCAGGAATTCCCTCCTACCCCTACATGCCAATGTAGAGGGGCCCCCCTATGGACGTGGATCGGAGCTCCTACTCCTTTCCTCACATGGCCAAGATCACGCGCCTTTTCGGTGGAAAGTTCCAACGCCGGGCAAGGCTTGAACTCCAGCCTCCTCCGCGGGGAGCTGGCCACGCGCCGCGCGCCAATCAGTGAGGAAAGGAGTAGGAGGAGGGGTAGGAGTTCCTATCCTTAAGGGTAGGAGCAATCCTCCAATGGAGTAGGAGAGCCTCTACATTTCAATCTAGGGGTAGGAGCTCCGAGCCTTAAGGGTAGGAAGAGTAGGAGCAATCCTCCAATGGAGCGCGGGGGGTCTCTACATTCCATGTAGGGGTAGGAGCTCCTACTCCTGGGAGTAGGAAGGGATAGGAGCTCCGATCCTAATTCAGAGGGGGGTCTCTACATTTCAATGTAGGGGTAGGAGGGAATTCCTGAAATTCCACGAGGGATAGGAGGGAATTCCACCAAGACTTGCGCGGAAGAGTAGGAAGAAATGATGCAAGTCATGCACGTTCACTGAACGGTGCAAGACCGACGTTGTGTGGTTCACTGAAAAGTGCCAAATATAGGGTCGGACCTACTGAATTAGGAAGTGAGGACAAGACATGCAAGACATGCAAGAGCTGCGGTCGCACTTTTTTAAATTTTTTCTGGATGCAAGACTCCAGCTTTTTACGAAAAATACCTTCCATCCGTCGGCCCTGAAAATCGGTCTTACCGGGACCCGGGTTCAAAAAGTCGGCGCTCGTTTCCGGACTGCCTCGCGTCCGACTGACACCACTTTTGGCCCTTGTCCGGGCTGCTCCAGTGGAGGAATGGGCAAAGGGCTTACGAGGCCGGTGGGACAAAAACGTCCCGATCGACCGAGCGTCCCTGTCCATTTCGGGCCGCCGCCGCTGATTGGCTAGACCCCCCCCCGTGTCTGGCCCCTGTCCATCGGGGAGAAGAACGACTTGAGTTCACTTTCGCGTCATGGCCGTCTTTCATGGGTGGACGGCGCTCCTTCCTGAGATGCAGGCCCTTGTGCGCGCGCTCTCGCCTCAATCGAGCGCGCACTTGCTTGGCATGACTTGCACGTCCGAGCAGGCCGAGTTTGCTGTGCGCCGCACGCGGACGCCTCCGCTCCTTGATACACTGGCCATGGACGGCGATGCGTGTCTCCTAGCCCGGTTTCCCTCGCCGTACCGTGCGCCGTACGGCCTCGCGCCCGAGATGCCGGGCGAGCGGTGGCACCGGCTGCTCCACACCGCGCTCGCCAATGGGCATTGGGCGACGGTTCAGCAGCTGCGCAGCGTGCTCGACTTTGGCGAAGTGTCAACGTGTTGCATTGACGTGTGCATCGTGCACGCGCGCTGGTGGATATTTGAGCGTGTCACCGCGCAGTATGTAGCACGCGGCCTACGTTTGCATCCGCGAGCCGCGGCATTCATGCCCTTGTTCAAAGAGGCCCATCTTGCGGCACGCTACCTCGACTACTGCACGAGCATGAACTACAAACCGGACGCGCGCTTCGATCTGTGGGCCCACGCCATCGCGGTGAACAACCTCAGCACCATGGGCGGTATCATACGAGACTTGGGATACTGATGGAACAGCGCTCAGAAGTATGGTCCATCGCGTCCGATCGGGGAGCCGCGGTTTACACGTGGTTGAATCTTGATCAAGCTCCTGTCGCCCGCGTGCTCCAAACCTGAGAGTGTGTCGTACGCGAGGCCGAGGTCGCCCTTGTGCATGGCAATCGCGTACTTGACGCCATGGTTCGTGATCCACGGGTGTGTTATTTTGAGCGACCAGATGCGTAAGAGGCGAATCGCGTTGGGGACATTGCCCGGCCTTGCCTTTTGTGCCGCTTCGACCCACGTCCATGACATGCCGGGCACGGCCGCGTTCAACAGCTCACGCTCAACGGCCGCAGAGGACATGCAAGGGCACGGTGAAAAGACTGTCGAGTGTTCACTCACTCAATCCCAACATGGCGACAGTGGTCAGCGAGACGCAAAACGCACGCAAGATGGATTACATTGCACGTGCGTCCGCGGAGGCTGACTATTGGGTATGGCGCGGCAATGGATTCGACAGCAAAGAACCAGTGGGCATCCCCGAACGCGCGTTCTGTGCGCTTGCGCGTACCTGGATGACGAGCTGGATGGAACGTACGAACGACCTCACGGATGCTGTCGACTTCACGCCGTACATGCACATCTTCGACCGCACCCGCGCTGCGTTCCTCGCCTACGCTATTAAGCGCGAGTGGCACGTGCCGTTTGAATGGCCCCGCGAAGTGCGCGACAATATGTGACCAGTTGACATGCATGCAAGTCTTGTGGAGTCTTGCGTCGGTCTTGTCTATGTGTCTCCTCAGATCACTCCTGCCACGTGGATGACTTTTGCATATCTCCTTCATCGTCTTCCGACGGACTGGTTCTTTGGAAAAGAATGGACGGACGCGAGGGGAATGCGACGGCTGAAATGGGAGTATGACGCGGCCGGGTCGAAAGAGACAGAGACTTGGACCGAGATAAAGCCCATGCGCCGCGCGTTTCGTACCCTTATGAAAGCGCGCGCTGCGTTAAATCGTGACGACGTGCAGCTCGTTGCGCAAGACGTGCGCCTCGAGCATCTTGACGACGACGACGACGACGACGAGGACGACGGCGCCAAGGGCAAGGCCAAGATGAGCAAAAAGTTTACGCTCTGCCTCTGGCGGCCCTTGTACCAGCATTTGTGCCGCCTAGCGCCCGGGACGCGCCATATGTACGCGATCGTAATGGAGCGCCACAATCGACATGGTATCCCATTGGTCATGGATCTCGACATACCGGCGAGCGCGCGCATGACGCGCGCGGAATTCATTGCCCTGTTGCGCCGCATTGTGGACACCATTGGCGCGCCCTGCCTCGTCTACGATGCTTGCTCGGCGGATGGGCAGAAGATGAGCGCGCACATTGTCTGCCGGCGCGTCGCGTTTCGCACGAGCGAGGCCGGGCGCAAGTACGCCGTGTGGATGTACCAGCAAGTGCGCGACTGGATCGCGTCGGGCACGCTGGCCTTCATGGGCGACACGACGGAGATGTGGAAGTGGGTGGATGACGGCATCCCGAAGCTCAATGGGCAATTCAAGCTGCCTGGAAACACAAAGGCCGAGGTGGGCAAACGCGCGCAGCGACCGAATCACGGACTCGTGCTGGATCTCGCCCCCCTGCGTGGAGACGAGCGCTACGAAGACATCCTCTCGTGGGAAGAGTTTGACGCGAATCGCACGTGGCTCTACGCGGAGGAGGTCGCCGCTGTCCTTCACTGGCCGATGGCAGCGACAGTGCCCATCCCGTCGGTATTTGCGATCACGCTCACGCAGATGACGGCACACTACAGCGCGTGGAACTTCGGGACACTGACAGCGCGCTATGGCACGCTCTTCCCGTGCTACCTGGAGTACGGACATGTCGAGTGCATTCAGCGCGAAGGGCCCGTGTTGTCCGTGGATCGTGAGGGCGACCCGCTGCTCACTCTCCGCGTCCGCCCCGATCCCGCGCGCTGGGTCGTGTTCGACATTCATGAGAAGGCGTGCGCCGGGCACTCGCGTCACGACACGTGCCGTACGTGCTGGGCCAAGAACCAGGCGCGGATGTTCGCTCTCCTGAATCAACTCGGCGACCAGGCGCTTCAGCTCACCGTATACTACACGGGAGGGAACGGTGTGCACGCATGGCTCGAGCTACGCAATGAAGTGGAACGCTTCGCGTTTGCGGCGCCCAACGCGAGGAGACTACTGGGCGCGATGGAAAACGGCAAGCTGGTGCGCGTCCCAGGCGCTTTGCACGAGCGGACCGGCAGGGCGTCGTATTCGTTGCCGCGATCCATGGACGTTCCAGGACTTCATTCGTTCTAACTAATGAAGCGTGGCGGGGGTGACGAGATTACCCGTATTTTCTCTGCGCGTGCGGACTACCCGGTGCGCTTCCCGGACTCGACACATGAGGAGGACAAGCAGCTCCTGCGCGCGCTTGTGCAGTACTGTGCAGAGGAGCTCGCGACGAAGACGCGGTCCGTTGAGGGTGTCGACCGGCGACAAGTGTACACCGGGTTCGAGTACGCGATCGTGCACACAAAGAACGACAAGAGGGATTACTATGCGCTCACGTTTCACCTCGCATACAATGTGATGCTGGAGGAAAAATGTCTCGAAGCGCTCAAGGTGATGAGTAGCTATTGGTGGGGCTCCTGGACGTTTGACACGAACTGGATGGTCTCGCGCAAGGAGCTCATCCTGGTGATCAAGTCCAAACACGAGATGAGCTACACTGAGCAGCCGCGCATCTTCAGCTGGAATCCCGCGTCTACGCCGCAACCCTCGCTGCCGCTACCGCCTCCGGCCCCGTCGCCCTCGCCTGCGCCTGCCTTCCACCCGGGCACACCGCAAACGCCGCTGGAGGATGACGAGGGCTGGTTCGGCTGGATTCCCCGGCCGTTCAAGCATCGGAGGTACAACTAGCGACACGCGCGATAAGGATAGACACTTCTGTGACGTTTTTCCTTTTGTTTTCGCGTTGACGCATGTACTGACGCATAGTCCTCTTTTTGTCTATTCCTATACGCGAGTTCACGGGAACTAAAGATAGTCGACTAGGGGGGGCCTTTGTCAAGCCAAACAAACGAAGGAAGACATTGCGAAGCGTCTATCCTTATTGCGCGTGCGCGAGTTCACTCGCTGTCATGCATCCCATGGATGCCGCGATTGAAGCGCTTGAACGCATGTATCCCGACATGGAGATTGAAGAAGACGGATACGACCCAAGGCCAGTGTGTTGGATAGAACACCCGAATGGCACCGTTTGGCTTGAACTTACATGGACCGTATATTACCTCGTTCTCGCGACGAGTCGGCATACGTTCGCGGATTATGTCGGGTCGCCATGCAGCCTGGACGTGGCCTTGGCCACGGTCGACTATCTCCTGCGGAGTCTTGACACGTGCGCCAGAAGATAGTGTGTGTGTGTGTGTGTCTATTCCACTGGGAAGACTACCCCAAAGCGTCTATCATTTGTTTCCCGTAACTAGCGGACAAAGTCCCCGCGGAACTGGGAGATAATCATGAGCTTGTGCATCGCGACGCTGAGCACGAGTTGAATTCCCATCGCGTCCGTGTCTTCCTCCACCTTTGCCATTGTGGGCTGCACATCCGAGAACGCGTGCACGTAGCGGCCGACGCGGAAGATCCAGGGCAGCACGAGCGCCGGGGCCAACCCGCGCTCCATGCACAGCGTCCGCCACTCTGCGTCGTCCGTTTTCATGCGAATCCACTGGGTGACGAGCGTCGCGGTCGGGAGCGCAATGTGAACCTCCCCTACCACGGGCGCGCCCACGCCCTTGCGCAGCAAGTCGAAGCCGTAGCGATGATCAACGAGATGGCGCCAGAGCGCGAGGAAGCGTTCTGGAATCAGGCGCGTCGTCGGGATGGGCGGAGAAAAGGGCAGCGCGTTGGGCGTGGGCGGCGGCGGATCGAGATCGAGGGGCTCGAACGCGATCGTGCCCGATGGCGAGCTCCACGTGCTCGCAAACTCGCCGTGCAAGTGCAAGTGCTCGCCCGCGCCCTGCAGCGACGCAAGCGCGAGGAGGGGACAGTCAAAGGGCAGACGCTGCGCGCCACCGAGCCGCGCCGCATGCAGGCCGACATCGATCGACGCGTCGGGCAAGTCGCGCTTCAGCGTCGCATGTGCGATGCGCTTCCCCTCGATGAGGACGTGGCCCGCGTCCGCATCGAGCGCGATCCAGCCTTCCTCTCCGTTGAGCAATGCAATGCATAGTGGGAGCCACGGACGCGCGCGCTCGAGTCCGTAACGCTCAATCAGCCGGCCCACTGGGGTGATGTGGAGCGACAGCGCGTCGCCGGAGCGCAGACGCTCAATGGGTGACCAGGGAGTGCCCTTGTCGGAAATGTAGAGCACGGCGCGCGCGTTGGTCGGCACGTCGCCCTGGAGGATAATGGGGTAGCGGGCGAGGACGGCGCGATCGGCGTCTTGCCCCGCGAGATCGCGTCGTTGACTCGTGTAGCCCACGTCGTCAATCGCCTCCGAGAGGAGGGCCAGCGTCTCCATTCCGCTTTTCGGCAATTGAAAATGACAACGCAGGTGCGAGTGGGCCCCTGGCAGATGATGCTCCCCGAGATGGGCAACCCGGCTCACGCAATATCACTCTACGCGAAGGAAAAGCTGGAGGAGGTGGACGACGTTGTGCGCACGTATCCAATGCTCCAAGCCGCGGTGGTGTTCACGTGTGCTCTAGTGATTGTGTTTTCCGTCATTCGTCTGTGGAAATCATGCACGAGTTAGTTATCCCATCGCTCGTGATTGCCTGCGCGTTCTTGAGCATCTACCGGCGGTTCCCGAGGCAGAAGTTGCGCTCGATTGCCGTGTTTGCGGTGCTCCTCCCCATCTCGGTGCCGCTCGGGGGTGTGCCAGCGCTCATATTCCTCGTCGCGCTGCCCATTGTCCTTTTGCAACAACGCCATCACCCCGTCGCGGCGGGCATAAGCATCCTCCCCTTTCTCATCCTCATCACGCTGCAACTCCTCCCGCCCGGCGTGGACTGGATATGGACGTTCTTGACCCTTGTGTGCGTCTACCATTCCATGGTGGCCGCGGGCTGGGCCAATGTGGAGGCGCCCACCTTTGAGACGCGTTTGCTCATCGCGGGCGTTATTCTCTCTGCGACGCTCGTGGGCGCGCTCGGATGGGGCGCGGGCCTGTGCATTGGCAGTCTCGTCCTCGTGCTCGGCATTTGGCGCTTCCACCTTCATTCGTTTTTCGACCGCATCGGCCGCTCGTTCCTCCCGCCACGCACCCTCGATGTCCGGATGCTCTCGATGCGGAAAAAACTATGACGCGCGATACAACGTGGGCCGCTGGGAGTGCCAGCTTCACACGGGCGACGTGCGCGGCGGCACGTGGACGTGTTGCCAGCAGAATATCGACGCGACGGTCGGCCGGACGGGCGGGCTCGGCTGTCACCGCGCGGATCACGACGCGCATCCTACCCTAGGTGTGTTCGCCTACGTGCGCGACTACATGGGCATTGCGCCCGTGCAGGAGGCGCTCACGGGCGTGGTGATCACGCGGAAGAGCGCATTCGCACAGCTACTGGTGGCCAAGTATGGACTCAAGCAGGCGGAAGCGGACGCGACGGCAACGCAGATCCAACGCGCCGCCATTCTCGCGCCGGGATATTATGAGCGAGAAGCGAGCGACGCGGAGGCAAGCGGCGCCGTGGTGGACATTGTTACAGCGAACGCCCAACAACCAGCACTTCCATCGAGCGATCCGTTCGCCATGGCAATTGCGGCCATTCGTAGCTTCCAACGGGGTGTAGCGAAGGATGTGGATAACAAACGCGATGCCGCAAGGTTGCTCACCCTATTGGCCAATTCACAGGACACGCGGCGTCGCGAGGCGCTGCACACCGATCTCATTGCGGCCATGTTGCTCGTCGACGCGGACCGGTTTCCCACGACCCGCGAAGTGCGGCGCGTGGCTGCTGACGTCGACCTGAGCATCCGCCTGGGCCTCCCGATGGCAGGCTTCTTCGCGTACCCCGCGCTCGCGCTCCGGGCCTCTGATCACTCGCCACTCCTCATCCAATGACGGCCTACGAGGACGAGGAGGACGAGTGCTTCTGCGCGTGCTGTGGGCCGCTGATCAAGTGCACCTGGAACAATGGCTGGCGCATTTTCCTCTTTGCATGTGCCGTGGGCGTCGCGGTCGTCCTCGCCGTGTGCACATGGCTCTTTGTGCTTTCGCTGCGGGGCAATCCGAGCCCAGAGCGGTGGTGGGTCTCCTTGGTCGCGCCCGTCTTCTTCGCCATTATCGCCTGCATCGCGTGCATGTGCGGCGGCGTGATATGGGTGTTGTTGTGCCCGGCGAGGAAGAAGAAACGTCGCGCACGCCCGCGGAGCGACGATTGACTCCATACTTGACGACATTATTGTTTGTCGGAGGCCATGTTTATCACAAGTGCAGAGAACACCGGGCGGATAGTCTCCAGCCCGCGTGTATTATCCCGTTGTTACTCGCGCTTGTCTCACATGTGCGGTGGCTGTGGAGTGCGTGTGTTCTTGCTCTCGCTCGCGCTCGTTGTGCTCGTCCTGGGCAAGGGTCCACCGCATGGCAGGATCCACGACCCGGCCGTCGCCGAGCGCGTGGTCGACATTGCAGAGAGCAGCCTCGAGGAGGAGCTCCGGAACATCCTGCTCTACACCGCGCCGATGGACAGCACCGTCGTGACGCAGTCCTACTTTATCCAGAAGTTCTACCGGTACGCCGTGCTCGAGCACCGCGACGCGTGCGTTGCGCTTCAAATGGCCTACGACGCGACGCTCGTGCACATGCGCAAGTTCCACTACCCGTATGACTCCATCCCGGTGCCCAGTGGGGGTCCACCGCAACTCTCCCAATGCGGACAACTCCCCTCCGACACAATGAAAAGGCTCCGCCTCGCGAAGAGAACTTATATTCTATAATAAAACACGCTACCCGCAGCATTGCTTAATGGTGTTTAGTGGCGGGCGTCGCCGTAGGGACGGGGCAAGCGGCCCGCGTCGGCCTCCTGCTTGAGCACGTAGTCAATGTCGCGCCGCTTGATGGTCTTGCCGCGGCGGTGCGCCACGAGCTCCATCGTCTTGCGCAAGATGCCCGGCAGCGGCGCCATGTAGAGCTCGCGGATCTCCTTGTACGCGAGACTCGCGACCTTGGTGTTGCCCGCGCGCATCGCCACACGGCGCAGCTCGGGCTTCTTCAAGAAATCCTCCGGGTTCTCGCGCGACGGGCGGCCCCCGCGGCGCCCGCTCTGGTGGCGACGCGCGCCGAGACGGCCGCCGCCCACTTTGGTTGTCTTGCGCTGGTTAACACGGACCATATTCCAAGGGAGGGTGTGCTGAGCGGAATGAAGAGTGAGCACCGAGCGTCACACGCGTAGTCTACCCAAACGTTGCTCTAACCGCCGCTCCCCCCCCGACCACCAGCCTGCCCGTGCGCAAGTCTTGCTGTACCGTGCACCATGGAGTTCGTGTTTGTCCTCGCGCTCGACGGGGGCCCGATGTTGCGCCGGGTCTTGCGCGACACCGCGACGGACATGGCCGCGCTGCGGATCAACGTCCTGGACCGATACACGCCACCAAGCGCGGTGTGGCGCCCTCTGGCCATCTGCGGACCGCTCACGCACGAGCGCGCCAAGACTCTCGAAGAGCGGCTGCGCATCGACCACAGCAACGCGCTGCGCACGATGCGGGCGTTTGCACGACCGGGCGAGGACATTTACCACCGCGACGGCTGGACCAAGGAACAGGAGCTCATGCACACGAGGCAGGACAGCGCGGTGCATGAGCACTTGTTGTTACTGTGACACACACACACACACATGCGTGCGCGCTACTTGCGCAGATTCTCGTCGCAGAAGACTTGCAAGTAGTAGGCTTGTTCCGCGTCGTCGTCTGGGAAGTGCGTCGTCTCGAGGAGGCGATGGGTACGACCACCGCGCTCGTAGAGCCAGGATTCGTAATGCCGCGCCGCGCCGGGGACTAGTTGCTCGAAGCGCTCGCTCGGGTCGACTTGATAATGACGCGTCGTCCCGCCGAGGTATCGCATCGTGTTGTTCCACGTTCCAGTCGCGTGTCCTAGATGATCGAGGCGGCCGATGTCGTAGTCCGGGCAGTCCGTCACGAGTATGATGTTGCCCGGGCCGCCAGCCTTGCTCACCGCCGTACGACACCAGTCCTGGAACTCTGCCATGACCTCGTTCGCGGGGCGCGCGTTCGCTCGGATCCAGGCATCGATGAGCGGATGGCGGGCCCAGAACTCTGCAACGCAACGCGGCTCGTCGACCTGTCCGGGCAGAGGCTGCAACGCCCAGCGTTTCTTCACCGCTGCGCTAGCATCGTCGACCGGCGCGAAGAAGACTCCAATAGCGGTGATAGGATTGTTGAGGGACGAGCCGCGGCCCTCAATGTCTATCGAGAGATACCACTTGCGTGGTGGCGCAGGCTCGGCGATTCGTGCCCTTTTGTGCGGCGGCGCATCCTGCTCTGATAAGTCGTCCTCGTCGTCGGCCGTGCGCTTTCGTCTCAGCTGCATTTCGATACTTCCCGGCCCGTCATCGTTACCGGTGAGGTGATATCCCATCTTGGTCCAGAAGGCGATCGATTCGTCGACAACCCAGACGCGCTCGGCAGCCTTGGGCAATGCGTCTTGCATCCATTCGACGAGATGACGGCCGCATCCAAGACGGCGGAACTTCTCGTGCACCCACAGGACGGTCTTTTTCGGGTGCTTTGGATTCCACGCGAGAAAGGCGGGCACTAAGTCGTTAGGAATGTGCTGGCTTACGCGCATGTCTGGAGGAAGCGTGTCCCCTGCTTCCATCATGTAGAAATGCCCCGCCGCGTAGGCATGTAGCAACCAGCTGAGATTACCATGAAAACCATGCCCATCACCGCGTTGTTTGGCTTCATCTTGTAACAATCCAAAGACTGCGACTACGATGCTCGATGGACCTCGTTCCCACACGCCGACGTCGGAGAATATCTCTCGGAAGTAGTCCAATGCACGTGGCGTACGCAAGCGGAGCTCCATGGCACACTTACACGGAGAGAATGAGGACTCGCTGCGATTATTGTTTTGACATCACCTCCCCACCGGCAGTGTCAGGCTGCGGGGGCTCTACCTTGGGCGGGCACTGACACTCGGGGAGCTTGTCAAACGCGGTCGTGTTGAGCGCGATCACGGTGACGTTGAAGTACGCGCGCGGCTGGCCCATGACAGTGTGCGTCATCTCCACCTCCTTCTTCGTGGGATCGCATTGCACATAGAAGCCGTACTCGTCGCTGCAGAACTTGTCCACGATGAGGCGCAGGCGATCGAGTCCCGTGTCCTCACACATCCGTTCGTGGTCGTACGCGCGGAAGTGGGACGTGCGCTGCTGCTCCTTGTCCATGTGCGCGATGATGAATTCGACGTAGTTCTTCGCGTTCTCGTGGCACCCGGCGATCACCTTGGCGTGCGCGTTCGCCCACACCTGGTCCGAGCGGCGCGTAATGGCCACCGCGATCGTCGCCGCGAGGATCAGGACGAAGAAGGGGCCACGCATGAGAAGAGTGATGAGTCTATTCGCAGGGACGGGCGGGCGGGCAACGTCAGGCGGACGCGCCGCGATCGGGTACGGGCGTCCGCGAGTCATTTTTGCTGCACAGAGACACACACGCCCTGCGGCGTGTCCCACGCTAGTCTTCACTACTTGAACAGAGTGAGTCCCCCTTCCTCTTGGCCCTCTTCGCGGGTGGCGGCACGATGAGCACGACGTCGTCCTCAGCCTCTTCTCGCGTGCGCTTCGCGAGTCGCTCGCGTAGTGGTGTGTGCTTCTTGGGTACCATGACCTCCGGCGTCCGCGGTGGGTCCTGATCGTCCGCGGCGCGCGCTAGATTATACGCGTCGGCCAGATCGTCCAGCTTCTGCTTCGCGTGTGCGACGTGGTATAGAAAGTCCGCCGCGAGTTTGTCAGCGTTGGCCGCGATGCAAGCGCGCATGGAACGCACGCTCTCGGCCTTGTGTTCCTCGTACTCCGTGCCGCGCGCCACGTCCGCTTTCTTTTGCCGCAGGCCATAGCGGCGGCCCTGGAGCCCGAGCGTGGCGTCAATCCCCGCGACAATAGAAATCGTGGCCGTTGCGAGTTGCCAGTTAATGTAAGAATCGCTGGCTGGACTCGCGGGCCCGCCGCCTGGAATCTCCACATACACGTCAGGCAGTGGCTCCGCGAAGAGCTCCGTGATCGCTTGGATGTGGTGTCCCAGGCGGACGATCAAGTCACACGTGCTCACGTCGGACACGTACTCCGCGTAGCCCGGGACCGTGATGGGATGCTTCGCGCCGCGCTGGAACTTGGCAATGACGCGGTCCGCCTTGAGGTTGATGATCCGCGCGGTAATGAGCTGTGTCACTTCGGGCACAGGCGGCGGGAGCAGCGCGAGCTTCGCGGCAGCGATGACTTTTCGGCGTCTCTCCGCCGGCGTGTGCTCGATAATGGCCATCGCGTAGTTGACGCTCCCCATGTCAAACCCCGCGATCCGGCGACGCGTGGACATGTTACAATCAAATGAACAAGGATGGGGGGGGGGCGGGGGATCTACGGGAGCTAAGGACGGCCGAATGTGACGCTTTGTCAATCCGAAACAAACGAAGGAAGACATTGCGAAGTGTCTATCCTTCTTGCGTGTGTGGTGGAGAGCGGCTCTTGTCTATTTCTTGTGTTTGGAGCGTCGCTTTGAGCCCTTCTCCGTCGCGTCTGGTTCGTAAACGTACGCAGTGAAATCCTCGCCATGTAGTACCTCTTCGAGGGTGCTACCCGGTGGCCCTGCCATCGGCAATGGATGTCGTACAGGAGTGCAACATGGTTTGTGCCACCGCATCCAGTTAGCACGTTGGCACGTGTCGTCGCAGTAATAAACCCGGTAGCACCGCGAGCACATGCGCAACACGTGTTCATAACGCTTTCCGCAATGCGTGCAGGAATGTTTCTCGATATGCTCCAGGCACTGGCGCACGCTTGCGCATGCCTCGCCGATTTCCACGAACTGAGCGTCGGTTAGTCCCTTCTCCGCAGCGTCGTAGAGGATGAGATTGCCCACGTAGAGGCCTCCGTCGCCATCGACGCGATGCCCCAAGTGGCGCAAGACATCTGTGCCGAACGGATTCGCGCGCAAGTCTTGGCGGTCCTGGTCCTCGTTTGCGTACGCCGTCCAGCGATTGCCTGTGCTTCCTATGAAACCAAGCGGTCCGTCCAGATAGCGATGCAGATCGTCTACAAGTGCGCTGGCATGCCCGTCCGTGGGGATAGCGGCTAGTTTCACCTTCTCGTAAGTCAGCATCCCAGGTTTAAACAATGCGGCCATAAAGACCCGCGTGTCGCTTTCCATTTTTTCGAAAAATGAGTGAGCAATTTTGCGCTCACGCGTGCTAAGCGGTTCGACGTGTCGCGCAATATATTGTCTCCTTTTACAATCGTCACACAAGCTTATCCTAGTCCGTGTACGGGTGGATCCACCCACAGCAGTCGGAGCGCCGGGCAGTGCGTGCGCGCCCACGTCTCAAAGTAGAGCCGCCTTCCTGCCATGTTGTGGAACGGACCATAGCAACCTTCAAGAGTCGACAAATAGGTAGAAGGGATCTCGATGCCTCGTGCACGCCCGTAATCTATGCGAAGCGCGCAGAGGCGATCAACGTCCTCCCATCGGCCCGTGTGTGCCAGCTTGAGCGTCACGCCATCCGCTGCCATTTGCGCTTCCAGGCGGGCCTCATATGCTTCTATAGCATCCTCCATCTCCTTGAGGCGTGCCTGCCTGTCCTCGGTGGCCATGGAGAAGGAGAGTGAATGTGGATACACACGACACGCCGTATTACACACTAAGACAGCACGTGTCATGTGGCAGGGCGGCCGAGGCTTGGGTCGCGATGCGATACGAGCTCGGGCAGAATGCGGCAGTCGACATCGGGACGCGTTTTGACTGCATCTTCCAGGTGCTGCAGTTCGGCGAGCGTCCAGACAGGTGCGCCATAGAAGGCTTTGAGGAAGAACGCCCCGCTCTCCACGCCGTACTCGGGGCTGATGGCAACGGGCGGTGCGGCGAGCCAGTCCTGGACGCGGTCCGCACGGTCGGGGTGCTGAATGCGTGGCCATTGCCAATTGCCCATGGGACCGCCCACCGCGAAGCGAGCTGTCTTGTATTGCCCGGCTTGCTTGCCAGGCCACTCCAGCCACAGCAAGCCGCCTTCGCGAATGGCCTCTGGAATAATCACATGGCCGGGCCCGAGCCGCTGTGCGAATTCAAGACAAATGGATGCCGCGTCGTGAGTCGTAAATGCGCGTGCACAACACCAGTCGCCAATGCTTGTATAAGTATACGCACCGTTAGGGGTGGTGGCCATGACAGAAGAGTGAGGACACTGATCACTGAAGACCACGGGAAAACAAGGATAGACAGTAAGACTTACGCGACTGCGGGAAACAACGTTGAATTACGAAGTAAAATACCACAAAGCGTCTATCCTTATTGGCCGTGCTGAAGACTTGGCGGTCATTTTCCTCTCACATGGCTGGCGTCTCCACGATTCGCTATGACCTGGAGATTACGCTCGACCCCGTGCGCCCGTACGCGAACAAGACCATCGCGGAGTGGTACGTGCCGTCGCTGGACATCACGTTCAACTTCGAGCACGAGGAGGCCGGCTTTGGCGGCATGTGGCACAAGGGGGGCGCGCTTCTGGCATGGCGTGGCGCACGCCCAGCAAAGAAGTTGATTGAGAAACGAACGGGTCCGGATCTCACACAAGACGACGCGGATGCGATCGCGGCCTTCGTCACGGCCATGGAGGACGTCAAGGCCTTGCGCGAGAAGCTCACGCGAAACCTCGGACGCATGAAGCGATAGACATTCATGTCCCCCGGCCCCTGCTACTTTGAAACAAAACAGTCTTTGTGGCCCTCGAGCTCTGCTTGCACGGGAGCTGGGAGCGTGCGGGGCCGACCCGCAAAGGCCACGATCGCATCCCATTGGAGACCCCACGGGCGTGTCGTATAGTCGTCGGTTCGTGTGTCGAACGTATAAGATAGAGAGTTGAAGGTGGGCTCACTCTGCCACCACGTCCACTCGACCGCGCTATAGTAGGGAAGGACACGGATGTAGCAAGCGTGTTCCAGAAGTGGCGTCTCCAATAGTCTGAATGAGACATCGTAGAATATCCACTCGGCAAATTTGTTGTGTGTGTGTGCTCGCTCTTTTGGATCGCGCTCCGCGAGGTAACGTTCCATTGCAACATACGCCCAGTGAAACATGGGACGAAGTTCGTAGCCCTCCACATCATCGGCCGTCTCTCGACAGACGAGACAAAGACTGCGACAGTCCTTCATGTTAAGATGCCGCCGCACCTCGTGCCGTAAATCGGCAAATAGTTCAAGATAGGGAAAAAAAGGCGTGGCCATGGTGTTTGGCGGATGGAGACTTGGAGAGAGAGAGAGAGTGGTCATTCTTCACAAAAAATGTCGCATAAGCCGGGCGATTGGAACTGTCCAGTATGCGGGGATCTCCAGTTCGCGCGCAACCGTGTGTGTCGCAAGTGCGGGGGAGGGAGGCCGGTAGAGAGCCCCCCCGCGGCAAGCAAGGACGGGGGCTCGCACATCTATGCACTTCGCTTGCACGGGGGCTACTATTACGTCGGGCAAACAGCGCGCCCAGTGGATGATCGCTTAGTGGAGCACTTGACCGGAGCTGGCTCCGCGTGGACGAGGTTGCACGGGGTGGAGAGCGTTGAGTTCGTCACGCCCGGGGACGGGTGGGAGGAGCTGCGCGCGACCGTTGAGCTCATGCGCACGCACGGGATCGAGCACGTGCGCGGCGGGCCATTCTGCACCGTGGAACTCACCGCGGAGGACTACGCGCATATCCAGACACTGTTGGACACCACAGGCAACGCGTGTTACGACTGTCACGAGATGGGGCACATGGCGCGCGAGTGTCCACAGCGCGCAACACGCGGGGGGAAACGGCCAGCTCCGCATCGCGCACCGCAAGAAGAACGCCCTGCGAAACGACAACGTCCGCCTGACAATGACCCCTTTATGCCCGGTTGCGCGATCATGTAGTGAATAAAAGGGTGTAACACGCAGTCACGTATTCCCTTAGGAACTCTCGTCCTCGGAGTCGCGCCCCCGACGGCTCTTCTTCTTTGTCTTGACCGCGAACGCCGGCTGCCCGCGCGCGCCGCCCATCATCACGCCCGACGCGGCGTCGCCCGTCATGAGCACCTGTGCGCCCGGGTTGGTCGCTACAGAGCGGTTGAGTGCCATTTGCTGCGCGTGCTGTGCCGCTTGGATTGGCTGCAGCCCCATGCTAATGCCGCGCAACAGCGTCTGTGTCGCGGCGTCGAACTTGAAGTTCTGCATCCCCACGTGCGTGATCTGGAGCGCGGGGTGCTTGGTCCACGTGTGCTCCGCGAACCGCTTCTTGAGCGTGTCCCCGCGCAGCTCCGTGCGTGTGTAGTCCGCCGCGACCGCGCTGGCCTCGGCGCGCACTTCGTCATCGAGCATGGCATGGTAATTGCCCTCGGGCGCCTCGGCCAGCGCGGCGAGGTCATGGATCGTGTACTCGATCCAGAGGTCGATGAACACGGTCACCTGGTCCTTGCTCAGCACCTCGTACGGCGGCGGGTCGTAGCGAAACACGGCACCCGGCGCGAAGTCTTGGAAATAGGAGATCCCATTCTTGTAGGGAAGCTGTGCTTGCACCGTGGATTCCCACGGGGGGATGAGCTGGAAGCCGCCGCTGATGATGCGCTTCGTGCCCATCATGTTATTCAACAGGATGCGCTGTCGCTTCGAGGGCACGACGTGCACGAAACAACACAGCGCGAGCGGGATGCAAAGGCTGACACCACCGAGGAACCAGAGGATGAACATTTCCACTGGTGGGAGTGACGAGCTGTGCGCATGCTGACGTCACTCACCTGTCATGGCGGACGAGGACATCACGCCCGTGGACGCTCCGCGCCTATCCCCAGACCAGGAAACCGCGCTCGGCTACCTGACAAACACGGGCGACAATGTGTTCCTCACGGGCAAGGCGGGCGCGGGAAAGTCGCACGTCTTGCGTCGCGCTGTCGAGCTCTTGCAAAAGCGCTACGGCATGGCCGGCGTGATTATTACGGCGAGCACTGGCGTGGCGGCCGCGAATGTGGGCGGTATTACGCTTCATAGCTTCGCGAGCGTCGGTCTTGACGACAAGATCAAGGCACGCATGGCGGTGGACAAGATGGGCCATCGCGCGAAGATTGGGTGGAAGAAGACGCTCGTGCTCGTGATCGACGAGATTAGCATGGTGCACGGGCGCTTCCTTACGCTCTTGGAGGAGGTCGGCCGCCTCGTGCGCGATGAGCCGGACTTGCCCATGGGCGGCATCCGCGTGATCATGGTCGGCGACTTTCTCCAGCTGCCGCCCGTCAAGAACAAGGAAGAGGACGTGCAGTTCGCGTTCGAATCCGAAGGCTGGCGCCGACTAGCACCGCGCTGCGTGCTCCTGACCAACGATCACCGACAGAGCGACGGCGATTTTATCAATGTGCTCGGGGAAGCGCGGTTGGGCGTGCTCTCGGAACGCGCGATCCAGTTCCTGCGCGAGCGTGTGATTGACACCCCGGAGCACAAGGAGCGCTGGTTAGACGGCAAGCCCCCGCCCTGCTACTTGTTCCCCCACAATGCCGACGTGGACACGCACAACGAGCGCGAGTTGGTCAAGCTCCCGGGGCCGACCGCGTGCTTCCGCGCCAGGGATGACATCTACATGGGCCCCCCGGACGCGCTCAAGCACATCCAAGCGCCCGCGGAGCTCAAGTTGCGCGTCGGGGCGGAAGTCATGTACTTGGTCAACACGAACGTCCACGGCGGCTGGTTCAACGGCGCGCGCGGCGTCATCACCGAGCTGAACGAGAAGAAGCACCACATTCGCATGCGGCTTCACCAGACGGGCCGCGCGACGAATCTCGACCAGGCCAAGTGGGAAATCAAGCGCGGTGAGGTCGTGCTCGCGCGGCGACAGCAGTACCCGATCCGCCTCGCGTGGGCTACGACCATGCACAAGTCACAGGGGCAGACGATCACGGGGCCCGTCATCTTCCCGCTCGACACCTCCGTGTTCGAGTACGCACAGGCCTACGTCGCGCTCTCGCGTGTGCGCACTGCGGATCAGCTGGGACTACAGAAGCTACGGCCGCAGTGTGTGCGCGCGCATCCCAAGGCGCTCGCGTTTGAGGCACAGCTGCGCACGGCTCAAAAATGCGGCGCGGACGATACGACAACGTGACATGACTAGAGCGGCGGTTCCGCGCCTGTGAGTTTAATATCACAGGGCTTTTCGTCGTAATATTGTTCAACCATCGCGGGGCCAACAACATTCCATATGAAACGCCATACAAGCGCCATATCACCGCGTTCGACGATTTCACGAAATGAGGGCCATGACCACGCGGGGGCAGGGCGTTTCATCGCGTGGCAGTAGTCCTCGAAGCGGCTGACCAGGTGCGGTTTATGGAATAATATGAACGCAAGCCACGGTTCCTTCTTCACGAAAAAGCACATTTGCCCGCTTTCGCACCCCCGATGTGTACTGATAGTCGAGATCAACCAGTCGAACACGGGCCATTGTGCATGTTCGATGGCAAGGTAGATTGTGCTGAGACCGAAATAACACGGAGGATTCCAGTAGACGTATTTGTACAGATATTCCAGCGTGCGCGCATGCCCATTGGCTGTGGCAGTGTTGACGAAGCGCGCTTGCGGTTCGCATGGGCTACGCCCGCCAGGATCGGGTGCGTCTGGATGGCGGCAATATACACAACAGTACGCCGCGAGAGAGAGCTGAAGGGAGGCCAGAAGTTCGTGCTGCCCATCCATGATGATCGCTTCGACGAGTGGGGGCTCGCGCTCGCGGCGACAAAGACCGCGCTCGTTCCTGCACGTCATGCCGAGCACGAGCCGCGCGGAGGAGCACATGTGGCACTTGATATAATCACGCAGCTCGGGGAGGAGGGTGGACCAGGCGGGAAAGACGGGGTCCATGCGGGGAGGGTGGTGTGAGGGCGAATGAGCACACTACAGCGTTTTTCTTCACGGAATGCGTGTCAACGGAGCACAAATGGCAATATCTCTCCTGTCATCTTGTTCACGAACTTGCCATCCGCGAACCAGCCGTCCTTGATGAGTTGTTGCCGCAAGCGACCTTCATAGAGTGGGATCTGCGGACAGTCTTCTGCTCCACTGCATGGTCGCGCAAGCAGCCATGTTATCAACGCATAGTCACGATTGCTGACGGCCGCGCTGAGCAGTGGTGCCTCCCACGGCAGACCGAAGCGTTGGAAATAGCGTGGCCAATAGCCCGGCGGCATGGTGTACATTACGACGGTGAGACGCACGCCCTCCGGACGTGCAGACGAATAAGTTGTATTCGCGTAGTAAGCAGCCATCACGTCGAGGTCGTCGTACGCGGTCTCGCGCCATTGAATGTTAAATCCGTTGCATTTCGCGTATTGTAGGACGGAAAATGGCGTCGCCTGCTCGACGACAAGCAGGACTTTCCAATCCTGGCGCTTCAGCGTCTCCAGCCACGCTACCGTAACCGTGCCGCCAAAGGCCGTGTATTCTCTTTTCATCGCGAAGCGCAGCCGCGCCAGCAAAATCGCGTCGTGATGGCGCTCTGCCCAAGCAGGAAGGCCGTAATTCACATAGGGAGAGATGCCATGGATGGGCGCGTCCTTTATGTTCTCTATCACGTCCCAATGTTCGCGCACCTTCTCGAGCGTGTTTTTGACACTCCATATCGAAGCCCATGGCGTTACCCACTCGATGGCATATTGACGCGAGTTGAAGGCTTCCCACAGTCCAATGGAAAATGTCTTGCGCGGCTCCACGGATGAAAGGAACAATACATCGCGTCCGTGATGTAGAATACGCCGGAGGATGCTCAAGTCATGGCATGTGCACAGTAGTTCGCGCACTGCATCATCCGACCCATGCTCTGTCAGGGCTACTGCATAGCTCTGCCACGAACGCGATCCAGAGAATCGTGTCAGGTATAGCGTCCACCGCACGTCATCCTCCTCCTTGCACGTCATGGCCAGGTGCGCCTGACACACGGGGTCCATGAGCAGACGGCAGCACGCACGCAGTTCAACGAGCAACTCGGGCCACAGGAGGAATACGGAGGACATGCGGAGCGCGCAGTGGGAAATGACGACAAAGGCAGTGTCTTTTTTTTCATTTGTCCGCGCCCGACTCCTTCTCCGCTTCTTCGTCCGTCGGTTTGCCATTTTCTGTTGACACGAGAGCTGCCAGGCGGTCACGGCGGTCGTGGCGGTCCTTGCACGCGAAGCAGCGTCGCTTTGTCGGGAATGCCATCCGCGTTTTGCAGTCCACGCAGAGGTGCGCCCGGCAGCACGCGCCACGACCACGGGGGGTTGCGGGTGCTCCACATGGCGCGCCGCCTTGTTTCTTGCGATAGGTGCACGTGTACACACGTGGCGCGTCTCCCTCTTCGTCTTCCTCTTCTGATGATGACGACGCGCCTGCTGCTGCTGCTCCTGACTTCTCCTCTTCGACATCCTCGCTGACAGGTAGATCAGGAGCGGGTGCCGGGAGCTTGGTCGTAAAGTGCGCATTGCCCTCGTGGTCGTACGTAAGCGTCGTCGCCAAGCCATTCTTCGTGTAATAGGCTGCAATCGCGATGAGGATATCCGCACTCGGGGCTGGCGCGTCAGACCAGAGTGTCTTTGCTGGCACGACGGCCTCCTTCTCGTCCTTCTCATAGGCCACGCGAATGGCCGTGTCCATGATGGCACGACGCGCCGCACGCTCCGCGGCGAGCTTCTTGTCTGTGAGGCCTGACATGGGGATGGAGGCGAGAGAGTGAACGCGTCTCGCTCGTTTCGTCCGCCGGTGCTGACGTATCATTTTATTAGCCGCTGATTAAGAACATTGCGCATGGGGTGTCTCTCGTTCCGCCAGAAGCTGGATCGCTACCGCCGCGAGTGTCGTAGGGAGTCGCGGCGCGCTCAGCGTCTAGCTTCTCACGCGTAAGGGTGGACATGGGGGCGAGAGTGAGCACACACTACCCGCCTTCTGCGCGCTGGGCCATGACCGTAAGGTCGGCGCCTAGAAACAACAGCAAGCGGCGAATGCACGCGCTCAGGGCGTAGTGCAGTATGCACGTGAGAATCATGTCCATGACGTAGGTAAAAAGCAGTCCATACCACGCCACGTTATGTTGCCATAATATGAACAGGACGGAAAACGGGAGAATTACCCAATTGATGAGAGTCAGCGTTTTCATGTCATTCTATTAAGTGACCATCGCGCTGTCTCTGTGACACCGCCTCCGCAAATGGGCTGTCTCTCCTTCCGCCAGAAGCTAGACCGCTACCGACGTGAGTGCCGCCGTGAAGCGCGGCGCTGTGACATCCAGTACAACGAAGCGCGCCGCGAGCAGATGCGCTTGGACATGGAGCTCAAGTCGGAGCACAAGCGCAAGTCGTCGCACTCGCTGCTCATGGGCATTGCAAAGAGCATCGTGAAGAGCGTCGCGATGCAGGTGACGATGTTGCGCATCAAGGACGATCTCAAGGACATTGAGATCGCGCTGCAGGACGCGGGCAGTCAGGTGGCGATGGAGGACATTTATAAGCGCTTTACGAAGACGCTGGAATCCGCGAATAGCAGCATCACGACAGAGGACATGGCCAAGATCGCCGCCTCTCTGTCCGTGAATTCCCAGAAGCTCAAGCAGAAGCTCGCCATGTCGCGGCAGGCCATGGACGACGTACGCGACGGGATTGACGACGCGAACGAGGAGGCCGGTCTAGTGGATGAGGAGACGGAGGATCTCACCGTGGTCGACATCGCGCAACGACTTATCGAGGAGCTCACGGACGACGACCTTGAACAGGCGCCGCGCGTGGTGCAGAAAAGCCGGGCACCCCCACGCGAAGAAAAACTCGTCCCCCTGGACCCCAAAACATAAATGCGTGTGTTGCCCCGCGCTCCGCTGCGCTCCCCATTCGCTTCCATGCTCTCGCACTATGTGCAGCGCTGTCTCGAGACCCAACGCCGCCGAAATGCGCAGCGGAAAGAGCGACAGGCGCGGTTGCTCATGCTGCCCGTCGAGGACTACGAGGCGTTGCCGGAGCGCCAGGCGGAACTCCAGAATGGCCGACAACGCGTGCTCGCGTTTGAGGCGTGTCGCAAGCGGATGCTCGAAGAGTTGGAGGCACAGCGCGGCATGCGCTTGAGCTACGACCAGAAACGCCTCTTGGACGCGATGCGCAACACGCTGCTCCTGCGCATGTACGACGGTGACATTAATGCGCTAGAGGCAGACCGGCACTGGCTGCGTAACACGCTGCAAGTTATGGAGCTGTATCAAACGGCCCTCATCACCTACCCGCGCCGCAGCGGTAAAACGCTCACAGAGACTCTATGCATGGGCATTGTCATGCTCTCACAGCGCGATGGCAACGGGGTCTGTATTAACCCGAAGAAGCACCACGCAAAGGCATGGCTGACGCAATGCAAGGAACACCTGGACCTTTTGCGCAATGATGATACATGGGGCTTTGAGGAACTCGAGCACCGGAGCGGAGAGATCTTCAAACTCCGGCAAAACTACACGGGCGGCGAGATCGTCGAGGTTGTCTGCCAGGGCAACGCGAGCCAGGAGCAACATGTCTCCTCATTGCGCGGCAGTGGCAAGCGCACGATGCTCCTGTGCTGCGACGAGGCGTACTTCTTCTGCGACGCCGCATGGCCTGTGATCCTCCCGCTCGCGGCCAATGGCTGCGCGCTCGTAATGACGTCCTCCATGGCGCACAAGCACGCGACCCTTTTCCAAATCCGCGACGCCCGCTTCCGCGACGGCTGCCCCGTGGTACAACTGCTGGACTACCGCGCGGCGTGTAGTGAGTGCACGCTCAAAGAAGAACAGACGGGTCTCGAAGTCAAATGCGATCACGTAGTTCACCCGCCGACGCACTTCCGCACGATTGCGGACATGGAGCGCACGCAGGCGCTGATGAATCCGTTTGGCTCGTTCGACCGCGAGATCCTCAACATCCCCCCGTCGGCCAGTGCGGAGCGCATTTTCAAGCCGGAATGGATCGAGGCATGTCTGGGCATTGGCGCGTTCCGGGTATCCAAGTTGCCCACGGTCAAGCGCATCTACGTCGCTGTCGACCCCGGCGCGCTTGGCAAGGGAAGCGACACGGTCGTCATGATTTTCTGCTACGTCAACGCGGCGGAGGGGATTCCCGCGCTGCCCAAGGAGCTCGACCCCATCGATCAGCATCTTATTGTATGTCGCCCTCCAAGTACCGTTGCACCATCCCGTCCAAGAAGAGTTGCGGGACGGCCCACTGCCGCGCGAGCCACGCGTTGAGTTCCTCGTGGATCGCGGCCAACAGTGGACGCGGGTCGGCCAGTGGGCGCGCATCCAGCACACGCAGCATAAACTCGCTATCCATGGACAGGAGGGCGAGCGCGGCGAAACTCTGCGTCAAGCTGGCCAGTATAAGCACGCGCGGCCACGTTGTGCCCGGCATTGCGCCCGTCGCGACGCGGTCCATTGCATCGATCCACGTCATGTCCTCTGTGCCCATGCGCAGCATGCCAGAGACGAGCGGGTGCAAATCGGGCCGGTTCGCCGCGTGCAGGCGCGAGTAGCCCGCCATGATGCCGAGCAGCAGGCGGAGCTGTGGCTCGGCCATGGTGCACAGAATGTGGAACAGGATGCTCTGACGCGGCGCGCGCCCGCTTGCCTCACGCGTCACATGCTTCCCTTTCTTGTGCTTCTTCTTTTTCCCTTGTTTATCCATTGCTCGTAGATCCTCAGCCTCCAAGCCTTCTCTCCGCGATCGGACGACGAAGTGAGCGCCATGGTGCGCCGGCAGGTCGACGCCGTCCGCCGCATGGACCACGCGCTTCACGATTCCACCGCGTTTGTCATTGTCGAGGCGAACCTCGGGCTCGTCGCAGAGACCGTGGCCCGCCATTTGCACGGGCTGCCCAAGATGGAGTTCCTCTGGACCGCGGCAGCCGTGGGCGGCCGCATCCCCGTGAGTGCCAACGACGAGGGCGCGATCCGCGCAGGCTTCTTCACGCTCAACCACCACAAGCATGCGATGATGCACAGCATCAAGCAGTACATGCAGGGGCGTAGGATCTGGTGGCACAAGAATCTCGTCGCGTACGCCACCAAGGACACGGAGCACGAGCTCGCGCTGTTGCAACACGCGGATGGGGGTGAAGCGGAGCTCAGGATGCGCTACTGTCCGCACGCGCACACACGCGAGGAGATCTTCGAGGCAGAGGCACGCCTGCGGATGATGCAGCTCTTGGTCACCCAGCTGGGCAACATGTCCATGATCCGCCACCAGCCCGCGGGCACGCGCCCGGCCTACCTGGACAATAGCAAGATCATCGTCACGGGCAAGCTCACGTCACAGCACAAGGACGACTGTGCGCTCGCGCTCGGCATCGGGCTCATGGGCGTGACCATGGACGTACGCGGGCGCGCAACCGCACTAGCGCACGCGGCAATGCCAGCAACGCGGTTGCTCGGGAGATAGGCGACGCGTTGAACGTTGTGTTTTTATAGACTAGTCTACATGCGAGGAGGCGGCGCTCTGCGCACACGAGGACGAGGTGGAATGGGTGGGCCAGGCGGGGCGCGAGGAGGGGGTTGTGCTGGTTGGGGAGGCGGAGAGCGTGGGTAAGCGGCAGCCACCCCGTCCGCGCGGTATTTGGAAAAGGTGAACCATGTTTTCCAGATACGCAAGAGCACATTCCTGTCCCTCCAAGGTGGACGGGAAGAGGACATCCATGTCGCGGAAGAGCTCGAATCGATCGCTTGCTTCCGGCGAAAGTTGATACAGAGGACCCGTGCCTTTGAGCTCGAAGAGATAGATGACGCGGAGGACGATGGCCATGTGGCGCACGCCGTCCCGTCCTTCTCATCTTCCCGTTCACGAAGAAGGAGGACGCGACGTGCGCGAAGAACGTGTACTTCTACCACCCGGCCATTACGCGCGGTATTGCGTCAGTGGACGAACTCCTCTCGCGTCTCGCAGTGACTGCATGAGGAGTTCACGTTCCCGCCGCGCGTGCTTCTTCCTGCAGTAGCTATGCCACGCGTCTGCCACCGCTTTCCCGTCCCCGTGAAACGCGGGGTCGTATTTCTTGCGGCGCACCGTCTTCACGCGCTGCCAGCCATCGCCCTGGGCGTGACGCGAAAGTGCCTCGAGGCGGGCGTTGGCCCCGATGCGCACAATAGCCCAGTCCTCGCTCAGCGGGCCCACGTCCCACAGGGGGAGCTTCATGCTGAGGTAGCCGCCACCCACCAAGAGCGTCGGCAGCGGCCCGGTGCGCGTCAGTTCAATATAGTCCCCGCGACGCACGGGGCCGAGCGCGACATTCAACGCCGCGATCCTGTACCAGCGGAGCGGGAAGGACAGCCGAGTCATGACGGGGACCATGGCGTAGTAGAGCGCGCGCCACGCACCGCGCTCATCTAGGATCCGCGCCCATTCGCGGCACACACTCCACACCGCGCGCGCCCGCAGAACATGCGCTAGCCCACAGTTCACGGACCGCGCGGGAGCAGTGTGCAGCGCCGGCAGCAACGGGCAGACCCCGTCGAGGACAAAGTACCAAATATGCAGCCAATTTTCATCCACGAGGATCCCTTTTCCGTTCTCCATGTGGCCCGCGTTGTGCAACGTTGGCCACGGAATGCACACCGTGGGCACTACCGCCGATCGCGGGAATGGAGGCCTACCCGGATGTACGAGTGACGGATGTGACGCCTCGCTTGGGCAGTGACTCCTGGGACACGATGGTACAGTTCGTGCTCGCGCTCAATATCGGAGATGAAGGCGCCGCGGGCAAGTTTCACTTCTGGCTCGAGTTTGACACGGCTGACTATCAGCTGCCCCTGGAGATTGGCGACAAGGTGGAAGTGGACCAGCTCGCCGGCGGTCGCTACGCGATCGAGGTCCCCCCCGAGCCCATGGTCCTCCCGCGCTTTGTCTTCGAGACACCGGGCAGCTACCTACGCGTCGCCGGGCACTACATGCCCCCAGACGGCTCGTCGTCCATCACGATCATCCTGAAGTCGTTTGCCATCACGACGGACGACAGCACGGAGACGTTTAGCCTGGAGTCCATTAGCGAGCGCGGTGTCAACCCGGCCGAGGTGCGTCCGCCGCCGCTGCCCTCGCAGACACCCGAGGAGCCGGAGCCCAGCGAGGACGACGGCGGTTTCGTCGTCGGCCGCGACTCGGAGAGCGGGGATGAAATGGAGGACGTGGAAGAAGAGTCCGCGCCGCGCTCCGAGGAGAGCCTGGGCGAGGAGGATGAAGAAGAAGAAGAGGCCGAGGAGGAGGAGATGGAGCAAGACGAGGAAGAGGAAAACGAGGACGAAGCAGAGCCCAGCGGGGGCAAGCGCTCGCGCGAGGACGACGACGCCGACCAACCCCCCAAAAAATCCAAACGCGCGCGGTTCGAGTGCGCGAACTGCACGCGCAAGCTGGCCGCGCTCATGTGCGGGCGCTGCCGAACAGCATATTATTGCAACAAGGACTGTCAGGTCGCGCACTACGGCGCGCACTGCCTCACGTGCTACTGACCGCTCCGCGCCGTGTTTGTATCAACAGCTTCGTCTCTTCCACCTTACGCAGGAGTTCCTGTGCGCGGTACTTGTCCTTGGCCCAGACGCAAAAGTCGCCCGCGAGCAGCCCCGCTTCCGTCGTCGGCACATTTAGGAACCAGACTCTGAGCGCCTTGACGCGATGTGTGATGTGGCGCGTGGGCGTTCCCTTGCGGCAGATCAGTGCGGCGCAGTGGTGATAGACGGCAAAGTTGGAGAAGTAGAGGGAGCTCGGCATCTCCGGCACCAGGTGCACGCCCCAGTCCCGCACGGCACAGAACACGAGCGCGTCGAACACTGGGCTGTGGCTGGAGCCCAGGCGCGGTTCGTCGCCCACGAGAAGACACGCACGCACGACTGGGTCCACTCGTGTATCATTATCGGGGGCGGGTGCAATGTCAAGACCAGCATGAGCGGCCGCGCCAGTCGGCGCGTCGTCCGGCAGGGATGTGGGCACGTCGAACAATGTCGCTTCTGGAGCAATGTCAAACGGGAAGTCGTCGCTTCCCATCCAAGACGAATACGGATAGAACACCTCTGACATGAGTGAGCGTATGCACAGTGGGGAGTGGGGGCAGGTGGCACTTCGCGCAGTAGCCCTCTGTTGGGCCTGAGCATATTCCAGCACCATATGTGCCATGTTTTTAACACTCTGCCGAAATACGCAAGATATCGTGCGGCGTCTCCAAAGGGAGGCACGCGGAAAAGTCTTTCCTTCCCGTGCGAGATCATTCGCACGCTTGTTGCATGGACTCTGCGGTCACGCTTCAAGCATGCATTGGCAAGGGTGAATTTGCGCACGCGTTTCATGTTGTGCGCCAGGGCGCTGAGGCCGGCGCGCCGCCGATCGCCGTCGCGAAAATCTTTTACAATCTCGACCGCGATCCGATTCGTCTGCATTTTGAGAAGGAACGGATCGCGTTGGAGGCACTCAGCTATGGTACTAACGGTCACGCGTGCTTGATTGGCCTTCTTCGTGCCTACGCGGACCGAGAGAAGAAGCAAGGTGTATTATTTCTTGAACTGGGGCCGCGCGACACATTAGGAGTACGCTCTTCTCTCCCATCTGCCTGGAGGAGCTCATCACCTCCGCGCAGGTGTATCTCGCGGACAGGCCAGGGGCAATGATTGCTCCGCTCGCGTTCGCCGTGACGGGCAGGATAGCAGCTGCCATTGCGTACATGCACACGTGCGGGTGGGCGCACCGTGACGTCAAGGCCGAGAACGTTCTCTTCGACGCGCAGACGGGCGCGGTGAAACTCATTGACCTGGGCTACGCAAGTAAGACACGGGCGCATCGAATTAGCGAGAAGGAGGCGACGGAGCCTTTGTTTAATCCCAACTACGCGTGTGCCTCATGCGGCAAGCAGAACCTGCGTCGCCCGCGTCGCTCGTCGCCGGACGACCCGCCGACCATGTACCAGTGCATGGCATGCCCCTTCGCCGAACGTCTCTTTGGCAAGGCGGTGGGCACTCCGATTTACATGGCACTCGAGATCCTAGACAACAAGCCGCATTCCGCCCAACGCGCGGACGTTTACGCCTTGGGCGTCCTCGCGTGCGTCATGTTCTTTGGCTCGCAAGAGATCCCGGGCTTTGAGACGCCCGCGACGGTCGACACGTTGTCCGCGCTGAGGCGATCGCGCCGCACCGTGGGCATCCCGATTCCAGTCGGCACGCCCGGTATCGACACGGAATTGGAGCTACTCCTGCGCGACATGACGAACAACCGCCCCGCGGCCCGCCCTGTGCTCATGGATTTATTCAAGTCCTCCATTGTTCCTGTCTCGCAGTGAATAAATCCTGTAGCACTCGTCACTGCAGAGCCGCGCGGGGGCGAGCGCGAGCCCACTCACACGGGCGTGCAGCCGTTGGCATGTGTAACAGCGCGCTTGGGTACGCGCGCGCTTGGTGGGACGTTCCTCCGTCGCCGCGGGGCGCGCCCGCTTGTCGGCGCGCACCATTGTCTCGCGCACGTCCTCCACGATGAGCTCTTCGTCACCGCCTTCTTGGCCCGCTTTTTCAAGGTCCAGCAGGCGCGCCATGCCCTCCGGATCCACGTAGCGGAGGTTCGGATAATCCGCCCTGTGAATGCCAGCGGGCGCGAAGAAGATGTCGGACGCGCCCGTGTACGTGTCAGGCGTGCGCAGTCGGTAGAAGTAGGGCCAGGGCCCTGTCCCGGGCTGCCACGTCGGGTAGACAAAGGCACCGGCCGCGACGTGACCGAGGTAGAGCACGCGCTCGCTCTCGTCGGTGTACTCCGCGTCCAGGCTCAAGTGGAAGTCCAGCGTGCGCACGAGCTCCACGAAGAACGCGTTGATCAACGCGAGGAATCGTCCCTCCGCGTCCGCCTCGTAGAGCTTGAGCACACGCACGTGGAGACAGTACAGCTCCATGAGGCCGGCACTCGCGAGCGCATGCACTCCTTCCTCGGGAATCCCGTGGATGCGCTCCCACTGGGAGACGCGGCCCAAGGGCGCGATGAACAGGAGCGCGCCGTTGACCGTTGCGGCCTCCTCGGCCCAGACGAAGCGACTCGCGTGCTTGCCCACGGTCGCGGCCCAGTCCTGCACCGCACTGGCAAACCGAAGCACGCTGCGTCCGGCGTCACCGCGCTCGGCGTCGGTCATCCGCGCCCAGAGACGCATGGCCGGTGGCGACCATGTGAGAGACACCGGGCCCGCGGGAGCCGACGCAAAGGCGTTGAAGGGACGCGGGATGTCAGCATTGCTGTTGTGATTGAAACGGACGTCGAGCCAGCCCCAGAGGCCATGGACCAACGCGGGCGGGCCGTCTAGCACAACGGACGCAATGCCGTGAATCGCCGCGAGACGCAGAGCGTAGCGCAGCTCCTCGAGTCCCTCCTCGGCCACCGTCGTCATCCGCAAATGAAGCGCGCCTCGTGTCTTCGTGCGTTGGAGCACCCGCATCGGTGGCCAGTATGCGAGCGCATTGTGTCCTTCGTCAATCTCGTAGCGATCGACGTCGGCGTAGAGCGCGAGCTGGTCCGGGTCGGCCCACCAGTCCTGGACATAGGCGAAGATGAGCCGTCCGATGACCTGCGTCTCCGCGACGCGCTGCCGGCCGTCCCAGGGGCCAATCGGTGGGCGCGGCCATTGCCCGTCCGTAATGGGAAGCCAGGCTTGGAGCCGGCGATACGCGTCGAGAATCGCGGCGCGTTCAACCGGCGGTGGCGGCAGTGGCGCCGCGTCTGCCGGATACGGCCCGGCGGCATCCACGTCCCGCAAGAGGTCCTTGAGCGCCTTCATATTGCAAGTGAACCACGGTCGATAAGAATAGACAATGCGTGACGTCTTCCTTTTTATATTCTGTCTTGTTGTGGACAGTCGACGTGTCTACCCTTGTTTCCCGCCGAGTGAACGCTCTTTGCCTTGCGGGCGCGTATCTTGGCCTGCTTTGCGGCTTCCTTCTCCCTAAGCTCCTTGGCCCTCACTTTCCGCAGGAAGGCAAACATGCGCGGCGCTTGTGCCAGCAGAAACGAGTGCTCCGCTTCGATGAAGTTGACGCGCGTATTGTCCACGTGCGCGACGAGCACGCGGAAGCTGCCGAGCGGTAGGCTGAGGTTACTAACGCCCATGGTCGCGCCGAGCATGATCTGCGTCAATGCGCGGTGGCGCGGCGTCGCGGGCCAGCCGAGGCCGGCAAACGGTGTGCCCGGACGCCAGTAACAGCTTTCGTCGTGATCAAAGAGACCGCCACTGTCGCCGGTTTTCACCTCGATCCACAGGATCACGCCCTCTTCGTCAACGCCCACGACGTCCACCGCGTGCGCCGTGAGCATTTCGCGGTCGTGGACGAGGAACTCGCCAAACACGGGCCGCCAGTTGCGTTCGTACATGGCGCGGATGATGAGCGCGGCCCACGGGTGCATACGCTCGGGGTACTTCTCCAGGAACTGCGCGCCGGTGAGCCGCACGTAGTCCTCGATCTGCCCGTGGATGTAGAGGCCGCGCGCCCAGCCTTTGAGTCGGCCGTGCCGCCCGCGCAGGGGCGGTGGCTTTCCACGCACGCGCGAGGCGGTCCGCTTTTGCAGGGCGACCACGCGTTTCTCCACTGGGCTCATGGTGTCCGGCTCGCGCTTGTTGTAGAGCACGTCTCCCATGAGTGTGGTGAGACCGCGCGGATAGAGCGTGGGCCTGCCCTCCTCTATCAAGTGGTAGAGTGCGCCCACCTTCATCACCGGGCTCTTGTGCCGCACAAGGATCTCCAGCCACGTGCGGTCCTTGACCCAGTCCCAGATATCACGCTTGAACGAGATGAGCGGGAGATCCATGCTAGCACGACAAAGCGGTAGAGGGGGTGGGCGTTTATTGCTGCGACAGGAATTGGGGAGGAGGAATGACGGTGTCGTCATCGGGCGGGCTGATCTCCATGCGGTCCGCGGGCGCGGCCGGCCGAGGTGGGCAGAACGCGCACGTTGTAGCGCCCGTCGTCTCCCAGCCCATCGGCAGGCTGCACGTGTCGCAGAGGTCATCGCCGACGTGCGCGACGGGGAGCCATTCTTCCACCACGGGGAGTGGCAGGCCACTCGCCTGGAGTGCGGGGAGGCTGCGATCCTCGAATGCGTCGAGCGCGCGCTTGGTGAAAAGCCAGTGTTCAAGTTCGAATTTGTATGCCGCGACCAGTCCGGTGTGTGCGCGCTTCAATTCTCCCACGGTGGTGATTGCGTCGAGTCCCGTCACACGAAGAATGTCGTCGCGCAGTCGCTTGCGCTGCTGGTGTGCATTGACCGCGCTGCCCAGCCAGAGTGGGAATTCCACGGGCAGAGGGGTGCCCAGCCCACGGCGTAGAAACCACGTGAGCGACCGCTGCTGGTATGGGACGGGAAGAACATCCAGCGCCGCCAGCCAAACATCGGATAGCGTGCGCTCCGTGGCTCCCGCAGAGGTGTGAGTTTGTACGCAGTCACAGTAGGTTTCCACCCGCGAAGAGACGCGAGCACGCGCCTGTGCCACAAGTGGCTTGAGGTCCGCGACGTTGCACACGCGCTTCTGCTCCAGCATGCTGCGCAGCATCATGTAGTACGTGCTGAGCTCCTTTTGACAGCACTCGCGCAATGCGTCGCAGTGGTGATATTTGTTCACGTCGTGCTTGAGTTGGTTTGCATGCAACGGCACGGCGAGGACCAACGGCGTGTCGTCAGGCGCGTGCGAGATCTTGTCGATAATGTGGCGGATGGTGCTCGCGGGGGCCAAGTCGACCAGCGAGTCACGCAGCTGTTTCATAAGCGATCCTTGTGCGGCCGCTTGCATGCGGGCGTGTATGCAGACCTGTGTCCCGACGAGCGCGTGCCACTTGTCCATCAATTGGACGACGTGCTCCACGAGCCGACTCATGCCAGTCGGAGCCGCGCTGGGATCATCCGCGTTGGGGGCCAGCAGCGCGTCCAGAGTCAACCCAAGGCCCCACGGGGCCGCGGCGGTGGGCATTTGTGCATATATTTGTTCTCCTAACGCGCAGGGAAGCAGTATAAGCAAAAGATGCAAACGGAACCGGGGCCGGAATAAAGGCGGACCGGTGAGCGGCGTGCTTCCAGCGGGCGCGGGTGGCTCGCACGAGATATAGGAACCTTTATTACCCTGGTTCTCAGAGGACATGGGCGAAAAGACAAGGCACGACAAAACGGAGGAGTGCGCGAGCGGAACTCTATTCCTGATTTTCCCTGTCATGTCGAAGCGTCACGCTGATACGGAAGTCGATAATGAACCTTCTCCCAAGCGGCACAGAGGCGTAAGCAGCCTCGTCTTCTTGGACAAGGGCGCGTCCAGCTCCATGCTCAAATGGGACCCAAACCCGGCCGACGGTGATGTTTTAAATGGGCAAGTATTCACCGGCTTCCAGTTGGCGCACGCGACGGTGCGCTCGATTTCATGCGCTGGCCCAATGCCCTCTCACCTATCGCGCCCGCTATGCAGGGCACGCTTGCCGACGTAGTTTATGTCTGCACGGAAGGAATCGCACCCGAACGCCCTGTTCCCCACGTCTTCACGCATATCTGGCCCGAGCTCGCGGCTGGCGTGCACGTTTACGCCATGTCAGACGGCGAGGAGATCGACCACGCGGTGTTCTTTAATTGTGAGCAATAAACTAAACATGTGTCCATCTCAAGCGGCATGTTCGCAGTGCCCACGGTGCGCGCGGCTGCAGCCGGCTTCCATGACGGCGAAGACGGGGTCGTCGGAGGTGGCAGCGCGGCAGAAGCCACATAGCCCGGTTTGCTGACATGTGCTGCAGCACCCGTAGAAGGGGCCACGCGGACGACCGCACGCATCACACGCCGGGCCGACCGCCGCGTGCTCGAGATAGCGCTCGAACGCGGGCATGTGCTCCGTTCCCATGTGTTGCACGAGCGTGTTGATGACTGGCGTGGGCGAGTAGAGCGCGAGCACGTTCTTCTCATCTCTCCAGGCGTCAAGTAGGGCCTCGTCCTGCTCGGCAAACGCGTCAAATGCTGCTAGACACGCCGCCCACGTGGGTGCTTTGATGATGAGCTCGACAGACGTGCGGTACGCGAGCTGCAGTCCGCGACGACGATTGATGAAGTTGCGCATGAGGTCCAGATGCTGTGGGAGGTGCCACGGGAGGTCGCACTTAGGCCAAACGCTGTTCATGAAGCTCTCGAAGGTCCGGGGGTTCGCGTCGTCGACGGGAGTCGCCAACGCTCGCTCAAGGATGGCACTCACCGCCGTGGCCGCTCCTGCCGCGTCGGCTTCAGTGCGGGCCTTCTTCGAGGCCTGTTCGTCGCCTTGTTCGGGCGGAGGCGCGCGCCGCTTCCCGTTCACCGTGGGTGAATAGGCGAGCCACTCCGCCTGATCGAGAAAATAGTGCGTGCCGGATCTCGTCTTGACGCAGACCGCGTTCGCGGGGAGATATAGCTTGACATCTCCGTATGTGCGAACCACGGTCTCGTCGTACTTTAGATCCTCGCGGTGAACCTGGTAGCACGGCTTGCCCTCTTTGGGGATAGACACGGTAAAGGTGAGTCGACAGCCCTCCGGCGGCCGCGGCGTGCGGTCCATGGGCAAGAGGAAAGAAGGGCGCTTCTTGAGCTCGACGTAGCACTCGTTGAATTGCATCTTGTGGTAGCGTATGTCCACGACCGCCTTTCTCGCTTTGGTCTTCAGCGCCACCACAGTGACGCCATCGCGCAAGATCCACAGCTCTTTCAGCGATACCAACATTTTGTCCAAGTAACATTCCGGGCGCGTCTTGGATGGCTCACATTCGTCGGAATTAAGGCCTCGCGCTCGAACAATCGTCGTGAACACCGTTTCGCCCGAAGGGAGCGTTTTTTTCACCACGTGTGCATCCGTTAAAGATGCGACGCAGAAAAGCTGATCGACCAGCTCAATGCCAAAGTTCACAAAGGTCGTCGCCACTGGCGTCTTCACTAACAGCCCGCACGCTGTCAATTCGTCAGCCGTAGCATGTGGAAGCTCTTCTTGTGACATATTCAGGGCGCGGAGGGGGTGCCGAAGAATGACTCGCGCGAGTCTTGTCTTTTTTGTTTTTTCCCCGCTATGCCGCATGCCGCAGCGAATCGGCGACCCCCCAGAAACATATCTAATAATGTCTGGAAAGTCGATGCCGCTTTGCGCATAATGTCTTGCGCTGCGGGAAGCGGCCTTTGGGCAACACGGCAAGTGTGGGCCTGTTGGTCCTTATTTTTCCAACATGACTGAGGATGCGAGGGAGATTCCATCGGAGAGTAATAATCAAGAACCAGCCGCGAAGGGAGGCGAGCCGCTAGCGAGTGCGTTTATGCCTGATTCTTGGCCCCTCGTGATTCTTTGCCCCAAGTCGAAAAGATCGACGCGCTCACCGCGAGTTTACCCGTGTTTGTGCCGCCGGATACGCCAGCACTCAAAGCTCTGCAAGCTGCGATAGCAGATGGCTCTTCACCACCCGATGACGCTCGCCTGGTCGCGCTCCACCTCGCGGGGTGTGTCTCAGAATATGACGCCTCGCTGGCCCTGATTGGGCGCATCAATGGCGTGTTTCGGCAGGCGCGCCTCATGCGTCTTGTCGCCCGTTGGGGTGCCGCGGCGGCTGCTGGTCCATTCGAGTACCCACAATATTACGCGGATCGCGACGCGATCCGCCAGGCGATGCGACAGGAACCACCAGAGACGGCGCGCTTCACACCTCTCTATGCGTCCCAAGCAGAATACTACGCGCGGAAGCTCGCGGAACTCCACAACGTTGCCAAAGCCGCTGCAGAGAGTATTGCCTTGGTGTGGCCGGCGGCGCGCATTTGGTTTGATCTGCCTGCGGTCAAGCAAGTGATGCTCACCATGGACACATGCGAGGATTGCAACGGCCCGCTGCTTCCACCCGACCAACCATGCCGACTCTGTGCTATTCACTCCTTCCTGTAATCCCCGATAATGGCCTCATGGAGCGGTCGTGTCGCGCGCCCCGTCCCCGGTGTCCGCTCGCGCTGGCAGGACACGTCGCGGCAAGAGTTGCTCAAGCGCGCGGCCGCCGACCTCGTAGTGCCGCACACGCCCGAGGACTATCACGTCGTGGGGCAGCTGTCGGACGGGTTCGAGGTGACGGCCAGCCTCGTGAACGTCGTGTACTTGTCGCGCATTCGCTGTGAGGAGGAGGGCAGCACAGACTGTGGCGTGAGCCCTGTCGCGTTGCAACAAGCGCTCCTGGGCCTCGCGAGTATCAACTTCAAGTCCACGCACAGCAAGGAGATCATCATCAAGTATGTCGCGCCGTTCCGCGGGAAGCACTCCGTTACGACCGCGGACCTGAAGCTGCAGGAGACCGCGGCGACGAGCGGCAGTGTTGGCCAGGCCACGGTCGACGTGACCCTCCGGCTGCTACAGAGCGCGAGTGGGTGCACCAGCCCACTCTACGCCCACGAGAGGCACAACACCAACGAGGTGTATACGGGATTTGTGAACTTTGCAATCGATCTCCCGCTGCTCCAGCGTCTCCACCCGACGCACATTGGCAAGCCGAAGAAGTTTGACGCGCGCGTGATCCGCCCGCCTGACTTTGGCAAGAAACGCCTCCTTGTGTTCCCGCGTGGCATCATCATCTGCGTCGGCTCCAAGGACCCCGAGGGCATGCTCGACGCGATGCGCCGCTGGCTCGGCCGCATCGAGGCCGCGCGCACGGACCGCTTGCTCCCCAAGAAGAAGCGCAAACGAGACCAGATGGAGGATTAACTCTATGCAGCCCCCCCCCGGTCTACGCGGAGGACGACTCGTCATCAGGCAAGTGCTCTTCCTCGGTCGGCACGTGGTACGCCCAACGTTCGACGACTTCGGCTGTCTTCTGTCGTCGCTCCTTGAGCGTAGCGCATGGCCCATAGTGCAGGGCGGCAAATCGCGCGGGCGCGATCCATTCGAGCGGGATCCAGCGGTAGCCCGTGGCACTCCACTCCCCGACCTTGCTCCAAACGACGTCGTACTGACCCGCTAGGCGGACAATCCGCGGTTGGATAGCCCGTGCCTTGAGCTCGAGTGCCAGTGTAAGCCATATGCGGTTTTGGAGGGCCCTGCCATGGAGCTTGTCTCGCACGACCGGGTTGATGACGAGCGGGAGCTTAGGCATGATGAGCGGGTGGCTGCTAAAGTCGTAATCGACGGCCGGGTCACCCATTCCATGACCATAAAGTGGGGACAAGTTGCACAGCGCGTCGAGGTTCATCTCCACGTCGGCCGGCTTCCACCACGCGGCCACGGCCGGCCGGTCCAGCAATGCGGCCGTTATTACACAAGATAGGCGTCGCCATGGAATATGAGTCGCACTTGGATCTGTATAGCGGGTCGGGCCGCCCATTGCACGATACCAAGTCCACCCGGCAGCACCGCTTCCCAGCACCCGGCTCAGTGGATTTAGAACATCATTGTGCATCACACATCCGGTGGCGTTCTGGAGGTGTACTACAAGGCGCTTGGTTTCCATGTGGCGAAAGGCATGCCGACACGTATGTGCAAGCTGAATAAGGTCCACGACCCATTGCAAGATACGCGCTACGTCCGGACGCTCAAACGGGTCGTGATTCGGTGTCCAGTCTTTCGGAAAGGCCGGCACTTGGACATAGGGCGCGGCCATGTCATAGTCCACGGCACTCGCGTTGCTGTGCGGCACAAGTATCGCATACAAGGGCGACGCGGTGCGCGGGGGAACGGGGATGTCGGGCCGGAGCGGGGAGAAGGACATCGTGCGAGTGAGCATAAAGTCACTCGTCGCGTTCATGGAGTCCGTGCCGCTCTACACGACTATGCTCCTCCCTGAGTTACACGAGCTGGTCGTTCAATGGCTGCCGCTAGCAGGCGCGTACCGATATGCGTGCGCGAGTCACGTGACACATGAAGACACGCGACGCGCGCGATGCCTGCCCTCGCAGCGGATACCAACGCAGTGGACGCATGAGATGGTCGACCGTCAGATGGATCGGCGCTTCCGTCAGCTCGTAGCTATGGTCTACTACCGCTGGCGTCTCGCAACTGGCTGGCTTCGGCCGGATCCCAGTACAGGCGAGCCCATCATCAATTTGCACTATTCTGCACAGTACGAGTACGTGCTCTTCTTGGAGGACTTCTCATGGGGCGATCATGGCGTATTATACTCCGACGTCGGCATCGAGGAATGGAAGCATGACGCGGATGGCTCCCGGCGCACCGGCGCGGGCCTACGCTTTGGTTTTGGAGGCGTGAGCGCGGCGCATGGCGCTGGTCCTGATAGGGCACCGTTCGAGCACTGGTTCGCGGCTGCTGTTGCTTCCGGTCGTTTCGATTGCCAGAACTGCCTGCTAGGCATGCCACAGTAGCCAGCGTGGAGCATGTGTTATTCCATAAACTCTGTAATCTCTCGCGCAATCTCTTTGGGCAGGAGTGAAAAGAGTGTCTCTTCTTGTCGTCGGAGACACTTGAAGCAGCGCCTCATGGACCGGCGCCGACGCAAGGTGGCATACGCGGCTGCCCATGCGTCAGACGTGTCGAGCGCGGCCCATATGGTAATATACTTGGCCCCTCCGCGGTAGCAGTGCGTAAGGATGATCATCCACCGCGCTCGCACGGTGTCGGTGAGGCAGATGAACTCGGCGTCCGCGTCCGGCAGACACACACCCCAGTCGCGGCCCCAGTGCGTTGGTGCGCACACGCCAGGAATCAGGTTTCGGTGCGGCGCGCCTCTCGCCCGCGTGACCACCAGGAGATCTCGCGGACCCATGATCACGCGGATCATGCGTGGGAC
>Ga0307479_10000207_pt1 | contig 55658 bp, 44 predicted proteins | sample atmos_gasesECM4C_FD_203743 | JGI IMG/M metagenome (GOLD analysis project Ga0307479, IMG submission 203743) | Hardwood forest soil microbial communities from Morgan-Monroe State Forest, Indiana, United States - atmos_gasesECM4C_515 | ecosystem: Environmental > Terrestrial > Soil > Temperate...
AAGGCGAAATCCTCGAACTGAAGAACACCATCAATACGATGGTGGACCAGCTCAACGCGTTTGCAGGCGAGGTCACGCGCGTCGCACGCGAGGTCGGCACCGAGGGCAAGCTCGGCGGCCAGGCGCAGGTGCCCGGCGTTGCCGGCACCTGGAAGGACCTGACCGACACCGTGAACTTCATGGCCGCCAACCTGACCGAGCAGGTGCGCGGCATCGTCAAGGTGGTGACCGCGGTCGCCAACGGCGATCTGAAACAGAATCTGACCGTGAAGTCGAAGGGCGAGGTCGCAGCCCTTGCCGAAACCATCAACAACATGACCGAGACGCTGGCCACCTTCGCCGATCAGGTCACGAGCGTGGCGCGCGAGGTCGGTGTGGAGGGAAGGCTCGGCGGTCAGGCCAACGTGCCCGGCGCCGCCGGCACCTGGAAGGACTTGACCGGCAACGTCAACCTGCTCGCCGCCAACCTGACCTCGCAGGTGCGCGCGATTGCGGAAGTCGCAACCGCCGTGACCAAGGGCGACCTTACCCGCTCGATCCAGGTCGACGCCCGCGGCGAGGTCGCCGAGCTGAAAGACAACATCAATACCATGATCACCAACCTGCGGCTCACGACCGACCTCAACACCGAGCAGGATTGGCTGAAAACGAACCTCGCCCGCTTCACCAACATGCTGCAGGGTCAGCGCGACCTCACCACCGTGGGCCGGCTGCTGCTGACCGAATTGACCCCGCTGGTGAACGCGCATATGGGCGTGATCTACCAGGTCGAGAACGAAGACAGTCCGGAATTGCACCTGCTTGCCGCCTATGCGAGCGACGGCAACTATCCGCATCCGAAGATCGTGCAGTTCGGCGACGGGCTGGTCGGACAATGCGCGATGGACAAGCGCCACCGCCTGGTTGCGGACATCCCCTCCGATATCGTTCCGGTGAGCTCGGCGCTGTTGCGCCTGGTGCCGAAAAATCTCGTGGTGCTGCCGGTGCTGTTCGAAAACCAGGTCAAGGCCGTAATCGAATTGGCCTCCTTGAGCAACTTCACCACCTCGCAGCGGACCTTCCTCGAACAGCTCACCGACTCGATCGGTATCGTGCTCAACTCGATCGAGGCCACGATGCAGACCGAAGGCTTGTTGAAACAGTCGCAGCAATTGGCCGGCGAGTTGCAGGCCCAGCAGAAGGAACTGCAACAGACCAACGAGCAGCTCGAGCAGAAGGCGCAGCAGCTTGCCGAGCGCAACGTCGAGGTGGAACGCAAGAACCAGGAAATCGAGCAGGCGCGGCGCGCGCTCGAGGAAAAGGCGACCGAGCTTGCGCTGACCTCGAAGTACAAGTCCGAGTTCCTCGCCAACATGTCGCACGAGCTGCGCACGCCGCTCAACAGCATCCTGATCCTGGGTCAGCAGCTCACCGAAAACCCGGACGGCAATTTGACCCTGAAGCAGGTCGAATTCGCGCGCACCATCCACGGCGCCGGCACCGATCTGTTGAACCTGATCAGCGACATCCTCGACCTGTCCAAGATCGAATCGGGAACCGTCACCGTCGACGCCGAGGAGATCCTCACCTCCAATCTCCTGGAGACGGTGGGACGGCCATTCCGGCACGAGGCCGAAAACCGGCAGCTTTCCTTCAACATCGAGGTCGATCCCAACCTGGCGCGGAGCCTCGTCACCGACTCCAAGCGTTTGCAGCAGGTGCTGAAGAACCTGCTGTCGAACGCATTCAAGTTCACCGCCGACGGCGGCGTGCGGCTCGGCGTCTCGGCGGCCACGGGCGGCTGGAGTGCCGAGCATCCGCTTCTCAACAGCGCGCCGGCCGTGATCGCCTTCGAGGTGTCCGATACCGGCATCGGCATTCCCCTGGAGAAGCAGAAGCTGATCTTCGAGGCGTTCCAGCAGGCGGATGCCGGTACCAGCCGGAAATACGGCGGCACCGGCTTGGGGCTGGCCATCAGCCGCGAGCTGGCGAGCCTGCTCGGCGGCGAAATCCATCTGAAAAGCGCGCCCGGCAGGGGCAGCACATTCACGCTTTATCTGCCGCTGAAATATTCCGGACCGACGGTGGCGCCGCGCGTCGCTCCCGCGTCTCAGTATGGTTCCGCTCCGGCGCTGCAGGCCGCGACCCAGGAGCGGGTCATCGAGCAGTTGCCGGACGACCGGCTCGATCTCGAACCCGGCGACACCATTCTTCTGATTGTCGAAGACGACCCGCATTACGCGCGCGTGCTGATCGATCTGGCGCGCGACAAGGGCTTCAAGGTCCTGGTCGCCGCGCGCGGCGCCGAGGCGCTCGATCTTGCCAAGCAATATCAGCCCGCGGCCGTCTCGCTCGACGTCTTCCTGCCGGACATGCTCGGCTGGACGGTGCTCAGCCAGCTCAAGCACAATCCGCTGACCCGCCACATCCCGGTCCAGATCATCACGCTCGACGAAGACCGCCAGCACGCGCTGGCGCGCGGCGCCTTCTCCTTTGTCAACAAGCCGACCACCACCGAGGGCGTCAGCGCGGCGCTGTCGCAGATCAAGGAATATGCCAAGCCGCGCCGCAAGCGCCTCCTGATCGTCGAGGACAACGAAGCCGAACAGCTCTCGATCCGCGAACTTCTCGATCATGACGACATCGAGATCGTGGCGACCGATACCGGGGCGGGCGCACTTAGCGCTTTACGCGAAAATCCCTGGGATTGTGTCGTGCTTGACCTGCGGCTGCCCGACATGAGCGGCTTCGAGGTGCTCGACACGATCCGCAACGACACGGCACTCTCCAACGTCCCCGTGGTGGTGTTCACGGGGCGCGAGCTGTCGGCCGAGGAGGACGCCGAACTCCACACCATGGCGCGCAGCATCGTGGTCAAGGGCGTCGAGTCGCCCGAACGCCTGCTCGACGAGACCTCGCTGTTCCTGCACCGCGTGATCACGGAGCTGCCGGTCGCGAAGCAGCGCATGCTTGAGAAGCTGAACAGTTCGGACGAGGATCTGGTCGGCAAGACCGCGCTTCTGGTGGACGACGACGCCCGGAACATATTCGCGCTGAGCAGCGTTCTGGAGCGGCGCGGCATGAAGGTGCTGACCGCCACCACCGGCAGCGAAGCCGTGGCGCTGGTCAAATCGAATCCGGAGATTGCCATCGTGCTGATGGACATCATGATGCCGCAGATGGACGGCTATCAGACCATCGGCGCGATCAGGCAGAACCCCTCGCTTAGCCGCCTTCCCATCATTGCGCTGACCGCAAAGGCCATGAAAGGGGATCGCGAGAAGTGCCTGGAGGCCGGCGCCTCCGACTATCTCGCCAAACCCGTCAATACCGAACAGCTTCTTCTCGCCATTCGCATGTGGCTGCATCGCTGATCAATGGCGCCGATGATGGATCATGAAAAGATAAACATCCTTCTGGTCGACGATCAGCCGGCCAAGCTATTGGCTTACGAAGCCATCCTGAAGGAACTCGACGAGAATCTCGTCGTCGCGGCCTCGGGGCGCGAGGCGCTCGAGATCCTGCTCAAGAACGAGATTGCCGTCATCCTGGTCGACGTCTGCATGCCGGAGCTGGACGGGTTCGAGCTCGCCTCCATGATCCGCGAGCACCCGCGGTTCCAGAAGACGGCAATGATCTTCATCTCCGCGATCCAGGTCAGCGACATCGATCGGCTGCGCGGTTACGAGATGGGCGCGGTCGACTACGTTCCCGTTCCGGTCGTGCCCGAGGTGTTGCGCGCCAAGATCAAGGTTTTCGCGGAGCTCTATCGCAAGACCCGGCAATTGGAGCGCCTCAATGCCGAGCTGGAGGACCGCGTGCGCGCGCGAACGGCGGAGCTCGAGCGCTCGACCGCCCAACTCCTCGAAAGCGAGCAGCGACGCAGCATGGCCATCGCGGCCGGCAAGATGGGGTCCTGGGATTGGAACTGGGTCGACGGCGACTGGATGTGGGACGATGGCCAATATCGGATTTTCGGCGTCGACCCGGCAAGCTTCGAGGTGACCTCGGCCAATATCCAGGCGCTGTTGCATCCAGACGACGTCGAGACCTTGCGCAAGATCGTCACCGATTTCACCAAGGGGGTGCGCTCATATGAGGCCGAATTCCGGATCAACCTGCCGGGCGGCGAACAGCGTTGGTGCGTCGGCACCGCCGCGGCGACCACGGACAGGAGCGGCCGGGTCGTCCGCCTCAGCGGCGTCACGGTCGACATTACCGAACGCAAGCGCGCCGAGGAACGCCAGAGCCTGTTGACCCGGGAGGTCGACCATCGCGCCAAGAATGCGCTGACGCTGGCTCAATCGATCGTTCGGCTGACCCGCGCCGACGATGTGAAAACCTATGTCGACGCCGTCGAAGGCCGCATCAATGCGCTGGCCCGGGTCCATACCATCCTCTCGCTGTCGAGCTGGCAGGGCGCCGAGATCGGCAGGCTCGTCGCCGAGGAACTCACGCCCTATTCGGCCGGCGGCCAGATCCGCGCTTCGGGCTCCGAGGTCCAGTTGCAGCCCGCGACCGCGCAAACGCTGGCGCTCGCTTTGCATGAGCTCGTCACCAATTCGGCCAAGTACGGCGCGCTGTCGACCCTGTCGGGGCAATTGTCGATTACGTGGAATGCCGAGAGCGACGTGCTTGCCCTGACCTGGATCGAAACCGGCGGGCCCCGGGTTCGCGCGCCGACATCGAAGGGATTTGGCACCAGAAGCCTGATCGCAAGCGTCGAGTCGCAGCTCGGCGGCAAGGCGCTATTCGACTGGCGCGACGAAGGCCTGGTCTGCCGGCTGTCGGTCCCGCTCGCCAAGGACGGAGCCCAGCGACCGCCCCATCGTCATCAGACGCTCACTGCCAATGGCAGCGAGAGCGAAGGCGCGCTGCGATCCGCCTGCGCTAAAGCGTGAGCTGTCGCGGCGCCGGAAGTGCGCTCCCTCGCCCCGTTCTTACGGGGAGAGGGTTGGGGTGAGGGGCTCTATCCACGAGTCCAGTTCGCGGAGAGCCCCTCACCCGCCCGACTTCGCGGAGCCTGTCATCGGGCGCGCATTCGCGCGACCCGTTGGCTTCGCCGGACGACCTCTCCCCGCGAAGAGCGGGGCGAGGTGGAGCAAGCGGCGCATCCCCGATTCGATCGAACGCCATCCCACGTCAGTGGCTGATCATCCAGGGGCGCGCGGTCGGAAAGCTCTTGGCGCCGCTCTTGGTCTTGCGCATCAACCGTGACGGCTTGGTCGAACAGCAGCCGCAGCCGGGCCCGTGCGAGGCCTTGTATTCGGCGAGCGTCTTGGGCGCGTGCGCGCTGCGTTCGTTGACGGCGATCGCCTTGCGCTTGTCCGAGGGCATGCAGAAGAAATTCGGCGCGGTCAGGATCACGCGCGGCGCCGATGTGTCGCAGCGCGGGCAGTCCTGCGGATCGTCGCATTCCGACATCGGCCGCATGTCCGTAAACGGCCCGCATTCGTTGCAGAGATATTCGTAGACCGGCATTTTTTCTCTCCACGCAAAATCGCTTCGCAAGATAAATTTCGGTCTTCTTCGCGGCGGCGGATGCGGGGCGGCAGAACCTTGGCCGTCCCGCATCCCGTCGCGCAGGGAACCGTTATGGTCTGAGCGTGATCTGAATCATGCTCTATTTATCCGGTGACAGCGGCATCTGGATGTCGCCCTTGATATGCTTGATCGGTCCCGCGGCCGATGGCATCACGTCGAAGTCGAAAATTTCCGTTGGCAGCCACAGCGTGGCGCAGGCGTTGGGCACGTCGACCACGCCGGAGATGTGGCCCTGGCACGGCGCCGTACCCAGGATCGAGTAGGCCTGCGCACCGGAGTAACCGAACTTCTTCAGGTACTCGATCGCATTGAGGCAGGCCATCCGGTAGGCGATGTGGACGTCGAGGTAGTGCTGCTTGCCGGCTTCGTCGACCGAGATGCCTTCGAAGATCAGATAGTCCTTGTAGGCGGGGGTGATCGGCGACGGCTTGAAGATCGGGTTGGTGATGCCGTATTTGGCGACGCCGTCCTTGATGACATCGACCTTCAGATGCAGCCAGCCGGCCATTTCGATCGCGCCGCAGAAGGTGATTTCGCCGTCGCCCTGGCTGAAGTGCAGATCGCCCATCGAGAGCCCGCCGCCCGGCACATAGACCGGGAAGTAGATTTTCGAACCGCGCGAAAGATCCTTGATGTCGCAATTGCCGCCATGCTCGCGCGGCGGCACGGTGCGGGCGCCCTCGGCGCCAATCTTGGCCTTGACGTCGCCCTTCGCCTGGCCGCCATGGGCGGTGGGGGCAAACGGCGGATTGGCGAGCCCGGGCACCCGCGTCGGGTTGGTCGCGATCAGCTCGGCTTCGCGCGCGTTCCATTTCGCCAGCAGTTTCGGATCAGGCAGGCAGCCGATCAGGCCGGGATGGATCAGGCCCGCAAAACTCACGCCGGGAACGTGGCGCGAGGAGGTGTAGAGACCCTTGATGTCCCAGATCGACTTCTGCGCCAGCGGAAAATGGTCGGTCAGGAATCCGCCGCCGTTCTGCTTGGAGAAGAAGCCGTTGAATCCCCACAGGCTCTCCTTCAGCGGACCGACGTCGAGCAGGTCGACCACCAGCAGGTCGCCGGGCTCGGCGCCCTTGACGCCGATCGGGCCGGACAGGAAGTGCACGATCGACAGGTCGATGTCGCGCACGTCGTCGGCGGAATCGTTGTTCTTGATGAAGCCGCCGGTCCAGTCGTAGGTCTCGATGATGAAGTCGTCGCCCGGGTTGACCCACGCCACGATCGGCACGTCGGGATGCCAGCGGTTGTGAATCATGTCGTTGTCGTAGGCCGACTTGGTAAGATCGACCTTGATCAGTGTCTCTGGCATCAAAAGCTCCCCTTTTTACAAGCCACGGTGCGGTTCAATCGGATGGTTCAGACAGACAGGTATTTCGAGATCTGCGCAGCATCGACGCCCTCGCGCGGATCGTCGCGCACGATCTCGCCGTTCTCGATCACGAGCACGCGGTCGGCGATGTCGAGCGCGAAGCTCAGGACCTGTTCGGAGACCACGATCGACAGTCCCCGCTGGTCGCGAATCCGCTTTAGCGTCCGTGCCATGTCCTTGATGATCGAGGGCTGGATGCCTTCGGTCGGCTCATCCAGGAGCAGCACCTTCGGCTTGGTGGCGAGCGCACGCGCGATCGCGAGCTGCTGCTGCTGGCCGCCGGACAGGTTGCCGCCGCGGCGGCCTTTCATTTCCAACAGCACCGGAAACAATTCGTAGATGTCGCCGGGCACTTCGGTCTCCCCGGAGACGACGAGGCCGGTCTCGATATTTTCCTTCACCGTCATGGTGGAGAAGATCATGCGGCCCTGCGGCACATAAGCGAGGCCCTTGGCGACGCGCTCGTAGCTCTTCAGCGGCGACAGCTCGGCGCCGTCCATGGTGACCGAGCCGCTCTTGGCCGGCAAAATCCCCATCAGCGACTTCATCAATGTGGTCTTGCCCATGCCGTTGCGGCCCATGATCGCAACGATCTCGTTGGGCGCGACCGAGACATTGAGGCCGTGCAGCACCTCGCTCTGGCCGTAGGCGACGTGAAGATCGGAGATAGCCAGCATGAGATTGCTCCTACAACCAGATGTTGGTTGATTGAATCGAGCCCCGCTCGGTTGTCACCTCTCCCCAACGGGGAGAGGCATAGGCCGCCTTCGGCGGCCGTCCCTTGAAGGAACGCCGAAGCGGAGCTTCGGCTACGGCGCAGCGCCGGGTGAGGGGGACCCGGTCCCCCGAGAGAGCGAGACCCCTCACCCGAATTGCTTCGCAATTCGGCCTCTCCCGACGGGAGAGGTGAAACTGCGATGCGGCGACACGTTTCATCATTCTCAATGCCCCAGATAGACTTCGATGACCTTGGGGTCGTTCTTGACCTTTTCCATCGTGCCCTCGGAGAGGATCTGGCCCTGGTGCAGCACCGTGACCTTGTGGGCGATGTCCTCGACGAATTTCATGTCATGCTCGATCACCAGCACCGAGCGGTCCTTGATGATGCGGTGGAGCAGCTCCGCGGTCTTTTCGCGCTCGGAGACGCTCATGCCGGCGACCGGCTCATCCAGCATCAGCAAATCGGGATTCTGGATCAGCAGCATGCCGATCTCGAGCCATTGCTTCTGGCCGTGACTAAGCTCGTCGGCGTAGACCTTGAGGCGATCCTTCAGGAAAATCATCTCGGCGACTTCCTCGACCCGCTCCTTCACCACGGCATCGCGCTGGAAGGTGAGCGAGCCGAACACCGTGCGCCCCCGCGGATAGGAGATTTCCAGGTTTTCGAACACCGTGAGATCTTCGAATACCGACGGCGTCTGGAACTTGCGCCCCACGCCCGCCTTCACGATCTCGTTCTCCTTCATGTGGGTGAGGTCTTTGCCGCGAAACTGGATCGAGCCCGAGGTAGCCTTGGTCTTGCCGCAGATCAGATCGAGCACCGTGGTCTTGCCGGCGCCGTTGGGGCCGATGATGACGCGGATCTCGTTCTCTTCGACATAGAAGGAGAGATCGTTGACCGCCTTGAAGCCGTCGAAGGAGACGGTGAGCCCCTCGACCGCGAGCAGGAAATCCTTGGGCTGATGTCCGATGAGCATGATCTTCCCTTCACTCCGCCGGCGCGCCGTCGGCGACCGAACTGCCGGTCCAGCCGGATTTCGTCTTGCGCGACGCGATCAAGCGGTCGACGCGAGGCTGCACGTAGTCGCCCCAGATTCCGGCGAGACCATTGGGGAATATCAGCACCACGGCGATGAACAGCGCGCCGAGCCCGAACAGCCAGAGTTGCGGGAAGGATTCCGAGAGACTGGTCTTGGCGAAGTTGACCAGGATCGTGCCGTAGACCGCGCCGAAGATCGATGTCCGCCCGCCGACCGCGGTGTAGATCACCATTTCGATCGAGGGCACGATGCCGACAAAGGACGGCGACATGAAGCCGACCTCGAGCGTGAACATCGCGCCGCCGATCGCAGCGAAGATGGCGGCCGCGCTGAAGGCGAAGATCTTGAAATTGGCGACGCTGTAGCCGGAGAAGCGGACGCGGTCCTCCTGCTCGCGCATCGCCACCAGGATGCGGCCGAGTTTCGTCAAGCGGATGAACTGCGCCACCATGATGCAGCCAAACAGCAGGACCACTTCGACGAAGTAGAGAATGACCTTGGCGTGGTCGGTCCGGATGTCCCAGCCGTGCAGGGTGCGCAGGTCGGTGATGCCGTTAATGCCGCCGGTATAGCCCTGCTGACCGACGATCAGGATGGTGAGGATGGCGGCGATCGCCTGGGTGATGATCGCAAAATACACGCCGCCGACCCGGCGCTTGAACATCGCTGCGCCAATGATGAGGGCGAAGAAGCCGGGCACCAGGATGATTGCCGCGAGCGTGAACGGAAAACTATGAAATGGTTTCCAGAACAGCGGAAGTTGCGTGATCTGATTCCAGTCCATGAAGTCGGGAATGCCTGGAGTCGACTGGATCTTGGTGTTCTCGACGCTGGAGGCCTCGAGCTTGAGATACATCGCCATGCAGTAGCCGCCGAGGCCAAAGAACACGCCCTGGCCGAGGCTGAGGATGCCGCCATAGCCCCAGCACATCACGAGCCCGATCGCGACGAAGGCGTAGGTCAGATATTTGGCGACCAGGTTGAGCCGAAACACGTCCAGCGTCAGCGGCAGGATGACGATCAGCAACAGCGCCAGCGTCACGAAGCCGATCAGTTCAGAGCGGTTGAAAAAGCGCGAGTTGATGATCATGACCGTGCCTTGTTCTTATTTGCGGACCTTGAGCGCGAACAGCCCCTGAGGCCGCATCATCAGGATGGCGACGATCGCAAGTAGCGTGATGACCTTGGCCATCGACCCCGACAGGAAGAATTCCAAGGTCGACTGCGTCTGCGAGATGGTGAACGCGGACGCGATGGTGCCGAGCAGAGAGGCAGCGCCGCCGAACACCACGACCAGGAAGGTGTCGACGATATAGAGCTGGCCGGCGGTCGGCCCGGTCGAGCCGATCATGGTGAAGGCGCTTCCCGCGATACCGGCGATGCCGCAGCCGAGGCCGAAGGTGAGACGGTCGACCTTCTCGGTGTTGATGCCGACGGCGCCCGCCATCACGCGGTTCTGCACCACGGCGCGCACCTGCTTGCCCCAGCGCGACCAGAACAGCACATAAGATACGACAATCGTGATCAGGATGGTCAGCGCCATCACGAACATGCCGTTGATCGGAATCTGGATGGTGTCGGTCGCCTGCCAGGAACCCATCATCCAGTCCGGCAATTCGACGCCGACTTCGCGCGCCCCGAACACGGAGCGATAGGCCTGCTGCAGGATCAGGCTCAGGCCCCAGGTCGCGAGTAGCGTATCGAGCGGACGCCGGTAGAGATGTCGTATCAGCCCCCACTCCACCAGCATGCCGAGCGAACCGGAGGCGATGAACGCCAATATCATCGCGACAAAGAAGTATCCGGGAAACAGCGAGGGCAGATAGTGCTGAAAGGCGTTCGATGTCATCCAGGTGACGTAGGCCCCCAGGATCATGAACTCGCCGTGGGCCATGTTGATGACGCCCATCTGGCCGAAGATGATGGCGAGCCCCAGCGCCATCAGCACGTAGACGGAAAACAGGATCAGGCCGGCAAAACCCTGCATCGCGAGAATGGAGCCGAGGTCGCCGAGCGAATAGTCACCGAACATGATCCGTTCTCTCCGTGGTCAGGCAGGCCCGCGCCGCTAGCGGGACAGCGGCGCGTAAATCGAGAGCATGGGCCCAGCGGTCCACGCCACAAGTATTTTGGAAAGGGCGAACGTCAGACGACGCGCATTCTCAGTGATAGCCCTTGCTCACTGATAACCCTTGGGAAACGGATCCGGCTCGACGAGATCGGCCGTCTCGTAGATCAGCTCGTACTGGCCGTCCGCCTTGGCGCGGCCGACGCGCGTCTTCGACCACAGGTGATGATTTTCGTGGATGCGGACATAGCCCTCCGGTGCGCCCTTGAATTCGACGCCCGGCGAAGCGGCCGCGATCTTGTCGATGTCGAAGCTTCCGGCCTTCTCCGCGGTCAACTTCCACAGCCACGGGCCGAGATAGGCGGCCTGCGTCACGTCGCCGATCACGGTCTTCTCGCCCCACATCTTCTTGAACGCGGGCACGAAGGCCTTGTTGTTGGGATTGTCGAGCGACTGGAAGTACTTCATGCAGGCATAGGCGCCCGCGATGTTCTCACCGCCGATGCCGTCGATTTCGTCTTCGGTCACCGAGATTGTGAGCAGCGTCTGCTTCGACAGGTCGATGCCGGCCGCCTTGAGCTGCTTGTAGAATGCAACGTTCGAGCCGCCGACGATGATGGCGTAGATGACGTCCGGCTTGGTCAATTTGATCTTGTTGATGACCGAATTGAACTGGGTGCTGCCGAGCGGGAAATATTCCTCGCCGACGACCTTGCAGCCCGTGAGATGATTCTCGATGTGCTTGCGGGCGATCTTGTTGGAGGTACGCGGCCAGATGTAGTCGGAGCCGAGCAGATAGAAGCTCTTCGCGCCCTTGGTCTTGTTGACCCAGTCCAGCCCGGCGATGATCTGTTGGGTTGCTTCCTGGCCGGTATAGATGACGTTCTTGGACTGCTCGAGGCCTTCGTAGAAGGTCGGATAATAGAGCATGCCGTTATATTGCTCGAACACCGGCAGCACCGCCTTGCGCGAGGCCGAGGTCCAGCAGCCCATGACCGCGGCGCATTTGTCGTTGACCAGCAGCTTCTTCGCCTTCTCGGCGAAGGTCGGCCAGTCGCTGGCGCCGTCTTCCTGGATGAACTTGATCTTGCGGCCAAGCACGCCGCCCTCGGCGTTGATCTGCTCGATGGCGAGCTTTTCCGCTTCCACCGAACCGGTCTCCGAAATCGCCATGGTGCCGGTAACGGAGTGGAGGATGCCGACGGTCACTTCGGTATCGGTCACCGCCAGCCCGGTGGTGTTGATCGCGGAGGTTGCAGGGACGTCCGCGAATGACGGGCGCGGCAGCATCGCGACGGCCGGCAATGCCGCCATTCCCATCAATAATTTGCGCCGGAGCGGAGAGATAAGGCCTCGTTTGATTTCGTCTGACATGAGCACCCCATTTGGTTCGAAGACACGTTTTGCGGCCGGCTGAGGATTGCTCGGAATTGTGCAGTGCACAGATACGCAAGATCGCGTATATTGCACCGCAAAATAGCGACGTAGGTTTTGGTACGGGTCTTGCGAGGGCTTTGCCGGCAGGTTGCGGAGCAATCCCTTCGGGCAGGAGTTAAGGGCAGTGGCAGGGCGGCAGCGGATAGACCGCGTCAGGCGCCAATACAATCAATGGGTTGCCAACCAGACGCTGGAAGACTACGCGCTGCGCTTCACCGCCAAGAGCGCGCGGCGCTGGTCCGCCGCCCGCGTCGCCAATACCGCCCTCGGCGCGATCTCGTTCCTGGCGCTGGAAGCCATCGGCGGCACCATTACCCTTAACTACGGCGTCACCAACGCCACCGCCGCGATCCTGATCGTCAGCGTCATTATCTTCTGCTGCGGCCTGCCGATTGCCTATCATGCCGCAAAATGCGGCATCGACATCGATCTGCTGACCCGTGGCGCCGGCTTCGGCTATATCGGCTCGACCATCACCTCGCTGATTTACGCCTCCTTCACCTTCATCTTCTTCGCGATCGAGGCGGTGATCCTGGCGTCCGCGCTGGAGATGTGCCTCGGCATTCCCCGCCCGGTCGGCTATCTCCTCAGCGCGGTCGTCATCATCCCGCTGGTCACCCACGGCATCACGCTGATCAGCCGCTTTCAGTTGTGGACGCAGCCGCTGTGGATCGTGCTGCACATTTTGCCGTTCGCGGCGATCGCCTACGCCAATCCGCACTCCTTTGCCGAATGGACGAAATTTGCCGGCGAGCATGGCGACCCTTCCGGCCATCTCGATCTGTTGTTGTTCGGCACCGCGGCGTCGGTGGTGTTCGCGCTGGTGGCGCAGATCGGCGAACAGGTCGACTTCCTGCGCTTCCTGCCGCGCGACCGCCGCACCTCGAGGCAAGCCTGGTGGATTGCGCTGATCAGCGCCGGCCCCGGCTGGATCGTGCTCGGCGGATTGAAGCTGCTCGCCGGATCGTTCCTGGCGTATTTCGCGCTGAGCCACGGCGTGCCGGCCGAGCACGCCGCCGAGCCGGCACACATGTATCTGGAGGCGTTCCGCTACGTGCTGTCGGAGCCCAATCTGGCGCTGGCGCTGACCGGCACCTTCGTGATCCTGTCGCAGCTCAAGATCAACGTCACCAACGCCTATGCCGGCTCGATCGCCTGGTCGAATTTCTTCTCGCGCCTGACCCACAACCATCCCGGCCGCGTGGTGTGGCTGGTCTTCAACGTGCTGGTGGCGCTGCTGTTGATGGAGATCGGCGTCTACAAGGCGCTGGAGCAGACGCTCGCGCTCTATTCCAACGTTGCCATCGCCTGGGTCGGCGCACTGGTGTCCGACCTCGTCGTCAACCGGCCGCTCGGCCTGCGCCCGCCGCAGATGGAATTCAAGCGCGCGCATCTCTACGACGTCAATCCGGTCGGCGTCGGCGCGATGACGATCGCGACCATCATCTCGATCACTGCGTTCTACGGCCTGTTCGGGCCGACGGCGAAGGCGCTGTCGGCCTTCGTGGCGCTGGCGGTGGCATTCGTCGCGGCGCCCGCGATCGCCTATGCGACGGACGGAAAATATTATATCGCGCGCAAGCCGAAGAAGAGCTGGCAGAGCGTCGAAGCGATCCAGTGCTGCATCTGTGAGCACACCTTCGAGCCCGAAGACATGTCGTCATGTCCGGCCTATGCCGGACCGATCTGCTCGCTGTGCTGCTCGCTCGATGCGCGCTGCCACGACCTGTGCAAGCCGCATGCACGGGTGCAGGCACAGCTATCCGAGACGCTCGGCAAGCTGGTACCGCAGCAAATTTTCGCTCGGATCAATTCACAGCTCGGTCATTATCTCGGCGTGTTCGCCGTCTCTGCTGGTCTGGTCGGATTGACGCTCGGCCTGATCTATTTGCAGACGTCGGCCAACGTGCCCTCCGACAAGCTGCTCGTGTCCGACGTGCTATGGAAGGTGTTCTTTGCACTGACCATCATCATTGGCGTGGTCGCGTGGCTATTCGTGCTGGCGCAGCAGAGCCGCCGCGCGGCGGAAGATGAAACGAGGAGGCAGACCACGCTCTTGATCCAGGAAATCGACGCCCATAAGCGCACCGACGCCGAGCTGCAGCGCGCCAAGGAAGTCGCCGAGTCCGCCAACCTCGCCAAGAGCCGCTATGTCGTCGGCCTCAGTCACGAGCTGCGCTCGCCGCTCAACGCCATCTCGGGCTATGCGCAACTGTTGGAGCAGGATCAAAGCCTGCAGGCCAAGCCGCGCGACCAGGTGCGCGTGGTCCGGCGCAGCGCCGATCATTTGTCGGGCCTGATCGACGGCATTCTCGACATTTCCAAGATCGAGGCCGGCCGGCTCTATCTGTCGCGCGACGAGGTGCGCCTCAGCGAATTCCTCGACCAGCTCGTCGGCATGTTCCGGCTGCAGGCCGCCGCCAAGGGCATCGATTTCGTGTTCAGGCGGCCGGCGGTGCTGCCGGTCGTGGTCTATGCCGACGAGAAGCGGCTGCGCCAGATCCTGATCAACCTGTTGTCGAACGCGATCAAGTTCACGCAGGCCGGCAGCGTGCAGTTCGTGGTGCACTACCGCAGCCCGGTCGCCGAATTCGAGGTGACCGACACCGGACCTGGCATCCAGGCCACCGACCTCGAGCGCATCTTTGCACCCTTCGAGCGCGGCGCGCTCGGCGTGTCGCAGCCGCAAACCGGCACTGGCCTGGGATTAACCATCAGCCGCCTGCTTGCGGGCGTGATGGGCGGCGACATCAAGGTGACCAGCGCGGTCGGCGCCGGCTCTACCTTCCGCGTCAAAATGATGCTGTCGGAGGTCACCAATCCCCGGCGCAACGCGCCGGTCGAGGCGCCGCTGGCCGGCTATCATGGCCCGCGCAAGACCATCCTGGTCACCGACGACGATCCGGTTCAGCGCGACCTGTTGCGCGAGGTGCTCACGCCGCTCGGCTTCATCCTGTTGAGCGCGCCGGACGGAGCAGCCTGCCTCGCGCTCGCGCAGCATTGCCGGCCCGATCTTTTCCTGCTCGATATCTCGATGTCCGGCATGGACGGCTGGACGGTGGCGGAAACGCTGCGCGCAACCGGACATCACCAGGCCCGCATCCTGATGGTCTCGGCTAGCGCGCTGGAGGCGCACGGCACCCCGCTGGCGCAGCCGTTCCATGACGGCTACCTGATGAAGCCGATCGACATTCCGCGCCTGTTGGAAACGATCCGCCAGTTGCTCAGGATCGAGTGGACCTACGAAACCGGCGAAGTCACGGCCCTGCGCTGGAGGCCGGAGACCGGCCCGCGGCCGCCGGTCAAGCATGTCGAGGAGCTGATCGGCCTCGGGCAGATCGGCTATATCCGCGCCATCCAGGTCAAGCTCGACGAGATCGGCAGCGAATACCCCGAGCATGTCGACTTTGTCTCGCAAATGCGTACATTGGTCGACCGCTTCGACCTCGATCAGTACATGGCAACCCTGAAGACCTTGCACGCTTATGATCACTGAAGCCAAACGCAGCGACGTCGTGCTCGTCGTCGACGATTCCCCGGAAACGCTGAGGCTATTGACCGACGCCCTCGACGGCGCGGGCATGACGGTGATGGTGGCGCTCGACGGCGCCGCCGCCATGCGGATCGTCGACCAGATCACGCCCGACATGATCCTGCTCGATGCCGTGATGCCCGGGATGGACGGGTTCGAGACCTGCCGGCGGCTGAAGCGCGACGCGGGCCTGAGCAACGTGCCGGTGATCTTCATGACCGGACTCGCCGAAACCGAGCACATCGTGCGCGGATTGGAAGCCGGCGGGGTCGATTACGTCACCAAGCCGATTGCGATCGAGGAAATGCTGGCGCGGATTCGCGTGCATCTGGCGAACGCGCGGCTGACGCAAAGCGCGCGCGCGGCGCTCGACGTCTCCGGGCGGTTTCTGCTGGCCGTCAACCGCCAGGGCAGGGTCATGTGGGCGACGCCGCAGGCGCAGAAGCTGTTGTCGGATAACCTTGGTTCGGGCAGCACCGAGGAGATGGTGTTGCCCGAAGCGCTGCAGCAGTGGCTGGAGCAGATGCAAAAGGGCAAAGGCGGATCGAAGGCGGCGGCGTCGATCCCTGACAATCCGGAGCTTCGCCTCTACTACATGGGCAACGCCGGACCGAACGAATACCTGCTGCGGCTGGCGAAGGATACCAGCGCCAATCTGCCGCCGGAATTTACCAGCGAGCTCGGATTGACCACCCGCGAGGGCGAGGTGCTGTCGTGGCTCTCCAAGGGCAAGACCAACCGCGACATCGCACAGATCCTGGGGTTGAGCCCGCGCACCGTCGACAAGCATCTGGAGCAGATCTACGCCAAGCTGGGCGTGGAAAACCGCACCGCCGCCGCCGCGATCGCGACCAATGCGAGCCGGCGGAATTCGTGAGCGTCACCGCTTCCGTCTCGTCATCCCGGACAAGTGAGCGATAGCGAGCGCGATCCGGGATCCATAACCACCGATGTCAATGTTGCGCGATGCTGGAGCTGCTGTCGTGCCCGCAACAGCCGCCTGTGGTTATGGGCCCCCGCCTTCGCGAGGGCGAGATCAGTGTTTGTTTGCCTCAGCCGTACACAAACGCCACATCATCCAGATCGATCGCCGGGAACTGGTCCTTCTCGGCCCAGTAGTCCTGGCTGTGCTGCCATTCCGGCTTGTCGCCGCGCCTGGGCAACAGGTGCATGTCGCGCATCAGATAGTTCGGATTGAAGTTTTCCGGATCGATCCAGGACAATAGCGGCATGTTGTGGTCTTCCGGCCGCAGCGCCGGCACGACCTTGTTCGCGCCCTTCTGCTTCATATGTGCGAGCAGGCGGCAGACGAAATCCGCCACCATGTCGGTGCGCAGCGTCCAGCTGGCGCGGAAATAGCCGAACACCCAGGCCATGTTCGGAACGCCCGTGAACATCATGCCGCGATAGGTGACGGTGTCGGCGAAATCCAGCGGCTTGCCATCGATTGCAAACGCGATGTCGCCGAGGATGGAGAGATTGAAGCCGGTCGCGGTGACGATGATGTCGGGGTCCAGCGTCTTCCCGGATTTCAGCAGGATGCCTTTGTCCGTAAAACGCTCGATCTCGTCGGTGACGACGCTGGCCTTGCCGATCCGGATGCTCTCGAACAGATCGGCGTCGGGCACGAAGGCAATGCGCTGCCGCCACGGCCGGTACTTTGGGGTGAAATGCGTCGCCATATCGTAGTCGGGCCCGAGCACGGCTGAGATCTGGCCGAGCAGCTCCTTCTTCACCTGGTCCGGCTCGCTGAGGCAGCGGCGGGTGAAGGCGTCCTGCTCGAACAGAATCTTGCGGCGGACGATCTCGTGGATCCACTCCTCCTTGACCTGGAGCTGCCGCAGCGTCTCGGCGAGCTCGATGGCGTTGCGGCCGACGCGGAAATAAGTCGGCGAGCGCTGCAGCATCGTGACATGCTCACATCTGTCCGCGATCGCCGGGATCAGCGTCGCCGCTGTCGCGCCGGAGCCGATCACGACGATCCTCTTGCCAGAAAGATCGATATCGTCCGGCCAGCGCTGCGGATGCACGATCCGGCCCTTGAAGTCCTTCATGCCCGCCCATTCGGGCATGTAGCCTTCCGAGTGCCGGTAGTAGCCCTGGCACATCCAGAGAAAATTCGCGGTGAACGTGACCGGCTCATCGCTGTCGGTTTTTATCGCCTCGATGGTCCAGAGATTTTCGTCGCTCGACCAGCTCGCCGACAGAATCCGGTGCCGATAGCGAATGTGCCGCGCGAGATCGTTCTCGTCGATCACTTCGCCCATGTAGCTAAGAATTTCCGCGGCGGTTGCGATCGGCGGACCGACCCACGGCTTGAAGCGATAGCCGAACGTATGCAGGTCGCTGTCGGAACGGATGCCGGGATAGCGGTGGGTCAGCCACGTCCCGCCGAAACCCTCCTGCGTCTCGAGGATCACAAAACTCGTACCGGGAAGCTGCGTGGTCAGGTGATAGGCGCTGCCGATGCCGGAGATGCCGGCGCCGACGATCAGCACGTCGAAATGTTCGGTGGCTTGCGCGGTGGACGCGGAGATCGAGCGAGCGGCAGCTACGTTCATCATTCTGCTCTTGTGATGTTTGGATCAGCGCGGGGCAGTCTGGATGTCCTAGGCTGGACTGAATTGCCCGCCAGCGTCAACCTATGGCCACGCAACGCAAATCGACGTCGATCACCCGCCGCCAAATTTCACAGTGCGAAACCCCACTGCCCCGCGGTCTTTAAAATCCAGTCGCGGTAGAGCGTTAGCGGCGTCACGCCGGTCAACCCGCCACAGCCCGCGGTGCCGTTCGGCCCGGTCGACCAGCTGATGACGCCAATGATCGTCGGGCCCGCCTGCTGATCCTCGAACACCGGCCCGCCGGAATCCCCGGTGCAGGCGCCGAGCCCGTCGCGCGCGCCTTGGGTCAACGGGTCGACCAGGCGGATCTGCAGTGTCCCAGGCTTGCCGGTGGCGATGAGGCTCGCGGTGTGGATGGTCCCACCGCTCTTGCCGTCGCCGCGCACGGTCACGCCCATGCCCGCGATGGTGAACCCCGCACCGGCCGCAATCGGAAATTGTGGAATGCCGAGCCGTGACGGCGATTTTCCTTTTACCGGAATTTCGAGTTGCAGCAGCGCGACGTCGGCGGTAGCGCGATGCGCCAGCATCTCGGCCATCTTGAAGCCGGGATGAACGGCGACAGTCTTGACGTCCTGCAATTGCGCCACCTGGTCCGCGCCAAACTGCAAGATCTTGTAGACCGCGCCGGGCTCGACGCAATGCGCGACCGTCAACACCAAGGTCGGCGCGATCAGGCTGCCGGTGCAAAAATTGCCGCGCGAGCCGACGATGGTGACGACGGAGCGGCCGACGCCGTCATTCGGCGACGACGGCGCGCTTCCGACAATCGCCTCGGCCGGCGCGGACAACAGCAGCGCAGCGGCCGCTAGCATGGAAGCCGGGATTTTCATCGGTGCAGCAATAGCCTTTGGTTTGGCCATCGCCAAGTGGCTAGCAAGTGGCGAGACGCTCTGGCTTCGAGCAGCGCGCCGTGTTAGCGGGTCTCGGCGCGTTCGAGCAGGCTTTGAGGAATTCGATGGTCGAGGCAGTGATTTGGGATTTCGGCGGGGTTTTGACCTCATCGCCGTTCGAGGCCTTCGCGCGGTTCGAGCGCGAGCGCGGGCTGCCGGCCGACATTATCCGCCGCACCAACGCCGCCAACCATCTGGAAAACGCCTGGGCGAAATTCGAGCGCGCCGAAGTCGACATCGACGCCTTCGACCAATTGTTCGCGGTCGAATCGCGGGCGCTCGGCGCCGAAGTCAGGGGCAAGGACGTATTGCCGCTGCTGTCGGGCGATTTGCGGCCCGAAATGGTCGAGGCGCTCAAGCGCGTGAAGGCAAAATTCAAGACCGGCTGCATCACCAACAACCTTCCGGCCAACGCGATCGGCAGCGCCAGCGGACGCTCGCTCTACATCGCCGAGGTGATGGTGCTGTTCGACCATGTCATCGAATCCGCCAAGATCGGCCTGCGCAAACCCGATCCGCGCATCTACCGGATGATGGTGGAGGCGTTGCAGGTCGATCCCAGGCATTGCGTCTATCTCGACGACCTTGGTGTTAACCTGAAACCGGCGCGCGAGATGGGCATGACCACGATCAAGGTGGTCAGCGCAAGGCAAGCGATCGCCGAGCTCGAGGCGGCGACGGGGCTTTCGCTGCGGTAACCGCTTCCGACCAGGTGCTTCGGACCGCAGGCCGCCGCCCTGGAACTTTTCACCTCAAGCGCGCCGGCGCGGCTTCGACGAAATGACGATACCCTGCCTGCTTACCGGGCACCGCTTGCCGGGGCGGCTTTACCGCTTGTTTCACAATTACCCGTAGCCTTTTCCCGCAATCGCTGGCCCTCCATTTTTGCGGCGTTAATCCATGTTGAAGATTTACAGTTGCATTGCTTACGCCCACGACCTGAGGCTCGTCGCGCTCGCGGCCGTCATCTGCGCCTTGGCGTCATTCACCGCCGTCAATCTACTTCACCACGCGCGCAAATCGAGCGGCCAAATGCGGCGGGTTTGGCTCGCCGTATCGGCCATATCCACCGGGTTCGGCATCTGGGCAACGCATTTCGTGGCGATGCTTGCGTTCACGCCGGGAATCCCGAGTGGCTATAATATCTTCTTAACCGTGTTGTCGCTGATCGCGGCGATCCTGCTCACCGGTGCCGGGCTTGCGGTATCGCTGATCCGGAACTGGCGCCATGGGCCATGGCTCGGCGGCGCCATCGTTGCCGGCGGCATCGCGGCCATGCACTACATCGGCATGGCGGCCTTTGAAATTCAGGGCGTCATCCTGTGGGACAATGCGCTCGTGGTCGCCTCGATCGTGCTGGGCGCGGCAATCGGTTCCGTCGCGCTTCCCGTCGGTCTTCACGGCAACCAAGGAAAGTGGAAGATCGGCGGCGCCGTTCTGCTGACGCTCGCGATCTGCAGCCATCACTTCACCGCGATGGGTGCGGTGTCGATCATCCCCGATCCGACCATCGAGGTTTCGCAATCGGCGTTGCCCGCCGGTTGGCTTGCGATCGGCGTGGCGCTGGCGAGTTTCGCCATTGTCGGGCTGGCAACGGCCGCCGTCGTGCTCGACATTCACGACCGCCGCCGCTCGGAGCTGGAAGTCGACCGCATGCGCGACCTCGCCAACGCATCGGTGGAGGGGCTTCTGGTTTGCGACGGAGAGGCAATCGTCTCGGTCAACACCAGCTTCGTCGCCCTCACGGGTCTATCGGGTTCCGATCTCGTCGGTGCGAGGCTCGACAAGTGTTTTCCCGACGAGGCGGCGCGCGAGCGGCTGCTGTCCGGCGACACCCTACCGGTCGAGACCAGCCTGCGCCATCGCGATGGCTCGGTGACGCCGGTCGAACTGATTCTGCGGCCGATCGTTTTTGCCGGACGGCCGCATCACGTCGTCGCCGTTCGCGACCTGCAGGCGCGCAAGCAGGCCGAGCAGCACATCCGGTATCTCGCCGATCACGATACGCTGACCGCGTTGCCCAATCGCAACCACTTCAATGAGCGGATCGACCAGGAAATCGCCGCGCTGGGCAAGACAGAAAGCCTTGCCGTGCTCCGCCTCGACCTCGACCGGTTCAAGGAAATCAACGACCTGTTTGGGCACGCCGCGGGCGACGCCGTGCTGCGGACCGTGGCTTCGCGCGTGACCGCCATCCTCGACGAGCGCCAGATGATGGCGCGCCTGAGCGGCGACGAGTTCGCCATTCTGATGCCCGGAGTTGCCAATCCCGCCGCGGCAAGCCGGCTGGCCGAGCGAATCCTGGAAGCCGTGCGCCCAACCGGCGATGCGCTGCAGACCAACAGCGTCTCGACCAGTATCGGCATCGCGCTTTATCCCAACGACGCCACGGATCGCGAGCTACTGCTTTCCCATACCGACACCGCGCTCCACCGTGCCAAGACCGAAGGCCGCAATACCTATCGCTTCTTCGAGGCCGATATGGGCGCCGAGGTCCGCGACCGCCGGACGCTCGAACATGACCTGCGGCTTGCGATCGCCCGCGACGAGCTGGCGCTTGTGTATCAGCCGCAAAAGGACATCAGGAGCGAGGCCATCACCGGCTTCGAGGCCTTGCTGCGCTGGAAGCACCAAGAACGGGGCAACATTTCACCCGCCGTCTTCATCCCGGTTGCCGAAGAGAGCGGCGCGATCCTCGAGATCGGCGACTGGGTGCTGAAGACGGCCTGCCGCGAGGCGGCAACATGGACACGGCCGCTGACCGTCGCCGTCAACGTCTCGGCCGTGCAGCTTGCCAATCCCAACTTTGTCAGGGAATTGCACGAGATCCTGATCGACACCGGCCTGCCGCCCCGCCGTCTGGAAATCGAGATCACCGAGACCGCGCTGGTTCGCGATTTCGATCGCGCACTCACCACGTTGCGGCAGATCAAGGCGCTCGGCATCGGCATCGCCATGGACGATTTCGGCACCGGCTATTCCTCGCTCTCGAACCTCCGCGCATTTCCGTTCAACAAGATCAAGATCGACGGCTCGTTCATCAAGTCGGTCAATTCCAACGAGCAGGCCGCGACCATCGTCCGGGCCGTGCTCGGCCTTGGACGTGGACTTGGCTTGCCGGTGCTGGCGGAAGGCGTCGAGACCGCCGCCGAGCTTAAATTCCTGCAGGACGAATGCTGCGATGAGGTGCAGGGTTATCTGCTTGGACGCCCGGCCGCCATCGAAAGTCTCCGCGACCTGACGCACGGGGATGTCCGGCCGGCGGACGGCCGCGATCTTGTGTCGCGAGCAAAAAGCGCCTGAGACGTCACTCCGCCGCCGTCGCGATCCGCTCGGGAAACGCCGCCGCCAGCGCGGCGCGGTTGGCGGCGAGTACGCCGCGTTCGGTGATCAGGCCCGTCACCAGCCGCGCCGGCGTGACGTCGAAGGCGTAATTCGCGACCGGCGATCCTTCTGCCACGATCCGTACCGTCTCGATCCGCCCGTCGGCGGTCCGCCCGGTCATGGTCGCGACTTCCTCGGGGCCGCGCTGCTCGATCGGGATCTGGCTCAAAGCGTCGCTGATGCTGAAATCGATGGTCGGCGACGGCAGCGCCACATAGAACGGCACGCCATTGTCGTGCGCGGCGAGCGCCTTGAGGTACGTGCCGATCTTGTTGCAGACGTCGCCATTGCCAGCGACCCGGTCGGTGCCGACGATGACGAGATCGACCATCCCGTGCTGCATCAGATGGCCGCCGGTGTTGTCGGGAATGACCGTATGCGGCACGCCGTGATGGCCGAGCTCCCACGCCGTCAACGAGGCGCCCTGGTTGCGCGGCCGGGTCTCGTCGACCCAGACATGGACCTTTGTGCCGCCGTCGTGCGCCAGATAGATCGGGGCCGTGGCCGTGCCCCAATCGACGGTGGCGAGCCAGCCGGCGTTGCAATGGGTCAGCACATTGACGGGTTCGCCGGGCTTTTTGTTCGCGGCGATCGCTTCGATCAGGGCAAGTCCGTTGCGCGCGATGCCCTGGTTGATGGCGATGTCTTCTTCGGCAATATCGTCGGCGCGCGCATAGGCAGCATCGGCTCGCGCTGACGGCGGCAGCGGCTTCAGCACCTGACGCATCTCCTCTAGCGCCCATTTCAGATTGATCGCGGTCGGCCGCGTCACGATCAAGGTCTGATAGGCCCGATCGATTGCGGCATCCGAGCGATCGTCGCGCATGGCGAGCGCCATGCCGTAGGCGGCGGTGGCGCCGATCAGCGGCGCGCCGCGCACCAGCATCGAGCGAATCGCGTCGGCCGCCTCCTCGCATTTGGTCAGCCGCACGACCGCGAGTTCATGCGGCAGCCGGCGCTGGTCGATCGCGCCGACCGACCAGCCGTCGGGTTCGAGCCAGATGCTGCGGAAGTGTTTGCCGTCAACCTTCATCGCCCACCGTCCGCCGCCGATATTACCCCCGCAACACGCGCCCCGCTACCGCGTCGAGCTTCTTTAGAAGTTCCGGATCGCGCGCCTCGGGTGCGGTGATCAGCGCGGTATCGAGCGCGCGGTCGGAACCGATCGGGCACGGCTCGTGTTCCCGCGGAAAGTCCTTGGCCAATCGCGCCACCAGGCCTTTCGCCTTGTCGGCATTCGAACTCAGCACCCGGATGATGTCCTGCACCGTCACCGCGTCATGGTCGGGATGCCAGCAATCGAAATCGGTCACCATGGCAACGGTCGCGTAGCAGATCTCCGCCTCGCGCGCGAGTTTGGCTTCGGGCATGTTGGTCATGCCGATCACGGCATAGCCAAGGTTCTTGTAGGTCATGCTCTCGGCATAGCTCGAGAACTGCGGGCCTTCCATACAGACATAAGTGCCGCCACGCGCGATCGCGATGCCTTCCGCTTCCGCCGCCGCAGCAAGATGGATGCGCAGCCGCGGCGACACCGGATGCGCCATCGAGACATGGGCGACGCAGCCCTTGCCGAAGAACGAGCTTTCGCGCTTGTGGGTGAGGTCGACGAACTGATCGACCAGCACGAACGTGCCGGGCGGCAATTCCTCCTTGAACGAGCCGCAGGCCGACAGCGAAATCAGGTCGGTGACGCCGGCGCGCTTCAAGACGTCGATATTGGCGCAGTAGTTGATGTCGGACGGCGACAGCCGATGGCCCTTGTCGTGCCGCGGCAGAAACACGATCGGAAGGCCCGCGATGCTCCCTCGGCGCACCGGCGCCGACGCCTCGCCCCAGGGGCTAGCGATCGTCTCTTCACGCGCGTCCTCCAAGCTCGGCAGGTCGTAGATGCCGGAACCGCCGATAATGCCAAGCACCGCTTTGGTCATGCTCACTCCACTCCTGATGGGTGCGAGCTATGCCATTTTTGGCAGGGATTGGAAACGGCAACGGCGACGGGGAGGACGCGACCCGGCGAAAGGCCCGGGACGCCCTTCAGGCCGCGGCGCGGCCCGTGACCTTCGTGATCTTCTCCAGCTCTTTTCCGATCTGGCTTTTCGCCGTCCGCATATCGAACTCATTCTGCAAGTTCAGCCACAGCTCGGCCGATGTTCCAAGCGCCTTGCCAAGCCGTAGCGCGGTATCCGCCGTGACCGCGGTTTCCTCGTTGGCGATTCTTTCGATCCGGGTGCGCGGAACCCCGCACGCCCTTGCGAGCGCGCCGGCGGACAAGCTAAGCGGCACAAGAAACTCCTCTCGCAGGACTTCGCCGGGATGCAACGGTGCAAGCTTCCGGGCCATATGCTTCTCTCCTCTGGTCTACCCGCGCCGGTCAGTGGTAATCGACGAACTCCACATCCTTCGGCCCCTCCGCCGTCCACACAGAGCAAATGCGCCACTGATCGTTCACCCGGATCGCGTGCTGTCCCCGCCGGTTGCCCTTAAGGGCCTCCAATCGGTTTCCAGGCGGAGCCCTTAAGTCGCTCAACGTAGCCGCCGCGTTCAGATAGCCGAGCTTGCGCCGTGTGACGACGAGCAGATCGGCGGGAAAGCCTTTCGAAGCCTCGCCCTCGAACGCCGCGCGAGTCCGATCGTCCTTGAAGCTCTTGATCACACATGCTTATGTATCATGAAATGATACATAAGTCGACGGGAATGTTCCATGACATGGAGCGTTTGTTCGTCGCGCTGCGACTCGCAATGACGATGTGGCGAGACCGCGCGCTGCCTGACCATGATGTGACTGCCCGACGGGCAGATCGCGCATGCCCGTCATGCGCAAATTGCCCGTCGTGCCATTGTGCCGCAGGCCGGCGGTATTGCTCGAAACCCCAAATCAGCACCATTCTTCCGCGCATCCCGCTCCTCCAGAGGGGCGTTTCGCGATCGTCACGGACGTGGAGCGGGCTGCGGTGGACGCTGATGGCGCTGCAAGACGAGCGCGCTTGAAGCGGACGGCGAAGTCGTGTGGTCCTGACACCCCGACGCTGGTGTCAAGTTCTTGAGAAGCAAGCTTCTCAGGGATGACGGGGGCAAGAGAGCCCGGTCCCCGGGGAGAGCGCGATATAAGCCGTAAACCATTGCGCGGGGAATGCCGGGTGTTTCCGGTGTGACCGTGGTGACTAACGCGCGTGCTTTCTACACACCACGCGCGGCTGCGGGCGCATCGGGCGCCCGGCATTCCCTGCGCCCTCTGATCTTCAGAAGGCGGGAAGTTCAAGGGTAAAACTCGAGCAAAGGTGCTGCGAGATCGCGAAGTCGTGGCTCGCGCCATTCCCTCCGACCGTCATCACCCGCGAAGGCGGGTGAACCAGTATTCCAGAGACATCCGTGATTGAACCGAGAAGCTGCAGCGTACTGGATGCCCCGCATGCGCGGGGCATGACGAGTTATCGAGAGGCCGGCCATTTGCCAGACGCCCCCGCTCACGCCGCCTGCGCGGCGCGGAGCTCTTTCGTGACCATCCGCTCCAGCGTCTCCACCGACTGGAAATTCTCCGGCGTGATCTCGGCTTGCGGAATGGTGAAATCGAACTCGGCTTCGACGCCGAGCATCAGGTTGACCATGTCCATCGAGGTCAGCCCGGCATCGACCAGCCGGGATGAGGGCAACACATCGGCGGTGATCGAGTTCTGTTCGAGGATCGCCTGTACCAGCACAAGGATCCGTCTCCGAATGTCGGCGTCAAAACTTTGCATCCTTAAACCTTCCGGTCTCGCTTCGGTCATCCACTATCATCAATTCGCGGCGCCGCAATGTTAGCTTGTGAATCCTGCAAAATCCTCATCACGGTTTGATGCAAATCCCGCTTCTGAGGTTAAGGCTAACGCGGATTCACGCATTTTCGCCCGCACAACCTATGATCGATTAACCGTCCATTTTGAAATGAACTTCGTTTACCCTGAATTTCGTCGACGCATTTGAATTAAATCCTTAGCCTCATGCTTCACTCGGGTACCTTTTCAACGATCGACGTGGCATCGGCGCCGCGCAAAATTTTCAAGACCGAGAAAATTCCGGAGGTCGCCTCACATGAACGTCCAGGAAAACGTCCAGGAAAACGCCCCCGCAACCAGGCTTCGTAACGCCGCCGCCGGCGATACAACCGAAGGTTTGCTGCACGATCGCGGCTCGCTGTTCCAGGAGCGCACCACGGCGGTCGCCACGGCCGCCGCTGCGGAGGCCGAAGAGGTCGACCTCAGGGCGCGCTTTCCGAAGGCCGCGATCGACGCCGCCCGCGCGCAAAAACTTCTCGGCATGCAGATCCCGGTCGAGTTCGGCGGTTTTGGCGCCACTGTCCACGACATCACCGAGGTCTGCTACACGCTCGGCCGCGCCTGCGCCTCCACCGCCATGATCTTCGCCATGCATCAGACCAAGGTTGCCTGCCTGATCCGGCACGGCACCGGCAGCCATTGGCATGAAGCGCTGATGCGCCGGGTCACGTCGGAACAATTGCTGCTCGCGTCATCGACCACGGAAGGACAGAACGGCGGCAACATCCGCTCCAGCACGGCTGCCGTCGAGCAGAGCTCTGGCGAGATTTCGCTCGTTCGCAGCGCCACGGTGATTTCCTACGGCGCCGAGGCCGACGGCATCGTCACCATCGCGCGCCGCACCGGCGACGCCACCGCTTCCGATCAGGTGCTGTTGGCCATGACTAGGGACAACTACACGCTCGAGCGCATCCAGGGCTGGGAGACGCTCGGCATGCGCGGCACCTGCAGCGCGGGTTTTGAGCTGAAGATCAGGGGGCCGGCCGAGATGGTTTTCCCGGAGGCCTATGAAAAGGTCCACGCGCAGACCATGACGCCGGTCGCGCATCTGTGCTGGTCTTCGGCCTGGGCCGGAATTGCAGCGGCCGCCGTCGAACGCGCGCAGCGCTTCATCCGCAAGGCGGCGCGCGGCGCGGGCGGCCAGATGCCGCCGGGAGCCGCGCATTTCACGGCAGCCAAGATGTCGCTGGCGAGACTGCGCGCGATGATCATCGCCAATCTCGATCTCTATGCCGCGTACGAATTTGACGCGCGCGCGCTCGCCTCGCTCGACTTCCAGTCCTCCATCAACCTGCTCAAGGTTCAGGCTTCCGAGCTCGCCGTGGAAGCCGTGATGGGCGCGATGCGCGCCTGCGGCCTTGCCGGTTATCGCAACGACGGCGAATTCAGCGTAGGCCGGCATCTGCGCGATGTGCTGTCCTCGCCGCTGATGATCAACAACGACCGCATCCTGTCCAATATCGCGACCGCAACCCTGATGAGCGGCGTGCCCGCGACGCTGCGCGACTGATTTCGTTTCGGCAGATACCAGGAAGGCCCGACATGACCATCGCCATTCAGACCAAATCTCCCCAACTCGCGCCGCAATCGGCCGATCCGCTGGATCATCTTGCCGATATCCTGTTCTTTCCGATGGGCACCGATGGCGTCTACGCGCGGACCGCGCTTTACGAGGACATGGTGGAACGGCTCGCCGCGCTGATCACGCGACACCGCGAACCGAATACCGAGGTGATGCGCTTCCCGCCCGTGATGAATCGTGCACAACTCGAGAAGTCGGGCTACCTGAAGAGTTTTCCTAACCTGCTCGGTTGCGTCTGCGGCCTGCACGGCAGCGAGCGCGAGATCCACTCGGCCGTCAGCCGTTTCGACGCCGGCGGCGACTGGACCACGTCGCTGTCGCCGGCCGACCTCGTGCTGTCGCCGGCGGCCTGCTATCCCGTCTATCCGATCGCGGCGAGCCGCGGTCAACTAGCCCCGGGCGGCCTGCGCTTCGACGTCGCGGCCGATTGCTTCCGCCGCGAACCCTCGCGCCATCTCGACCGGCTGCAGTCGTTCCGGATGCGCGAATATGTCTGCATCGGCAGCCCGGACGACGTCTCGGCCTTCCGCGAGCGCTGGATGGAGCGCGCGCAAGGTATCGCGCGCAATCTCGGCCTGAGCTTCAGGGTCGATTATGCCAGCGATCCGTTCTTCGGCCGCATCGGCCAGATGAAGGCGGTCAGCCAGAAGCAGCAGTCGCTGAAATTCGAATTGTTGGTGCCGCTGCGCTCCGAGGAGCGGCCGACCGCCTGCATGAGCTTCAACTATCACCGCGATCACTTCGGCATCACCTGGGGCATTGCGGATGCGAACGGCGAGCCGGCCCATACCGGCTGCGTCGCATTCGGCATGGACCGGCTCGCGGTCGCGATGTTCCATACCCACGGCACCGATCTTGCGAAGTGGCCTGTGAGGGTGCGGGAAATGCTCGGCCTATGCCAGCACGCGACCGCCGACGCCCACGTAGAGGGTTGGCGCTGAGACCATAGGGATGCGACTGGATGCCGTGACACAGCTCAGGCCAAAAATCCGGTGCCGCGAAATCGCCGCCTCCGACATCGATGCCGTCGCCGAACTGTTGACGCGCGGCTTCGTCGGCCGCTCGCGCGACTACTGGATGCAGGGCTTGCGGCGTCAGGCCGAACGTGAGGTCCCGCTGGGCTATCCGCGCTTCGGCTTTATGCTCGATAATGAGGGTGTGCCGGCCGGCGTGCTGCTCTTGCTGTACAGCACGCGGCTGAGCTGCGGCCAAACTTCCATCCACTGCAATCTGTCGAGCTGGTACGTCGAGCCCGCGTTCCGCAATTGCGCGCCGATGCTGACCAAGATCGCGCAGCGCCACAAGGAAGTCACCTATCTCAACATCAGCCCGGCGACCTGGACCTGGCCGATCATCGAAGCCCAGGGCTTTCAGCCCTATTGCAACGGATTGTTCTTTTCGCTTCCCGCGCTGTCGCGCGCGGCGCCCGGGATGACGGTCGAGATCGTGCCCGGCGATGCAAAAGCGGTCGAAGGTCTAGACAGCGGCGATGTCGAGCTCTTGACCCGGCATGCGGCCTATGGCTGCCTCAGCCTGGTCTGCCGCACGGCCACCGGCGGCGCTGTTCCCTTCATCCTGCTGCCGGTACGAATTCGCCGCGGCTGGATCGCCCCTCCCGCGATGCAGTTGATCTATTGCCGCGACAGGTCGGAATATATCGCCTGCGCCGGCGCGATCGGCCGGTTTCTGCTTTGGCGCGGCAAGATTTCGGTGATCCTCGATTCCAATGGACGCGTGCCCGGCCTCGCCGGTGTCTACACCCAAGCGCGCGGCCGTAAATATTACAAAGGCCCGCGCCGGCCGCGCCTGGCCGATCTGACCGATACCGAGCTCGTGCTGTATGGTCCCTGAGCTATGCCGCGAGCTTCACGGCGCGCGCGAAATCCCAATAGAGTTTCCGCGCTCGCGCATAGAACGGCCCTGGCTTAAGCTGCCGGTCGTCGATGCGGATCACCGGCGCGACCTTGGCGAAATTGCCGCTCGAGAAAATCTCGTCGGCATTCTCGAAGTCCTGATAGCGCAGGGTCGCCTCGATCACGGTGACGCCGTCGCCGCGCAACAGCTCGATCACCCGCTGCCGCGTGATGCCGTTGAGGAAGGTGCCGTTCGGCGCCGGCGTATAGACGACGCCGTCCTTGGCCATGAACACGTTCGAATTGCCGAATTCCGCGACATTGCCGAGCATGTCGAGCATCAGGCAATTGTTGAAGCCGCGCGCGGCAGCCTCGATCAGCGCGCGCGAATTGTTCGGATAAAGGCAAGCCGCCTTGGCATCGACGGGCGCGCATTCCATGGTCGGCCGTCGGAACGGCGACAGCGTGATCGCGTTGCCGGTCGGCTGCGGCATCGGCGCCTCGTAGATGCACAGGCACCAATTGGTGGTTTCGGGATCGAACAGCACGCCGCCGCCGCTGCCATGCTGCGCCCAGTACATCGGGCGGATGTAGAGCTCGGCCCCGGCGCCGAAGCGGGCGATGCCATCGCGCGCCAACCCCAGCCAGGTGTCGGTATCGACGATAGGCTTCAGCTTGAAATTGATGGCCGACTGGTTGACCCGCGCGCAGTGACGGTCGAGGTCCGGTGTCACGCCTTCGAAAGCGCGGGCGCCGTCGAACACCGTCGATCCGAGCCAGGTGGCATGGGTCCGCACACCCATGATCGGCGCGTTGCCTTGGTGCCAATCGCCCTCGAAGAAGGTCCAGGTTTGGGAATAGCTGACGGGCTTGACGGTCGGGATCATGATGGCCATCCACGCTGCGGCGGGCGGTGTTTTACACAACGAAGTGAGTATTGTCGCAAATTCCCCAAGGATTTGCTTGCGCGACCGCGCGCGATCATGCTCGATTCACGAGTAACCGGCCACCCCGATAGTACTGCTTGGTTAACCGGAACCGCCATGCCGCTCGACCCTCTCGCCAAGCGCCTTCTTACCATGATGGCGGCGGCCGCGCCGAGTGAGCGGCTGCGGCCGACAGTCAGTGAGCGGCGGCAATCGCTGGCGAAGCTGATGCAGTTCGCCCGCACCGAGGCGACCGGCGTCACCTCGATCGACGGCACGCTGCCGGGGCCCGCCGGCGAAATTGCCTATCGGCTCTATTCACCCGCCGACGACGCCAGCGAAGCGGCCCCCGGCTTCGTGTTCTTCCACGGCGGCGGCATGGTCGCCGGCAGCATCGATACCCATGACCGCATCGCGGCGGCGCTCGCGGAAGCGACCGGCTGCCGCCTGATCTCGGTCGATTACCGGCTCGCGCCCGAGCACAAGTTCCCGGCGGCGATCGAGGACGCCATCGCCGCGACCGAGTTCGTGGCGCGCGAGGCCGCCTCGCTCGGCGTCGATCCAGCAAGACTCGTGGTCGGCGGCGATTCCGCCGGCGCGACACTCGCCGCCGTGGTCTGCCAGCACGCGCAGCGCCTGGCGGGGCTCTCGATATCGGCGCAATGCCTGATCTGCCCGGTGCTCGACTTCGAGGAAACCTCGCCGTCGCGCGAGGCCTTTGCGGAAAACCACCTAATCGACCGGTTAACGCTGGAAGCCGATCTCGCCGACTACCTGCCCGAAGGCACCGATCCCGCCGATCCCCGGATCTCGCCGCTGCGGGCGCTCAACGTTGCCGGCCTTCCCACAGCGATCATCCACACCGCCGAATTCGACCCCATGCGCGACGAGGGCAATGCCTACGCCAGAAAGCTATTGGCAGCGGGCGTCATCGTCGAACACGTCTGCCATGACGGCATGATTCATAATTTCCACGCCATGGGCGCGGTGCTGCCGCAGGCGCGGCTGGCGCTCGCCCAGATCGGCGAACAGGTCCGCCGCGCGCTCGCCGCCACGTGATCGGCACTTGATTCAAGTTTTAAGCATTCGGGCATTTCATTAGGGTTATTTCAGCGATGTTTCCACGAATTATTGCCCGTTTAATCGTCCGCCTCTAACAAAGCTGACGGCGCAAAACGCAACCTAAGATAAATGCGAAGCGCCAAAGGCGGAGGTCGATGATGCGCAACGAGACGATCGCAATTCACGCCGGCTACGAACCCGATCCGACCACGAAATCCGTCGCCGTGCCGATCTACCAGACGGTCGCCTACGCCTTCGACAGCGCTGATCACGGCGCCGCCTTGTTCAATCTCGAGGCGGACGGCTTTCGCTACAGCCGCATCGCCAATCCGACCACCTCCGTTCTCGAGAAGCGCATCGCCGAGTTCGAAGGCGGCGTCGGCGCGCTCGCGGCAGCCACAGGCCAGGCCGCGCTGCATTTCGCTTTTGTCAATGTCGCCGACAGCGGCGGCAACATCGTCTCCGTGCCACAGCTCTACGGCACCACGCACACGCTGCTCGGCCACGTCCTGCCGCGCCAGGGCATCACGGGACGCTTTGCCGAGAGCGACCAGCCGGACGCGATCGAAGGGCTGATCGACGAGGACACCAAGGCGGTGTTTGCGGAGACCATCGGCAATCCCGCCGGCAATGTCTGCGACATCGAGGCGCTGGCCAAGGTCGCGCATCGCCATGGCGTGCCGCTGATCGTCGACAACACGGTTGCAACCCCGATCCTGCTAAAACCGTTCGATTACGGCGCGGATATCGCCGTTCACTCGCTGACGAAATTTCTGGGCGGCCACGGCACCACGCTTGGCGGCGCCATCGTCGACAGCGGACGCTTCCCGTGGCAGGAGAACGCGCGCCGCTTCCCCACCTTCAACCAGCCGGACGCGTCCTACCACGGGCTCGTCTATGCCGAACGTTTCGGGCCCAAAGCGTATATCGAGCGCGCGCGCAGCATCTATCAGCGCACCATGGGATCGGTGCTGTCGCCGTTCAACGCGTTCCTGCTGTTGCAGGGCATCGAGACGGTGGCGCTGCGCGTCGAGCGCCATGTCGAAAACGCGCGCAAGGTCGCGGAATTCCTGCGCAACGATCCGCGCGTGGCCTGGGTCAACTATGCCGGCTTCCCCGACAGCCCGTATTACGCACTGGTGCAGAAATATCTTGATGGCAACGCCTCGTCGCTGTTCACCTTCGGCATCAAGGGCGGCATGGAAGCCGGAAAAACCTTCTACGACGCGCTGAAGCTGATCACCCGCCTGGTCAATATCGGCGACGCCAAATCGCTCGCCTGCCATCCGGCGTCGACCACGCACCGCCAGATGTCGGCGGAGCAGCAGCGCGTGGCCGGCGTGCTGCCGGAAACCATCCGGCTTTCGATCGGTATCGAACACATCTCCGACATCATCGAAGATCTCGACCAGGCACTGGCTGCGGCCTGCGCAGGCGAGGGGCAGCAGCTCGAGGCCGCCGAATAGACCGGCCATGACGTTTCTGTTCGACAAGCATCCGCCGATCCCAAGTCCCGCGCTGGCGCCTGCGCAGGACGCGTTCGCGCGTGCCGACAGCGCAGACGTGACGATCGGGCTGATCAACAACATGCCCGACAGCGCGCTGAAGGCAACCGAAAGGCAGTTCAAGCGCCTGCTGGAGACGGCGTCACGAACAACCCGCATCCGCTTTCATTGCTTCTCGCTGCCGTCGGTCAACCGCTCGCCATCGGCCAAGAACCATATCGACCGGGAATACGCCGATATCGCCGATCTCGATCGGTTGCACATCGACGGGTTGATCGTTACCGGCGCGGAACCCAACGCTGCGGCGCTCTCCGAAGAGCCGTTCTGGCGGGAGCTCGCCGGGCTCATCGATTGGGCGAGGAACCATACGCGTTCCACGATCTGGTCGTGCCTCGCCGCACATGCCGCCATTTTTCACCTCGACGGCATCGAGCGGCGAAGGCTCGGCTCGAAATGCTCGGGGGTCTACGACTGCGCCAGGGTGACCGACGATTGGCTGACCAAGGGCCTTCCCGCACACGTCAAGGTGTCGCATTCGCGGTACAACGAGGTGCGCGAAAGCGATCTCAGAGAGCACGGCTATCAGATTTTGACGCGTTCGGATGCGGCCGGCGTCGACATCTTCGCGCGGCAATTGGAAAGCCGTTTCATCTTCTTCCAGGGTCATCCCGAATATGACGACCTGTCGCTGCAGCGGGAATATATGCGCGACCTCGCCCGCTTTCTCGCGGGTGAGCGCGACGATTATCCGGGCATTCCCGCCGGCTATTTCGATGCCGCCACCGAAGCGCGGCTGATCAGCTTCGAGAAGCAGGCGCGCGCCAAGCGCGAGCCGACGCTCGCGGCCGAACTTCCCGGCCTCACGCTGCGCCGGGATATCCCGGCAGGGGGGGCTGCAAGCATCATCTTCAGCAACTGGCTCGGCTTTCTCGCCAAAGGCGCTGTGGCCGCGCAGCCGGCCTGCCAGGGAAGATGACAGCAACCATGCGCGCCGATTGGTCTCAATTGAACGCGCGCGTCAGCAACCGCCTCGCCCGGCATTTCCGTGCCGCGCCGCTTCGGCTGCCCGGCAACGCTCCGATGGTCAGCTTCACCTTCGACGACGTTCCGAAGAGCGCGGCAACCGTCGGCGCGCCGATGCTGGAAGAATATGGCGGGCGCGCAACGTTCTACGTCGCCGGCAGCCTGGTCAGTCAATGGTCCGGCCTCTGGGCCGGAATAGATGCCGACGAGATCATCGGCCTGCATCGCAACGGCCATGAGATCGCCTGCCATACGTTCTCGCACCGGCGCGCCACCGAGCTGGATGCTGCCGCGATGGAAGCCGAGATCGAGCAGAACCGCCGCTACTTCCTTGGGCTCGACGCCTCGATCCGGCTGGAAAACTTCGCGTATCCCTACGGTCTGGCCTCGGTCTTGCGCAAGCGCCAGCTCGGCAACTTCTTTCGCTCGTCGCGCGGCATCCTTCCCGGCGTCAACAGCGACCTGGTCGATCTGCATTTCTTGCGCGCGACACCGCTGATCTCTGAGAATATCGACACGAGCGGCGTCGAACGCGCCTTCGACGAAGCCGCAGCCTGCTGCGGCTGGCTGATCTTTTACGGTCACGACGTGGCGGCCGAGCCAAGCCGGTACGGATGCACGCCGCAGCTCTTACGCCGCGCGCTGCAGGCGGCATCCCGGCGCAAGATCCCGATCGTCAGCGTGGCCGAAGCCCTGCGCCGGGTGGGGGCGTAATTGCCGGCCGCGATCGGCATCGCCGGAGTGCTTCCACGAAGGCGGCTTAGTTAGCCCGATCATCAGCAATGCCGCTCAATTTATCGGAGCCCGGACGCGTCAGGAGAGCGGCGAGCAGCACGAGGCCTATCCCGACGTCTATCGAAGAATCGGCGACGTTGAAGACCCAAACGAACCCAAGCTTCGAGGCGTTAAAGAAGTCGATCACCGCGCCAAAACGAATGCGGTCGAGGGCGTTTCCGATGGCTCCCGCGATGATGAAGGCGAGCCCAACCGCGCTGACGCGCGACATTGAGCGCCGAACCACAACCCGGGCAAGAATAGCCGCCACAGCAAGGTTCAACGCCGCGAGACCCCAACGAGTAAGCTCTCCAGAGACAGGTACAAGGCCAAACGCATTGCTACGATTGAACACGAGGGTAAGGTCGACCGGCCCGGGCAACACCAGGGTCGAACCCACTTGTCGAAGCGCGGCGAGCGCCCACTGTTTCGATAACTGGTCAAGGCCGAGTACCACCGCCGCGACTGTCAGCGCGATCACACGAGGATTTTGGCACCTGCTCACGAGCGAGACCTCATAGTAGGCGGCGGAAGACGGCATTATGGGTGGTATGCCGACATCGGCATAATGGTCCATTGGGCCGCATTGTTCTTGATTTGTTCATATTGTTCGGCCAAAAATCAGATCAAGAGTCAGAGATGACGATTCCTTTTCCGGGCAGGGGCGCATCGAAGCCATTGTGGGCGCAGCGGGAATCACGGAGTTTGATTTTCACTCAAGGACGATCATTTGGTGCCAGCGGCAGCCGCCTATCTCGAAAGCCTCAATCCGGAACAGCGGCGCGCCGTCGAGCATGGCACGACGGCCGGGGGCCCGTTTGCGCCGCTGCTGGTGATCGCCGGCGCCGGATCCGGCAAGACCAACACGCTTGCCCATCGCGTGGCGCATCTGATCGTTGGCGGCGCCGACCCGAGGCGGATTCTGCTGATGACGTTTTCGCGCCGCGCCGCCTCCGAGATGGCGGCGCGGGTCGAGCGAATCGCGCGCAAGGTTTTGGGCGACAATGCCGGCGTGATGACGGACGCGCTGGCCTGGGCCGGCACATTTCATGGCATCGGGGCGCGGCTGTTGCGCGACTATGCCGAACAGATCGGGCTCGATCCCGCCTTCACCATTCATGACCGCGAGGATTCCGCCGACCTTCTGAATTTGATCCGGCACGAGAAGGGATTTTCGAAAACCAAGGAGCGGTTTCCGACCAAGGGCACCTGTCTTGCGATCTATTCGCGCTGTGTCAACGCGGAAACGGCGATCGAAGACGTGCTGGGCTCGGCATTTCCGTGGTGCGCCGGATGGGCTGCCGAGCTGAAGGAATTGTTCGCGGCCTATGTGGAGGCAAAGCAGCGGCAGAACGTGCTCGATTATGACGATTTGCTGCTCTACTGGGCGCAGACCATGAGCGATCCCGTATTGGCTGCCGACATTGGCGGCCGCTTCGACCATGTCCTGGTCGACGAATATCAGGACACCAACCGTCTGCAGTCCTCGATCCTTTTGGCGCTAAAGCCCGCAGGCTGCGGCCTCACCGTGGTCGGCGACGACGCGCAATCGATCTATTCGTTCCGCGCCGCCACCGTGCGCAACATCCTCGATTTCCCGCGTCAGTTCTCGCCGCCGGCAACCGTCATCACGCTCGATCGCAACTACCGCTCGACGCAGACGATCCTGGCGGCTGCCAATGGCGTGATCGATCTGGCGCGCGAGCGTTTCACCAAGAACCTGTGGACCGACCGCGCCTCGGGGGCCAAACCTCAGCTGGTCACCGTGCGCGACGAAGCCGACCAGGCCCGCTGCATCGTCGAACGCGTGCTGGAGAACCGGGAATCCGGCACACTCTTGAAACAACAGGCGGTGCTGTTTCGGACCTCCAGCCACAGCGGTCCGCTGGAAGTCGAGCTGACCCGCCGCAACATCCCTTTCGTCAAATTCGGCGGCCTGAAATTCCTCGAGGCCAGCCACATCAAGGACATGCTGGCGCTGTTGCGTTTTGTCGAGAATCCGCGTGACCGCGTCGCCGGCTTCCGGCTGATGCATTTGATCCCGGGCGTCGGCTCGACCTCGGCGCAGCGCCTGCTCGATCATATCGCGGATGGCGCCGACCCGATCGCGGCGCTGGCGCAGGCGCCGTCCCCGCCCCGCGCCGGTGACGACTGGAAAATATTTGTCGCGGCGGTCGCCGATATCGGCCATTCGAATTGGCCGGCGGACCTCGAACGGGCCCGGCTCTGGTACGAGCCGCATCTGGAACGGATCCACGAAGATTACGAGACGAGGCGCGCCGACCTGATCCAGCTCGAGCAGATCGCCAGCGGCTATCCGTCGCGTCAGCGTTTCCTCACCGAGCTGACGCTCGATCCGCCTGACGCGACCAGTGACCAGGCCGGCGTCCCCCTGCTCGACGAGGACTATCTGATCCTGTCCACCATCCATTCCGCCAAGGGCCAGGAATGGAAATCGGTATTTGTCCTCAACGTCGTGGATGGCTGCATGCCCTCCGACCTCGGCGCCGGCACCTCGGTGGAGATCGAGGAGGAACGCCGGCTGCTCTATGTCGCGATGACCCGCGCCAAAGACGATCTGCACCTGATGGTGCCGCAGCGTTTCTTCACCCACGGCCAGCCCGTCCGCGGCGACCGTCACGTCTATGCCACACGGACGCGGTTTATTCCGGATCGCCTGCTCGCCTTGTTCGAAAGGACGGCATGGCCGCTCGCTGTTGGCGGGGCAGCGCCGCGCGCGGCGAGCCAGGGGTCGCGCATCGACGTCGGCGCGCGGATGCGCGGGATGTGGCGTTGAGCGCTTGCGATGAGTGACGTTTCCGCCATGCCTTGCGCCCGCCAAGACACGCACGCCGGCCCCGACCCGCTTTCCCTGCTCAATTCCGTGTTCGGCCTGCCGGGCTTTCGCGGCGCGCAAGAACAGATCGTCCGGCATGTCGCGGGCGGCGGCAATTGCCTGGTGCTGATGCCGACCGGCGGCGGCAAGTCGCTGTGCTATCAATTGCCGGCACTGCTGCGCCAGGGCTGCGGCATCGTGGTCTCACCGCTGATTGCGCTGATGCGCGATCAGGTCGCGGGCGTGATCGAGGCTGGCGTCAAGGCGGCGGTGTTGAACTCCACATTGTCAGCAAGCGAGGCTTCCATGGTCGAGGCGCGGCTGATCGCCGGCGAGCTTGATCTGCTCTACGTCGCGCCCGAGCGGCTGCTCACGCCGCGCTGCCTGGCCTTGCTCGACCGCGCGCGCATTGCGTTGTTCGCGATCGACGAAGCCCACTGCGTGTCGCAATGGGGGCACGACTTCCGCCCCGAATATATCGGTCTGTCCGTGCTCGCCGAACGTTTCCCCACCGTGCCGCGCATCGCGCTGACCGCGACCGCCGACGACCTCACGCGAAAGGAGATCGTCGAACGGCTGGGGCTCGCAGGCGCGCCACAGTTTGTCGCAAGCTTCGACCGCCCGAATATCCGCTACGAGATCGTCGACAAGCAGAACTCGTTCTCGCAGCTCAAGGCCTTCATCGCCGAGCGCCACGCCGGCGACGCCGGTATCGTCTATTGCCTGTCGCGCGCCAAGGTCGAGGATACCGCGGCGGCGCTCTCCAACGCCGGCATCCCGGCGCTGCCCTATCACGCCGGCCTCGATGCGAGCGTGCGCGCCCGCCATCAGGATCGCTTCATCAACGAGGACGGCATCGTCATCGTCGCGACCATCGCGTTCGGCATGGGCATCGACAAGCCCGACGTGCGTTTTGTCGCGCATCTCGATTTGCCGAAAAGCATCGAGGCCTACTATCAGGAAACCGGACGCGCCGGACGCGACGGCAAACCCTCCAGCGCCTGGATGGCCTATGGCCTGTCCGATATCGTGCAGCAACGCCGCATGATCGAGGACTCCAACGCCTCCGACGCGTTCAAGCGCGTATCGACCGGCAAGCTCGAAGCGCTGGTCGGGCTCGCCGAAACCGCGGGCTGCCGGCGAAGCCGCCTGCTCGGATATTTCGGCGAAGCATCCGGCGCGGGCGGCTGTGGCAATTGCGACAATTGCCTGTCGCCGCCGCGCGTCCGCGAGGGCAAGGTGATCGCGCAGAAGCTCTTGTCCTGCGCCTATCGCACCGGGCAGCGTTTCGGCGCCATGCATCTGATCGACGTGCTGGTCGGCCGCCTGACCGAACGCGTGACCCAGTTCGGACACGATAAGCTCTCGGTGTTCGGGATCGGCCGCGAGCTGAACGAAAAGCAATGGCGCGCGGCGATCCGCCAGCTCGTCGCGATGGGGCACTTGCGCGCCGACAGCGAAGCCTTTGGGGCGCTGAAGCTGACGGAGACCGCCCGCGGCGTGCTGAAAGGCGAAACCGAGGTGATGCTGCGCGAACAGATCCCGGGCGCGCGCAACCGCGCCGTCCGATCTACCACCGGGCGCGGCGAGCTTGCCCATGTCCCGGCCGGCCAAGGCAAAGCCGGCAATCCGGCGCTGCAGGCCACGCTCCGGGCCTGGCGTTCGGAGGTCGCCCGGGGACACGGCGTGCCGGCCTATGTGGTGCTGCACGACTCCACGATCGACGGCATCGCCAGCGTGCGCCCGACGACGCTCAACGAGCTCCGCGGCATCGCCGGCATCGGCGACAAGAAGCTCGAGCACTATGGCGAGGCGCTGATCGCGCTGGTGAAATCTCACCGCGACGATGACTGATGCCTGGACAAGGCAGGCCATCGCCAGAGCGTCCGTGAGGTTACCCAGAGATCATTGCCCGCCGATGTGACGCTGATCACTCGTGAGGCGCGGAGAGCCACCCGATAAAGCGCCCTCACCCGTTGCGGAAGGCGTAGGCATAGCCGTTGATCGCCGGCGCGCCGCCGAGATGGACGTAGAGCACCTTCGATCCTTCCGGGAAAAAGCCCTTCCGCACCAGATCGATCATGGCCTGCATGGATTTCCCTTCATAGACCGGATCGGTGATCATGCCTTCCAGGCGTGCGCAGAGGCGGATCGCTTCCTTGGTCTCCTCGGAGGGAACACCATAGGCGGGATACGCATAGCCTTCGATCAGGACGACGTCATCCACGACGATCTCCTTGCCGAGATCGACCAGGCGCGCGGTGTTCTGCGCGATGGCAAGAACCTGCGCCTTGGTCTGCACCGGCGTGAAGGACGCGTCGATGCCGATGACGTCGCGCTCGCGGCCGTCCTTGGCGAAGCCGACCAGCATGCCGGCATGGGTCGAGCCGGTGACGGTGCACACCACGATGTAGTCGAAGGCAAAACCGAGCTCCCTCTCCTGTGCGCGCAGCTCTTCGGCAAAGCCGACATAACCGAGCCCGCCATATTTGTGCACCGAGGCGCCGGCGGGGATCGCATAGGGCTTGCCGCCCGCAGCCTTCACCTCCTCGATCGCCCGCTCCCAGCTCTTGCGGATGCCGATATCGAAACCTTCGTCGACCATCTGCAGATCGGCGCCCATGATGCGGCTGAGCAGGATGTTGCCGACGCGGTCGTAGACGGCGTCCTCGTGCGGCACCCAGCTTTCCTGCACGAGACGGCACTTCATCCCGATCTTGGCGGCGACGGCTGCGACCATGCGGGTGTGATTGGATTGCACGCCGCCGATCGATACCAGCGTATCGGCGTTGGAGGCGATCGCGTCGGGAATGATGTATTCGAGCTTGCGCAGCTTGTTGCCGCCGAAAGCGAGCCCCGAATTGCAATCCTCCCGCTTGGCGTAGAGTTCGACCTTGCCGCCGAGATGGCTGGAGAGACGCGCCAGCTTCTCGATAGGGGTTGGTCCGAAAGTGAGCGGGTAACGCTTGAATTTTTTCAACATGTCGCAATCCCCATCGCAGGTCCGAGATGGGCAAAACAATTATCATTTATCGCTCGAAAGGTGCTCTCGAAGAGGTACCACGATTCCAAAGACTATTGTGCTAAGCTCCAGTTATCCTATCATTCCATCCGATAATTGTATCTTTTATGAAAGATTCTTCCATGAGCGCTGGACTGGATCGCATCGATCTGAAGATGTTGCGCCTGCTGCAGAACAACGGCCGCCTCAGCAATGCGGACCTGGCCGAAATGGTCGGCGTCAGCGCCGCGACCTGTCATCGCCGCACGCAGCGCCTGTTCGAGCAAGGGTTTGTCAGCCAGGTGCGGGCGATGGTGGCACCGCGCAAGGTCGGCAAGGGCGCGCTGGTGATGGTCGGCGTCGTTCTCGACCGCTCCACGCCGGAGAGCTTTGCCTCCTTCGAGCAGGCGATCGCGAAGCTGAAGTTCGTGCTCGACTGCCATTTGGTCGCCGGCGATTTCGATTACTTCCTGAAAATCCGGTTCGGCGACATGGAGGATTTCAATCGCATCCATGGCGACCAGCTGATCGGGCTGCCGGGCGTTCGCCAGACGCGCACTTTTTTCGTCATGAAGGAAGTGGTCGACAACGCGCCACTGGATTTTTGATTTCGCTGCCGTCATGCGCTTCGGATGCTTTGCCGAGGTGCGCCGACGGTCAGGTCGGCCGCGGCGGTCGAACAGAAGAGCACCGTCACCGGCGAAATGTCGACCAGCATGCAACGTGCCGCAGCCGAGGCCGCAAGCATCGGGCAGCAAGCGTAGCGCTCCGTTAAGAACGGCTCAATCGTGCGCCTGCGCCGTCACCTCCATCCCCGGCGGAGTTTTTAGCCAGGAATAGTTGTGGCTTCCGAGATCGTAGCCGCGTTCAAACAGCGCGATCATGTATTTCTGGTCAAATGGCTCGTCGCGCTTGTCGGTGAAGTCGGCTGGAATACTCGCCAGATTGAAATCGACTCCATCGCGCCTGGTTACGGAATAAATGCGATAGAGATCTCCGATCCCCTGGTTCTTGATCAGGGTGGAGATCGAGCGCTGCGTGATGGACAGAATATTGTCGTTGACGGATTGGTACTCTGGATCGATCTTGCCGTTTCGGATCACGTATAGTCGCGGTTTCGCGGCAAGCCTTGTAGACTCAAGCCTTGCAGACTTCTGATCGCGGGACGCGAGCGAAACTATCGACGGGGCGACGAAGACCTGTCTGGTGACGCCGCCATCGACATGCAATTCATCATAATTCTGCCCACCGACCCGCACGTGAATCCGCACCGGTGGGAAAAATCCGGGAAGCGTCGCCGACGCCAGCAAAATCTTGCGGAACAGCGCTCCCGCATCGCGATTGCTGCTCATGGCGATCCGGCCCATGTCCCACAATACGGGCCGTTGCGTATCGAGACTTGTGGTGCCGATCAACAGAATGCGGCCCTTGATCCGCTCCGTGGCGACTGCCTGCAGAAAAGCATTATCCACATATTTGTCGATCAATCGCGCCAGCGGCGCGTCGTCGACCAACGCCGAACCTTCGAGCAGACTGGGCACATTATAGGTGAAGATGTCCTTTCGTCCGTATCTGGTGAAAATCTCGCGCAGTTGATGATCGTGCCCCGGCCCTAAGAAAGCGAAGGGGGCAATCAGCGCGCCGGAGCTGACACCGGTGACCACGTCGAATGTCGGCCGCGTGCCCGCATCGCTCCAGCCGGCCAAAAAGCCGGCGCCAAAGGCGCCATCGTCTGCGCCGCCGGATATTGCGAGAAGATTCGAGACCGGCCGGTGCCTTTCGATCCCCGCAGCACCAGGCGTTTCCGCGCTGGGCGCATCCGCCATCATGGTCGCCTGGATGTCGCGGGCCGATGCATCGCCCCAGAAGCGGATGTTGTGAAATCCATCCAGCTCGATCTGGCCGGCGGTCGCTTGCGGCAAGGCATTGCGCGGAGCAAAGGTCGCGCATCCGGCGGTCAGCAGAAGTGCCGCCCCGATCGAGCTGGCCCGCAACGCCGGCCGTAGCCGTCGGCGCAAGCACGATCGTCGCGCGAGGTGCGTACCGCGCGTTTCCGACCGCAGGCCCACTCCTGATCCCTGCTTGTATCGGAAGGATCTACTCAACGCGGCAACCACAGCGGCATTTTCGGACATCTCGCTGCTCGGGCCATTCTGCCCGAAGCGCGCGCACTTCAGTTATGGAGCAGCGGCGGATCAATGTTCGATCTGGGGCATTGTCGCGGCAGTCGATCCGGCCGCGAAAATCCGCAAGGATATGGCCGATAGGCCGGCGCCGACGCCAACTCAACTCTTGAATTCAAAGCTCAAGAATGCGTTACCGCGACATCCGTCTCGGATACCCGGCTATGCCCCGGACGCTCCTGTGGCCGGCGGGAACACGATCCTGTCATCGGTCCGGCAGTAGCGATCTGCGAACATGCGGCCGACGGGATGATAGCGGTCCATATGGACGCGCATGGCACTGCCATCCCACAATTCGTCGCGGATGTAGAAATTGACGCCTTCGCCCAGGATGAGCTTGCGCCTGCCGTTCACGTCGATCGCTTTCCAGATCTTGCATTCCATCGCCCACGGCGCGTCGGCCAATCGCGGCACCGCGACCCTGGTCGAAGGCGCCAGATTCAAGCCGAGATAGCCGGGCTCGCCGATTTCGGGCGGAAAGTCGCCGCTGGAATCGTGCATGGCGCGCGCCAACGGCTCATCGGCGAGGTTGACCACGAACTCCCCGGTGCGCTCGATATTGACCACGGTGTCCTTGGCGCGCCCGTCGGGCCGCGGATTGACAGCGAACATGCAGAGAGGCGGCTCCTCGGAGAACACGTTGAAGAAGCTGAAGGGAGCCGCGTTCACGACACCCGTGGGGCCAACCGTCGTTATCCAGGCGATCGGCCGCGGCAAGACGAATCCGGTCAGCACCTTGTAGCAATCACGGGAGTTGAGATTTTCGGGAGCGTATTCCATTCTGCATTCCTTAAGCGGCGCCGCCGCGTCAGCCTTCCGCTTCCGACGGCGTCGACGGCACGGTCGGCACCCGGAAGCCGAATTTCGATTTCCGCAGCCACAGCACGATCTGGATCACGATCAAGAGCGCCGACAGGCCGACGAACACGGTCGCGATCGGGTGATTGCGGAAATCGACGAATACCAGGAGATCGCCGCGCGAGATCAGCATGGCGCGGCGAAAATTCTCCTCGAACCGGGGCCCGAGCACGAAGCCGAGCAGGATCGGCGCCGGATGGAAGCCGAGCAGCAAGAGGATGTAGCCGAATATCCCGATCACCAGCGTCAGCCCGACCTGGAACAGGTCGTTGTTGACGCCGTAGACGCCGATGCAGATGAAGAACAGCGCGCTCGGAAACAGATATTTGTAGGGAACGGCGAGCAGCTTCACCCACAGCCCGATCATCGGCACGTTGAGCAGCACGAGGAGAATGTTGCCGACCCAGAAGCTCGCGATCAGACCCCAGAAGATATCGGGATGCTCGGAGATCAACTGCGGGCCCGGCACGATGCCCTGGATGATCAGCGCGCCGAGGATCAAGGCCATCACCACGTCGCCGGGGATGCCAAGACTCATGGTCGGGATGAAATCGCCCTGCACCGAGGAATGGGTCGAGGCCTCCGGGCAGGCGACGCCCTCGATCATGCCGGTGCCGAATTTTTCCGGCGTGCGCGAGATCTTCTTCTCGGTGGCATAGGACACGAACGAGGCGATGGTCGGGCCGGTGCCCGGGATCAGGGCACACAGGCTGCCGATCAGAGTGCCGCGGATCATCGGGAAAAACGATCGTTTGAGGTCTGTGCGGCTCGGCCACATGTCGCGGAAGCCGACCTTGGCGTAGGCGCGGTCCAGCTTCACATTTTGATTCACGCTCTTCATGAATTCGGCGATGCCGAACAGGCCGAGCGCCAGCGCTGCGATCTCCACGCCATCATAGAGCTGCACGAAGCCGAAGGTCAGGCGCGGCGTGCCGGTCTCGATGTCGGAGCCGACGATGCCGATGATCAGGCCGAGCACCGTCATGGTGACGCCTTTGAGCGGCGAGCCGCGCGCCAGCGTCGAACCGGCCAGCAGACCGAGCAGCATCAGCGAACAGATTTCCGCCGGTCCGAATTTCAGCGCGATCTTCACCAGCGCCGGCGCGAGAAAGATCATCTCGGTGATGCCGAACGAGGCGCCGACGAACGATGAGATCACCGTGACGCCGAGCGCGGTGCCGCCCTTGCCCTGCTTGGTCAGCGGGTAACCATCGAGGCAGGTCACCGCATGCGGCGGATGACAGGGCAGATTGAGCAGGATAGAGCAGATCGCGCCGCCATACTGTGCGCCGTAATAAACGCCGGACAGCATCAGGATCGCCGCGACCGGCTTCATGCCGAAGGTCAGCGGCAGCAGGATCGAGATGGTCGCGACCGGGCCCATGCCGGGCAACACACCGACCATGTTGCCGACCAGGACGCCGATGAAGCACCAGAGCAGATTATGCGGCTCGAGCGCGACGCCGAAGCCGTACCAGAGGTCGGTGAATGCAGTATCGATCATCACAAGCCCCACTTCAGGATCGGCATCGAGACCTGCAACAGGTACGAGAACAGCAGGATGCCGAAGATCGTCACGCTCGCCGCCAGGATCACGGCACTTTTCAGCGTCGTATCACGGTCGCCAAGGGCCGAGACGAACACGCAGGCAAAGGTCGCCGGCATCAGGCCAAAGTATTTGCCGAACACGATGAACAACGCCGGCCCCGCGATGATGCAGAACCAGCCGCGCCATTCGGCGTGGGGCATGGCTTCCTGCTCCTCGGCACCGCCGGTCGACGCTGTGCCGGCGATCAGCATGCCGAGAAAGACCAGGAGGGCGCCAAGCGCGACCGGAAAGTATCCGGGGCCCATCCTTTGCAGCGTCCCGAGTTGATAGGTGCGGCCCTCGTTCACCACGATCAACCCGATCAACATCATCAGGGCGCCGGCATAGTAGTCGCGCCTGATCTTGAGGAGAAATTGCACGTTGTTCGTTTCCCGCCTATTTGATCTTGTGGGTCATCTGAATATGGCTGATGGCGATTGGTCAATAGCGACGAAAGGCCGCTTTGAAGCTTGGCGCGAACCGAACCAAGACCTTGCACGCTTAATGGGCGGAATCAGCAGCCCGTCCGCAAGAGTCCGATGCTCGATCCACCAAAGCGCGCACGGAGCGCCGCCAAGACGACGCCCGTGTGACGCCGCAGCGCGGGTGGAAAAAAGTCGAATTTGCTCCTCGCCGCCGCCCGAACCTGCCGGAATATGGGGAGCGACCCGAGGACGTCACCCAGGTGATCTACCACCCGAAACGACGACACTTGGAAGGCCACGGGCCTGGTCCCGTGAAGCGCGCCGGCGGGTGGCGGAGGGAGAGGGACTGGTTTCGAACCCTTTGTGCGTCGGCCTGCCTGGTCCGGCGCCTGCCGAGGCCGGGCCTGAGCCGCCGCGAGGCCGAAACAGCCCATCGTCGACCCGGACCGCGCGGGACCTCATCCTGCTGCAGCGCACGAAAACGTCCAATGACCTGGTGTTGGAAATCGAAAAGAAGAAATCGCGGTTATTGCCCCTGCGCGAGCCACCACCACCCTGCCGCACCCATTCCAGCTTCGCCATTCACTCGCGGCCCATCGCGTGGATCGGCTTGAAGCAGCCAAGGATAAGGCGCTTCGGGTCGAACGGAATTTCACCCGAAACCTCAAAACGCGCGTCCTCGCGCATTTTTGCTTCGGCAGAATCGAGGGTCGCCTTGTCGGGCCACACCTGCCACGAGAAGACGATCTTCTCGCCATCCTTCGCATCGACGGCGCGGCGGAAGTCCGTATATTTGCCACTGGGGACGTTATCCTCCCACGAATCGACGATCTCGATGCATCCATATTCCTTGAAAATTGCCGCCCCGTTCTCGGCCCACTTGCGATAGGCCTCCAGCTTTTCCTCGGGCACGGGAATCACGAATCCTGCGATGTACACGGTTATGGCTCCCTTGGGATGTTCTGCAACCATATGATCGGCTCTGGTCAACGGAGGACAGGAAAGCGCATGACGTGACGCCGTTGACCGGCCCGTCCTACCTTCTGAAAGCCGGCTTCGCTGAAGGTTTCGACAAAGCCCATGAAGCGATAGCTCGGAGAATCCGGATCGACCGGGTAGGCTTCCACCATGGTCGCGCCATTGCGCGCGGCATGGTCAACGGCTGCCAGAAGCAACTTTTTCGAGATCCCGTGGCCGCGATACTCTCGCTTGATGAAGAAGCACGCCAACGCCCAGACTCGTTCAGGCGTTTCGAAATCATCAAGGCCCCCGAGATGGCGGTAGGTGTCGCGAGGCGCGATCGAACACCAGGCGATGGGGGCGCCGTCACGATAGCCGAGAATGCCGATCGGCACGCCGGCCTCGACCTTTGATTGCATCGCAGCCCGGCGGCTTGCGCCATCGCGTTGTTTGGCTGCCGCAGCCGTCGATCGCCAGACCATGCACCAGCAGCTCTTTGGTCCGCCTCGGCTTTCGAAGAGGCCGGCGAAATCGGACCAATTTTCATGGCTTACTTCCCGAAAGACGAATTCGCCCAAGCTTCCAATTCCTCGCCGTCGGTCACGTGCATCTGGTGCAACGCCGGACGGCGTTGGATACCATTTCGCACAATAGCGCGGAATCGGCGGGTTGGCGGGCCACGAACGACGATGATGTGCAATATTGCTTCGCCGTGGCGCTATGACGGAGCGCCAAGGCCAAAGCGGCGAACGATCTCCTGCGCGTTCAAGTCCGCCGACCTTACCTCGGTATCCAGCTTGAAACAGTCAGATCGTGGGACCGGCGGAAATCTAAAATTGTCAAGATCTCGGAACAGGCCTTCCTGCGAGGTCATCTTGCGCCGTTCAACTCGATCAGGATTGCCGACTCTGCGTGCGGCCTCTTCCCTGGAGCAGTGCAGGAACACCAGAAGCAACTCGCCGTTGCGTCGCTGCATGATTTCTTCGAATTCCCGGTACTGCGGGACGTCGTCTGGCTCTGCGTAGCAGAAGGTTGTGACCACAAGCGAAACGCCGTGCTCTGCGGCTGCGTCAATGGCCGAGCACCTGACGCTATGTACCAGCTCCCAGAATCCGGGAGCGCCGAAGTCGAAGACCGTACGCGCCAAATCGATTGCCGCGTGATTGTCAAACAGCCGCCCCGATACCTTTCGAAGCAGCGCTTTTGCGACCGTCAGCTTGCCGACTGCAGGCGAACCATGGAGAAAAACCAGTTTCATGCTTGGCGAGGATAGCGAGAAAATATCGGGGCGCGAGTCCAATTGAACGAAAATCGAAAGTGAAACCGACATCCTCCAATCAGTAAATGGAGCGCGCCATCAATGCCGCCCGATTGTCATTCGCGTCGCCTAATGGGGCGCACTGTTTGCAACGGGTACACGACGGTTCCGTGGCCGTTGGCCGACGCAGTGTTGAACAATCGGCCTGCGGGGGAATTGCAGGTCCGCTGACGTACACGGTCTGGACACCAAGGGACTGGCGGAGGGAGAGTAACCGACGTCGAACTCTCTCCGAGCGGCGCGGAGGCGTTTGCTCTGGTAAGTGATGCTGCTGAAATCCGCCTCCACCTGAGGGCATCGTCTCGAAGAGGGCCGAAGGTCCCCACCGTGCCGGGCGCCCCAACGGCTCGGCTGAAGATCAAGGACCGCTGACCATCGACAGGACGCTGTACGCGTTTGAGCGAAAGGCTGAAGGCGGCGACCGCGCGGTCGAACTATTCGGCGCGTTCTCGAGTGCCCTTCGTCGCTGCGGAAGACGTTGCGCCCGCGCTTCAGCGCGAACGCGGTGATGCGCGGGGAGGGCTGTGCCGGGCGAACTCGCACGGATGCTCCATCTGCTTCCGGATCCGCGGGCCATGCGTCCGGTCCGCTCGGTGGACGCAGCCTGCCCGCAGTGCTAGGCGGCGCGCGACGGCAGCTCCGGCTCGGCCGCCGGCAGATCGAACGTCTTCCGACTGAAGGCGAATGACGAGGACCCCTCGTCCGCGATGGAATCCGTCCTCCGATCAAGAGATCGCCCGACCAGCACGGTCCCCCGAACGGTCCGGCTCGAGCTGAGGAGGGAGACGAACCCCAAACTGATCAGCAGTACGCCGAGCCAGGTTGTCGTCCACCCCCGCCCGTCCTCACCCGCCTTGGTCATGGGAATGGCGACCGGGGTCGCCGGCGGTACGGAGGCGGCAACCGCGTTGCTGGCGGCCGGTGCGGCCGCCAGAAGCGTCTCCACATCGACCTGGCGCGGCATGGGATGGTCGGGCGTGAGCTGATCGCTCGGAGGCGCGGCCCCCATAGCGGGGACGGGAGCGGCATCGGCCAGCTTGAGCTCGAGCGCGGGCGGCGTCGGCTGGGGCGTTTCCGCCAGCGCGGAGCGCAGAAGCTCCGCACGCGCATCCACGACCGCCTTCCGCTTGCGCAGCGCGGCCTCGTTCTCCTCGGAAGCGGCGACATGCTGCTTCGCGGGGTGATGATGAACCGGCTTCCTCACCGTAGCGATCCCCTCGGCGGCCTGGAACCAGCATTTGCGGTGGCCATCGAAACGATAAACCCAGTGCCGGCCATCAGGCGTCGACTTGCCGGGTTGCGGCAAGCACTCCTCCTCGGCGGGAGCCTGCGCGGCGGTGGCTTCCGCAGGAGCAGCTTGATCGAAGAAGGCGGTGAAGGGATTCGAAGATGCAGGCGAGGTCGAGAGACCTGCGAGGAGAAAAGCGGCGAAGCAAAATCGCAAATAACCGGACATGGCAACCCCCGGTGTTGCGCCCCGCCCGCGCATGACCTTTGGCCGAGATCTGGGTGGCAATGCGGCTCAAATCTGGCAATGTGGGGGATTCATTCTGGCCCGGAACCGGGATCTCGGTTAACTCAGAGCCGGTCTGCCAGCCGCGCCTTGGTCGCCTTTAAAGAAACTCCCCCCGGCGTGATCGTCGAAGCCGCTCTCGCGGCGATCGTAGATCTTCAACGTGTCGACCTTGGCGTGGAGCGTGATGCCCATGATCTTCAGCGCGTCGACCCGGCTATCGAGTGCCGACGTGACAAAACCCGCGCGCATCGAGTGGCCGGAGAGCTTGGTTTCGTGGTGCCATGATTGAGGACACCGACGCTGCGGCAGATCCAACCGTCCCGTCAGCCCTCTCTCATTCCCTGAGAAACGCGGGCAGCATGTCGTCGAGGCTTTCCGCCAGAACGGCGCGTGCGCCATTCCGCAAGGCCGTGCTGTTGACCGCTTCCACCGCGGACAACGGGAACAACGTGCTGTCAATCTCGCGATCGAAATCTTTCCTCGGCACCAAGAAAGCCTCCGTCAGCCTCGATTGGATGGTTGCATAGGGATTTTTGCGGATGGCAAAGTTTTCTCCGTCAAAAACCGTCACGAGAGGATAAGCGAATAGGTACGCCTTCTTGAAAAGACTGGTCTGATAGACTCCAACTCCGCTGAGGGTCTGGTTGGTTCGAGAGTATGCTCCGGGAAACGCCGTGATGACGACGTAACGCTTGCACCTGGTGCTACCCGCGATACGTCGAACGATGGCTGTCAAGTGGCTCCTGGGAGTCTGAAAGGGTTTAGATGGAGGATTATAAAAAGGCTCGAATACGTTCTTGGGGTAGGCCAGGCGCAGCACGGTAACGCCGGCGCCGGCTGCGACGCGAACCCGTGCGACGATGAGATCATCGAGGTCCCAGCCCTCGATCGGCGCCACCGCAGTTTCGCTACTAAATACGGTGAGCCCAATCTTCTTCACCATGAAGCGGTCGGCGGCGGCAATCACCCCGAGGCATCGCCTGTTGGCCTCCGGTGGGGGCGCTACCGTAGCTGCCACGGTGTTCAGCGCGGGTGTTATGGTGGAGGGTCTGGCCGTGGATGCCGGGGCCTGGGCCAATGCAACCGACGCAAAACAACTCAGTACGAACACGACAACGGAACACCGAACCATCTCGAACTCCCGGAACGAATCGCATGCCTGACTTTCCTACGCACCGCAGGCCGCAATCGAGACTTAAGCCAAAGTGTGCGCTCGCACCCGCACCACCAATCAGGACGATTGAAGAGATCGAACAGCGGCCAATCGAGCCCTATTCGGCGCTGCTCTCTCGTTTCCATCGATATAGCGCACGGCGGACGGCAGCGTCTAGAATGTGCTTGAGCGCCGACTTCACGGCTGCTTCCATGACGTGTGATCCGGCATGCCAACTCACCGTTGCGCCTCGCCCGATCGAGATGGTGCGGTTGTTTTCAGGATGTCGCGCACGAACGTTTCGAACTCTGCCTGCTCGGCCTCAGGTAGGCGCTCAAATACGAAGCCATGTCCGCAAATGATTGATGCCGCTTGATTAATCCAGGCTTGCTCTGGTTCGATCACATGGCCATCGAGCGGCGCGTCATTAACTCGCTTCCGCTTTGTAAGAGAGCCCTCGGCCATTTTTCACCGCCTTGACGCCTTCGGCATTGGTCGGCGGCTCGTGGCCGGCCGCCTTGTGGACGGACCGGATCGCGGCGATCCGCTGCAATCACTGTCGGTCAATTTGGACGTCCCACGTTAAGCCATGACGGCCGCATGATGGTCGTAAGCATCCCAATCTCTTTGCGTCGTCAAGGAGGCCGAAAGCAAGTGGTCACACCTACAGATGCCACGCCCTGGACGCCGCGCCCATCCCGGGTCGATAGCACGATCGTCAAGGCTCTGGTCCGCGCGCATCGCTGGCGCAGCTTGTTGGAGTCAAAACTCCACTCAACGGCTCGCGACCTAGCGAAGGCAGAAAACATCAACGAATCTTACCTCGGTCGCGTCCTCCGGCTGAGGGTGAGGGATTCGAAACGGCTAGGCGGTCCACGCGAATGATGGCTAGAATGTCAGCCCGGGGCTGAAAGTTCTATTTTGTTTTGGAAACTATTTTGAGCCCGGTCGGGCCGTTGGCCATACTGTCGGCGGCCCTTTTCATGGCCCATGGCTGATGGGCGAACGCTATCAATCGTCGAAGTCGTCGTCATCGCTCCTCGGCGCCATCGTGGTCGCGCGCTGCAGGAATTGCGGCGCGTGATTACGCGGTTCACGCGGGGCCGGGCGCTCGGACGGATCGCGGCCTATCTTGGACTGTAATTCCACTAGATCAGTGAAGACGTCGGCCTGGCGCCGCAGCTCGTCGGCTATCATCGGCGGCTGGCTGGAAATGGTCGAGACCACGGTGACGCGAACGCCGCGGCGCTGCACCGCCTCCACAAGCGAGCGGAAGTCGCCGTCGCCTGAGAATAGCACCATCTGGTCGATGCTCTCGGCGAGTTCCATGGCATCGATCGCAAGCTCGATGTCCATATTGCCCTTCACCTTGCGGCGGCCGCTGGCATCGATGAATTCCTTAGTCGCCTTGGTGACGACCGTGTAGCCATTGTAGTCCAGCCAGTCGATCAACGGCCGGATCGACGTAAATTCCTGATCCTGAATCACTGCGGTATAGTAGAAAGCGCGCAACAGTGTTCCGCGACTCTGGAATTCCTTGAGCAGGCGCTTGTAGTCAATGTCGAAACCGAGCGTCTTGGATGTCGCGTAGAGATTGGCACCATCGATGAACAACGCAATCTTGTTTGAGGAACACGGCATTTGGGTACTAGCCTCTTACAAAAGATATGCAGGCAAGGCCCGTAAACGCAAACTCTGCTTGGATATTGCAATGCAAAAAGGTCGCTGACGCGGACCCCAAGCGATGCTCAACAAACAAATCGCAAGTTGAGACCAGAGTGTCGCAAACAAATGCGAGCGAGTGAAGGCAAAAAGGCGCAACTTAAGCGCTCGGGCCCATTCTTCCGGGGTACCCAAATTTGACCCTAGGCCCCGGCTTCAAGATTGGAAACCGATCTACATCTAGATGTTTTAAGTTTCAAATAGCTTTTGTGTCAACCAAGTTACGGCTCTGCCGTTCGGTTGGCCGTGCTCATCGTCGGCCCAAGGGAACATAAGGACGGCGGTGCCGCCGAATAGGCTTGCGGCGCTGTGGCGGCGCCCGTGCGTTATTTCTTATGGGCCCGCGCAACACGCTTCAGCGGTTCTAGCCCGAGCGGCTGTATTCGGGGCTCTGGAGGCATGATCATCTTGATCGATCGATACGGCGCGGACGACAGCAGCAAGAAGAGTGCCCTGTCGGCTTTATATTTGGCAGCGCGTCGGCTGCTTTCCGAGCCCATCATGACGACATCCCCTTCGGCGGTGCACACAGACCACCTCCATTTTCGGCCGCGCTTCTTCAAGGCCAGTTCAAAAACTGGAAGCTGATCCAGACATCGCGATCGTGCCCTGCGAAGTGCTTTCAAAAGGAGCCCCCAACGAAATGAAGAAAACTCACCGCCCCAGTTAGTCGGCGGCAATGCACGATAGGTTGTCGAAAAAGCAATGCCTTTTTTGTGAAGTGAACCTGGGAATTTCCATCTCGCTGCGGGGTTAATGGCGTCTTTTGGCCGCGCGGAGCTTCTGTCTGCGTGGGATGGTCCGGCCCCGGTGTGGGCAGTCGTTCGGCCCCGTTTGTCGGGCCAAGGGGGGTCCAATGGCCAGGGCCGGCTTACCCGCTAATCTGGGGACGTTCTAGCCGCACCCAACGATCGGGCCGGGGCTTGGCCAGGGTTTGCCGACAAAATTGCGATCGCACATGCTCCATCGTACCGGAACGCGTCAGATCGGACGCACTTCGTCGTGGCGTGCTAGCGACCCGCTCAACCAGCTTGGTCGGCCACCCGGCCCACCCACAAAGTCGCCGCTTCGTCGGTATTTTTCGCACCTCCAAGGGGCTAGGGCCCGCGATCTCTAACGTGAGGCTCTCCGATGAGCGCCGCCAGCTCGAACACCTTTCGTCTCAGGTCCTCTACCTTTCGAGCTAAAAACAAGTCCTGCCGATCCGCCATCAAAAGAATAGCGTTGAGCACCTGGTCTGAATGCTGAGCCAATACCACAAGGTGTCGGCCGCAGGGCGCGTATCGTCCTGAAATCCAATTTTTGACCGTGCGCTCGTTCGCACCCGTCCAGCCAGCAACCAACTTTGCGCGCGAGTTTCGATTCTTCAGTTCCGCCCTCAACGCCGATCCAATTTTCATTGCGAACGCGTGATCGTCAAGGCTGAAATCCGAACTGCCGTCTCCGCCTCGTTTTGGAAAGAACTTACCCTTTTTTGGAAACGACATTCCACGCTCCTGTCCCGTACGATCGGGTGGGTGACCCGGGACCGCCTTGGGAGAGGCTTGGCAGTATTGCGCTGAAATTGGGTGCTGATTGATAGGGCAAATCAAAAGCTTCGCCGAAAGCTCACATCGAGCAGATGGGCCTTCTCCAGCGGTCGCTTATGTGCGGATGTCGACCGATCTCCAGCAATACTCTGCCGAAAATCAGCTCGATACGATCCGCCGGTACGCCGAGCGACGCGGCTACGCGATCATACGCGTTTTTGAAGATTCCGGCCGTAGCGGCTTAAACATGGACGGTCGTGATGGACTAAACTCTCTTATGCTGGAAGTGCAATCCGGCACAGCCGATTTCCAAGTCGCGGAGCACTTCGATCCGCAGATGGCCGTCAAGCAAAAGGTAGGAATTGGTGTCTCGGGCATCTCTAATCACCACTGGTGGTTCGACCAGTCCGATCTCGCGAATAGATGCTGCAATCTGGCGGTACTTGTGACTGGACTTGGCAGTCTTCTCTATCGCTTTGACGGGCAAGATACGCGCAGGGCAACGGATAGTTGTCAAAGCGCCAGCCGATAATAGCCGTGATCCGATAAGCGGCCGCCGCCTCAAGGAGGGATAGAAGTTCGAAGCCGGGATTCGCCCGGAGTATTCTGCCATGCATCGGTTTCCTCCATGTGATTATACTAACTGACAAGCAAGAAACCCGTTTCGGTTGATCAAGCGACGCCTTCGTTAGAGCCGGAGATTGGGGCGCAAGATAGTTGAACAACTATAGATTGATCCACGACAAAATTCTTGGCATAGATGAACATATTCATTTGTTTGCACCGATCGGGGTTACGATCATGTCGACCTTCTCGGAATTTCTTCTTCGCAACACGGTGCGAGTCAGCAGCGTTCTTCCTCTGGTGCACACGACGCCAGCGTTTCATCTAGAAAAGATGTGGCAGTCGAACCAGATAGTCGCAAACCCTTGCGACGTTTTTGAAGGTGAGGATTTGTCTTATTTTTTTGTGGGACGTCCCGCTTACAAGTATAAGAATGACGGTTCCGAAGCGGAGGACTGGGAGCTTCCATGCTGTTTCGTCTTCGAGTTTAGCGGACATTGTTCGATGAAGTCGGCGTGTCGCAAACGTGCGAGAACCTGACTTTGCGAGGATCGGGCTGCCAAGAGTTAAGTGAAGTGACTCACTCCGGCCGCGACGTCACCGGGGCACGCCTAGGGCCGACGACCTCTTGTTGGCTCCGTCAAGTCAGCGGCAGCGCACATCCCAGAATTTGGTATTCAAGCCTCGCCGATCTCACGACCCGAAGCGATCCCTACTCCGTAGTAATCGGCTCGGCCCGCCGACCTGAATTTCAGAGTAAGCTCGCCTGCCCGCTGGAAGGCCTTCGTCGCATCACTCGCCGTGAGCGCCACGGTAGTGGTTATGTCCGAAAGGCTCCGCCAGCCGCTGCGGCAAGCACCGCAGAAATCATCGTG
>Ga0307479_10000209_pt1 | contig 55401 bp, 38 predicted proteins | sample atmos_gasesECM4C_FD_203743 | JGI IMG/M metagenome (GOLD analysis project Ga0307479, IMG submission 203743) | Hardwood forest soil microbial communities from Morgan-Monroe State Forest, Indiana, United States - atmos_gasesECM4C_515 | ecosystem: Environmental > Terrestrial > Soil > Temperate...
AAGTCAGTGATTTGCTTCACGGCTCGCATGTCGCTGCGGTAGCTGTCACGCAGGCTCAGGATGGCGCGACCGGAGCCGAACATTTGTTCCCAGAAGTGAGGGAAGGGATGCGCAGGTGCCTTGGCATCGACAACGATGACGTCTGATTGTGCAGCCTGCGCGTTAGCGAAGGCGTTCGCAGAGAACGCCATGAGAAGCGCTAGAACCAGATTGCGCCACGGTCGCATAGAGTCACTCGTCATTTTTGCTGGGCCTCAATGAAAAACAGTCGAGCTTCGCTCGACGGAAAGCCCCTTCGGCTACGTTCGGGGCAGCCGGGGGCGGCTGTCCCCACAAGCATCTCGCCGCAAACTGACGTGCCGCGAATTCTACCCGGCGCCGAGGAGCTTCATGCGACCTTGGCGCGTGAACCTCGCTGATTCATGCGGCCTGCCGGCTTCTCCTGCAGTAACAATTCCGTGGCCTGCACGCGTGGATCGCTGTGAAACCAGCGTTGCACGATTTCATCGTCGAGAAAATTTGCAATGGAGAGCAGGCTCATGGCTTGATGATGAGCCATCCAGCAACGGACGACCTCGCACCCCCGAGTCCAAGAGCGTCTGATCCTAGTAAAGTCCACCGCCTCGTAAAAGCCGTAGGCTCCAAGCCATCCTTTGCGTTGCATCTTACGCAAATTCCGCAGGGCAGAGATGGGATCAATGTCCAGGGCGAGGAGGGTGGAGTAGGGCGAGATCACGGGTCCTTCCTGCTCGGGCTTATGGATGGCCAATTGAGGAACGCCGAAAGCGAAGTACTGGTAGTTCCCGGCGGGATCCATTTTGTTGAAGGCCGACTCGGAAATTCCCCAGGGTACGCTCTTGCCGGACGCATAGGCTTGCTGACAGCGAACCGCAACCTCGGCCGAATGCGCCAAAAGTGTGTTTGGATATAGACGCATCCAGAGTGCCGGCATCAGGTATTCGAACATGGTCCCAGTCCATGAGAGCAGACCTCCGGTTCCCTGATACAGCAGGGGAGGACGCCCAAGTTCGAACCAGCTTTCCTGCGGAATATCGTCTTTGGCGATGGCAATGAAGTAGGCGATGCGCGCTTCGCTGGCCAGAAGGTCGTAACAAGCGGGATGGTTCTGCTGCTTTTCGAGCTCAAAGGCGACGGAGAGCAGGCCCCGGCCGCGATTGATCAGAAATCCGAAATCCATTTCGTCCGCGAATTCAAATGCCCGGTCGGAAATTTTCCTGAGATCTTCTGTAAGGCGCAGCGCTCTGGAACGAGCATCGGGAAGGAGGTCGAGCAGTTCGCGGCAAAGCTTGGCCGGCTCTCCCGAACCCAAAGAATCGAGAGTCGCCCGCAGCTGGCCGCCGAGACTATCGATATACCCTGGCAGTTGCGCAATTGTGGGACCGTGACTGGGTTCGCCTTCTCGATGAAGCTCGAGATCGTTGTTTATGCTTGCGTACTCTGGGAGTAGCCACGGCGTGTAGAGTTGCGCCGTCCGGCTGATCTGCCGAATCCGTTCTTCGGCTTGCTGTTGGAACCACCCGGCGTCAGCGGCATTCGAACCTGGGGACGGGTGGTGAATATCTTTGAGGACCGAGTCCGGAATATCGAGAACGTACTGTAACCAGTCTGGTTGCCGCAGAGCTTTCTCAATCGAAGCGCACTTTCGCCGCGGGATGGCGCCGAGGGTAGACAGCAAGGAAAGATGATCCAGGAGGCCATTCGCCAATTCGCGAGGGAAGAGAGGTTGGTCGAGAAAGTCCAACGCCCCCTGCTGGAGCGTCCAAAGCGACGCTACCAGATTGCCGCTGTCGACACTGGAAACTACCAGCGGAGGAAGTGCGGCTAAGGATCGCGTGTCATACCAGTTGAGCAGGTGGCCCCGGTGTTTTTGCAATTGCGAGAACGTGGCCAGAGTACGTTGGGTCTGTTGAGCAAACTCTGGGACCGTCAGATACCCAAATCTGCAAGCCACCTGGCGCGCATTGAGGAGCAGGCCGACGTTTGTCGGGGATACGCGGGGTGCAATCTTGCGATTTTCTTCCTGAAGGTTATCGGGAATGAGCCAGTTGTGTTCCTCGGTGCTGAATTCAGCAAAATACCGCCAGGTGCGGAGAGCGGACACGCGAAGCAACCATCGGTCGCGCTCTGAGGCGTCCTTGCGGCGTGCCAGAGGGGGACGGTTCAGCCATAGCGAGATGGGTTTGCTGTACGCCCAAAGGAGAAGAACGGGCAGCGCCGCTGGGAGAGCGCCCGGACGCACAAGCCATACCAGGATAAATAGTCCAATGGCGAGGGCCGGGGTCCAGTTGAGGTAAATGTCGAGCGTCGTGCGTTTGTCGCCTGCCAGTTCGGCTTCGGCGGCAGTTTCCCACTGCAAGAGCCGCTGCCGGGTGATGAGGCGGCGAACCATGGTCCTCACTACGGCATCGAGGGATAAAAGCGCCTGATGCGCGAGGAAGGTGACCATCAGCCAATTCGCAATGCAGCCGTTTAGAAACGCATTGAAGGCGTCAAGGAGGATCGACTTCTTCCACAATATTGTGGCCTGTACCAACTCGACTCCGAGCTGGCACAGTGCAGGCAGGAAGAGGGTGCCTAGCGTTGCAAGTGTCCAACCGCCCGGGCCTCCGGGCAGGCCCAGCCATCCCAGCAAGAACAGAACAAAGATGGCGGGTTCTACCAGGCTGCGCCGGAGGTTGTCGAAAATCTTCCATCGCGAAACCACCGAGAGAGGATTTGGAACTCTCCTGCCCGATTCTTCCGGAACCATGGGCAGCAGCCATCCCGCAATTTGCCAGTCGCCTCTCATCCAGCGATGCTTACGCCGGTTATGAGCGCTGTAGTGAGACGGGTAATCCTCGATCACTTCGATATCGCTTACCAGACCAGCCCGGGCGTACGCGCCTTCCACCAGATCGTGACTCAACAAAGCGTTGCGCGGAAATCGACGATCGAGCACGCGATGCAGCGTCTCAACCTCATAGATCCCTTTTCCGACAAAAATGCCTTCACCGTAGAGATCCTGATAGACGTCGGAAGTGGCGTGCGTGTAAATGTCGAAACCGGTCTGGCCGGAGTAGATGCTGGCCAGCCGGGACCGGGCCGAACTCTGAACGCTTACGCCGACGCGAGGTTGCAGGATGCCATACCCCGAAACGACAATGCCCTTATCAGGATCGACGATTGCCTGATTCAGAGGATGCGCCAAAGTTCCCGCCATGCGGCTGGCAGAGCCACGCGGCAGCTCAGTATCGGAATCTAGGGTGATGACGAAACGAATGCTCGACAGTACGGACAAATCGCCGACCTTGATCGGAAAACTGTCAAATTTGCCGCGCAGCAGATTATTCAGATCCATTAACTTACCGCGCTTGCGCTCCCAGCCCATCCAGAGCCTTTCGCGCGGATTGTAGACGCGGTGACGATGGAACAAAAAGAAAGTGCCTTTCCCTTGTCCGGTGTATTTGTCGTTGAGACTGCGGATGAGGTCCGAAGCCAAGGCGACGAGGGGGTTATCCTCCCGCGGATGGGACGGGGAATCCGGGAGGTCCGTTAGCAGAGCAAAATGAATGTTAGGATCCTGATTGCCGAGATAGCGGACCTCGAGGTCGTCCACAAGTTTGCGGACCTGCTTCTCGTTCATGAGCACGGTGGGGATTGCGACCATGGTGATGCAACCAGCGGGAATGCCCTCGGAAAAATCGAGCTTGGGCAAAGTCTTAGCGGGTAGCAGCAGCGTGGCGACGTAATTCATGATCTGGACCGCACTCTGCGAACTCGGCAATAACACAGCCAGAATCGAGAGCAAAACCAGCCACAGAGAAGTGCTGGGAGGTGTCAGCTGAAGCACGACGGCTGAAACGATCGCGAAGGTGAGGGCGGCGATGCCGGGAAGATAGAAATCGTCCGGATGATCCAGCAGAAAGTTTCGGAAACGCTGGCCGATGGGAGGATGGAAGCCCACCCGCTCCCGCAAGACGGCGGCTCCTTCCGCCAATAGATAGAACCCGACGTGAGAATAGCGCAGGGTCGAGCGCGGATCGTCATGGGGCTCTTTCTGAGCCTGACGACACAGTGCGAGCACTTCGCTGGCTACCATCGATTCGGAGCAATCGCACCTGTCGGCAATATTTACGAGGCTCCGCCGGCAGAGTTCACGAGACTCGTAGTCCATCCGCGGATAGGCTCCGGCAGGGTCCTGGCGCAGGACTTGATCGAAGAGGATTAGAGGCTCGATCACTAATTTCCATGAAGTTTGTTTGATCTCCTGCACGCTTCGAACTGGACTGAGGACATCGTGCGATTGCGACGGATGTTCCAGCGAACGACGGCCGCGCTCTGCAATCTGCTCGAGCAAGACCAGCTTCATGACGGGGATGAGCATCCAGAGCTCGGCCATCTTCAGGACCGTAACTTCCTGGAACGCCTGTATATAAAAGGTGAAACTTGCTTCGCTGAATTTGTAGGAACTGGCAGCGAGAAAGTCTTGCGCCAGCGCGGCTATTCTGGGAACGAGAGTGCCGTCTGGAGTGCGCGCCTGCGGAAGCTTGTGATGCTGGCTAAACGTCGCGCATGTTTCTGCCAATTCGCCACGAAGCAGGAACAAGTTTTCCTGCAAACGCTTAAGATCTTCCGAGCCATTTTGTCCGGTGCGCGACTCGAGGGACACGAACAACGGCCGGAATGCGGCGGAGAGATTTTCGCAACGATCGCGAAAGTGTCGGGACTCCCGTTGGCCCGGCATCCAGGCCAGGTTGCCGGCGAGTTGCGCGGCGCTCGAGTTCAATGTAGTCAGGTCAGATTCCATATCCGGTAGAAGTGCGGACCCGTTCTGCGGTTCTGCACTGACCAGTTCCAAATAGCTCTGTGGCGTCATTCCGTAAGCTTCCTAGCGATAACTCGAGGCCTGCATTTCGAACATCTCAGCGTAGCGGCCACCCAGACTAGCTAGCTGGTCGTGAGTTCCTTCCTCTGCGATTTTGCCGTTCTCCAGGACTAGGATGCGGTCCGCCGAACGCACGGTTGAAAAGCGATGTGAAATAAAAAGCGCCATCTTTCCCGCCGTGAGTTCGGCAAAGCGGTGGAAGACTTCGAACTCGCTGCGAGCGTCCAGCGCAGCCGTGGGCTCATCGAGAATCAGCAGTTGCGCGTCGCGCAGGTAGGCTCGTGCGAGGGCGACCTTTTGCCACTCACCGCCTGAGAGATCCACTCCGTGATCGAAGCGGCGTCCCAGCATCTGATCGTAAGCCTGGGGTAGCCGCCCGATGGTAAAGTCTGCCATGCTTTTCTGGGCCGCGCCCTTCAACAGTTCAAGATTGTCGATCTCGCCGATGCGGCCGACGGCAATGTTTTCCCGGGCCGTCATTTCATAACGCATAAAGTCTTGAAAGATAACGCCAATTTCGCGATGAAGATCTTCCAGGTCGTACTCGCGAAGATCGATACCATCCAACAGAATTTCTCCCTCGGTAGGGTCGTATAGCCGTGTCATCAATTTGACGATTGTGGTCTTGCCCTGTCCGTTTTCACCGATCAGGGCCAGCCGCTCGTTGGTATGCAACTGAAAATTAATCTGATCGAGGACGCGGCGTGAGTTTCCGGGATAGCTGAAGGAAACGTTTCTGAATTCGATTCCGTGCCGGATCGGCCTAGGGGCTGGCAGGGCGTTGGGCTTGTTTTGGATGGTAGGGCGCATGTCGAAGAAGGCCAGCAGATCGGTAACGAACAGCGCCTGATCGCCGATGCCGGCGAGCGTCGAAAAAATCTGTTGAATGTTGGTGCTGGCCTGTAGGATCGCTCCGGTCAAAAACGTCAGAGTCCCAATGCTGAGTGCTCCAGAGATCGTTCGCCAGATAACGAATACATAAGCCGAGTAATAACCCATGGTGCCTATCGTCGACAGTAATGAGCCGGCGATCAACTTGCGCCGCGACAGGGCGACGTTCTCGTCGTAGATCTGATCCGACAAACGAGTGAACCGCTCGGAGAGGAAATTCTTCAGTCCGAAAAGCTTAAGCTCCTTCGCGGCTTCCTTGCTTCCTCCCAGTACGCGGAGGTAGTCCAATTGGCGGCGCATGGGTGTCTGCCGGAAGTTTTTGGCGTATCCCAGGAAGGCAAAATGGCTCTCGCCCAGGAATGCGGGAAGGACTCCTGCGATGAGCAGCAGCATCAACCATGGCGAGAACAACATGATCGAGACGGACAACGTGATTGTAGTAATGGCCTGCTGTACCAGCCGCCCAATCGCTTGAATCATAACCAGGCGGTCGGTTGCCTGCACGCGGGCGCGCTCCAGGCGGTCGTAAAAAACCGGATCTTCATACGCGATCAGGTCGAGGCTGGCGGCATGATTCATCACTCGAATGCTGACGTGACGCGTGTACTTGTCAGCCAGCAGCGAATCGGAGTAATCGATGGTGCGGATCAGAATGCTGTTGATGACGGCAATGGAAAATTCCGCGACCACCAACCACCAAAAACCGCGCTGAACCGGTTGATGAGTGGAAACAGCATGCACAATCCCGTCAATAATGAGCTTGGTAATCCACAGGAGGGCAACGGGGAGCAGCGATGACAGCAAGCGGGAGACCAAGCCGAAGATTACGACGGAAGGCCCCGAATCCCACACAATTCTTAGAACGGCGGGGACGTTGCGGAGCGCTGAGATGCGCTCCCGCCATCCTCCCCAAAAATTTTGCCGTTGCGTCATGCGTAGTTGCTAGCTTGAGACGAGTGCATCGCCGGGCGCGACGAAGTAGCGAAAAAGATGCCTAGGAGTATGACAGTCTTACCCTTATGAATGCAACGGGTCCTGAATGAAGATGCTGAAACCCGCTGCAAGGTTTATCCCGAGCGGGTATGGGGCTGGAGACGAGTCAGTCCTGCGCTTCCCGGTGCGGGGAAGGATGCCCCTTCCGAAAATAGTCCCGCTGCGCCTGCCATCCTTGACGGCTTTTAGGGTGGCTGTTAGTTTCAGTCCTACACGTGACTACGCGAGAGGCATCGCTCTGAGTCGGGCAGGGAAGACGCGCCATCTGGCGGATCTTCACGGGGTGGACCCAAGTGGTGTGGATCCGAGCCGCCGCAACTTCCTGATCCGATGCTGTCAGGGAGCTTCCGCCGCGCTAGTTCCTGCAACCCTTTCGCGCTTTGGCTTCTCCTCCAACCTTACTTTCGATCTCTCCCCCGCGCCCGTCTCTGAAGACACGTTCCATCTGCAACCGCACTATCGTGCCCAAAGAGATCTGGACGCTTTGCTGCTCAAGACGCAGGCTGGCGCTGACGAGTTCATCACGGAAAAATATCAGGACCAGATCGCGGCCATCCTGGCGGAATGGAGTTCGACCCTGCTCCAATCTCCGCAGGATGTTCGGGCCATCGAAAAGGTTCTAGCACCGGACTTTTCCGGTTCATCGCCGTTACCCCTCGACTCGAGACTCGCGCGTTCCGGTCCGCCGGTCGAAATCCACCAGAACAAATTCGCCGCCCAACCCACTCTCGCGCGCGAATCTTTTCTGCGGGAACTGCGATCCTCGATGAATGTTTTTTCCAAGATCCTGACTGCGGAATTCCAGATAACAAGCGTTGAAGCGAACGCAGCGCCCCCTTCCGGACTTCCCGAACGCCTGCATACAAGGGTGCGTTACGAGTTCGTAGGCACAGGCAGTGGGTTCTATCGGGAGCAGCGAGTGGGATATTGGGACCTTGACTGGGTACCGTCATCTTCGTCTGTTGCCGGAGGATTCCGTCTCCAGCGATGGCAGTGGCTCGATGAAACCCGCAGCCGCTGTATCGCGCCCGCTTTTGCAGACATCACCACTGCCGCGTTCGCCGGCAATGCTTCGTATTCCGCACAGTTGACGCGCGGTGTCGACCACTGGCGGACGGTTCTCGACGCTGCGTGCGGCATCGATATTTACGGACACAACGGCGTCTCGGTCGCGGACATCGACAACGACGGCCTTGACGATCTCTACATTTGCCAACCTGCGGGGCTTCCCAACCGGTTTTATCGAAACCGGGGAGATGGAACGTTCGAAGACATCACAGAAGCGTCCGGCTTAGGAATTCTAGAAAACACAGCGTGTGCGCTGTTCGCCGACTTCGACAACGACGGACGGCAGGATGTGATCGTCGTGCGTGCAAACGGCCCGCTTCTGTTCTTGAACGAAGGTGGCGGAAGGTTTCGCCGCAAGCCGGACGCATTTCAGTTCGCTACTGCTCCCCAGGGAACGTTCACGGGGGCGGCCGTTGCCGACTATGACTGCGACGGATGGCTGGACATCTACTTCTGTCTCTACGTTTACTACCAGGGAGCTGATCAATACAAGTATCCCCTGCCATATCACCATGCCGAGAACGGTCCTCCCAACTTCATGATGCGGAATAACCGCGACGGAACATTCCGCGACGTGACCGCGGAGTCAGGTCTCAATCAGAACAACACGCGCTACAGTTTTTGCTGTGGCTGGAGTGACTACAACGGAGACGGCTGGCCCGACCTCTACGTGGTAAACGACTTCGGCCGCAAGAACTTATATCGCAACAACGGCGATGGAACTTTCACCGATGCCGCCCCGCAGGCAGGAGTCGAGGACGTCGGCGCCGGGATGAGCGTGTGCTGGCTCGACTACGACAACGACGGCGCCCAGGATCTTTACGTTGCCGATATGTGGACGGCTGCCGGGGAGCGGGTTTCCACACAAGAAATCTTCAAGAAGGATTCGCCTGCGCAAGTTCGAACTCTGTATCAAAAACATGCGATGGGCAATTCGTTATTTCACAAAGAAGGCAGCGCTTTCCAGGATCAAACGGCCGCGGCTGGAGTCGGAATGGGTCGCTGGTCGTGGTCAAGCGATGCATTTGATTTCGATCATGACGGATTCCCCGATCTTTACATCACGAACGGTATGGTTTCCGGCACATCGCGCCAGGATCTGAACAGTTTTTTCTGGCGGCAGGTCGTTGCGAATTCGCCGGACACGGCAAAGCCTTCGCATGAGTATGAACAAGGCTGGAGCGCCATCAACGAACTGATTCGAGCCGATGGGACCTGGAGCGGCCTCGAGCGAAATGTGTTTTATGCAAACAATCGGGACGGAACCTTCTCCGATGTTTCTGGAGCCGTCGGTCTCGATTTTATCGAAGACGGCAGGGCCTTCGCCCTGGCGGATTTCGATCACGATGGCCGGCAGGAAATGTTTCTAAAAAATCGCAATGGTCCGCAATTGCGCCTGTTGAAGAACGTGATTGAGCATCTGCCACCATCAATCGCCTTCCGCCTTCGCGGTACGAAGAGTAACCGTGACGCGATCGGCGCGACGGTGACGGTGGAAACTAGAGCAGGCCGGCAAACTCGCATGCTACAAGCGGGATCAGGATTTCTCTCCCAGCACAGCAAGGAAGTGTTTTTCGGCATGGGAGATGCTAAGGGCTCTGTGCGGGCCGCGATTCGCTGGCCGAGCGGGCTTGTACAAAATCTACGTGATCTGCCGCTTAACCACCGAGTGTGGGTGGAAGAGGGAGCGGAAAATGTCCGGATCGAACCTTTCAAGAGTCAGAATCAGCGATCGCTGCGCGACTATGACACCGGCGCTTTGCGGCGTGCCGTTGAACCCTTGCCCACGACGGTTGAAACCTGGCTGCTCGCTCCCGTTGTTGCGCCTGATTTCTCCCTTCCCGATTTGTCTGGCAAAGTTCGCGCTCTGTCCGCCTTGCGAGGCAAGCCTGTACTGCTCAATTTCTGGGTTACGCAGTCGCGTACTTGCCAGGAAGATTTGAAACTGTTCAACCGGGTTCACGTCCGATGGGCCGCTATGGGTCTTCAACTGCTTACGGTGAATGTCGACGATCAAGCCGAAAGTGAATCGCTTCTCGCGCTGGCACACGAGCAGCGACTGACATGTCCCATCCTTCGCGGATCGGATGAAGTGGCCGACGTCTACAACATTCTTTATCGTTACTTGTTCGACCGCCATCGTGATCTCGGCCTGCCGACCTCCTTCTTGATTGATGGGGAGGGGGCGATCGTCAAGGTTTATCAGGGAGCCCTCAATCCGGAACATGTGGAACAAGACTTTCGAAGCATGCCCCGTACCGGCGCGGAGCGCTTGGCGCGAGCGCTGCCTTTCTCAGGTGTCGCCGAAACATTCGAGTATGGGCGCAACTATCTCTCTTATGGTTCGGTATTTTTTCAGCGAGGCTATTTCGATCGGGCAGCGGCCTCGTTCCAACTGGCCCTGCGCGACGATCCCTCGAGCGCCGAGGCTTACTACGGCTTGGGAAGCTCTTACTTGAATCAACAGAGGACGGCGGAGGCGCGCGATAGCTTTGAACGCGCGACGAAGCTCCATGCAGGTTATCCCGATACTTTGGCGAATGCCTTGAACAACCTGGGGCTTCTCGCCACGCGGGAGGCTCGCACCGGCGATGCGATCAATTATTTTCAGGAAGCACTCAGGCACAGCCCGGACCATCTGATTGCTCTTAATAATCTTGGCAATGCCTATCGTCTGCAAAAAAATTGGGACGCGGCCCGCCAAACCTTTGAGCGCGCCCTTGCAGTCAATCCCAGCGACCCCGAGGCTAACTATGGTCTGGGAATGGTGTTTGCGCAGGCCGACGAGACAGCACGCGCTTACGATTATTTGCGCAGGGCTTTGAAGTCGCGCCCCGTCTACCCGGAAGCTTTGAACAATCTCGGGATACTCTATCTGCGCACCGGGCGCCGGGATGAGGCGGTCGCCAGCTTCGAAGAGTGCATTCGCGTTGCTCCCGCCTTCGATCAGTCCTATCTCAACCTTGCCCGCGTTTACAGCGTGGAGGGTGCGCTGACGAAAGCTCGAGCCGTATTACTGGACCTGCTCAAACGGAATCCAGATCACGCAATTGCTAAGAGCATGCTGGCGCAGTTGCCGCAATAGGGCGGTGAATATTAGAGTTTTGGCGTTGGCGCTCTCAGCAGATCCACGAACATTTTGTAAAACCTGTCGAGGTCCAGATCGTCCTGCACTTCGACGGACTGGCCAATGATTCGAGGTTTATCGCGATCCGTCCAGCTCAGTGTGTTGCCGTAGGAAGCCCCGCGATCCAAGTCCACGTCCATAAAGCGCGTTTCTTTCCTCGTAATGAGGCTCGGATCGAGCCACGCCGCAGCGGCCAGTTCGTCCCACAGATAGTTGTAGCTGCCGCGCAAGCGCGCGTACTTGCCGATATAACGCGCTGCCGGCGAATCGCTGGTTTTGATACGGTTGATCAAGTCAGTAGTCAGTCTCGTCTTCACCGAAATATCCACCGGGGTGCAAACGATCTTCTTCCAGGGGGCAAGGAAAACGATGTGCGCGGCTTCCGGATCGAACCAGAGGTTGAATTCGTGAGTCGGAGCATTGACGAATTCTGGATCGTCAGTCCGCGGATTCAAACTACCGCCCATGAAAACCAATTCCTTCACCAGTGCCGCGAATTCCGGATCGATAGAAATGGCCAGGGCGAGATTCGTCATCGGGCCGCCCTCATAAATGGTGACCTGATGCGGAAATTTATGAACCGTGCGAATCAGAAAGTGTGCCGCGTCTTCCTCGGATGGCTTGGTCGTGGGCTTGCCCTCCGGCATCTCTCCCAGTTGGTCGGACGGGTGAAAGTACTTCGGAGTCCAGGCCCCAACCCAGGGTATGTTGCCATATTGTTGCTCCCTTTGTTCGGTCTCCCGCTGCCGCCGCACCAGTGGATATTCCGCCCCTCGCACGACTGGAATGTCCGTTCGCCCAATCAGTTCGAGCATGCGCAGGGTATGCGCTACCTCTTCGTTGAGCCACTGATCCCCGGTCACCACCGTGATGCCCAACACCTCCGTTTGTGGTGACTGGATCAGGAGCAGCATTGACTGCTGGTCGGTTCCGGCGGGCCCGGCTGCGTCCTGATCGATGATGATCTTTCTCTTCTCCTGGCCCCAACAGGTCAGGCATGAGAACAGCAATACTCCTGCGATGAAACGGTGGCACCAGCCCAACTTCATGAATAACCTCATGCGCGGCGTAACTGATTGGGAAAGCGACTCGATTGCAGTTCACGACCTTACCGTAAAGATCCTGAAGCCTGCAAGTGTTGATTGCGAACCGCGTTGATTGCGAACTGCGATTCGAACGGCTAAAATTTCGGACTACAGCTTGCAGACTCGCTTGCTGGTGGCTTCTCTGGTTACCTATGCGCCGCTCGTATTTCACCCGGACACTCGTGGTGATTTCACTCCTCGCCCCTCACGCGGTTAGGGGACAATCGGTTCAAGATCCCGGCACGGCGGCGAAGCCCGAGCCATCAGCTTTTGCGACACTACAGGGAGTCGTGCGGGATGTGAGGTCCGGCGTTGTTGCAGACGCTGCAGTTTTCCTTCAGGCAGAAGACGCTCTGATCCTCAGAGAGCGTACCAACTCAGTTGGAGCTTATCGCTTCGCGTCGGTGCGCCGGGGAAAGTACACTTTGCGCGCGGAGAAGGATGGCGAGGGCGCCACAATTTTTGGCGCCGTGATTTTCAAACCAAACGAGTCCAGAACAATTGACCTTACTCTCGATTCCCCTAAAACTGAGCAGCCAAGTTCTGCGACACAACGTCCTGACTTTTTCGATGAGCCACACTTCACGGTGGCCGGCGTCACCGATACCACGAGTCTTGGCGGTCACGGTTCCGAAGCGGTTGTGAGGAATAGGGAAGCGCTGGCGGATGCGACCGCTGCTCTAAGTAAGCCGGCTTCTGGCACCTCCGCATATGCCGACGCTGGAGACTACACACGCACGCGCCAAAACCTGCAATCCCTGCTTAACGCTCCGGACACGCCCGGCCACGAAAAGGCCGAACTCCATCACTTGCTCGGCGATGTCGACGAAAAACTTGGCGACTCTCTTGAGGCTGTTCGAGAGTATCAGCGGGCCGCGGAATTGAGTCCGAATGAACCGAATCTCTTCGACTGGGGAACGGAATTATTAACCCACCACGCGGCCGAGCCGGCGATCGAAGTCTTCGCAAAAGGCAATCGTCTGTTCCCGCATTCCGTGCGCATGCTGGCTGGACTCGGTGCGGCTTGGTATTCCCTCGGCTCCTATGAACAGGCGGCGAAGAGTTTCTGCGAAGCCTCAGACCTGAATCCCGACGATCCAAATCCCTACCTTTTCATGGGAAAAATGCAAGCCGCGGACAACACACAGTCCCCTGCGATTGCAGAGCGACTTGCGCGTTTCGCTACGCTGCAACCAGAGAACGCGCTGGCCAATTACTATTTCGCCGTTAGTCTCTGGCAGCGACGGAAGTCGCCCGACGACTTCGAAGCCGTGAATCAAGTGAAGTCGTTATTGGAGAAGGCAGTGCATCTCGATCCCAAGCTGGACCTTGCGTACCTGCAATTGGGGATTGTTTATGCGGAGCAAATAGATTTGCCGAAAGCAATCTCCGCTTACCGGCAAGCGATTGACGCCGACCCGCGACTAGAGCAAGCCCACTATCGCCTGGCGCAAGCCTATCGGCAAGCTGGGGACACTGCGAAGGCCCATGCCGAGTTGCAACTCTACGAGGAGATATCGCGGGAGCAAACGCGCGAGAGCGATCGCCGGCGGCACGAACTACAGCAGTTTGTATATCAGTTGCGCGATCCGTCGCCCGGCTCCCAGCCGCAATAGAACAAGCGAAGTGTTAGTGTGCTGCGGGCGTGGGCGAACTCATCAGACTTACAAACATTCGATAGAACTTCTCCACGTCAAGATCCACTTGAATCTCCACCGGCTGCCCGGCTAATGGCGGCTTGTTTTTATCGCTCCACGTCAGCGTGTTTCCGTATCCTGCCCCGCGGTCGAGGTTCACATCCATGTAGCGGCTCTCGCTTTTGGTGATCAGAGTTGGATCAATCCACGCCGCCGCGGCGAGCTCATCCCACATAATGTCGGCGCCGGGAGAGTACATGGCAAAGCGCGAGATATAGCGGGCCAGCGGCGTTCCGCTGGCTTCGATCTGCTTCACGATGGCGGGCGTCAGCTGAGTCTTGATGGAAATGTCCGTCGGGGTACACACGATCTTTTTCCAGTGAGAACGCAGAACGATTTGCGCCGCTTCGGGGTCAAACCAGAAATTGAACTCGTGACGCGGATTGTTCGCGAACTCGGGATTGTCAGTTGGAGGGCTCAGGCTTCCACCCATGAAAACCAGTTCCTCGGCCAGTTCAGGGAACTGTGGATCGATGGAGATAGCAAGGGCGAGATTGGTCATCGGCCCGCCCTCATAAATCGTCACCTCGTGCGGATACTTATGCACCACGCGGATCATGAAGTGAGCCGCGTCTTCATCGCTAGGCTTAGTCGTCGGCTGCCCTTCAGGAAGTGGAGGCACGACAAGCGGCTCATGCCACCAGCGATCGTCCCAGGCGCCCGCATAGGCGACCTTGCCATATTGCTCCTGCCATAATTGAGCCTCCTCGCGTCGGCGTACCAGTGGAAAGACGGCGCCGGGCACGACCGGAATGTCTGTGCGGCCGATAATCTCAAGCAGGCGGAGCGTGTGCGCAACTTCCTCATCGCGCCATTGATCACCGCTCACGACGGTCGCGCCCAGCACCTCTACCTGCGGCGACAGAGCCAACACCAGCAGCGTCTGCATGTTGCTGCCCCCGGGTCCGGAGAAATCCTCGTTGATGATGACCTTGCGCCGCGGCTGGGCGGAAGCGAAGGAATATCCGGCTAGACCGACGAACGCAAACAAGAGCGCAATTTTCCGGAGGTGCAGGCGCATTTTTTCTCTTTCTACAGCGAATTTAGTAATGGCAAGACAAACGGGGGCGGTTGCGGCCCGACGGAGAAACCGTTCAAGCATCGGACATCCGTTGCCCATGTAGGCTATCTTCCCTCAAAGCTCACGCCACGTTGCGTCTTCGCGGTGTCTGGGCTAGAAGGGAAGGCCTGCTAGTTCGCCGCTTTCCTGCTCAGGCGGTCGGCTGCCAGTTGCTCCGTGGTTGCCTCGGCGGGATGGTCGGTAAGCTTGTAGATTTCCGCCAACGTTCGGTGAGGTTCCGGCTCTTGCGGCCGCAATCTTACCGCTTCCTCCAGATACTTCAGCGCATTGGAATACTGTCGGGTACTCTCGCTCTTATGCGCAAGCTCGAGGGCGATCTGATAAAGCAAATCGGCAGTGCCGGTATCCTGCGGATTCAGTTGCTGTGCGTGATGCAGCGCCTGATAAGCCGGAATCTCTTCCCTCAGCTTGAGCAGGACCGCTCCATAGAGAGCATTTAATTGAAATAAATCTGGCCACCTCTGCACGGCCTTCACCAGAGGCCCGCGGGCTTCTTGAAACTGATTCAACTGAAAATAGGCCAGCGCCAGGTTGTATTGCATTTGCGGAGATTGCGGCGCCAATTCCGCAGCCCTGCGGAAGGGCTTGAGCGCTGCTTCCAGGTCTCGGTGCTCCGCGTAGATCGTGCCCAGTGCCGTCAGTCTTTCTGCGTCATCGGGTGCATATAGCTGGTCGCAAAAACTGCGCGCCTCATCCTTGGGGCCCTGATCCAGCTTCTTTCCGCACTCAGCCTTTAGCAGGGGCTCACTGTCGTCGCGCCGGCGCAGTTCCTCCGAGGCTGCCAGAGCTTTCCTGGCTTCCTCCTCACGCCCCTCCTTGCGATACACCAATCCAAGTTGATAGAGCACACGAGGATCACGGGGAGTGAACCGCGCCGCTTCCTTAAGCCACTTCTCAGCGGCCACTAGATCGCCTTGTTTGAAATAGGCGAACCCGAGGTGGTACGCCGTGTCCGGGAAAGGCGGCTTGGGTTTGGCGGCCGCTGCCTCCTTCAAGTTGCGGATGGCGCTGTCGAAGTTGTGCTGCTCGAGATCAAGCCTTCCCAGGTAATACAGAACATTGGGATGATCCCCAACTTCGTGGCGTACAATTTCCAGCTCCCGGCGGGCTTCATCGAACTTATGCGACTCGAAAAGCGCGACGGCTAGAGGAAAGCGCGCCCTTAGAACAAGACTTGGATCGAGTTGTAGAGCGGCTCGAAATTCACTGATGGCCACTTCGTACATATCCTGTTTGAGGGCGTTGTAGCCCCTGCCTAGGTGCGCCTCTGATGTGTCTTCCGCAATTGGTGCCGCAGCGGGAGATTCTTGAGCGGCAGCTCTCCCTCCCAATGCGGTGACCAACACCAGCACGGCCAGCCTGCCCGTGATTTCTCGCTGAAAGCGTGGAGTTCTCATCCTGTTCTACGTGGTGACACTTCAGGAATCGAATCATTATATCTGGCAGCCACGAAACAGCCTGGTTGGGCGGCGGGGTTTCGCGGCGACAGAACATCGGCGCCGCAAATGTAATTAAGCTTTGTCCGTTCTGCGAGATGGAAGGGCAGACTGGGTTAAGCCCAGCCTGTCCCTAGTGTGAACGACGAGTCCAGTCTCTCTAAAAAACAAATTTAAGCGCGAACTGAATGAGACGCGGGTCGTTGAGGGTGGAGCTGATCACGCCAAAACTGGAGGGAGCATTGACGTCCTGCATGTTGCTGACGCCGCTGCTGCCCGGCAAGTAGAAGTGTGGATGGTTGAATATGTTGAAGAACTCCGCGCGGAAATCAACCCGCATGCCCTCGTACGGCAGCGCGAAATGCTTCACGAAGGACAAATCGGTATTGATAAAGCGGGGCCCGCTCACTGGGGCGCGGGGAGAATTTCCCAGCTCCCCGGCTAGCGGCTGCGCAAACGCGCAGGGATTGAACCAGTTCTGGAGTGTGTGCACTTGCGCGGGCGCGATGCAGGTCGGATTTGCTGACACCGAACCTCCTCTGTTCGGATCCCCCACTTCGTCGGGCCGGATGAGGCTGCTGCCGTTCCATTGGAAATTCACTCCAGAACTATTGTTGCTGCTCACCACGAACAGCGGGAACCCTGAAATGGCGCGCTCAATTGCGTCCACTTCCCAACCGCCGGCAATGGCATTCAGAGCCCCATTCCAGTTACTTCCGAAAGTCTTGCCCTTGCCGAACGGCAGATCATAGGTCACGCTGCCCGTAAACTGGTGATTGAGGTTGAGTTGGGAAAGGCTCCAGTCGGCCTGGTGTGTTCCTGGCAGCGGCCAATAAGTAGAGCCCGGAAACGAGCCCAGGCCGTCCGCAAATCCGGAGTCGTAGGTGTGGGAGTACGTATAGCCGATCAGGGCGTAGATGCCGTGCCGTGCGCTTTTCGTCTCAGCCTTGACTTGGAAGGCATTGTACGTGGCTTGACCGATGTCGTTCTGGTTGGAAATAGTGCCGAAGGTGGGGTAAGGGTTCGTCGTGGTGCTAAGGCCGCAACCCAGCGTGTAACCGGGTACAACCCCGCACGCCGCGGGCGAATGGACATTCTGGTTTAACCCATCCACCAAAATATGCGAACTTCGCGACCCGACGTATCCGGCTGTCAGCACAATGTTTCCAGGAATCTGGCGCTCCACATTAAGGTTGAACTGCTGCACTCTTCCCTGTTTGAAGTTAAGGTTCTGGGCGAACAGTGTGCCGGGGAACGTAGTAATAGGCGGGGGCGCGGTATAGGGCCCGATCGTGCCATCAGGGAGGCCCTGCAGGAAGACTCGCTGCACGCCGCAATTGATCGGAGTCAGCGACGTACCGTTGTCAAACGGGCAACTCGGGACGCCATTGAAATTGTCCGATTCGGCGAAGTAGGGTGGATTCTCCCACAGCCCCTGCCCGCCCTGATTCCACGAGGAATCATGGAAGATCGCGTATCCGCCACGGATCGCTGTGTTCTGGCTATTGAATGGCTTCCACGCGAAACCGATTCTAGGTTCGACCGCGGTCTTGTCGAGTTGAATTCCAACATCTGGGCCGGAAGAGACACACAAGGAGCATCCTGCGACAAGAGGGCTGTTCCCTGCTACGTACAGCTTGCCCGTGGCAAAGTCGAAGTTTGCCTGGCGATTCTGGGCTTCCGTGATAGGAGTGGTGAAAGCCCAAGCGAAGCCAAGGCTCAAAGTCAAGCTGTTGGAGACCCGCCACTCATCCTGGACGAACGGGCGGTACAGCTTCCAGCGGCGGCCGGTCGTGGCGCCACGGAACGTCTGATCATGAATCCCAAGACCAGCCTGGCCTAAGAGGAGATCCGCCGTGTTGTCCCCGCTAATATCGAACGGAATTAGGAAGCCGTCCTGGAAGGCGTTGCTCTCGACGTTCATCTGTTGAGCGCGGACTCCCATGCCAACACGGATGTCGTGCTTGCCACGGATCATGTCAAAGGAATCGGAAATCGAAAACACGTTGCTGCCGCCCTGGAAAGGAGCAAACCCTCGATCGCCCACGGACCAGTAACCGCCGCCCGTAAGCACCGAAGTCATCCCGCAACTCATGCAGTCTTTGGTCGACTGGTTCAGGCTCGCGGGGTAACCAGTCACGCTGTCGCACGCACTGCCCAGGTTGGCGCCCTGGATGCCGATACTTGCAGCGTAACAAGTGCCGTTTTGCGCCGAAGTGAAATGGTTGAAAATGCGGTTAAATCCGGCATTCACCTGGTTCACCGTTCGATCAGATAGTACGTGGGTCTCAGAAACAGCTATGTTCCGACCGTGGTTTTGAATGTTTTCTGAACTGCCGAAGGCGTTGAGTTCAGCGAACCCCGGAGGGCCGCCGCCAGGAACAAACGAAACGGCCTGGTCATAACTGAAGCGGGCAAATGCGGAATCTTTGGCGGAAAAATTGTGATCCAGACGGATATCGAACTCGCCTTCATTGATGCTCCGCACCGGCGTGTTGCTGAAGTTAAAGCCCAGGCCCGGGTTGCTCGTATTGCTCTGGGGATAGAGCTGGAGGATCTTCTGGCCTGTTGGGTCGATCATGTTCCCAGGGATCTTGTCGCACGTTTGAGCGCCTGCCGGCTGCACGCCGCCGGGACCTGCCGGGATTGGATTGTCCGAACTGTCGCACTGGAACGGCTGGAAATCGAACAGGTTCGTAAGGTGCGGGAACCTGATTGTGTTGCCATACTCTGGGTGGGAAACTCCACGTGCAAGACCCAGAGGATCCATGCTGAAATCGGCGCCCGTCACCAGTGACCCGATCATCGCCTGCGTCGGAACCAGGCCGGTAAATGGCGTTCCGCGCCGCTGTCTCTTCCCCTGGTAATCAACGAAGAAGAACGTCTTGTCCTTCTGGATAGCGCCGCCGAACGCACCACCGAACTGGTTTAGATTGAACTTTTGATTCGCGGACGGGATACCGAAATCATAAGTCTTCGCATCCAGCTTGGTGTTGCGGAAGAATTCAAACAGCGATCCGTGAAACTTGTTCCCGCCTGACTTTGTCGTCACCAGCACCGTCGGACCCGCTCGCGTGCCCCATTCCGCCGAGTAGTTGTATTCCAGGACCTTGAATTCCTGGATAGCATCAATCGAGGGCAGAATTGCGATTCCGCCGGCGGTCAGTTCGTTGTTGTCGTTGCCGTCCAGCAGCCAGTCCGTGCTCTGGGCCCGCGACCCGCCCACCGAAAGCGAAAACGTCCCTCGCGTCGAGACTTCGCTGCTGGGACCTCCGTTGAAGAAGCTGTTGGGGTTCGTTTCCGCCGTCGTGCCGGGGGTTAAGGTCGCCAACTGTACGAAGTCGCGGCCGTTTAACGGGAGTTCAGCCACTTGCTCGGAAGTAATAACCTGACCCAAGGTCGGATTCGAAGTCTCGACGGCCACTTCGGTTGCGTTGACCTCCACCGCCGTTGTAACCGATGCGGGAGCGAGAGCGAAGTCCACTTCACGACTTTCGTCGACTTGCAGCCGGATGTCCTTCTGTTCGGTAGTTTGGAAACCTTGGGACTCCACTCGAATCGTGTAGAACGCCACGGGCAGCAACGGGATCAGATAGTGCCCAGAGTCGTCCGTCCTGGATTCTCGCATGAGGCCTGTGCCTTGCGAGGTGACCTTCACCGTTGCTCCCGAGACCACTGCGCCGGCCTTGTCCGAGACGGTGCCGGAAAAACTGCCGGTGGCCTGGCCGTAAAGAAGTGGACTTGCAAGGAATACAAGTGAACAGAAAACGACAACGAGCAGCGCCCTCTTATTCAGCATTACAACCCCTTTCGGCGGTTCCACCCAGAATGACGAACCGTCGTCTTCGTTTAGTGATAATTTGTGGAGGCCTTGGACCGTAGAGACGCCTTATAAATGGCAAGTCCTTACCAAGTCAAGACTTTTCGGTAGTGGTAAAGGATTACTGACCGTGAAATTTCCGAACCGGCACAGCATAATATCCGCAGCCAAGCCTCTAAGATGTCGGCCGAGCTCAATTTCTTGAACGGGACGCCCACTCCGCGTCGAAGCGCACGCGATCATAGAAAGATTTCTGCGTTCCCACGCCCATCGTCGAAAGTCCCGCGTATAGGTTAGCCCGCCGCACTGCCTCCAATTCCGCAATTCCCTCCGCCAGAAACACCGCGAAGCTCCCAATGAAGGCGTCCCCCGCGCCAGTGCTGTCGAGGCTCTTTACTGCAAAAGGAGGCACATGCGCGTTTGTGTCATGACCTGCAAGGAACGATCCGTTAGCTCCCAGTGTGATGATGACGCGGCGGATGCCATCGGCCACAAGTCTATCCGCGCATTTTTTCGCGTCGTCAACATTTCGCACCGGCATGCCCGTAATGGTTTCGGCTTCACTCTCATTGGGCACAAAATAGTCAAGATTGGCCAGCGACGGCAGATCCACAGCCTGCCCCGGCGCGGGATTCAGTATGCAGCGTATTCCGTTCTTTCGTGCGAAGGCTACCGCGTAATAGACGGTTTCCAGCGGAATCTCAAACTGGAGCACGATGCAGTCTGCCGTTTTCAACATGTCGCTAGCAGCGTCAACATCCGCCGGCCTGAGCGCGTCGTTCGCTCCCTTCACCACAAGAATGCGGTTCTGTCCGTTGGGCTCGACGAAGATCGGCGCTACCCCGCTGGATAAGCCTTCAACCTGCTTGACGTGAGTGGTATCGATGCCAAGCTTCCTGAAATTTTCGATGGTGGCGGGCCCGAACAGGTCGCTCCCTACTCGGGCCACCATGAACACGTCCGCGCCACACAGGCGGGCTGCGACGGCTTGATTCGCGCCCTTTCCACCGAATCCCAGGTCGAATCTCTGGCCGAAGATTGTTTCTCCCGGCTTCGGAAAGCGGTCTGCGAACGTTGTCAGATCAATGTTGGCACTGCCAATTACCGCAACTCGAGGTCGACGGGACATAGTTTTTTTGGAGAGGGCTTGCGACCGCCGAGTCTATTCGGCGCTCTTGATTGTGTCAATGGATATTGGGGTTGGGGAGTGGTGCAGTTTGGGTTTCTTTGCGTCCTTCGCGATTACGTCGCGAACTTTGCGGTTAAGAGCTTTTGACCGCAAAGCACGCAAAGAAGTGCCGCTAAGATCGCAAAGAAAAACAGGAGCACTATCTGCAAACGGAACCACTACCAGGGGTTGGTCGGCCGCTACTCACCGTACGGAACCCAGATATTTTTCACCTGAGTGGCATGCTGCAAATACCATCGGCCTTCGCCTTGCTTCGCGTCAAACCAGTCGATGGCGCGACCTTCGTTGGTGAATACCTGTTTTAGGTTCCCAACGGAAAAGGCTTTCGCGGCGGCCGCACTAGATTCATCCGAAAAACACCAGACTGCATCCACATCGTCGTGCTCGGCGAGCGTCTTGAGGAGTTGCGACGTGTACCCTGTGACAATATTTACGGCGCCGTCCGGCAAATCACTGGTATCGAAAACTTGATAAAGATCCCCGATGATGAGTGGATAGGTTTCCGAAGGTATGACAACGGCTGTATTGCCGGCAGCTAAAACCGGTAAGACGAGAGAAAGAAAACCCAGGAGCGGCGCATCATTGGGACAAACGATCCCGACGGTTCCGAGCGGTTCGTTCATGGCCAGTGCGATGGTTCGTGATGGCGGGTTGTGCACGGCGCCATCGAACTTGTCCGCCCATGCTGCATAGGAGAATATCCGCTCGATGCTGGCCGCGACCTCTTTGAAGGCCTCGGTTTCTCCAACGATTCCCGCCAACCGCCGGGCGATCTCCTCCTGCCGCAGCGAGAGATTCTCCGCCATGTAATAAAGCACCTGGGCGCGATTGTGCGCCGTCGTCTTGGCCCAGCTTGCCGCTTTACGCGCGGCTTCCACGGCGTTTCGAATGTCTTTACGATTGCCCAGCGGCGCTTCCCCGAGCAACAGCCCATCCTTGCCGCGTACTTCAAAGCTGTAGCCGGAATCGGGCCTCGCTTGCTTGCCGCCGATGTAAAGCTTCACGGTGCGGTCGATTGCCGAATCCGGCAGTTGACCCTCCGCTGCATCGCCTCCTTTGCGTTCCACGGCGGGAAGCGCGGGAGCGTGTTTGAACCAGGTTGGTTCCAGATACTCAAGCAAACCTTCGCGGCCCCCTTCGCGGCCGTAGCCACTCTCGCGGTATCCGCCGAAGCCGCAGGCCGCGTCGAACATATTCGTGCAATTCACCCACACGACGCCGGCTTTGATCTGCGCCGCCACTTGCAGAGAGACGTTGATACTCTCGCTCCACACGCAAGCCGCCAGACCATAAACTGTGTTGTTGGCAAGTTCTACGGCTTCGGCCGGTGTGCGGAACGTCATCGCGGCGAGGACCGGTCCGAAAATTTCCTGTTGCGCCACCACTGACGCCGGGTGCACGTTACTCAAAAGCGTTGGAGGGAAATAAAGGCCACGCGACGGCATTTCGGTTTGCGGTTGCCAGCAGGTTGCACCTTCAGCCACTCCCTGATCGACGAGGCGGCGAATGCGCTCCAACTGCACCGGAGCGACGATGGCGCCAATGTCAATCGCCTTATCCAACGGGGATCCAACACGAAGTGCGCTCATGCGGTCGCGAATTTTTTCCATCAGCGCCTCGGCAACGCTCTCCTGCATCAGCAGACGCGAGCCTGCGCAGCACACTTGTCCTTGATTAAGCCAGATGCCATCCACCAGGCCCTCCACAGCGCTGTCAAGATCGGCGTCCTCAAAAACGACAAAGGGAGACTTGCCCCCCAACTCCAGTGAAAGCCGTTTGTGGCTCGCCGCAGTCGCACTGCGGATTGCACGACCGACCTCGGTCGATCCGGTGAATGCAATCTTGTCGACGCCGCGGTGCTTCACCAGAGCCTCACCAGTGGAACCGTCGCCGGTGACGATGTTCACGACCCCCGGCGGCAGCCCGATTTCTTGACAAATCTCGGCAAAAGCAAGCGCTGTGAGAGGTGTGAACTCTGCTGGCTTCAGCACCACAGTATTTCCTGTAGCTAAAGCAGGAGCGATTTTCCAGGCGAGCATGAGCAGCGGAAAGTTCCACGGAATGATCTGTCCGACCACTCCGCAAGCCTCGTAGCCTGGAAACTCGCTTTCCAGCAACTGCGCCCATCCGGCGTGATGGTAGAAGTGTCGCGCAACTAGCGGAATATCGATGTCGCGGCTCTCACGAATCGGTTTGCCGTTGTCGATGGTTTCGAGTACCGCAAGCCGGCGCGAGTGTCTCTGAACGGCTCGAGCGATCGCGTATAAAAACCGCGCGCGCGCATGCCCTGTAAGCGACCGCCATTTCGGCAATGCGTTTCGCGCCGACTGTACCGCGGCGTCCACGTCCGCGGCGGATCCTTGGGCAACCGTTGCAATCTTTTCTCCAGTCGCAGGATTGGTCGAGTCGAAGAATATTCCCTCAACCGGTTCGCGCCATTCACCGCCGATGAAGTGTGCAAAGCGCCGTTGATGCCTGTCAAGCCACAGCAGCGCATCCTTCGGATCCTCCGGCGCCGGGCCATACTCCATGGTGAGGAATTTTTCAGCTATGCTCATTCGAATGTCTTCGCTTTCTTCCTCAAGCTCTGGTTATGCGATGGGATGCCGATAATCTGCCGAATAGCGCCCAGTCGCATAATGTTCCAATTGCCGCTCAATATCATTCAAGAGTCCGCTGGCGCCGAAACGGAATAGCTCGGCTTTCATCCAAGACGTTCCCAGTTCCTCTTTCATGAGCGCCAGCCATTCGGTGGATTGCTTTGCGGTGCGAATTCCCCCGGCGGGTTTGAATCCAACGGCCATGCCGGTTTCCTGAGCATATTCGCGAATGGCTCGCGTCATCACAAATCCCACTGGAAGCGTAGCGTTGATGGATTCTTTTCCTGTAGATGTTTTGATGAAGTCAGCGCCTGCCATCATTGCCACGACGCTGGCGCGCGCCACGTTGCGCAGCGTAAGCAGATCGCCCGTACCGAGAATTGCTTTCATGTGGCAACGACCGGCAGCCTGTTTGAACTCAGCAACCTCATCGTACAATTCCTGCCATCGGCCGCCGAAGACATGAGCGCGTGTGATTACGATGTCGATCTCATCGGCTCCCGCTTCCACCGAGCGGCGGATTTCCGCAACCCGCTCCTGCATCGGCGAAAGGCCAGCAGGAAAGCCCGTCGAAACCGCAGCCACACGAACACCGCTGCCCTCAAGGGCCCGCACCGCGGTTTCAACGAAGCGATGATAGACGCAAGCCGCCGCCACTTTGATATCGAGTTCTTCAATTTGCAAGCGCTTGACGAGTTCGTGCTGAAGGGGTCTCTGCGCCTTGGCGCAAAGCCGACGGACACGTTCGTCCGTGTCGTCGCTGGAAAGAGTTGTCAGGTCCATGCAGGAGATCGCGCGCAACAGCCATGCGGCTTGCCACTCTTTCTTGACCGTTCGCCGCGCAACGTGCGTTTGGGCTCTGCGCTCCACCGCGCTGGTATTTACGCGAACCTGCTTCACCCAATCGAGATTCAGAGGCATGCCGCGATTGGAAAGCAGAGGTCGGCCGGAAAGTACAGCGATGGGTGTCTGCGAATTCGGCAGGAGGCTGGCCTGCGTCCCGACGTCGGAACGATCGTCTTCGCGACGATCGTTTTCGGGACGATCGTTTTCGGGACGATCTGTAACTCCAAAACGCCTTTTGTAGTCCTGTGCCACTGTCTTGCCTCGCACCGTAGATTGTACGGCAGAAGGTCAGTCCGCCGCAGTTTTCTGCTATAGTTTCGTTCCTCGGAGGTCCCATCCTCATGCCTCGAAATGTGCGCTGTGCCCTGATTCAAGCCAGCAACGCGATTAGCACCGATCGCCCGCTTGCCCAGATCCGCAAAGCGATGATCGACAAGCACCTCAAGCTGATCGAGCAGGCCGCGCGAAAAAAGGCGCAGATCCTCTGCCTGCAGGAACTCTTCTACGGCCCCTACTTCTGCGCGGAACAGAATGCGCGCTGGTATGAACTAACCGAGCGGGTGCCCGACGGCCCGACGGTCCGCCTGATGCAAAAGCTGGCCGCCAAACATCGCATGGTGATTGTGGTTCCAGTTTATGAAGAACAGATGCCCGGCGTTTATTTCAACACAGCCGCGGTGATCGACGCCGATGGCCGCTACCTTGGAAAATATCGCAAGCATCACATCCCGCACTGCCATCCTGGATTCTGGGAAAAGTTTTACTTCACTCCCGGCGATGGCGGTTATCCCGTGTTTGAAACCAAGTACGCGCGAGTCGGCGTCTACATCTGCTACGACCGCCATTTTCCCGAAGGCGCGCGCATTCTGGGACTGAACGGCGCGGAAATCGTATTCAATCCTTCCGCCACTGTCGCCGGACTGTCAGAATACCTGTGGGAACTCGAACAGCCCGCGCATGCTGTAGCCAACGGTTACTTTGTCGGGGCCATCAACCGGGTAGGCGTGGAAAAGCCCTGGAGCATCGGCGAGTTCTATGGCAAGAGTTACTTCTGCAACCCACGCGGAAAAATCATCGCCCAGGCCAGCCGTGACAAAGACGAAGTCGTAGTGGCAGACCTCGACTTGGAGATGATCGCGGAAGTCCGCAAGGTTTGGCAGTTCTTCCGCGATCGCCGGCCGGAAAGCTACGGCCCGATTACAGCGCAGACGGGAGAGGCCGCGGCCGCGGACTGAAGACTATCGCTTAGAACGAGCGACCAGGCTTTTCCGATTTTCTAACCCAACTCCATGACGACACCCGAGACGGCTCGCCCTCAATCTCGAATCGAATCCAGTCCGCTCTACAATCCCGATCTCGCACCGGCCAGCGCCGACCGCCGGCATTGGGGAACCTACAACTTCGCCGCGCTGTGGATTTCCATGTCGGTGAATATTCTCACCTACATGCTGGCGGCCAGTTTGATTCAGGGTGGAATGAACTGGAAGCAAGCGGTGCTGACTATTTTTCTTGGCAACGTCATCGTGCTCGCCCCGATGCTGCTGAACTCGCACCCCGGTGCAAAGTACGGAGTTCCGTTTCCAGTGTTAGCTCGCGCCTCATTTGGAGTACTTGGCGCCAACATCGCAGCCGTACTCCGCGCGCTGGTGGCCTGCGGGTGGTTCGGCATCCAGACATGGATCGGTGGTGAAGCGATCAGCACCCTCTTGGCCACGCTCGCACCAGGATGGAAGCACTTCCCGCATTCCACAGCCGTTTGCTTTCTTCTGTTCTGGCTGATCAATCTCGCCGTTATTCTGATGGGAATCGAATCCATTCGAAGACTCCAAGGGATCAGCGCGCCTATTTTGTTAGCAGTCGGACTATTGCTCTGGCATGGGCCTATCACGGCGCGGGCGGCTTCGGACCCATGCTGGCCGCGCCCTCGCGGTTCACCAACTTCCCCGATTTCCTAAAGTTTCTTGTTCCAGCTCTGAATGGTACCGTGGGTTTCTGGGCAACGGTTTCACTGAATATTCCTGACTTCACGCGATTTGCGCGAAACCAAAAGGAGCAAATGATCGGGCAGGCGCTGGCGCTGCCGACGACCATGACGCTCTACGCTTTTATTGGTATCGCCGTCACGTCGGCCACTGTAGTGATTTACGGCACGGCCATCTCGGATCCCGTTCAGTTACTCAGCCGCTTTCACTCGCCGGTGGCAGTGGTGATTTCCCTGATCGCAATTTTGCTGGCGACGCTGAATGTGAACATCGGAGCCAATGTTGTGTCACCGGCAAACGACTTCTCCAATCTCTGGCCGCGGCGCATCAGCTTCCGCACGGGCGGAGTGATTACCTGCTTAATGGGTATCGTGCTGATGCCGTGGAAACTCCTCGCCGATTACAACACCTTCATCCTCGGCTGGCTGGGTGGCTATGCCGCGTTTCTAGGACCCGTCGCTGGCATCATGATCTGCGACTATTTCCTGATTCGACATCGTGTTCTGCAGGTGGACGACTTGTATCTTCGCGGCGGGAGTTACGAGTATTTCAAAGGTTTCAACTGACGCGCAGTGATTGCGCTCGCGCTCGGAGCCGGGACCGCGCTGGTGGGGCTGGCAATTCCGTCGGTTCGCGTTCTTTATGACTACTCCTGGTTTGTGGGCTTCGCCGTTTCTTTCGTGATCTACTACGCGACGATGAAGTCTCATGGCCCGCCCGCGCTCTCGCCCATAGGAGCCTCGTGACCTGCGTTACTTATGCACGGTTTTCTGGAACGCGGGCAGAACTTCGCGCTGATAGCTCTCCAGCGACTGCTCCTCGTCGCCGCACATCAGATACAAATTGAACTGAGTCACCCCCACGCTCGCTAATTTTCTTAGTTTCTCGTGATGAGCTCTCGCAGGTCCGACAACGCAGAACCGGTCGACGACTTCATCGGTGACAAAGTTCGCGTTGCTGCTGTCCACTTCGCAATGGTGCAGATAATCGTAGCCGCCGCGATCCTGCACGTACGCAGTAAGCGCCGCAGGTAGATCCTCCGGCTTGTACTGCCGTATGAGATCCATCACGTGGTTTGAAACCAGCGCGGGGAACCAGCGCACCCGTTCGCGAGCGGTTGCCAAATCGTCTGAAACCCAAACCGGAGCGGCTGCCATCACCTCGATCTGGCTGAAGTCGCGGCCGGCGGCCACGGAGCCTTCCCTCACAAAACCGAGGCACCACGAAATAAGGTCTGGATCGGCGAACTGCAGAATGATTCCGTCGGCAACCCGCCCGGCCATGTGCAGCACCTTGGGCCCGTAGCCCGCGATCCAAACTCGCGGCGGAATTCTGGCCCACGTAAGGCGCGTCGGTTGGCCTTCATATTCAATTTCGTGGCTGGCAGTAAGATCGCGGAAAATCTGTACGGCTGTTTCCAGTTGAGACCAACTCACGGGTTTCTTGCCGAGCACGCGTCGTGAACTATCTCCGCGCCCAATGCCCAGTTCCATTCGCCCACCTGAAATCAGATTCAGCGTGGCAAACAAACTGGAGGTCACGGTTAGATCGCGAACCGCAGGATTGGTGACCAGCGTGCCAAGGCGCATCCGCTGCGTATTCGCGGCCATGAGCGTGAGCAAAGGGTAAGGATCCATCCACAATACGTGGGAGTCGAAGAGCCATCCGTATTCGAATCCGGCGGCCTCGGCTTGTCGTGTCAAACCGAGAATGCGTTCCACCGAAATATCCGGCTTTAGTGTGATGCCAAACTGCATGAGGGCCCCTTTCGTCACTCAAGCACTATCAGGAGCTGAGGAGCGGCAGTTTAGCATAGAATTCCTTTTTCATCTCAGCCGCCAGCGGAGGGTTCGATGGGCTATGACACAATTATCGGCAACGGATCGGTGGTCACAGCCACGGACACATCCGTAGCGGACGTCGCAATCACGGATGGCAAGATCGTCGCCATCGGCAAGGATCTTCCTCAACAGAATGCCACAAAGGTGTTGGACGCCTCCGGAAAATACGTTTTGCCCGGCGGCATTGATGTCCACACGCATCTGGATATGCCGTTCGGAGGCACCACCAGCGCAGACGATTTTGAAACCGGCACGCGGGCAGCTGCTTTCGGTGGAACCACCACGCTGATCGATTTCGCTATTCAGTACAAAGGCCAACCGTTACGGAAAGCTTTTGATACCTGGATGGACAAGGCGTCAAAGAAGGCCGTTTGCGACTACGCCTTCCACTGCATCGTTACAGACATCGCCGCCGGTCAACTGCAGGAGATGAATTCTCTGGTAGGCGAAGGGGTCACCAGCTTCAAACTCTTCATGGCCTATCCCGGTGTTTTTATGCTCGACGATGCCAGCATCTTTCGAGCGCTTCAAATCACCGCGAAAAACGGCGGACTCATCTGCATGCACGCAGAAAATGGCAGCGCCATTGACGTGATCGTGCAGCAGGCGCTGGCGGAAGGGAAGAGGGCGCCGAAGTATCACGCCCTTACCCGGCCTACGACCGCGGAAGCTGAAGCCGTATCTCGCGCGATTGCGCTGGCTGAAATGGCTGGAGCTCCGATCTACATTGTGCATTTGAGTTGCCATGAAGCTCTCGAAAAAGTCAGAGAGGCGCGCGACCGCGGCCTTCCGGTTTACGCAGAAACCTGTCCGCAGTACCTGTATCTTTCGATCGAAAACTTTGACGTCCCCGACTTTGAGGGCGCGAAATATGTCTTCACTCCGCCGCTTCGTGAAAAATGGCATCAGGAGAAACTATGGAACGGCCTCAAGCGGGATCACCTGCAGGTAGTTTCAACCGACCATTGTCCGTTCTGCTTTAAGGAGCAAAAGGAACTTGGACGCGACGACTTCACCAAGATTCCGAACGGCGGCCCGGGGGTCGAACACCGCATGAGCCTGATTTATTCCGGCGGCGTTGCTCAGGGCCGGTTCAGTGTGAATCGATTCGTGGAACTGGTCTCGACCACCCCCGCGAAACTTTTCGGCCTGTATCCGCGCAAAGGCACGATCGCGGTAGGCAGTGACGCCGATCTCGTGATCTTCGATCCCAAACGCAAACACACGATCAGCGCCAAGACTCACCACATGCGCGTGGACTATTCGATGTTCGAAAGCATTCAAGTCACTGGAATGCCCGACGTCGTTCTCTCGCGAGGGCGCGTCGTGATTGATGGAGATAAATTTATGGGACGCGCTGGCCAAGGAGAGTTCTTGCGCCGCTCAACTTATTCGCAGGTGAATGGGTAGGTCGCGGCGGGAAGCTACGTCCGCGTTAGCCGAGCGCCGCAACCAGCGCTTCTTTCCAGCGCTTCGTGTCAAGTCTCCAGCACACTTTCGCCTTTCGTCCTGCGCGCAAAGCTGAGGCCCAAACCGTCCGGTTGCGATCGTCACCCGCAACATTCAGACGATCCACGACGGTCATACCCCGCGTCAACTCGCTCTGTGTTTCCACGTCCACGTAGTGCTCGCTCCACTCGGTGCCCGAGCTTGGATCAAGAGCAATGCACATTGCAACTGGATCCGGCAGGCAGATTCCGTCTTCTCCAGTTTGCACTTTGTAGGCATGACGGGCGTGACTATTGCATTCAATGGCAAACGTGGCGAGCGTGGTGCCAAGCGTTTGAATCTGCTCAATATCGCTTTCGTTTACGACGGCGTCCCCTCGGGAGAGTTGCCAGCCAACAAGTTCCACGGGAAGTCCGCTTAACATGACAATGCGCGCTGCCTCAGGATCAACCCAGATGTTGTACTCCGCGGCCGGCGTCACATTTCCTTCGCAGCAGGGAGCGCCTCCCATCACCACACATCGTGAAACTTTCGCAGCGATCTCCGGCCTCTTGGCGAGCGCGAGCGCAACATTGGTAAGCGGACCGAGGGTCACCAGGACAAGGCCGGGGTTCGCTTCGACCGTAGCGATGATCGCATCAACACCGTGTAACTCTCCTGAAGAACGGCGTGGCGGAGGATAATTGTGATCTCCTAATCCGTCACGTCCATGAAACCAGGTTGCGTTTTGATACTCGCGCAGCAGCGGTTTCTCCGCGCCCATAAAGACTGGCACATCGGAAGCACACAGCTCCGCGGTGTAGAGCGCGTTACGAGTCGCTTGTCGAACGTCGACATTCCCGGCGACCGTTGTGATTGCGGCCACACGCACATCCGCGGCGCGTAAAGCCATGATGAGAGCCACTGCGTCATCAGACGCTGTATCGGTGTCGATCAAAAAAGTGCGCGGCACGCGCGTAGCATAGCAGACCTTCGGCTCGCGACTGCAGGTCCGCATGACTTGTGACGCGAAACAGGAAGGAGTACAGTTACACCTTTTCCAGCCCTCACATTGACAATGACAAGGAGAACTGATTGTTCACGCCATCGAGTCTGACCGTTGCGTTGTTGATGATGATTACCAGCGCCGTCTGCTGGGGGTCCTGGGCCAACACGTATAAAGGCGTCAGAGGCTACCGTTTCGAGCTTTTCTATTGGGATTACGCAGTTGGCATTTTCTTAGTCTCGCTCGTCCTTGCTCTAACAATGGGCAGTGCGGGCCATGATTCTTCAAGCTTCCTGAACAACGTCCACGCCGCAGATACTTCTAACATCGTTAACGCGCTCATCGGCGGGGCACTCTTCAACCTCGCTAATCTTTTGCTGGTGGCCGCAATTGACATGGCCGGACTAGCCGTAGCCTTTCCCGTCTCGATTGGGATAGCGCTGGTCGTGGGAACCGTGTTGAGCTACGCTCTTCAGCCCAGAGGGAGTGCGAAATTGCTAGCCTTCGGCGTCGCATGCGCCTTCATCGCTGTGCTCCTGGATGGCAAAGCCTATGGAAGTCTCGCAGCCGCAGGGCGGTCAGTCTCAAAAAAGAGTCTGATCACATGCGTGGTGTCGGGAATCCTGATGGGGTTATGGGCTCCGTTCATGACGCACGCGATGACACGAGGCAACCCCCTGGGACCCTATAGTGCGGCGGTTTTTCTGACCCTCGGAGCGCTGCTCTCCTGTTTTATTTGGAATATTTATTTCATGAAACATCCGCTGGTCGGGGAGCCCGTCAGTTTCAGTGGATTTTTCAGCGGACCTGCATCCGGCCATCTTCTCGGGCTTCTCGGCGGATGCATCTGGGGCATTGGCACGGTCTTTAACCTGGTCGCGGCGAGCTTCACCGGCGTCGCTATTTCCTATGCCATCGGCCAATCCGCCCCGATGGTTGCAGCGCTCTGGGGAATTCTCGCATGGAAGGAATTTGCGAACTCAGGGCCTCGAGCAAAAGCATATCTGAGCCTGATGTTCGTCTTCTACGGACTGGCAATTTTTCTCGTCGCGCGCGCAAACGGCTAGGCGAGCCTACTTCCCCCGAACCCGGCTCACAAACATTTGCAAGAATCGGTCGGCATCGGAGGCCGTGCATACTCGCGCGTTCGGTTTCAATTCGATGACGCCTTCGATTTCGTAGTGGTCTCCGTGCAGCACATTATTTTCGTTCGAGCCCATACGGTTCGCCACAGTTTCTCCCCGAGTGAATTCGCCTTTCGTCTCTACGTCTACATGCATTTCTTTGAGCGTCCCCAGGGTCGGATCCAGTGCAATACCCACCGCAAGTGGGTCGTACATGGCGGCTCCGCTATAGCCACTCTTCTCGCTCCGGGTCAAATAGAAGTCGGCAATCTTTGCGATAAAGTCGCTCTGCGGTCCGTGGGAAGACTGAAGCTCCGCAAGATACTTTCTCGTGATGAGCGTTCGCTCTCCCACGTCGGAGCCGACCATCGTCACCATCCACCCGGCATTGAAAACAATCTGCGCGGCTTCCGGATCGTTATAGATATTCGCTTCCGCTGCTCCGTTGACGTTTCCTCCGCTGATCGAACCTCCCATGATGACGATATCCTTGACCAAGCCGGCGATCGAGGGGTCTTTCGATACTGCAAGCGCGATATTGGTGAGCGGCCCCACAGGAATCAATGTGATCTCATGCGGATATTTGTGCACCATTTCGATAATGAGATCCGGGCCAAACCGCGGATCAGCCTTGCATTTCGACGCCGGCAGTTCCACATCGGCCAGGCCATTCTTCCCATGCCAGAACTGAGCCGTAATCAGCTTCTGATTCAGCGGATGGTGTGCACCTCCTGCGACCGTAACGTCGCAGCGCCCTGCGAGAGAAACAATTTTCAGCGCATTCTCCAGTCCCTGCCGTCCATCCACATTGCCCGGCACGACCGTTAGAGCTTCAACCTTCAGCTCAGGAGAATTCAAGGCCAGGATGATCGCCATTGCATCGTCGGTACCCGGATCGGTATCGATGATTACTCGCTTCGATGCGGTTTGCCCAAAGCCATTTGTAAGACAGATAAAAAAGGACAACAAAATCAGCATGGACGTGATGCGAAGTTGATTCACAGAAAGATCCTCTCTTGGAATCGCGTTGTGAGTTAGAGCAGCATGCCCGCGATCGATGCCGACATCAGATTCGCCATGGTGCCCGCCAGCATCGCGCGAATCCCGAGTCGCGCCAGTTCGCTCTTCTTGTTCGGTGCCAGTGCACCGATCCCGCCAATCTGGATCCCTATGGAACTAAGATTCGCAAAGCCGCACAGTGCAAACGTGGCGATGGTGAAGGAGCGTGGATCAAGCGCAGCCCTCATTGGTCCCAGCATGGAAAACGCCACCAGTTCATTCAATACCATGCGTGTGCCCAGCAGGTTGCCGATGATTCCGCAATCATGCCAGGGAATGCCGATCACCCATGCAATCGGCGCAAACAGAACTCCGAAAATCTTTTCCAGACTCGAAGGAAACCACAGTACACCGTGGCCGGCCAGCCAATTATGTACGCCGCCCAGAATGCCATTAGTAAGCGCAATCAAGGCCAGAAAGGAAATCAGCATCGCCGCAATGTTCAACGCGAGGTGGAGACCATCGGTGGTTCCTCGGGCGACCGCTCCGAGCAGGTTCTCTTCCTTCTCCGTCTTCTCTTCGTCCTCACTCATCACAACTCGTCCGGCAGTTTTCGGTTGCTCGGTTTCCGGGACGAGCATTTTCGCCATTAATAGCGTCCCCGGCGCCGTCATGATGACCGCGCTCAGCAAATGTTTGGGCTCAATGCCGAATGCAATGTAGGCTGCCATGATTCCGCCAGAAACGTGCGCCATGCCGCTGGTCATCACGGTCATCAATTCCGACCGGGTTAAGTCCGGCAAGAACGGGCGGATGGTTAAAGGGGCTTCGGTTTGTCCCATGAAAATGCTGGCGGCCACATTCAGCGACTCTGCGCCGCTTGCACCCATCACGCGAGTCATGATCCAGGCGGCGATCTTGATAACGAACTGCATGACGCCATAGTGGTAGAGCACAGCGAAGAACGCAGCGATGAAGATGATGGTCGGCAATACCTGGAAGGCGAAATAGAATCCAAGATGGGAACCTTGTTTTCCCAGTTCACCGAAAACAAACTGCGAGCCGACGAAGGCGTAGCTTAGCAAACGATTGACTACGTCGCCCGCTTTCTGAAAAACCCGCCGCCCTGCGTCGACTCTCAACACAAAGACGGCAAAGGCAAACTGCAAGCCTAAGCCCCACGCGACGGTTTTCAGCCGAATGGCGCGACGGTTCGTCGAAAAGGCATAAGCCAATGCCAGCATAGTCATGAGGCCGAGGATTCCAGTGAAGCGTCCCATTCAGTTTTTCTCTCCGGGGTCTCCGATCACGCGATGGATTAATGGTCGTTTTTCGTGCGCTGGTGTATCGGTAATCTCATAGCTCTCTTCGAGCAGTTGTCTTGCACGAACCGCGCGCCCCTCGTCGTTGTAATAAATTGTCGCCAGCGCCTCGCCCTTGGAGACAGCGTCCCCCACTTTTTTGTGAAGCGCTATCCCGACGGATGGATCCACGAAGTCTTCCTTGCGCTCGCGTCCGCCACCGAGAATGACGCACGCGGTACCAACCTGCTCGCACTGTAGCGACGCAAGATAGCCGCTTTTCGCGCTGGTGACCGTCATCGTATGCTGAGCTTGCGGAAGTTTCTTGGGATCGTCGATCGCACGCACGTCACCGCCTTGCAGTTCCACCATCTCACGAAATTTATCCAATGCCTTACCCGAAGCGATCAGGTTGTCGCTTTGCTTTTTTCCTTCCTCAATCGAATCGGCAACGCCTCCCAGGTAAAGCATCCAACCCGCAAGCTCGCTGCAGAGGAGCCGCAAATCTTCGGGCCCTTTCCCGCGCAAGATGTCTACCACTTCAACAACCTCAAGAGAGTTGCCGATCATGTGTCCCAAAGGCTGATCCATGTCCGTGATGAGCGCAACCACTCGTTTTCCCATGCGCTCGCCGGTTTCCACCATCAGTTCGGCGAGAAAGGCGGCATCGTTTTCGCTTTTCATGAACGCGCCTGAACCTGTCTTCACGTCGAGGACGAGCGCGTCAATGCCTTCCGCAAGTTTCTTGCTCATGATTGAAGCGCAAATCAGAAATGGGCTCTCTACTGTACCGGTTACGTCGCGCAGAGCGTAAAGCTTGCGATCGGCTGGAGCGATTTCCGCGGTTTGCCCAATCATGGCGCACCCGCAGATTTCAAGCACACGGCGAAATTCGCCGACTGGAAGATTCACGTTGAATCCGGGAATCGCCTCGAGCTTGTCCAGTGTGCCTCCCGTGTGACCCAGCCCGCGGCCGCTGATCATTGGAACGGCCACGCCCGCAGCGGCGGCAAGCGGCGCCAGCACTAATGAAGTCTTGTCGCCAACGCCCCCGGTCGAATGCTTATCAACTTTCTTCGCGGGAAGTGAAGACAGATCGAGCACTTCACCCGAGTGCAGCATTGCGTCCGTGAGCGCTGCGGTTTCGGCACGCGTCATGCCGCGCAAAACCACCGCCATCAACCATGCCGAGACCTGATAGTCAGGAATGCCGCCGGATGTGTACGCGCTCACGAGTGATTCAATTTCTTCTCGAGACAGCTCGATACCATCCCGCTTCTTGCGAATCACATCGATAGCACGGAATGTCAGTGCTGAAGCTGCAAGCGAATTCACTGGAGACGGAATCCTTCCGGGAGAAGATCGCTGATGTGCGCCTGTTTCGGACCTTGGGCCCCTTGGAAGAAGACGGTTGCGTCGGGACCAAACTCATAAATCACCTGCCGGCACGCACCGCAGGGCGAGCAGGGAACTCCATGATCGTTGGCCACCGCGACAGCGCGTATCTCGATCTTTGGACCAAGCTGCGCGACGGCCGAGAAAATCGCAGTGCGCTCCGCGCAATTGGTCATTCCGTAGGAAGCATTCTCCACATTGCAACCGGAGAATATTTTGCCATTGGACAGAAGCACAGCCGCCCCGACCCGAAACTTCGAATAGGGAGCATGCGCGTTCTTCATAACTTTCTTCGCCGATCGCAGCAGCTTTGATCGCATGCCTGAGGGTAGAGCTTTGTTGAGCATAGACGGAAAAGATTCCGCGTCACTCCGCGAAATCGAGGGCCATTGTAAACCCTTGATGAAGCGGTTCGGAGCTTTTTCTTGGAGCGTGTTCCACTTTCATGCGGTTGCGGCCGCCATAATCGCAGAAGGCGGGACTAGCCGAATAGGAATTGCTTTTGTTCTCGCCCGGGACTAGCATACTCCGGTAATCGTTATTGTCGTGGGCATCCTGGCGTCACCTCGTTCAGTTTCGTTTCACTTCTGATCGGCTAAGGAGGATATATGGGCATCGCAGTTTCCCCGCAGATTCATCCCCAGGTCGCTGACTTCATCGACAAGCCGCGCAAAATGTTAATCAACGGCCAATGGGTGAACTCTATTTCCGGCAAGACTTTTCCCAGCTACAATCCCGCAACCGGCGAGGTTCTGGCTCAAGTGGCCGAAGGCGATCGTGAAGATATTGAACAGGCAGTGAAGGCTGCGCGTAAAGCCTTTGACCAGGGGCCGTGGCGCCGGATGACGGCCTCCGAGCGTGGACGGCTCATCTGGAAGCTGGCCGACCTGCTCGAAGCGCACACCGAAGAGCTCGGCTACTTGGAAAGCCTCGACAATGGCAAACCCCTCGCAATCGCGAAGGCCGCCGATGTTCCCCTGGCCGTGGATTTGTTCCGATACATGGCCGGATGGGCTACGAAGATTGAAGGCAACACCATTCCGCTTTCCGTTCCCTACACTCCGGGCGCGAAATATCTCGCCTACACCTTGCGGGAGCCAGTGGGGGTTGCCGGGCAGATCATTCCCTGGAACTTTCCCCTGCTGATGGCGGCATGGAAGCTGGGTCCCGCTCTGGCGTGCGGCTGCACTGTAGTGTTGAAGCCGGCCGAGCAAACCCCGCTTTCCGCGCTTCGTCTCGGCGATCTCATCATGGAGGCGGGCTTCCCCGAAGGCGTCGTGAATATCGTCCCGGGTTACGGCGAGACCGCGGGCGCCGCACTGGCTGCTCATCCGGATGTCGATAAGATCGCGTTCACGGGTTCCACCGAAGTGGGCAAACTGATCGTGCACGCTGCAACTGGCAACCTAAAAAAGGTTTCCTTGGAACTCGGTGGTAAATCTCCAAACGTAGTTTTCAAGGATGCGGATCTCGACTCTGCCATCCCCGGTGCCGCGAGTGCAATTTTCTTCAATCACGGCCAGTGTTGTTGCGCGGGATCGCGCCTCTATATCGAGAAGCCAATCTTCGATCGTGTCGTGGAAGGCGTTGCTGACTACGCCCAGAAAATCACGGTGGGCTCAGGTCTTGATCCGGAAACACAAATGGGGCCACTCGTTTCCGAGGAGCAGTTGAGCCGAGTCTGCGGTTATCTGGAGTCTGGTGTTTCAGAAGGCGCCACAGCCGTCACTGGTGGCCACAAGAAGGGAGACAAGGGCTATTTTGTGGAGCCCACTGTTCTTGTGAACGCCCGTGAAGATATGAAAGTGGTGCGCGAAGAAATCTTCGGACCGGTGGTCGCGGCGATGCCGTTCACCGATCCCGAAGAGATCCTGCCTCGCGCCAACAACAGTGAATATGGCCTGGCCGCCGCCGTCTGGACGCAAGACATCGGCAAGGCCCACCGCACCGCGGAACATCTGCGCGCCGGTACGGTCTGGATCAACTGCTACAACATTTTCGACGCCGCACTGCCGTTCGGTGGTTACAAGCAATCCGGGTGGGGCCGCGAGATGGGGCACGACGTCCTTAACAACTACACGCAGACCAAGGCGATTTGCGCCAGAGTCGCCTGATTCGTTCAGCCCAAACAATTCAGGACGGCGGGTGCGCCGTCCTGATATTTTCAGCGTACTCTTCTATTTCTCCATGAGCAGTACTTTTTCCGCACCATCAATCTCAGTTAACTTAACTTCGATCACCTCATTCATCGTGGTCTGAACGTTGCGGCCGACGAAGCTAGCCTCGACGGGCAGTTCGCGGTGTCCGCGGTCAATCAGCACGCACAACTGTACCCGTCGCGGCCTGCCATGCGAAAACAGGGCGTCCATAGCGGCGCGTACGGTTCGTCCGGTGAATAGGACGTCGTCGATCAGGACGATGTTCTTATCCTCGATCGAAAACCCGATCTCCCCTTCTTGCACAACCGGCTTCGGTCCGAGCGTCGACAGGTCGTCGCGATAGAAAGTGATATCCAACTTGCCCACGGGGACTTCGGCATTCTCTATACGCGCAATGATTTTGCCCAAACGCTCGGCAATCGGCACTCCCCGCCGCCGAATTCCAATTAATCCCAGGCCACTGACTCCGTCGTTCTTTTCGACAATTTCATAGGCCAGGCGCACCAGCGTGCGCTCAATTTCTGATGCCGACATCAATTGCGATTTTTGGCGTAGAGCTGTCTTGCGAGGAGAAGTTTTCGTATTCATCGTCGGATGCGCCTCATGAATCTGTTCTTGCCGGCCAAAGCCTAACCTCACTCTAGTGGCAACCCCGCATATTCCGCAAGCTGCAAGAGAGATGGATGAGGATGACGATGCGCATCAACGGGAAAGGAAATGGTTGAAATGCAGAGTTGGGATCAGATGTCCGTCGATTCCCTGGAGCTTATGCCTTCGGCAAGGAGTTGGTTAATGCGGTTGAGGCCCACGGTCTTGACTGTCACATTATACGTAAGAACGCCATCATCGCTTTGCAGCGATTGCAAATTAATCGCGTGAGCTGGGGCCAGAGATCCTTCTCGAGGCAAGATTCCTATACCCTGATTTCGCCCTCCGGCTTTGGCACGGTAGAGCGCAGCGTCGGCGAGCTCGATGACCTCCTCAGCACAGATAGCCTCATACGCGCGCCGGCTCCACGGGAAGGCAGCCCATCCCACCGAACAAGTCTTTCGTACACGAATGCCGTGTCCAAGGTCGAAAGCCTCCGATGTCATAACGTCTAAAATGCGTTCACAGAAGGCGGGCGTGCCCGAGGGGTCGGCGGATCGGGACATGATCAGAAATTCCTCTCCCCCCCAGCGCACCAGCACATCGGACTTGCGCACCACTCGGCTCAAGCGCTCGGCCACCAACTGCAGCATCCGATCGCCCGCGGGGTGACCATACAGATCGTTCACCTCTTTGAAGAAGTCCATATCGACCATGAGAAAGATTAGATCCCGATGATCCAGCTTGCGAATGTCACTGCCACGGGCCCGCTCGTAGTTTCGCAAGACCTGTCCCGCTTCCGCCGTTAGAATTTCTTCCAGGTACCGCCGGTTCCAAACTCCCGTCAACGGATCAGTGTAAGAAATCTCCTGCAGCTCAAGGTTCTTGCGCTGCAGTTCCAGGCTGTGCCACCTGAGTGATTGCTCTTTATTCTCCAACTCGTCTTTCAGTCCGCACATCTCATCGAGATTTTGCTTCGACAAACGCAGCAAGTGAAGTAGCTCCTGGTCCATCCAGTGCTGCTTAAGAAAAACCAGGATACCCATAAAGACCATTGCCGCTACGGTCAGCAACAGTCTGTAGGAACGCACGCGCGGCGGCGCTCCTCCGCCGAATTGCGCCCATGCGACCATCAGTGGCGTCGAGAACACCGCGACCATCGCCAATCGGGCCGTCCACATGCTGTGATCCCCGTGGCGAATTTGCTCGGCTGGCCGATCGTTTGAAAACCCGCGCGCCATGACACCCACTGCTGCAAACCAAGCCATGGCGGCGACCAGGGGAATATCGTATAGACCCCCGGTGTAATACTGATGAAAATCGATTGCCACTCCGGCGAGAATCGAGCCAATACTGTAGAGCGTCGCAGCTTTGAGAAACTGCCCGTAGATTCTGTGCCAGGAGCCCTGGCTGCGCTTCCAAACCAGACCGATACCGGCAATCAAAACAATCTGCTCGCAGGCATAGAGCAGATCGAAGCTATGGCCGTACACTGCCTCGTTCGGTGCAACGTACTGCCACGGAATCACGATAAACAGGTATAGGTAAAGCCACCACGTCAGCAGCAGAAAGAAGTCGACAGATCCCAGCCGAAGGGAATGCACATTCCTTTGGGTGTGCGGCTGTACCGCCAATGCCGCCATCATGGGAACGATATGCAGGAATAGAACCACATCTGCAACAAACGGATTCGGTACTTCCTGCCGCAGGAAAACTTCGAAATACGTCCACAGGACTTGAACGCAGAACCACATCCCGCAGCCAAATGCCATGAGAGCCCAAAAGAGCTGGGCTTTCTTGTCGCTGGTTCTGATGTTCGAGAGGATAGCCAGTGTTCCACAAAAAAGCAGAACACACTGCGTGAGATCACCGAACGCGGTCAGCCCGATGCTGCGCGGCGTCAGTATCGAGACAAAGATATCGACGCACACTACAGCGCACACGATTACCGCCCACTTGCTCGGCTGTCGCACGGAGATCGATCCCTCTGTGAGAGTTTATATTCGTGCTCCGGGTCGGAAGGCATTACGGAAGTAATCGATCAAGCCATGGATTTGCCGTTGGCCCGGTTTCCTAGCCAATGGCGGCCGCAAATCGCTGAACAAACCGGAAGACATCCTGGTACGAGTTGTACAAGGGAACCGGCGCAACTCGAAAAGTATCGGGCTCTCTCCAGTCGCCGAACACGCTTTCGGCCGCCAAGCCGTCGCACAAGGCCAGCCCACTCCGCAGAATTCGGATTGAAAGTTGGGCGCCGCGCCTGTCCCTTTCTCGTGGTGTGATAATCGAAAACATCGGATCTCTCTGGTCCAGCAAGCACTGGTCCAGCAAAAACTCCAGGTAACCGGTTAAAGAAACACTCTTGCTCCGCAGGCGTTCGAGTCGCGCTTCGTGGAAAATATCCATCGATGCCCGCAGAACAGCCAGACTCATGATCGATGGATTGCTCAACTGCCATCCCTCTGCTCCCGGCATCGCTTTAAAGTCTGGGCCCATCTGGAACCGCGACTCTTGGTCATGCCCCCACCATCCGGCGAAGCGAGGCAAATCCAGCGAGTGCCCGTGCCGCTCATGAACGAAACAGCCTGCCACACATCCCGGTCCGCCATTCAGATATTTGTAACTGCACCAAACCGCGAAGTCCGGGCCCCACTCATTCAGCTTCAACTGCAGATTGCCGGCGGCATGCGCCAGATCGAAACCGACAACGCATCCCCGCGCATGACCGGCGCGTGCGATTCCTGCCATATCGAACACTTGACCCGTCGCGTAATTCACGCCCCCCAGCAGGATAAGTGCGATCTCTTCTCCCGAGCGCTCAATCAACAACTCAACTTGTTCATCGCGCAGGCAGGACTCTCCCGGCAGCGGGGTTAATTCGATCAGCGAAGTCGCAGGATCATAACCGTGAAAATGAATCTGCGACTTCACTGCATATTGATCGGAAGGAAACGCACCGCGCTCCACAACGATTTTGTGCCTTCGCGGCGTCGGGCGGTAGAACGACACCATCATCAGGTGCAGGTTCACGGTGAGTGTATTCATCACCACCACTTCGGAGGGCTTTGCTCCCACTAAGTCCGCCGTCTGTTCCGTAAGCAGCTTGTGATAAGGCATCCAGGGGTTCTTCGCGCGGAAGTGGCCTTCCACCCCTAACTGTGCCCAATCGTCGAGTTCTTGCTGAATATACGTTGCGGCGGTCTTAGGTTGCAGCCCGAGCGAATGGCCGCACAAATAAATACAATCACCGCCGGCGCCTTTAGGAAACAAAAAGCGCTCGCGGAAATCCTTGAGAGGATCGCGTTCGTCCATCGCAATCGCAAAATCCTCGCCGGATTCAAACTGGAGACCGCTCACGCCGGGATCTCCAAGGGATTGAGATCGCGATGAATCAATTTCTCCGCTTTATTCCAGTCGAGATCTTCCAGACGATCAATGTGTTCACCCAGTTCAACCAGTATCCGCTCCTGCACCGCGCCGCGAGCCAAGGCAACCGAGTAGGGAATGCGATGAAACGTCACCATGGCATACTTCGGCACGAAGAGTTGTGGATACTTTGCTTCCAGCGCCAGCTCAATTTTCTTACGGAATAAAAATCGCGAGTCGCCAACTCGATCCCGCATCTCCGTGAAATTTTCAATCGCCATATCCGCAATGGCATCGGTATTGACCTTACGTGCCCGCTCGAACTCCGTGAACACTCTCGGCCAGTCTGCAGCGTGCCGGTCGAGCAACTCAACCAGGCAGGTACAGTCTTCAAATCCGCAGTTTAGACCCTGGCCGAAGAAAGGAACGATAGCGTGAGCGGCGTCCCCGAGAAGTAGAACTTGTTCGTCTACATGCCAGGGAAAGCACTTGATGGTGACCATTGCTCCCGTTGGATTCGTGAAATAGTTGTCCACTAATTCCGGCATCAGACGAAAAGCATCAGGAAATCGATTCTCAAAGAACTGACTTACGTCCGACCGAGTGATGAGCGCCGCGAAACTCTCTGCTCCCTCAAACGGGAGAAACAGAATGCAAGCGAAAGTGCCGTCGATATTGGGCAACGCGATCAGCATGAGATTGCCCCTCGGCCAAATGTGTAAGGCGTTCGTTTCGAGCAGGTGCTGCCCGCTGGCGCCGGCAGGAATAGTTAACTCCTTATAGCCATAGTCGAGATACTGCTGGGAAAAATTGAAACGGCTTAGCGTGAGCATCTCCGCCCTGATTGCGGATGCCGAACCGTCACAACCGATCACAATCCCAGCCTCTTGGGTGGTTTCATCGCTGGTATTTTCGTTGCGTAGTTGTATCGCACCGCTCTTCAAGTCGTATCCCGTGCAGCGCCGCTGGAAGTGAATGCTGGCACCCTGCTCTTCGGCGGCATTCATGAGAGCAATGTTCAGCTCCGCCCGCGAAATGGAGTTGATGACCTCCGTTTCATTCTTCCCGTAGGGCTGGAAAGTGAGCTCTCCGGCAGTCGAATGCATCATCCGTCCTTTCATCGGGATGATGATGCTCCGCATGCTCTCCCATAGGCCCGCTTGCTGCAATGCGTGAATGCCACGGGTCGAAAGAGCGAGATTGATCGACCGTCCCGCGCTAATGCGCACGCGTCGCATGTCTGGACGCCGCTCGTAGATGTCGACTGCGAATCCTCGCTGCCTCAAGAGAATGGCCAGAAGAGGGCCGTTTAGTCCGGCGCCGATCAGTGTCACTCTCTGTGATTTGGGTTTCATGCTAGATTCAACAACCAGAAGTCCGACGAGTAAAACAGCAGAAGGAAAAACCTCACTCAGTCAGCAAAGTTCTCGCTTCCCATAATTCAGGGAAAAACTTCTTATCGAGCGTGAGCTTCAGGTAGGAGGATCCCGCACTACCCCCAGTGCCCATGCGGATGCCGATGATTCGCTCCACCAGTTGAATATGCCGCAACCGCCAGCTCACCACCAGTTCGTCAAACTCCGTCAGCCTCTCGCAGACATCGATCCAGTCACGGTGATGGTGCTCGTCCTTGTAAAGCGCATGGACCGCGCGGGCGCGCGCTTCAAATCGCTCCCTTTCGCTCGCCCCTTCGCTGGACTCCGGCAACTTGCCCATCGCGCGTAGCGCCGCAAAAAACACATCGTGCAGAGAAGGCTCCTCCAGTCGCCGCTTCAGGCTTGCGTATGCCTCTGGAGTGGGCCTGTGATAGCGGAGCATTTTCTCGTCTTTCAGGCCGCATAGAAATTCAATCTCGCGAAATTGTTCGGACTGAAATCCACTCGCAGGCTCCAGCAACCCGCGGAAGGCAAGAAAGTGCGTGGGCAACATGGTTTCCAGAATTGTGAATTGCTCCACCAATACGCGCGTAATTTCCGTACAGCGGCGGAGCAATCGCGCCGCTTCATAGACTTCGTCGTGCGAGTGCGGAGCAGCGCCCGCCTTCCGTAAATTTGCCACCACGGCGTCAAGATCGTGCAGCAATTCCTTGAACCATAACTCGTAGGTCTGATGCACAAGAATGAAGAGTAGCTCGTCGTGGTGCGGTGGCAAAGACTGTGGATGCTGCAACTCCAGCAGTTCCGCAACTTTCAAATATGAGCTATAAGTGAGTTGCCCTGGCTCGGGCGCAACCGGTGAAGAGGCGACAGACGCGGCCGACTTCTCTTCACTCACATGCGCCACCAGTTCAAGATTCAGGAACCGTATTGCGTTCCCACTCAGAAGCTTTTCCTTCGTATGCAGCGGTAAGGTGCTTTTTCGAATGAGCGAGCCTACACGCTCTTCGCCCAGAGGAAATGGATAATCCGAGCCGAGGATCACCTGACCCGCTCCCATCGTCTCCACAAGAAATTGCAGTGCGCGCTCATCGAAAACCGCGGAGTCGGTGTAAAAGCGGTCGACGTAGTAGCTGGGTGGATGTTGGCATTCTCCATGCGCTACGGGATGATGATGCCATGCATTCTCCAGTCGCCCCAGCAAGAATGCGAAACTCCCGCCGCCGTGCGCGAAGCAGATGCGCAGCGTCTTCGGCAGCCGGTCGAACGCTCCACTTAAAATCATCGCGACTATGGAGAGCTGTGTTTCGGCGGGCATACCGACTGTCCACGGCATCATATATTTCGGCATTCGCTCGGGCCCCAACATATCCCAGGGATGCACCAACACGGCCGCGCCTTCATCCGCGCAGTGATTCAGAAAAGTCACAATTCCCGAGTCATCCAGATTCTTGCTTCCAACGTGGTTGCCAATCTGTACGCCCAAGTGCCCGGCCTTCATGCACCGGGTAACTTCCTTGCAGGCCGCGTCAATATCCTGCAGCGGTGCCTGGCAAAACGATTTCAATCTGCCATGTCCCCGGCTGCAAAGCTCAAGCGCTGCATCGTTAAACAATTGCGCGCAATCCAACGCATGTTCCACCGGACGCTCATACGCGAACAGTACGGGAGTGGCGGAGACAACTTGCATGTCAACACCATCCCGATCCATCTCCTGCAGTCGAATGTCGGGATCCCAGCACGCCGAATAAATATGGCGGAAGAATCGATCTCCCACCATGATGTCCGCTTTCCCCGGTTCAGTGTGCTTGATCCACGGCCAGTTCGGCGTGCCGTAACGCGCTGCCAAGTCGGGCCAGGTCTCGGGGAAAAAATGGTTGTGGATGTCGATGACTGGCATGCTCACTTGCCCGGATGAATCGTGCCGCACTGCTTGCATTTGCGCCGTTCCTCGCTGCCGTAGAACTGTTCGAAGATAGGGGGAAGATCCTTCACGATGCTCTTCAGCCTAACCTCCGCGCGATAGATCAATTGGTGGCACTTCGGGCAGTACCATTCGAACGCGTCCAGCGAACCTTCAGGTCGCGGCACCTCAATCACCACGCCGATCGTTTCAGCCGGCCTCTGCGGTGAATGGCGCAGGTGTTTGGGCAAGAGAAATATTTCGCCTTCTTTAACGGGTATCTCTAGTGGAGCCTTACCAGGCGTCTCCATGATGCGAAGGACAATGTTGCCCTTTAGCTGGTAGAAGAACTCCTCAGTCGGGTCGTCGTGATAATCCCGGCGCTGATTAGGCCCGCCAACCACCGTTACCATCATCTCCCCGTCTTCCCAAACCTGTGCGTTTCCCACTGGAGGTTTCAGCTTGTCCTTGTTTTCTTCAATCCACGCCTGAAAGTTGAAAGCTCTCAGATTCTTGATGGATGCCATCGTGTCTCCTATAGCTGCGGTTTGTAAGCCATGGCCTTGATCTCAATCAGCAGGTGCGGATGCGGCAACTGATGCACGGCCACAGTAGTTCGCGCCGGGCCGTCATATCCGAAGAACTCTCCATATACTTCGTTGTATCCGGCGAAATCGTTCATGCTCACAAGATAGATGGAGATCTCAACCACGTCTTGCAGCCCGGCTCCGGCACTTTGCAGAATGTCGCGAATGTTCTGGATTGCCGCCCGCGTTTGCTCGCGGATATCGAGCCGTGTAGTACCCAGCGGATCGACTTCGGCGCCGGCAATCGTGTTATCGGCGCGACGCGCGCTTGTTCCGGACACGAACAGAAAGTCGCCAGCTCGTCTAAAGTGCGGATACTTCCCGCGCGGCGACGCTTTCCCTTCGACAACTTTGCTCTCAATTCCGCTTTTCATCTTCAGTTAGATCCGCGTCAAGTCCGCCTTGGCCACCTAACGCCAACCGCAAAACTCACAGCCGGATGCAAATATTATTCAGCTCCGAATAGAAGTTCAAAGAATGCATGCCACCCTCGCGCCCAATGCCGGAAAGGCTAGCGCCACCAAATGGCGTTCGCAGATCGCGCAAGAACCAGCAATTTACCCATGTGATGCCCACATTCATTTGCTGCGCTACACGATGACCGCGCTTCAAATCGCTAGTCCAGATCGAAGCCGCGAGTCCGTACTTCGTATCGTTCGCCATGGCGATGGCTTCCTCTTCCGAATCAAATGGTGTGATGTGGCACACGGGACCAAAGATTTCTTCCTTTACGCAACGCGCCGTCTCCGGCAGTCCAGTATAGATCGTTGGTTGTACATAGAAGCCGTGATCCCGATCGTCCCCAAATGTTGGGACTCCTCCGCCTGTAATTACCGTTGCTCCTTCTTCCAGCGCCAGGCGGAAGTAAGAAAGCACTTTCTCGCGATGTTGCGCGGAAATCAGCGGTCCCAGGTTCGTCTTTTCGTCGGTTGGCCAGCCCGAATGCAGGCCTTCCGCCTTCTGTTTCAGCGCCTCCACAAATCCGCTGAAGATTTTCCGCTCGACATATACTCTTTCCGCGCACAAACATACTTGTCCGGTATTGAGGAACACGGCCTCGGATAATCCCCTGACGGCCTCCTCGAAATTGCAATCGGCAAACACTATCGCCGCATTTTTACCCCCCAGCTCAAAAGAGACCGACTTCACCGTGGGTGCCACCGTTTTCATAATGGCTGCGCCGGTTTTCGACTCCCCGGTAAACGTGATCGCGTCAACATCAGGATGTTGCGTCAGAAATTCTCCTGCACACCCCTGCCCGAAGCCGTGTACCACGTTATAGACGCCGTCCGGAATGCCCGCCTCCTGCATCGCCTCGGCAAGAAGAGTTGCGGTCGCCGGAGTCTCTTCCGAGGGCTTGACCACAACGGTATTCCCACAAGCCAATGCTGGCGCCACTTTCCAAGTCAGTAGTAGCAGCGGCAAATTCCAGGGAGTGATAACGCCCACGACTCCCAGGGGCTTGCGAATCGCATAGTTCAGAGCATTGGTTCCATCCGGAGTTTCCGTCTGAAACGATTCCAGTCCGGCCATCTTTACCAGATCCGCGAAGACACGGAAATTCGCCGCGGCCCGAGGGACATCGAGTCTTGCCGCGAGCGAGACTGGCTTGCCTGTGTCGGCGACCTCAGCCTGAACGAAACAATCGAACCGCTTCTCAATCGCATCCGCGACCCGATGCAATCGTGCCGCCCGTTCGCGGACGCCAAGACGCCCCCATTCTCCCCGCAACGCCCGCCGGGCCGCGTGCACGGCCTCGTCCACATCGGCCTGGTCGGCGGCCGTGACCTCCGCGATCACCGTCCCGTCCGCCGCATTCACATCCGCGAACTTCTGCTTTCCAGCCACGAAGCGGCCATCGATGTAATTCTGAATTAATTTCACGAGATCCTCAGGCGGGCCTTGGCAATCCTAGCAGGGTCGCAGGAAACGAGGCAATCGGCCTCCCTTAACTCTGTCGCTGCTCCAAATAACGGCGCAGGGCATCACGCCAGTTCGGCATCGCGATTCCGTATTCCTTCAAGCGACTCGCCGATAAAACCGAATAAGCGGGTCGAGGCGCAGGCCGTGCCATTTGTTCACTGCTTACTGGCCGCACGGTGGTGGTCAGTCCGGCGTCCTTTACAATTTCTTGCGCGAACTCAAACCAGGTGCAATCGCCCGAGTTGGTGGCATGCACAATCCCTTTAGCATTCCTTCGGCACAATTGAATGATCGCTCTTGCCAGGTCAACCACGTACGTCGGACTTCCTCGCTGGTCATTGACTACATCGAGCGCTGAACGTTGCGCCGCCAGCTTCAGGATCGTATCGGGGAAACATTTTCCACCGACGCCAAACAGCCACGATGTTCTGACGATGGAGCAATCCGGCACTAACTCAAGCAGCCTGATTTCCGCCTCGGCCTTGGTTCTTCCATAGACGCTCTTCGGGTTCCGCGGATCATCAGCCTCATACGGTGTGCTCTTCTTTCCATCGAACACGTAATCTGAACTCAGGAACAGAAGGCGCGCCCCTACTTGCCTGGCCGCTTCGGCGACGTTCACCGCTCCGTCACGATTCACCGCAAAAGCCAGATCGCGATTGCTTTCACATCCATCCACGTCCGTGTAGGCAGCGGCCAGGACGATCCAGTCCGGTTTGATGTCCCGCACCACCTCAAGGACGCGCTTCGCATCGCGAATATCTGCGTCTCGCGAAGTGAGTCCGCTCACCGCGTCCAGTCTCCATTCCTGCATAAGCGCCTGGCCGAGCAGCCCGGACGCTCCAAAGATCGTGACTCGCATGGAATTCAGTCGAAGGTCTCGGCGTCGGCGAACGCCACGCCCTGTTGGTCTTTTGCCGACACGATCGGCGTGCCATCCAACTCCCAATTGATTTCGAGTTGATGGTCGTTCCAGGCCAGTGTTCGTTCGTGTTGAGGCGCGTAGAAATCAGTCGCCTTGTAGAGCACGTGAGCTTTCTCGGAAAGCACGCGGAATCCGTGTGCGAAGCCCAGCGGAATCCATAGCATCCGATGGTTTTCGCCGGACAGCCGCACAGTTTCCCAGCGTCCAAAGCTCGCAGAGCTTCTGCGCAGATCAACCGCGACGTCCAGAATCTCACCCTCCGCAACCCGCACCAGCTTCCCCTGCGGATGTTTCACCTGATAATGCAACCCTCGTAGAACGTTGCGCGCGGAGCACGAGTGATTATCCTGCACAAACGTTTGAGCGATTCCAATATCCGACATGCTTTGCTGGTTGTAGCTCTCGAGGAAAAAACCGCGCTCGTCTCCAAACACCCGAGGCTCGAGAATAAATACCCCGGCCAGCGACGTATTGATTTTATTGATCGCATCCATAACGGGGCGAATCGCTTGAACTGCATTCATCAGAATACCTTCTCCCTCAATAATTGCAGCAGGTACGCTCCGTAACTATTATTCTTCATCGAATTGCCAATCTTTTCCACGTGCTCGGCTGTGATGTAACCTGAACGCAGAGCGATCTCCTCGGGACACGCTACCATCAGCCCTTGCCTCTTCTCGATCGCCTGAATATAAAGTGATGCATCCATCAGCGATTCGTGCGTTCCCGTATCCAGCCAGGCCATACCTCGACCCATCACCACAACCTGCAACTGGCCGCGCTCCAGGTATGCCTTGTTCACGTCGGTGATCTCCAACTCTCCTCGTGCGCTGGGCTTTAACGACTTCGCAATCTTCACCACCTGATTATCGTAAAAATAGAGTCCGGTCACCGCGTAACGGGATTTTGGCTTCCTGGGTTTCTCTTCAATACTGAGGGCCCGGCCCGCGCCATCGAATTCCACAACTCCGTAACGTTCGGGATCATGCACCGGATAGGCAAACACTCGTGCGCCCTGACTCTTGCTTGCGGCCTCCCGCAAGTCTTTGGCCAAGTCGTGCCCGTAAAAAATATTGTCGCCCAGCACCAGAGCGCAAGCGCTGCTTCCGAGAAATTCTTCCCCTACCAGAAAAGCCTGCGCGATCCCTTCCGGCTTGGGTTGCACCTTGTATTTCAACTGAATTCCGAACTGGCTTCCGTCTCCCAACAGAGATTGAAACGTGAGCACATCCTCTGGAGTAGTAATCAGAAGGATGTCGCGAATCCCCGCCAGCATCAGCGTGCACAGCGGATAATAAATCATGGGTTTGTTATAGACCGGAAGCAGGCTCTTGCCCATGGCATGAGTTACGGGATACAAACGGGTTCCCGACCCTCCCGCGAGAAGGATGCCTTTGTAGCTCGTGCTGTTCGCTGCCGGCATTGTCGAGAATTGTTTTTGGGAGGACACGATCAAGAAGAATACTGAGTTTCAATCCATTTGCGATAGCTGCCACTGGTCACACCGCGGACCCATTCTTCGTGTTCCAAATACCACCGCACTGTCTTGCGAATTCCACTCTCGAATGTTTCTTTGGGTCGCCACGAGAGTTCTCGCTCAATCTTGCTTGCATCCATGGCGTAGCGCCGGTCGTGTCCGGGACGGTCCTTCACAAACGTAATCAAGCCGCGACGAGGGTCATTGCCAGCACCCGCAACCTCATCGACAATATCGCAAATGGTTTCCACGATGTCGAGGTTGCACTTCTCATTCCACCCCCCGATGTTATACGTTTCGCCTACTCCGCCCAGTTGCAACACCGCGACAATCGCCTCGCAGTGATCTTCCACGTAAAGCCAGTCGCGAACGTTCTTACCATCTCCATAAACCGGCAGTGGCTTGCGGTTGAGCGCATTCAGAATCATCAGCGGTATTAGTTTTTCAGGAAATTGGAATCGCCCATAATTATTGGAACAGTTGGTGGTCAGCGTTGGTAAACCGTAAGTGTGGTGGTAGGCGCGCACCAGATGGTCGGATGCCGCCTTGGATGCGGCATATGGACTGTTCGGAGCGTAGGGAGTCGTCTCGGAAAATGGCGGGTTATTCGGTCCGAGCGAGCCGTAGACTTCGTCCGTGGAAACGTGAAGAAAGCGAAAGTCAGCGCGCTCCTGCGCATTCAGATTTTCCCAGTAGGTTCGCGTCTCTTCCAGCAAGGCAAAGGTCCCATCGATGTTTGTACGGATGAAATCCTCGGGCCCTCTTATGGAGCGATCCACGTGGCTTTCTGCGGCAAAATGCAGGATCGATCGCGGCTGCCGCCGCTCGAGCAGATTCCGCAGCAGCACGCGATCCGCAATATCGCCCTCGACGAATTCGTATTGCGGATGGTTCGATACCGATGCCAGATTTTGAAGGTTCCCGGCGTATGTGAGCTTGTCAAGGTTCACGACAGGCGCTTCTTCCCGTTCCATCCAGCGCAGAACGAAGTTGGATCCGATAAAGCCCGCTCCGCCCGTGACCAGGATCGTGTTTTCCATGATTGGAAATAACGCCAACCAGCGCCTTGCGCTTCTATTGCTGCGCAGTGGTCCGGGGGCGAACCTCCAATTGTAAACAAAAAGGACGGGAATAAGCCCGTCCTCTGGTCGCGCGCCGCGTTTTGTTTGGCTTTTAGCGATGGTTGCAGTTCGCGCTGTCGATGCTCTTATCCTGCTCTGCGCGCTGGTGCCGCAGAGGCCGCCACGCGCCCGCTTGGCTTTTTGGCTGCGGTCTCAGTCAGATTCCAGCCCATCATTTCAAAATACGCGAGTTCAATGTCCGCGGCAATCTTTGTCCACTGGTATTGCTCGCGAACCCGCCGTTTTGCCGCCGCTCCCGCGGCCTCCCGCACTGCCGGATTCGCAATCAGAAATTGCAGCCGGTCCGCCAGATCTGCAACATCACCACGCTGGAAGGTGAATCCAGCCTCTTCCACGGCCTCGCGATTTTCTGGAACGTCGCTGGTGAGCACGCACAACCCCGCGCCCATCGCATCCAGCAATGCCAGCGACAAACCCTCGAGATCGGACGGCAACACGAACAGCATCGCATTCGTGAGCAATTCGTCGAGCGCGTCCCCTGAAACCCAATCCAGCATTACGATTCGTTCACTGGCATGGGTCCGCAATTGCCGTGAGTAGTCGTCACAATAGCTCGCCGCTCCCGCCATCACTAGTTTTATATCGGTGTTCAGGCGCTCATATGCCTCAACCAGAAGATGGCAGCCTTTCTCTGGCGAGAACCTACCGAGAAACAAAATGTAGCGCCCCGGTTCCAGGCCCCAATCGATGACCTTGTCAGGGGGACGCCGATCCCTCAGCAATCCCCCGTTCGGAACGTAGGAAGTTTCTGCCGCATGATTCTCCCAATAATGCCGCCGCAAGGTCCGCGAGACCACCATTGTGCTGCTCGGCAAATTCACCGCTGCTCTTTCTCCGAGCCGGAGTACCGCCGAAGCTATGCGGCCCCATTTCTTGCGCTGCCAATCGAGCCCCTGCACAGTGACAACGGTTTTCTTTCCCGCGAGCCGCGGAATGAATGAAAACAAGGCCGGACCCAAAGCGTGATAGTGCACCACATCACAGGGCTGTGCGAGAACATGAAGCGTGCTCAAGAAGGTGTGCAGCAGGGTTTCCAGGTGTTTCGACCGGATCGTCGGCAGTCGTACAATTCGGACCCCATTGTGCTCGCGCAGTGCGGGCGTGAAATATGTTCGGCAATAGGCAGTAACTTCGTGCCCCATCCCCGCCAGACGTTTCCCGACTTCTTCGTAATACGCTTCAATCCCGCTATACTTCGAGACCACACCGCGACCGCCAATGAATGCGATGCGGAGCCTCTGTTTCTGAAACACGGCTGGCGGAACTGACGAGCAATCATGGGAAGCCGGAGCTAAGGCAAGGCCCTGAAGCGGGACGAAGGTTCTCCCTTGCGTTCGTTCCGGTGCGGTTCGAGCTTGCGTGACAGGGCGAAGTTTTTCGCTCCTCCCCGTATGTTTCCATTCCCGCGGGGATTGATTCTTCCCGGCAGCAAGCCGCTCATATAAGCCGATTAATTTCTCGTAGTGTGCCTCCGGCGTATTGCGTTGCTGTATCTGTTCTTGCCCAGCCCGCCCCATTTTTGCCGCCAGGTCGGGACGCGAACTCAGGAACAATATTGCCGAAACTAACTGCGCTACGTCTCCTACCTTGTACAAGAGGCCCGTCTTACCCTCGTGGATCAACTCCCGCCGTGAACCGAAATCGGTGGCGATAACGGCTCGCGCCTGCGCGTAGGATTCAAGGATCGTTTTGCCCAGCGTTTCATACGCATGCGACGGCAGCACCGTGAAGCGAGAATCGGCAATTGCGCGATCCAGCTCAAGGCCGCGAATGTGCCCAACGAACGTCACGTTGTTCAGGCCTAGCGAAGCTTTCAGTAACTCCATCTTGCCGCGCTCCGGCCCGTCTCCGGCTATGACTAAACGAAGATCCGGAAGGCTCCGCATGGCATGCAGCAAATCTTCGACCCCCTTCTCTGCCGACAATCGTCCGAAATAAAGCAGCGGCGCCGCGTTTTCTGTGTTGCGCTCCTCTTCAATGGTGACGGGCCCCTGTGTGACCGACTGGAAGTGCGGCAGGACTTCGAACTTCCTTGCATCCCATCCATGCTCCACAAACTTGTCGCGTACAAATTGACTGGGGGCAAGAAAGCAGTCTACGCACTTCCTGTACGTCCCTAGACGTTTGTGAAAGTAAGCTTCCGCTACCAGCGTCAGCCGCGCGGCCAACCCCGGATAGCATTTCTCTTTCAGCGCGTGCCAGAATTTACCGCCCTTGCACGCTTCACAGGCTTCGCCGCGCAAAGTAAGGTTGTAGCTGGCACATAGCACCTTGAAGTCGTTCAAGTGATAGACGATGGGGACCTTCTGCGCCTTCAATTCCCAAAGAATCGACGGAGACAAATGGTGGTAAATGTTCCGCACATGAGCCACGTCCGGCTGGAATTCTGCGATCATTGCGCGGATCCTCCGCCTCGCCTCGCGTGAATAAATGGCGTGCGCCGCCAGTCCAACTTTGTGAAGCCAACTACTCTGCCCCTTGAAATCGGTGTGCGGCATGAAATGGCGGTCGTAGGGCGTGGGTTCGCCTCGAGGATCCGCCATCGAAAACAACGCTGCCTGGTGTCCCTTGGAGCGCATCAGTTCCATGGCTTCGAACATGTAAGCCTCGGTGCCGCTGAAGGGATAGTTATATTTGTTGCAAAACAAAATCCTCATGGGGAGGGCTCCAATCACGGAGTGCGAGTAGTTGTAAGAATGAGTCGCCAAAGCACGCCAGGTTTTGCTCGCGGCTAAAGTTGTTGGCGATTTGTACGCGGGCAGCATGCCGGATCCAGCTCAAGCGGCTAGTGGAAAGGTGATCTTTTCCGCGCATCATGGAATGAAGGAATAAGATCCGCTGGACGAAATCATCCAGTTTCCCCGGCTCGTACAGAAATCCAGTTTTTCCGGCCACAATTAGTTCCGGTATGCCCGTGATCGCCGGCGCTAGCACGATTCTGCCGCGCGCCATCGCCTCCATGAGCACCAGCGGAATGCCCTCACTGCGGCTCGTCAGCACCACCACATCGGCGCTTGCGTAGAGCGCATCCATTCGTTCCCGAGGCACATGTCCGAGCAGGGCAATACTGTGTTGCAGGCAATTTTGGCGGATCAGAAATTCGAGACGGCGACGCTCCGGTCCTTCTCCGGCAATCACACAGTCAAAGTCGAGTCCACAATGGCGCAGACGGGCACAGGCGCGTACCAGAAATGCGTGGTCCTTGACCGCATGCAGGCGGGCTACGGCCAGAAGCGTGAACCTGCGCTCCGCATCGCTAGCGACTTCACGGCGAGGAGTCGGGGGTATTTCGACTCCCAGCCGAGACACGCGGATTCTCTCGGAAGCAACGCCGGGAAAATGCTTCAGAATGTAGCGGCGGTTGAATTCCGAAATGGTCAGGCAAAAACGGCAGTCGCTCAGTTTCGCATCCAGATAAGCTCCGTGCAGTAGTAAATCCGATCCGTGCAGAGTCAGACTGAAACTGACTCCCAAGAATCGAGCTGCCGCCATTCCGACCCACGAGCCGAAATAGCCGTGATGCACGTGGATGTGATCCACACCGCGCTCTTGCAGAAGGACGGCATAGTAGGCGCCCAGCAACGTGTGCAACAGGGCTTTCAGACGGAGCCAGGGCGCTTCGTTTCCTTCCCAAAGCACGCGTGTCACCAGGCTCGAAATGCTTTGCCAATGCCTGACGACCATGCCCAGAGCCTTCAGGAGGATCACTACGCGAATTGGCTGGAGGCTAAGAATTTCAGCGCCGAAAGAATCAAGGGGCTCATGTGTCGTCGACTTTGGCTTTCTCACGCTGCCCGGAATGACCTTCACGTTCCGCCGCTGTAGTTCGCGGATTTCCTCGCTCACATAAGGTTCAACCGCGGCAGGGTATTCATTCGCAAGATAGGCGACCGTGAGCATTAGGTGGAGAATCGATGGCGAGGAAGGTGACTTTTAAGCTGCGGAACGAACGGCCCTTGGAGGACGGATTGAACCGGATTGCCTGTCTCGAGTTGCACGCCTTTGTTGTGCTGCCAGCATTCCAGCCATGGTGAACAGAAGCCCGTTCACGAACTGGTAATTCATCCCCACCACTGCCGCATTCACCCAATACACTCCCAACAAGACCGGCCACATTGCGTGGAACCGATAATTCAGAAAACCGTTTCGTTCAATGCGAGG